>Ga0209093_1000491_pt1 | contig 21603 bp, 26 predicted proteins | sample SidtaG_4_FD_187450 | JGI IMG/M metagenome (GOLD analysis project Ga0209093, IMG submission 187450) | Marine algal microbial communities from Sidmouth, United Kingdom - Sidmouth_Male1 metaG (SPAdes) (version 2) | ecosystem: Host-associated > Algae > Red algae > Unclassified | place: Sidmouth... | reverse complement strand
TTTCGACTTGACCATTAGTCTGTGGGTGGTACGCCGTGGTGCGCACTGTCTCGGTGCCTAGCACTTTCATTACGGCAATGAAGAAGTTCGACATGAACTGGGGCCCTTGATCCGATAGGATTCGGTCAGGTGGGCCATAACAGGCGACCCATGCGTCGATAATGGCTGATGCCACGGAGATGGCCGTTATACGCCGTAAGGCGACGCATTTGGTCAGCTTGGAGAAGCGGTCGGGAATGACCAGAATGAAGCGGTTACCAGCTTTGGTAGCGGGAATTGGCCCGACGATATCGACCGATAGGTCTGTCAATGGTTCCGTAGCTGGGAACAGCGTCAGTGGCGACGTGTGTCGTCGTAGCGACAGACGATTTTGGGCGCAGGTGGTACACTTGGTAATATTGCTGATCCCCGAATTTTGTCCTGGGGGAAAAAAACAGAGACTGACTGTGAATAAGAGCATTCTATTGGTCTAAAACGACAGTAAGAGGACATCGAAGCCAATAGAAAGCCCGCATTTGGTACCAGGACCTTGCACCCAGCAGAACTCACTGTTTGTTGCCGCTTGATCCGCTTTTCTTGGCATGGAGCAAGCTGCCCAGGCGAGATCTCGAGATTTTCTACTGTTTCCTTGCCAGAAAAAAAAAAAAAAGAGGAGCTGATGTCGATTTCCAGGCCGTATGGGCACATGTAAGCACTCAAAAGCTCCAAGTCAGTCCCAGGGGCGCATCTGATTGGTGGAGAGAGTCGGTCCCCAACTCAGTCTCGGTCCACAAGGACAAATTTCGGGGATCAGCAATAGTGCTCCAGATATCCGTGACCATGGATGGCCAGTAATACCGACGCCGCATGGCGTAGTACATCCGGTTCATACCCGGGTGGGCTGACACCGTTGCGTGATGTTCCAGCGCAAGGATACGCTCGCGTAGGCTTTCCGGGATGACCAATTGGTCGCCGTACGGTTCACGCCTGTAGAGGCCGTGGCTTTCATTTTGAAGGAAGGCTTTTGCCGTCTTGTGTGCCACCCGTTTGGCCAACTCGACGCAAAACGCGTCGGTTTGTTGGGCTTCCACGATATCGTCGTATTCGACGGGGGCCGGCATGTAGGTACCCGTGTACCTCCCCGTCAGCAAGCCGTTGGCCGTCTCGGCCAATGCAAGGCATGGGATATCGTCGTTGATATCTTCGACGGCGGCGTCATTGTCCGTTCGGGACAAGAAGTCTGGGGCGTGGTGCGATGCACCGGGTTTGTACTGCATGTCGAATGTATATTCGGACAGCCGTAGGCGCCATCGCATCAACCGGCCACTTGAGTCAGTGGTGCTGTAAATTCAGTTTAGGGCTTTATTGTCGGTCCTTATTTGGAAGCGATGTCCATCGAGGAATTTTCGGAGCTTGAGCACACTCCACACAACACCGAGGCACTCGCGTTCCGTTGTGGAATATTTCTTCTCAGCTGGGCTGAGTCCACGGCTCCAATAGCCAACCGGTAACCTTGTACCGTCAGGTTGCTCTTGCAGCAAGGTGCATCCGAGTTGGTCGGCGCAATCGTCGACGTCGACAATCATCTGGCCTTTGGCCTTTGGCAGGGCCAAGACTGGTGGTGCAAGGAGCGCTTGCCGCAGGTCGTCGAAGGCCGCAAGGGCTGCGTCGGTTGGATTTGGTAAGTCTGGAGGGACCTCCGCGCGGGTCATGGCGTTGAGCGGCTTTGCTCGTTTAGCAAAGTCTTTGACGAAGCGTCGATAGACATTGCACATCCCCAAGAAGCTCTTAAGCTGGGTCTTGGTGGTGGGGAAAGAAGCGTGCTTCAACGCGTCGACGTTCTTGTTATGAACATGGAGTTGGCTCGGTCGGACAATGTGTCCAAGGTACTCGACTTCGTCGGAGAACCAGGTGCATTTCTCAAGATTGAGAGTGACACCGGCTTCACGCAACCGCGTTACGACCACATCAACGTCCTTCACGTGTTGCTCTGCAGATATAGAGAAGATGATGACATCATCTAGGTAGACGAGGCAAAGTTGCCACTTGAGTCCAGACAATATAATGTCGAGGGCACGCTAAAACGTAGCGGGTGCGTTGGTCAGTCCAAAGGGCATGGACATCCAATGTTAAATACCTGCATGCGTTGTAAACGCAGTCTTCTCTCTGCCGGCAGGGCGTAGGGGCACTTGCAAATAGCCTGCCGTACAGTCCAGGGAAGTAAAGACCGTCGCATCTCCTAAGGAGTCCAGGAAATCCTCCATCCGGGGGAGGGGATAAGCATCCTTCTTGGTGGTGTTGTTGAGCCGTCGGTAAGCGACACAGAAGCGGTCCGTACCGTTTTTCTTTGGTACGATGACGACGGGGCTTGCCCATGCGCTGTGGCTAGGTTCTATGACCTTCAGCTTCAACATCTTGTTGATTTGATCAGCAATGATCTGCCGCTTAAATGGACCCGTGCGATACGGTTGTGGCCGGATAGGGACGGCATCTGCTGGGGTTACAATGGCATGCTCAGTGGCGTGTATAGTACCGAGGGTACCGTCCCACATCGCAGAATGCGTGCGTAGCATCTCTCGGATTTACTTGTGCAGGTGCTCCGGTGCTTCACTAAGGTCTACATCCTCGACAGGGTCGTCGGACGACGATGTATCCTCACCGGTTGGTGCGTCTTGGGTTGCCTTCTCCTCTGGTATTGCGGCCAACATGGGCCCTTGGAATGGTTCGGCGAACCCGAGGATGCTGTTCTTACGAACTATGGCCTGGTCCGGCCCGAAGTTGCAAACCATAACCAAAAATGGTTCATCGGGCTTGACCAGTGCAACGCCACGGGCGACTGCCACTGATTTGTGACGACATAGGCGGATGTTGGGCGAGGTGGTGACGAGGCCAGGGGTGGCGCAGGTCGCCATAACCCATTCTTCCATTCGTCCTTTGACGCGAACCTGGCGAGACGCCCGTACCTTAGTAGGTTGGTCTTCCCACGATCGTTCCCACTTATTGGCGAGTAGGGTGGCGAGGATAGGCGTTCGCCTCAGTTTTCTGGTGACATCATCGACGTGGTCGTGCCACACAACCTTCTTTAAGCGTGTGAAGATGGCTTCGACATGGTTATCCATGAACTCGGTACCGAGAATGCATGGCACCGATAGGTGTTCGGCGACAAAGAATCGGTCAAAGACCTTTCCGCATCCGACATCTATGTACAGATGTATAGCATAATTTGCTATGAGGCGGTTGTTGTTTTCATCTTTGATGCGGGGTGTGCGCTCGAGCTTCTCAGCATAACTCTGCCAGTTGGCTGGTAAGACATTAGGTCGAGCCAAGTTAATGCCGGCCCCAGTGTCCAAGACAGGGCGACAGCTGTGCATTGCCCGTTGGCAAGGGCCAATAGTGGCCGCGATCTCATAGTGCCGATGTGCCGGGCTTAGTATCCTTGTGACTTTACGTCGTTCACCCGTTGGTGATGATGCGCCGGGCAACCCGCTAAGGGGAACCCGGCTCATTCGTTTTTCGAGTCGGTGAACTCGCTGCTATCGCTTTCAGCGGTTGGTTTGGTATCCTCCGTTACGGAGTTCACGGCAATAACGGGCGGACGGCGTGCACGTGGCCGATACGGCTCAGCGCATTGCGCAGCGAAGTGACCGGGCTTGTTACAGTTGTAACAAATGTCGGTCCTCGCCTGAGGCGATTCCTTCGGAGGAGGGGAACGGGACCAGGCCCGCAGTTGAGTAACCGGGAAGGGGCGTTCGACACTGGTATGCCGGGTTGGCATGAACGAGGCGTACGCCACCTTAGTCGTCTGAAGACGAGCCAGCTTAAGCGATAGACGATGCTTATTCGTTCTGTCCCAATACATCTGCGCGGCGGAGATGGTGTCCGCCAGAGTGCGCTTGGGGAACTGCCCGTCCAATACCCGGACATGAGATTGGATAATCTCGGACAAGCCATTGATGAATACATCCTTGACATCTTGAGCATGGAACAGGCCGTCCAGTCGGTCGCACTGTGTCTCAACGCGGAGCCCAAAGGCTGTGGGCGACTCACTGTCGGGTTGAAGCATTGTAATAATGTCGTCGTAGGCGGAGGCCATTACGGCGTGGGTGGCATACTTGGCTAGAAGCCAGTTAATAGCAGCACCATAGGTACGGATCGCATAAGTGCGGCGCCCGCCATCGAGTTGAGGGCACTCGAGAAGGCTCGTTTAGCCGCGCCTGACAGTCGAAAGGCCAAGAGAGGAAGGGCTTGTCCGTGTGTCAAGCCGGCTGCGTCACATGCGCGCCGAAAGGTTGTCAAGAAGGTGCATACACCGAGGGGGCTGGTGCCCGTAAACGGCTCTTGCCCTTGGAATGCGCCGTCAGGGCGGCGGTTCATCTTATGGGTCTTCTCCACTAGGGAGGGGGGCAGAGACAGATCACGTCGGATCAGGAAGTAGGTACGATAGTCCAATAGGGACTTGAAACGACTGTTGGAGGGTCGAATGACCTTTAGCCAATCGGCTTTCTCCAACCTCTTCTTAGAGTCGGGACGAACCTTGTACGGACCCAGGCGGGATCCTCGAGACGCAGCGTCCGATGACGTGTCCGAAGACTCGGAGCTGGAGCTCGACGACGGGGACGATGGGGAACCCGGGGATTCTCCGGAGTCGGGGGACGAAGAGGAATTTGTCCCACTGGACGAGCTTGACTCGTTCGCGGCCGACATGTTGGCGTTCTCAACTGAGGATGTTGAGCGGGCCAACTTGGTCTCCTTGCGGATTCTACGCGACTTCTTGCGAAGCTTGCGCTCTTGATCCCGACATTCGGTCGCTCGGCCAACTGTCTCTGGACGAGAGGAAGACGACTCGCCCCCCTTGGGGTCGGGCTTGACATTGGTCTTGCACTTCGTCTTGCGACGCGACTTTATCACCCGGGCATCGGACTCGATGTCCTCCTGGCGCATAGCCTCCACGCTTGCGATCAGTTCGTCGTTTGCTTTCGCTAACGAGCGGTTAGTCGCTTGTTGGGCCGTCAGACGGAGACGAAGTGTCTCCACCTCCGCCTTAAGGCTCTCCGCGTCGAGCGGTTGGCCAGAGGCCGCCGCGTTCAACGCAGGTGATCCCGAGAGGGAACCACCCAGGGTGTTGGCGTCTCGCATGTTCATACGAACGCCTCCCGGCGGGACGTAGTCGGAAGGCAGGGCGTTGCCCTTACCCTTCCCATTGCCACGTTGCCCGTAGGCACCACCAGGGGTCATTGCTCAACCGCCACAGTGCCTGCAGAAGCGCCTCACGCTCCAATTGGAGATCACCGCCCACGACGCCCAGCGTCGTGGCACACACAAGTGGGAGACGCGCCCTGCGCGTCAGGCCAATGGGTGCAATACCCGTCACCGTGCCACTTGGCAACAAGAGACAGCTCTCGGGAACCGCGTGCAGATGCACGCGGCAGGCAAGAGTATCCCCTGCTGCTCCACCAAATGTGGTAATTATGACGTTGGTTAAATAACCGGTAAATAGCGACCGACCGTAGAAGCACGACAAAGCGAACACTATCGCCTTAGAGGCGAGGAAGAAGAACCTTTGTTCGTGCAGCATCCGATGGGGAGCCGGGAGTGCCGATGACGGCGAACCCCGGTCCCATGGTGCTTTTATTATCAGACGGTAAAGGGGCCGGGTCGATCGACCGAGCGATCATAACGATCGAATAACCACCAAAATAGAGACGATAAAAAGAAAGGACAGATATAACAGACGGAAGTAACCTCTGAGAAGGCGAGCCACAAGTCAGTTCAATCCTCCACATGAACACTGACCAGTCAGGGGGGTACCGGGCCCAATATCCAAATATTAAGGAGATATTCTACACCATAACTAGCGACTCAAGTGCCCAATAAGGCACTGAGGACATCCAGAGCCGAGATGTCCTTCAGCGGGACTGCCGGCGTGACCTTAGTGAAACGGTCACAAATGACTAGGATATACTCATATCCTTCGGGGGTCCGTGGCAACGGACCAAGTAGGTCAATGGCCAGAGCCGCGAAAGGTTCCGAAGCGGGGAACATTCGCATGGGCGCGGTACTCTGCGTACCCATGAGGCGATTCTTCGCACAGGTCGGACACGCCACGACCCAACCGAAGACGTCGGCGGCCAATGAGGGCCAATAGTAATGGTTCCTCATGGTCTGGTACATCCGGGAACCACCGGGATGTGCCGCAAAGGGGGAAGAGTGTTCCGCCCGCAGCACGTCCTCAACTAGGGACCGGGCGAGCAGCAACTGTTGGGAGCCGGCCCGGTGCCCTTCGCGGCAGAGCAGCCCATCCGCATTCCTGTAGAAGCGGGTGGGCTCGGAGATATCAAGTAACTGCTTGACCTCCTGGCAGAACTCATCGTCCGCCTGCTTCTGGGCTAGTTCTCCCAGGGGTCTCCCTCTTCCCGGGGAGCCGGGAGTCGAGCGCTGCCCCCTACCGGGTGGTCACTCCAACTGTGGGGATCTCCTGGGAGATTGGTCCCGTGTCCAGCCCCTCAGTCGGGAGGCGGGACAGCGCGTCAGCCACCGCGTGTTGGGGGCCGGGCTTGTATTCCACATCATGGTCGAACTCCGAGAGGAGGATGCGCCAACGATTGAGTCGATTGTTGGTGCAGGCCGTCGTGGTTAGTGTCCACATCAGTGCCTTGTGGTCACTTCGGATGAGGAACTTGGTGCCTTCGATGTACGGTCGTAGGAAACCAACAGCCCACACCACACCCATTCCCTCAATCTCGGTGACGGTGTAGTTCTTCTCTGCCGGGACGAGGCGCTTACTGAAGCAGCCTAATGGCAGGTACTTATCATCGGGCTCCTGCGGTAGTGCGCAGCACCCCAGCTGATCGTAGCTCGCGTCTACATCGATGGTGTACTTCCCCTCCTTGCGCGGTATCGCAAGGATGGGCGGGTGTCATAGCTGTTCGCGCAGTTTGTCGAACGCGGGCTGTTCCTCCGTAGTAGGGGGACTCAACCGCTTCGGAAGCTTCACGCTGCTCAAGTCATTCAGCGGCTTCGCTGTCTTAGCGAAGTCTACCGTGAACCTACCGTAGACATTGCACATACCCAAGAAACTCCTCAGTTGGGATTTGGTCTTGGGGAAGACGGCCTTCTTGATGGTTTTGAGGTTCTTTTCATTCAAACTCGAGCGTCCTCGCGGTACTACATGGCCAAGGTACTCCACCTCGTTACTAAAGAGGTGGCACTTCTGTGCCTTGAGGGTGACCCCATGCTTCCCGAGTAGGGTGAAGACCGTGTCCAAGTGGGACAGGTGGGACTCTGCATCGGCGGAGAATATGATGAGGTCGTCTAAGTAGACGAGCACATTCTGCCACTTGAATCCGGATAGGATCATGTCAATAGCCCGCTGGAAAGTAGCAGGGGCATTGCACAGGCCAAAGGGAAGACGGGTACACTCGTACGTCCCACAGTGGCAGGTGAACGCCGTCTTGGGCTCAACCTCCTCGGCTATGGGGATCTGCCAGTACCCTGCGTTGCAGTCCAACGTGGAGAAGAACTGGGCATCCCCTACAGAGTCGAGGCAGTCGTCCATCCGGGGTAGCGTATACGAGTCGCGTACTGTGCGCTCGGTCAACTGCCGATAGTCGATGCAGAACCGGGGACACCCGTCGGGTTTCGGGATGAGTACCACCGAGCTAGCCCAGTCCCTCTGGCTGGGCTCTATGACTTCGAGCTTGAGCATCCGGTCGCCTTCGGCCTTGATGAGTTCCCTAGTTCGGGGACCCATCCGGTAGGGGTTGAGCCGGACGGGCTTGGAGCCCGGCTTCAACTCAATCCGGTGCTCCGTGGCCTTCATGGAGCCCAAGTGCCCACTCGATAGGGCCCGGTGCTTCTCTAGTAGGGAGAGCACTTGGGGCCTCAACCCCTCGGGCGCGTTCAAAGTGTGAGCATGGGGCTCCTCCACGGGGTCCGTCACGTCCGGCGCGGTGGCTGGACTCGGACTTAGTGCAGCCCATTCCTCTCGGGATATGGCGGCTACCGTACCGGAGTAGGCCGACATATTCCACAGAACCATACCTTCGGGGAGTCGTTTACTCGTACTCCCCGTATGGGTTACTTCCTCCCACTACTTCGGGTTGGCGGTGCAGTCCATGGTGCCAGTTGCCACATGCACGCGATGGCGCTCATACACTTGATGGCGCTGGGTGATGACCCCATTCCCTTGGAAGGACGTCTGTACTGGGACGTACCCCCTGTACCGCGGGGGCAGAACCACCTCGCGGGCCAGACGCACCTTGGCGTCCGCCTCACTAGCGGCACCAGCCTTTCCGGGTTGGTCCGCCTTGGCATACGACACCGACTTAATCCGACGGAGGATGGGGACCCTACATCCATCCAGTACCTGGATATACCCCTTAGGCCCACAGATGTTGGGGACATGGACGTCGGTGTAGTCGGTTCCCAGGAGTAGAGGGACCGACATGCCGAGCACTACTCCACACGTGACTGGTGTGGAGTAGGTGCCGATTCGCACCGTAAGAGTCACGGTGCCCGTAATGGGAAGGAGTCCCCCATTCACGTCAAAAAATCGGGCGGTCGCCGCGTCTAAGGGCGCTACCTTCATCTCCGGGGGAAGTAGCGCCTCTCTTACTAGAGAGACGGCGGACCGCGTGTCGACAATGACGCGGAGGGCTAACTCACGCCCCGCGTCCAACCAGATGCGGCTGGCCACCTGATAATTGGACCCCGTCAGTATGGCCACCACATTCCGGCCGTCCAGCCCCTTCGGGAGGGGTGCATACCGAGGGCGGATCCTTTTGGGTCGGGATTGGATGCGTACTGGCGTCACATCCGCGCCCCGGGTTGGGTCCACCGGTCGCCGCGGGAAGGGCCCAACACCGGTGGTCACTCGTTTCCCTTCTCGGACTCAGGGGAGGTAGCCGGTCCGCAATCGGGCCCGGCCCGAGGTTCCCCCTTCTCCAGCGGCGTCGACTCATCGCCGCTTGAGCTGGAGTCCTCGTTGGGAGTGGCCACTGCCACCCGCCGGCCCATCCGCTGGGTATCTCGGGAGCCCGGGGGCGGCCCGAGAGGGGACCAGCGCATGGCCGCCGCCAACCGGTCACGTGAGCGTGCGTCCAAAGTTGGGCACACCTCGGCCCAATGACCCACCTTTCCACACTGCCAGCAACGGTACTCTTCCGTCCTGGGTTTGGGACGGGGAGGCTCGTCTCGCTGCCGGAACCGGCGGCGTGAGTTGTCGCCGCCTCCGGGAGTCGAGCCGTCTGGTGCCGTGGGTCGTGCCGCCTCGTTCCGTGCCCCGCCGCCTGGCGTAGGGGCGTCCACGGCTCCGACGACCCGAACCGGGACGTCGCGCCGTGGGTAACCCCGAGGTCCCCCCGAAGCCCGGGGAAGAGCGGCCGCACGAGCTTTCCGCGGGAGCCGGGCCTCCTCCGCGAACACTTCGCGCTCCTCGGTACGCTCCTTAAGCTTCTCAAATCGTAGCCAGCGGTGTTGGTTGCCCTTAGTCTGGGCGACGCGAGCTAACTCCGCCATAGTCATGCCGGGGGTGTTCCGCTCCCGAACAGTGGCGCGCGCGGCACGGTGGACACCTTCCACAAAGAGCCTCTTGAGCGCGCCCTCCCCGTACATGAACCCGCATTCGGTGTTGAGGCGGCGGAGCCGTTCGGCGAAGGACAACTCGTACTCGTCCTCCCGTTGGACCGCGACGTTCACGATTTCGACGAGGGTTGCCACTGAGGCCTCGTGGACGTGCCGTCGCAGCATCCAGTTGATGAGCTCCAGGTAGGAAGTGACCTTGCCGGGGTTACCCGCCCGGAAAGTCGGTATAACCATCATTACCTCCGACTTCAGAGGTTCCTTCGTAAAGTCTTGAGCGATGTATCGCTGACCTCAAAGAAATGGCGCTTGCAGAGTGGTTGCAGTCATTAAACAGCATACGTGGACCAATGGAAAGGCAATAAATCATCTGAGCTCCTTACAGCGTCTCCCCATGCCGCTCTGCGCACTGGAAACGCACATCAGGATCTCAAGAAATCTAAAGAAATTTGCTGATCTCATGAGAAATGACGGGTCTGGCCCAGAACCCACCCCATTCCCTCTTCAGGCCCGAGCAAGCGGCCCAAACATCCCAGGAAATCTCATAGTGGGTTACAATGGCTCTGCGTGACTTCTGCAAGACACGGTGATTGGCTTGCTAGATTACTGGCGGCAACTCTCAGCCAATAGTTCGATGGTGGCTTGTCGAACAGCCAACCCGACTTCATTTCTACGCCCTGTCGTCGGCTCTGCCTCCCTTCTCTCTGCAACCGCCATTTTTTGAAGGTTATCAATAGAAGGCTTCGCCTTCGGAGACGTCGTTGTCGTCTCAGGCCTTGGAAAAATTGCGCAAGAACTGGAAGACCTTGGCAGGGGGAGAACCATCCCAGTCGTCGTGCACCCCGAAGGACTGAGCCACATCCTTCTTGCGCCGGCCCAGAGTACGGACCAAGGTGCGCCTCAAGGCCATCATGAGTGTGTCGCATTAAGCGTCCCGGCCCACGCCCCGTGGCTGGCCGGGAGGTCGTTGGCGCGCCGGGCGACGCGGATGACGTGTCACGCCCCGGTTCGGACAGGTGGCGCTATTGGTGCTCGGTGAGATCTTGATTGATTGTGGGTCGTTTGCATTTGTATGTCACTTGCTTGAATTATCTGCTTTACAGTCGGGGGGTCCACCGTCATGGATCCCCAGATCTCCCCATGGGGAGGCTACTGCGTGGGATTCGGGGCCATTTGGGCCCGCTTGCTCGGTTAGCTGAAGGGGACAGCGGGGCGCCCGTGGCCCGGCTTTCCCACAAAAAAACAACTGCGTTCTCACCTCCTTCCTCCCTCTTCGCGCCTTCGAGTGTTTTCCTAGCTGACCGTGTCACCGGGCGAAAGTAGAGCAAGGGTGGGCGGGTGGGTTCCCTCAGCTGGGCAGGTGTCCCTATCTGTTTCTGTGGGCTGGGGTGACACGGCGTTTTATGCGACAGAGTGTTTGATCCACTCCGTTGTTGAGGATGGGCGGGAGGTCCCCCAGGAAGCGCTCCAAGCCCGAACACACAGCCGCGCTCACGAGGCGAGGGGTCCCCGACTGGGCCGACACCTCCAAAGTAAACAGAGGGAGGGGAGCCAAGGGCGGACCCGAGTGTTCCCCAATATGGGGGATCGTACCGCTGCCACCCCGGAAGAGGTAGGCCCGACGTGCACCAGTGTCTCGACCTGCCCAGCGTGGAGTGTAAACCTGGAAAGAGACCGCGCCCAAAAGGGGCGACACTAACGAGGAGGAAGCCGCAGCCGCCGCGGCCTGTGCCGGCGGTGGCGCGGCGGCCACAACAAGTCCCACTCGGGCCGACCCAGGGTCGGCCTTGTTCCGATACAGAGAACGGAAACATAACTGATGGGTAACGTCCCTCCCATACGGGAGACGGGGGTCCCTACACCCTCCGTGAGGACCCAGGTCCCCTCGTCGGCCAACTACGTGGCACAGCGGAGGACCCCTCGCGGTCCTCCAGTCCACTGCGGCCACGGGGCTGACTCACGCTCCTCAATAAGCCGCAGAAGCTTCAGACCGGCCTCCAAAAGTGGTCGGACCGAGGGGTCGGCCGAGCTGAAACGCTCAGTCTTAAGGTCGGCAAAAGCGGACCAAAACGCCAGGGGCAGACGCCACAGATGGCCACGGTGGAAAATTCCACACAAAAATATATCAACCATCTCGGCGGGCCATAGTGTCGCCAACATACGGTGATAAGGACCCCCTTGGGGTTTTCCCATGAGCTGTTTGCCCTGCAACGCCAATATCTGAGGCAAACTCGCGGCCATGCCGCGGGGCCCCTCGACCAGCTCCAACCACACCGATGGTGTAGGGTACAGTGTCATGCGACGTACCACAGGTAAGCCGCGTACCTCACGCTGGTCATAGAGCGTGAGGAGATTAAAGGAGGTGCAGATTGTGTACTTTCCCATCTCACCCGGCACGTGAAAGACACGGTTATCCTCCCCCAATCGAGGGAGAGTCCCCGTAATACTCGCAGGAGATGTGGGGCTTGTCACCCACCTCGGGGGGAAGCTCGTGCACTGTCAAGTGCCTTAGCATTGCGAAGATCCACCAATGTTCCCGACAGCGGAGGATAAGGAACTCCTTCACCGTCCCCTGTGGGACGGCGTAAAGAGGACCGTACATCCCCTGGTTGGTGGTCCAGATGGAGACCATCCGACAGCTATCTCCAGGGGAAAAGCGCTGCTTGACAAGGGACGCCCACAGCGGAGTCCATGGGTAAAGCCCATACTTGTCGTAGACAATGGCGGTTTTCAGCCAAGAGGGCGACATGAGGTTGGCGATGACGTCGTCATCAAATTCCTCCTCCGGCACAAGGAGGGCACCAGCCTCTTCGGCTCGGCTATCGACCGGCATGGCGGCGGCGGCGTCAGTCGCTTCGGCCGAAGACATCGCGCCTCGAGACGCGAGGAACAGGAGAAGACGACAACGCCTCACCCTATGGGGACCACAGGGTCTCCGAGGGACGCGGGGAGGACCCCGGTCGCGCCCAACCGGTGGCGTCTCTCCTGATGACGACAAGGGGACCTTCTGGATTTCCGCCACCACCGGACACCGCCAGCGGTCACCGCCTGACGGGGCCGTCCCGAGGTCCAACCTGCTCGGGGTGAACCGCTTACGCCCTGGAAACCCCCGTAGAGCGCGATAAAGATTCTAAATAAAATGGTACCGATCGGCTGACAATCAGCTGGGGTCGAGGGGTGTGGCCCGACCGGATTGAGCGGCTACAAACCTAAAGCCCTCGGGAATGTCTGCCCCCGGTCGGCCGTGGGTTGTAGCCCTAAGCGTTTTTCGCGTCGTACGATGACGTCAAGATGCGGAAGCTCGAGTTCGGCACGCGCCTGTTCCGGGAAACGGGGAAGGCAGGAGCGGAGCTCGAAAAGCTCCTCCCTCTCGCGTCGACGGTCATCCATCGCCCCGCCACGCTCTTACGGCGAGCCGACTACCTCAACGCGGCGTATTGCAGCGTTTGCGCGTATTTCCCCGGCCACGCTCTTATTTACGTCCTTTTTAGAAGCGCAACCCGCGGCGGCCGGAGCCACGACGTCGACTACCGAGGCGGTGGTCACGACAGCCGCGTTCGGCGGCGCCAACTAGTACAACGCGGCTGCGACGGGCCCCGCGGCGTCGAGACACCTCGAAAGCCGCGTATGGAAGCTCGAGCCCCTGCGGGCGCACGTCAGTCCCGTCTTCGCTTCCTTCGCGGCCGACTTTACCACAGACGTGACGGCCATTCCGTGGCCACCGCCGCCGCCGCACGAGGTGAACGAATACGCGGGGTTAGCGATTGCCGTCGTGTTGCGCGCCGAGTTTGACGAGCGCCGTGCGCTGACGTCCCTCCCGTATGCCGTGCCGTCCGTTGGGGACGGGGTCGCCCTGGGGGATGTTCTCCTCTGGGGGAGAGGGGGGGCGGGGGAGGAAAAGAGGATGGTGAGGCGGTTTTGAGTCTTAGTCACATCGCTAGAGCTTAAGAAATGAAACAGACACCTTAACACAAGATACAAGCAATAACAAGCGTGGAAAGCAGTATGGAGTAATTGCAGACTCCACACCAGAAGTGACAAGCAGCTCTTCACCAAAGCGAATGTAAGGGGCACTCCCCACACGTCTGCACTGTAAAATACTAAGACAAAGACGGCGCGCTTTCCCGCGCCTCCCTGACGGGCACCGCGGCCGCCGCACTGACAGCCGCATCACCAAGGACGCGCAGAACCTGCCACAGGCAGACAGCGGCCACCACCAACCACGCAGAAGAACAACACCAGAGCTCGCTGAATCTTCCCTCCTATCCAGCGCACAATCCCCTTTGTCTGATCGCTTCGCTACCATTCGACCATGCGGCTCCGAGATCCGCAGCAGGCTCATCAGAAAAGAATCGGCGCCACTCGTGTCTGCTGGAAAGGCAGCCGCCACTGTCAGCACGGGTGGGTTTGTAGGTCTTCTTGCCTGCTCCGCATCACCACCCACGGAAGGCGGCGGAGGTGCCGGCGACGGCCCACGCCAAGCGGTGTGGCCGCCGCACCCCCCGCGGGAGGCCCAGCTGGTGCCCCCGCCACGGGCGTGACTCCATTCGCCACCGAACCACCGCCACCACCAGCCGGCGGCGCTCCACCCTGCACCGGCGGCAGTCTACGCGGCGGGCAATTCCCAGCGCGACCACCTTCGCCGCCGCCACCACCGCCGCCCACCAGCGGTGCACCAGTAGGACCGATACCCCCCGGTACGCTCGGCCCCGCCTGGTGCGGCCGCCCGTGCGGCGGAGGCGGCTGCATTCCAAACGCGACCGGCGGCGGGGGCCTCCTTGGTAGCTCCACCGGCGGCCCCGTAGGCGGCCTGCCTGGTCCGTACCGGTAGTACATGTACGGCCACACCGAGCCGCCCCTGGGTGTAGCGGGCAGAAGTGGGGCGGCGGCTCGCCATAGGTCATGAAGCCCTGAAGTCCGCGCGCTCCTGCCATGTGCGACGGAACCGGCTGTGTATGCGAAGAAGGCGTTGAGGTGGCGCCGGGACCCGCAGGAGGCGTCGGTGGCGGCAGCCCGCCGCGGCCGCTGCGGCGCATCGACGTCATGGCGTGGAAGAAAAGGTAGGGCGGCTGCAGGATACCGGGCATCGGCGGTGTGTCGTAGGGCGTCGGCTCCAACGGACGCGCGCCGGGGAGGGGGGCGGATACGAATCCGCGGCAGCATGCCATTGGGCGGCGGCATGCCGTAAAGCATGCCGTTGTGCGATGCCGGCAAATGCTGCTGGCCAGAATTCTGTGTTCGTTGGCCGTGCTACATCGCACAATCTCGATAGAAACAAGAAAGCAACATCCCCTTTGTCATAGCATGCCCACTGCGCGTAGCGTCCCGCCCCACAGAATCCTTGCGCCATATTGGTCGACGCCGCCGCGTCCCCACCCCCCCTCCTTGCAGTCTCTGTCAGTCCTTTCGTGTTTTTTCCGTCCCCTGCTGCCTCGTTGGGCTTCACCTCTGTCGTGTTCCTGCTTTCGCACGCGCATTGTGCCTCCAGGCTAAGGGCTCTACCCTGATCCGACTCAATCCTGTATCTTTGTCATTCGGGGCTGACTATTGATTGAAATAGATCTTCACTGGCATACGCGGCTCTCTTTTTTGGTGGAACACGCCACCATAACGTACCGTCCTAAAGAAGGCATGGGCTCGCGCAGCTCGAGCGCCACAATGCAAATCACGTGGGGTCCGCAAGCCCACAGCCGGTTCGCCGCCCCCGCCACGTCGGCCATGCGCTGCCCATTCGGTTATCCAGCGGGTCAAGGACAGTGGTTTCTGTACACGGAGGAAGCGATTCACTGCTTGCCAAACCACTTATTGAGCGGAATACCTGAGCCAAGCGTGCCAAAAGCCACGGAAGATCGACCCAACCCCCCAGGCAGCCCCAATATCCCCCCGTGAGTTCCATGGCGCCCAGTAGCCTCCAATGCGAACAGTAACCTCCATTGTCAACAGTAGCCCACTGCTTCCGCTAACCCTACGATTACCAAGGTTCCTCAGCTGTGTGGCCCTGTGTGGCCCCGTGTGGCCCTGTGTGGCCCTGTGTGTCGGGGGCGGCGGGTTTCGGCACAGCTGCCAGCGGCGGCGCTCCGCGTCGGCGCGCGTTTCAACCGTGCGGGCCATGGAGTAACTGACCATGCCCACTCGACGACCGTCGAGTCCGACTTCATCCGATGGCATCGCGCCCTGGTGGGCGCCGGACAGGCATCTCTCCGGCGAAGTGAAGCACGGAATTGGGACAGCCTGAGTCCTTCGTCAACCGGAAGAATGTAGAAAACCTTCGCAGCCGGTCCTCATACGGAGTTCCATCCGCCTCCAGATACGCTGCCACGCGCCTCTAGATCGCGGTGACTGAGAATGAGCCCTCATGCTCACGATCGACTGGCAGCGGCGGATGGCTTAGTCACAGCATGTTCTGAATATGAGCCGAAACGTGCCCCAATTGGATCCCCGCGACAAGGCCTGTTGTGGCTGCTCTGGGGACCCGGCGAATCGAGCCTGGGCTGCGCCGGCCCCCATTTTCGGTCCACCTATCGGCCGTGGTGGCATCCTACTTGTGGCGCACCGGCGCCGCTCCGGGGTGGGTCATTTCCCGCCCGGCGGCCCGCCCGCCGTCCGCCCGCCGGCCCCCGTCGCCGCTACCGCTGCCGCCGCCCGCCGCGCCGCCGCCTCCCGCCCCCGCTGCCGCCGCCCGCCCGGCAGCCCCCGTCACCGCCACCGCTGCTGCCGCCCGCCGCGCCGCCGCCGCCAACCCCCGCTGCCGCCGCCCGCCCGGCGGCCCCCGTCGCCGCCACCGCTGCTGCCACCCGCCGCGTCGCCGCGGCCCGCTCCCGGTGCTGCCGCACGGCCGGCGGCCCCCGTGGCCGCAACCGCTGCTGCCGCCCGCCGCGCCGCCGCCGCCCGCCCCCGCTGCCGCCACACGGCAGGCGGCCCACATCGCTGCCCGAACTCCCGACGCCGGAACTGAACGCCGACACCCGACGTGATACCCATGGCGCCGGCCGCCGCTGACGCCTGCCGCCGCGCTTCTTCCGGCGCCCACGCACTCCGTAGGCGACGGCCGCGCCGCCGGCGCCAGCTGACGCCCTCGGCGCCCGCCTCTCGGCGGGCTCCCGCACTCGCCACCGGCGCCCGCTGGGCCGCTGCCAGCTGCTGCCGCGCTACTGCCCGGGCCCGACCCCGCCCCCGGTGCCGGCCTCGCTGCTTTCGGCGCCTGTCTCGCTGCTGATGAAGCTCGCCGCTCTGGTGCCGGCCCCCGAGTCTGCTACCGGGGGGCGCACACGCACACGGTGGCCGCCGCGCAGGTGCAGGAGCGGCCCCCGGCCCCTGCAGGCGCCGCCGTTGTCTGTCGCCGCTGTGGTGCGACCACCTTCCCCTGCCCCAGGCTGCACCTGGGGCGGCGGCGACGATAGCAGGTGCATCCTGCCGCGACCACCGCGGTGCTGCGGCTGCCCGGTGGTTCCCGCCGCAGCCACCTCCCCCTCTCATACCGATTGGAGTTGCACTGGGAGGCCGAGCGTCTGCTTTTTTGCGTTTCTGTCTCTGGGCGGGCTTGGCCTATCCGTTTTCTCTGTCTTTGTGATTTCATTGCCTGTAGAGTGAGAGGAGCGGTATTTTACCCGTACATGAAAGGCCCGCAGCAGAGACCACCTATATGACCGTTTTCATTGTTCGTCAAGGCGCATGGTCAGCCGGTTGAGCGGTTTTCCTAAGTCCGTAGCAGCTTTGATGATTCTCTACCGCGTATAGCTGAAGCGATTCCATCTCACAGAAAGGAGATGCTTTCTGCGCAGTCAAAGAGGCCCGGAAGGGAGTACAGAAGAGAGTTGTGACACAGTAACAAGACACAGCACTCCGACTCAGGGCTATACAACGATATCCCCGCCACTCTCGGTGTCACTGTCGGATACAACCCCGTACGGCGACTCGCCCGAGGATGAGTCGGCCCGGGCCGCCCCCGGGGGCGCATCCAGAAACTCTTCACCACCACAAACACCCCCACCGTCACCCTCACTCCCATCCTCTCCACCCGCACCGCCGGCTACCTGCATCTCAACAGGATCTTTGACCTATTCCTGCTTGAACATGACGCCGACGGCGCGGAGCGCACCGCACATAGCAGCTTGGAGCGTATCCATGCTGATAACAAGTCTATCGCCGACTTGTCGTTCTCGGTCTGCAACCGCAGAGTCTACGACCGGCTGCTGAAGCCCAGCAGCACTCACGGCAGCACGTGCGCCAGCGTGGCCCGCACATGCACCCGCGTTGTCACCGGCCATGTTCGTCGCAGCAGTATCACCCGCTCGGCCGGCGTCCTCCACGGACAACACAACGGCATTGTGAACGGCTGTCGTAACAACTGCATGCACGGGAGCGCAGGCCGCCGTCTCGGCCGCCGCCGCAGCAGCAGCATGGACGACTGCACCGCCATCATGCTGCCCCGCGCCGTCCGCTCCAAAGTATGCCGCACGGACAGCGGCCTGACCGGCAGCGGCACCGAGTCTTTCCGCAACAGCGGCAGCCACAGAGTCAACGGCGTCGGGAAGCGCCTCCTCAACAGCCGCTTGAACGGCCGGTAATACGGCGCCGACGACTGCATCGTCGTCAGCGCGGAAAAGAAGCACGGCCGCGTCAGCAGGAGCGGCTTCTGCGGGAGCAGCGCCGTGCAGCTGGGCTGCGGCACCGCCGGCCTCGGCCAGAGCCGCGGCACCAGAAGCGGTGTCGTCTTGTAGTCCGTTGGTAGGATCACTCTGAGCGAGAGGGGCATGTTGAGGAGCAGCTGGAGCAGAACCAAGAGCAGCAACCGAGGGTAAAGCGGCGGCGGCATCGACAGCGGCGGCAGCATCGGCAGGTGGTTGTACATCAGCCTCTGTCGCCTGTCGGAGACCGTGTGTGCACGCGCAGCTGGGCTGGTCGCAGTACTTCCGCACATGGGAGAAGAAGAAGGAGCAGAGTAGCCGGTGGTTTGTCTCCTTGCCTAGCTCGCGACGCATCTTGACGCGCAGGTTGACAAACGCGCCCAGCAGCCGCATCTGGACAATAAAATGTTCTTGCCGCAAGTGCACAAGGTGCGTCTTTAACGCCTTGTTTATGGAGTGGCGGCTCTCCGCGCACGACGTGCGGTGCCGCACTGAGCGGCTGGGGTACGCGTCCGCATCGAACTTGGGCGAGCAGCCGTGCTGCTTCTTGGCGCGGTGCGCGCGGTCTGTGCTGGACGCCGTGTCGCAAAAGTTAATGAACCAGGGCATCCTCCGTAGCGCGTTGCTTTCCATCTGGCAAGCGGTGTCGAGATAGATGACCGAAGCGAGCAGGGGAAAGCGCTGGAACAGCGAGCCGAGCACGTGCGCGGGGCTCTCAGCGCGGTCGAGGAAGTCGTCGCCGATTAGTATCCCGCAGGGACAAAGGAAGTTCTCCACCCCGGGCATAAACGTCTGCGACGCCAAGAAGGCGCGCCGGCAGTCGTCCTCTCCGAGCGCCTGCGTGAGCATCACCTCCAGGGACTCCCTCCCCGTCTTCACCTTGACGGCGCGGGCGTCGTTGACGGCCTTCGCCTTAGTGTCTGTCGGGAACGGGCGGACCGCCTTGAGGTCCGGCCACACGTGGCCGGTCATTTCCTCGACCAGCTGCGTCTATCCGCGCTCTCTAGAGTGCGGGCCGCAGATGAGGGGGGACGATCGGGGGGGAGGGGTGGCCCGAGTGGCCGCCCAGTTGGCGTACTTGATCGGCGACGTCGTTCTCGACACGGTCTCAAAGTCTTTGGCACATGCAGATGCTTGGCAGCGCCACACCGTCAACCAGAACGCGTTCACGCCGCAAGTAAACAGCAGCAGCTACCCAATCGCACGCGTCATGAGCGGGTCGTCGACCTCGGACATGCCCTCCAGCTGCAGGAAGGGCCACACAAGTCCCACCATCTCGACCGTGGCCGCGTACGGCCTCCACTCCGCCAATGGCACGCCCATGAAAATTTTGTAAGCAGGCCGCTTGATGCGGTTGCGCGGGAGGCCAGCAAAGGCCCTGACCACAGGGTGATCCAAGAACGTAAGCACAAAGCGCCGCACGACGCGCCACCGCTCCCGCTCCACCGTGGCGCCCAGGCCGACGCCGATCGCGCCAGGCACGTGCTTGCTGATGTAGAAAGGGCCGCGTGATCGCGCAGCGGCAGCGCCCCCAGAACCGCCAATGACGGCGGCTGCGGCTGCTTGCCCGCCTCTACCAGCACCAACAGCTTGAGCGACGGCAGGTTCATTCTCGTCGCTTCCGTCGCCGTCGTTGCCGGCGGCGGCATCTCCGGCCGCCGTCGCCGGGACGCCAGGGTCAGTCGTCGACACCTCGTTGGTATAGAAGGAGAAGTAGATCATGCCGGCCGCCCAGGCCAGGTTCCCGCTCTTGGTGCAGATCCTGCCGGCCATGTGCACCTCCGGCGCGGAAGCCAACTCGTTGGAGAACCTCGCCAGCGCCGCGTGCTTGTCCTTTGTCAGCCGGGCGATTGGCTGGTGCTCGGCCGTCACCCGCTTGCAAATGTCCGCCCGCAGCGCAGCGCTCGCCAAACACGACCCATGGCTCGTGTCCATGGCGACCCCAACGACGTCCTCTGTTAGGCGGACGAGGGGCTGCGACTGGTTGTGCAAAATGGAGATTACGTGGCCGTCGGCAATGAAGGCCAGGTACGGCCGATCGCCCGCCTTCTTGCGCTTAGAGCAGCGAAAGAGCGCGGCGGGAACGATCAGCGTCCTGGAGAAGCGGTGCGCCGCCGAGATTAGTGTCTGCCGCGCGAGGCCCGACGTGGCGCCCGAGAGAGACTTGGTAGAATCCAAAAAGAAGCACAAGACCAGGGCCTTTCAGAATCCGGGTTTTTCAGCAGAATCTGGGATATATCCAGATATATCCGGATAAATCCGTTGTAATCTTCTCGCCATTGAATGTGAGAGCAAAACGGAAGACACTGCTGGAAAGCTCACCTCATGCTCAGGCTCTTCGTTGAAAGACTGATGAACATAAGATGTTGCTGCGAGCAGGATGCCGCTGCTTACAGAACGGTGCTTTATCCGAATCATTATTCCGAAGCCCCTGCACAAGACCGACGCGGCTGACGAAAAAGTGCTGTGCCCGGTGAAAACCATCTGCGTCGTCACGTAAAGCAAGGTGCGCGTGAAGACGGTCTCCTTTCTTGACGAGAAAAGGCTGTCATGAGCGCCGTCGTACGGCACCAGCTCGCCGCACGAGCACTTCCATTGCCTCAGCGACACGGCCACGCGCCCGTGCAGTTTGTGGAGCGTGGCCCCGGTGCTCTTGATGCCCTGAGCATTGTAGTCCCTCCCGCAAGCAAAGCACCTCGCCTCGCACAGAACGTCCGAGAGGAAGGCGGGAACGGCGGCGTCGCGCCCGGTGTCGGCCAGCCTGTCAAATAGGGAGCAGTCGCTCACCTCCCCGATGCATGCCAGAAGCTTGCGCGAGGACCGACGCCGGGTCTCGTCAGAGAAGGCGGCCCACTCCGCGGCCTGAGCGGCGGCAGTCTGGGACGAGTCGGGCGCTGTCGTGACGGCGGGCAAGATCACTTCCTTGAAGGGGTTGACAATGGCGCCGCCTATGGTGTTGGTGGCCCTGATCGCCTCGCACAGGTCGGAGCACCACGTCCCGACGGAGGTCGCGTGGGGGCAGGTCCAGTGATCCTTGGCGCAGCTGATGTTGGTGCACGCCGCCCGGCGCTGCACGCGGTTCTTGCTCCGCTGCTTTTTCAGCTTTTTTCGAACGATCACAGCCGCCCACGTCGACTGGAAGTAGACTGGAAACACGCTTTTCCTCTTGGCTGTCTTGGTTGAGCACTCCACGATGCACTCAGACGCCTGCAGCGATGACGAGTTGTCCAGCTTCGGGTAGCGCCTCAGCAGGGCGGCGTCGTCGACGAGCCTGTCGGTAGCGCCTAACACCTTTATGCCGCTCCGCTCGCCGCAGGTTGCCAATGACACAGTGTTTTATACAGAGTCGTTGGCTAGAGCTAATCTCCCTCGTGGGAAGTTCACTCCAGCCGAAAGATGCAGAAATACGAGGAGAGAG
>Ga0209093_1000490_pt1 | contig 21627 bp, 10 predicted proteins | sample SidtaG_4_FD_187450 | JGI IMG/M metagenome (GOLD analysis project Ga0209093, IMG submission 187450) | Marine algal microbial communities from Sidmouth, United Kingdom - Sidmouth_Male1 metaG (SPAdes) (version 2) | ecosystem: Host-associated > Algae > Red algae > Unclassified | place: Sidmouth... | reverse complement strand
AAGCGGCCTCGTACCGTCTGCCACCGCTGCTTCGACCTCTGCGTGAGCGAAGGGGACGGCCGACTTGCGCAACGCGGCTACGGTGGCCAACCCACCAGGGCAGCGTGTACTCCGGTCACTGTCGACTGGTCAAACGCGTGTGTATCCGCGCGTCGCACAAGGTTGAGTCGCATCTTGCTCGGCGACCGAGAGAGGTGGGCAGGGTTGTGGGTTGACCCACTCACTGGTGGACGGGTGTACCGCCTGGTGCGGCCACAACGCGTTACCCGAGCAGTGGGGAGGAGGCAGCAGGTCGTCTTGCTGTTTGACTCGAGGGAGCGCCCGGAACGCGGGCGCCGTCGTGCTGTCTTGCGCCGCGTGGCCGCGGCCACCACCGTCATCACTGGCGTAGTGCTGTCGCTGATCGCACATCTCCGGGCGCTTGCTGACATTGCCGGGACTACCTCTCGGCCGCAGCCGTTGTGAGCGGTGTGCGAGAGTGCCGCGCTGGTGGTGTGGCTACGTCCCCCGACGGTGTAGCTGCCGCAGATCTACCCGATCACCCGGTTTTAGGTGCTTGCGCGGAGCGCCGTGAGCAGGCGCCTGCCCTGGCTGTCGTCTTCTCCTGGTCTGCTCCGTTATTCACCCGCTGGCACACTTGCTCTCCATCTGCAGCGACCGAGCCGCTTGACCGCAAATTGCAGTTATGGAACAACAACCGGGACATGAGAACGACCCACCTGGGATGGAGGTGTATGGCGGTCAGGGCGCCGAGAATGGTGTCTACAACCCTGCCGAGGGGGGGGGTGGGGGTGACGGCGCCGAAGCAGATGGCAGCGTCGGTGATGGGAGCGGCGTGGAGTTTGTGGTGCTCAACGATGACGTGCTCACGTCGGTTGCCAACGCGACGCTGGTGCTGCTCGACGGTAGCGACATGGAGCGATTGGCGGTGCTGTACCAGTTCCCCCAGTTTCTTGAGCACTGCCCTTCGGACACGCTTGGCATTATGGTGCCCGAGATTTGCCGCGACGCTCTGCGGTGGAAGGAGGACGTGCAGATGGCGGCCGCTGAAGCCCTCTACTTCGTCGTGAACATGCGGGTTCCCGACGCGGTTGCCAAGCGCGTGGTGGTCGCTGCCCTCCGCATCCTGCAGCTCTCCGAGTCGGGCGACGTGTTTGATGCGTGGGGTGAGATTCTGTCCATGATGCTGCCGCAGGTGCGGCGAGACGACGTGGTCACCCTCGTCGTGCCGGCCACGGCAGATCGGGCAGCGAGTGGGGCGGTGGAGTCGCGGCGCCTTGCCGCCCGCATCATTGGGGCCCTGCACGACGCGTTGACAGCGGACGAGCTGGAGCGGCAGTTTCTTTCCACTGCCATCACGCTGTCGCAAGATGCAGACGCCAGCGTGCGCGCCATGATTGCCCAGTCGCTGGCGTCGGTTGCGTCCAAGCTTCCCCTCTCTGTGTCCGAGGCACAATTGTGGCCACGGCTTGACACGATGGTCGCGTCGGACCCCAACGCGCGTGTGCGGGCAGCGGCGCTTTGTGCGCTCGCGCGGTCGGCAGAAGCGCACAAGTCTTCGGCAGCCACGTCGGCGTCCTACGCTTCGATCATCACACCCCTCTTTCTGCGGGAGTGCACGCACGCGTCGGCGGTGGCGGCGACTGACCTCCGCACTGTCTCGGACGATGTCTATCTAAGGCTCGAGTGCTTTGCCGAGGTGTACGGCGTCTTCTTGGCGGCGGTAGACTCGCTGCTACCGGACGAGGAGTCGTGGACGGTGGCGCTCAACGCCCTCCGCCGGATGGTCATGTGCAACGGCCCGACTGTGCGGCACTGGTGTGCGTTCAACATGCCAGCCGTTGCGCTTGCGGCAGCGGAAGTGCGGCCAGAGCGACTGCGGGGCATTGTACAGCTGCTGGCGACGGATACGGACGTGGAGACGCGGGCAACTCTAGCGGCGGGGGTGCACGAGACGGCTCGGCTACTTGCGCCGGGGCCGTTGCGCGACGAGCTGCTCGACGCGATTGCCGAGTTGATGACCGACCAAAATCCACAGGTGCGCACGAACGCGTTGCGGCACTTTGCGACGCTGCTCAAGCTGCTGGCGGACACGGAGCCGACGGCGATGGCGGCTGCTGCTGCGGGCGGCGCCTCGCGGGCGTCGGGCGAGAGTGGCGCTGGTACAGCGCCGAACGTGAAGGACCGGAAAGCAAAGACCAAGGGCGTTGTCAACACGGCCGTGGCGCGGCAGTTGGCGCCCATCTTTGAGTCGCTCGAGCTGATGTCCCAGGATTCCTGGCGCACGCAGGAGCTGTTGGCGGTGCAGCTCAAACTCGGCGCACATCTGGTACCTCAAGACACTCTGTGCGAGCACGTGGCGCCGTTGCTCTTCCAAATGGCTCGCGAATCAACCTACCTCGTCCGCAAGGCGTGTATGGAGGCCCTTGTGGCTGTGATGCGGGCGATCCCAGACACGCGGCGGCGGGAGCACATCGTCAAGCACTTCCGCATCGAATGGGCGCGCGGAAAGGTGTATTGGACGCGGTTGGCGTATATTGACGGAGCAGCTGCCGCACTGAGCGTCTTTTCGCGGTCCTCCTTTGTGTCGATGTTTGCTGGTGAGCTGTTGCGGATGACTCGCGACGCGGTGCCCAACGTGCGGCTGCGACTGGTGCGGTTGTTGGTGGACGTCGGCCCGCTTGTGCGGAGTGAACCCAAGCTTGCGGCGGCACTTGACGGTGCCCTAACGGCGTTGTCTGTTGATTCGGACGCGGAGGTGGCGGCCGAGTCGCGGGAAGCTTCTCGCCGCATCGCTGCGTTCCGCGGGTGGACCAAACGCCAGAACGCGGAGGACCGGTCACGAGCTGCAGCGGAGGCGGCCTTTTTCATCCAAAAACCGCCGCGACGGAAGAAGACACCGTCGAGTGGGTCCGGTGTGCCCGCCCCCACGCCACCCGCGCAGATGCCGGCGCCTGCGGGCACGCCTGGCGCGGTGTCACGACCGCCGGCCGGAGCGGCGGCAGCTCGACCGGCGGGAGCTGTCAAGCATCCCAACGGGGTGGCGGCCGGCCCGACTGCGGCGGCGGCCGTCGCTCCCGCGGGTACGGCTGCCCCTGGCGCCGCTCCTGGTGCCCCAGGCTCTACTGCGGCCGCCGGCATGTTTGTCGCACTGCCCTCGGGAGCGGCTCCGGTTTCTGCAGCCAATCCGTCGGCGCCCGGCGTAGTGTCGGCTGTGCCGGGCACAGCGGGGGCCGCCGCTGCCGCCGCGCCGGACGCGGGCGCGGGCGCGACGGGTGCGGCGGTGCAGCCGGCGGGGGGGGCAGGCCGGCCAGTAGCGGCCGCGGGGACACCAAACGGGGTGGCCACTGGGGTGGCAGCCCCGGCGGCTGTGCCGATGCCGGCTGTTGCGGCCAAGCCTGTTGCGGCAGCCACCAACCCGGCGGCGGCTGCTGGAAGGGTCGACGGCGTGGCCGTGGCGGGCAGCGGCCCAACGTCGACCGTGGAACGTTCAAGATCCGAGGAACGTCCCCGGCGGGGAGGGTTGTGTGGGTGCTTCGGGAGGTGAGAGAACGGTGCTGTGTTTAATCTTTCTTCCTCTGTCTGGATCACACCTTTTTTTTCCGACGTTGGTGTCTTCTACAACCTCGTGGTCACCTCAGTGCATGAACCGCAGCATATTTGGAGAAAGAAGGCCGGCCTATCGTGGCCGCCGTCTTCCCATGATGGAACAGACGAGCTCTCCCACCGTATTCCCGAACATGGAGGCACACACATGTGCAGGGCCATCAGAATCGATACAATTCGCACCGTGTTTTCCGTGCGAGTCATCCACGAGGAGCAGTACGCTGCTTCTCTCCCTTGCCGTTGCATCCTGTCTTTGCAGTGCCACTCGCGGACGACGACCAGCTTGTCTTGCTTTCATATTTACTCCGGAGCCGGTTCACCGAACCTTTCTATAAATTCCAGACCTGGTCGTTAGCTTGTCGTTTTAGTGGCTTAAAACAATCCCCGTTGGCCGTGCACTTGCTACTTAAATCCGTTTTTTTGCAGTCCACGGGGTATTTGATGTCGACAGCGGTTGTGTGGGTGCGTGCCTCTCGTCCCCTGCAGAAGCCACCAAACAACGCCCTACCCGTCAAGGACGGACGCGGCGTTCTGGCCTCGTCGTCGGTTTCAATGCGTGCGTCTGCACGGTCGCGTCCCTCCGCCACCTCCCCGCTGTCTTCCCTTCTCCTGTTGTGTTTTCTTTTGTCGCTCGTGCCTTTTACCGTTCGAGGGTTGCTTGTGCAGTCTTGACGTGGCTGTCGCAGGTCGTCACCATGTCGGGTGACAGCGAGCACGATGGCGACCTGAACGCGGTGTTCGGGTCGGAAATGGATTCGACCGACGGCGACGTCGGCGCTCGCCCCATCCCGCGCCGCAACACGTCTGGGTCTGCGGCCGCCCGTGCTGCTGCAGTTTATTCGGACGATGACGAGGAGGCGCCACGGCCGCGGCCATCGAGTAGCGTCGGGGTGCGCGCAGTGGACGAGGAGGAGGAGGGAGGCCGTGGTCGCGCGCGCGATGACGGCTTTGATGATGGTGATGAGGAGGAGGAAGGGGAGCGGGGCCGTGGCCGAGGTCGTGGCAAGGGCAAGGCCGCCCGGTCGGATGACGTGGTCGGTGACCGCCCCTCGAAGGGCAAGGGCAAAGCCGTTCGCCGTTCGCAAGCTCCCTCCCGCCGGGAGGGCGACGAGTATGACGATGAGGAGGACGACCGGTGGGACAGCCGTGGTGTCGGCAAGTACGACGAGGCGGAGGAGGAACCTGCCGACGGGCCGGCCAAGAAGAAGGCCAAACGCGGCAAGAACGGGGCGCTTGATGAAGACGCGGCGGCCGAGTCTGCGGTCAAGTTTTTGGTAACAATGATGGATGCACGGGATGAAGATGCCAAAGCCTTCAAGCGCGGCAAACCCGCGCTCTCCAAGCTGCGCTACCTCCCCAACGTGGAGCGGATGCTGTGCAAGGTTGACTACCGCGCGCCGCTGCTCAACAACGGCCTCCTGTCTGTGATGAAAGCATGGCTAGACCCGATGCCGGACGGGAGCTTGCCCAATCTACGTGTCCGACAGGTGTTGCTCGCTGCCCTTGACGCCTTCCCCGTGGATGATGGGTGGACGGACCTGCTGCGGGCGAGCAACGGCCTTGGCAAAATCATCCACTTCCTCGCCCGCCACGACGACTTTGAGGCCAACAAACGGCTCGCGCGGAAGCTCATGGACAAGTGGTCTCGCCCCATCTTTGACATGACGACCGACTACTCCCACCTCAACGCCGACTACGAGAGGGTGGCGGCGCCCGAGCGGTCGGCGGCGGGCAGCGGAGGCGGCGGGGGAAGCGCGTATGCGCGCTCCCGTGCGCGGTCGACCATCATCGACACTGGGCGGGACAACCGAGCGTCCATCGCACAGCATCTGCAGGCTGAGCGACTGGGAGACGCGGCTACCGCTAAGATGATGGCCAAACGAGACCGCGCGATGGGCGACCAACTGAAGAACGTGGTGCGCGTACCCCAACGCGTGTCGTTCAACTTCACCCGCGTGCCTGAGTCCCAGTCACTGACGGGGGATGGCGGCTCGGCGGGTGGCGGGTCGGCATCGGGGGCGGGGTCCACAAGGAAAAAGCGGAGCCTGGACAAGGCCGTCAAGGGGATGAAGCGCAAGACCCAGTCACGTGCGGTCAACGTGTCCATCGAGGGTCGCAACTTGTATTGAGTCCGTGTTGCGTAGGTGTCTTTGGTCGTCAGCGCGATCGAGTAGTGCATTTTTGACATGCACCCCTATTTTTCCTTTGTACATCGTTTTTCTGATTTTCTTCTATGCTGTCTGTTACCGTCCTTCCCACCGTTGTGACTGTTTTCTTGGTTGGCTGTTGAATCATCCGCTTGTTTCTTTATTTTTCTGTACCGCTCGTTCCTGCCCACACTTCCGTTGCTTTTGCTGTACGAGTTCTATGGTGTAGCCTCGCGCGCCAGTCCTCTGTTCTCTCGAGGTGGCGTATGAAGCATTGTGCGCGTCTATGCATCAACCCATCCGGCTAGGTCGTGGATCTGTTCTTGTCGCTCTCGGCCGTATGCATGGTGGACGCGGTCTTGCCCACTGTGCCCTTTCTTGTTTGGCGTTGGTGACTGCGCAAACGCACTCGCCCATACACACCTGTACTGTACGACCGGAACAGAAGAACAAGGAAACGGCGATGCGCCTTGCCAGCGACTTCTTTTTAGATGGCGACATGTTGCTGGTTTGGCTGCGTGTGGCTGCCAAAACGGTGCTCGCACTCAGGTGACATGGAGACGCACCTGGCTCGTCATGGGTGCGCGACGCCCTGGCTATAAATACAATAGATAGTACATGACGGCGGATCCAAACATGGACTTGGATTGGTCCCATCCGCTTCGGCCCCCACCGCAGGCCCGGGTACCATGCACACACATGATTCGGTTTCTTGATTTCCGCGAAGCGGAAAGCATTGAATTAAAGAGTTGTGCACAAGTATCCGGCCAAATAAATCAAAAATGGGTTTCATACTTTCATGTCCACCTCGAAAGGTCAGCCCATGTCATTTAAATCCACTCCTCGCCAGCTAAATAAGTGTGAGGGCGGCCTCGTCATCGACGCCGGCGCCGAAGTTCTGGCGGCAGTGAGGCAGGGCCGCTACCTGGGTGTGTGCCGCCCCCCGCATGGCGGCGCCTGCAAATGGCCGCCGTGGCGGGCAGGTGCGTCCGGCATAAGCGCCCCCGAAGCAGCACGGCGCCCGTCCCTCGCGCGGCGCGCACGGCGCACGTCGCCCCCCCCCTCCGCCGCCGTCGACCGCCGACCCAACGAAAGCAGGTGTCCGCACACGGGCCGCACCTGGAAACCGCCCGTCGCGCCCAGCCGCCACCACCAAGCGGCCGCGGCGGCGGCGGCGGCGGCGGCGGCGGCGGCGGCGGCGGCGGCAGCCGCAACCACCGCCGGGTGGGCGGCTTGTCGTCCACTGCCGCCCGCTGTGCTCCGCGTCGTGCGGGAGCCCCGCGGGCGCCGCCGCCGCCGATCGCGACGGCGGCGGGCGGCCGCGGCGCGGCGGCTACGGCGCCGCCCGCCGTGGCGCCCGTGCCTTTGACGCGCGTCTTCGACGCCCAGTCGGCACGGTCCATCGCGGTGGTGGCGGCGGCTGTGCGCCCCGCTGGCGACGGCGGCAGCGGCGGCAGGGCGCCGCGCGCGGTGGGCGGGTGGGGTGGTCGTGGCCGGCATCCTTGGCGGGGGCGGCTGCCGACTGATACTGGGGGGGGCGCGGCGGCACTCGCCTTGGCCAAGGCGAGCGCCGCCGCGCCCCCCCATGGGGCGTGCCGGCATTTTGACGCTGACAGGGGGGTGGGGCGCCCCTGTGCGAGGGGGTGGGAGGGCCGGGCGCCGTTTGTTTCCGCTCCCCTGCGGCGGTGGTAGGCGCCCCGAAACACCTTGTCGTTGCGCGGCAACTGCTGGCCTGAAAAAGTGAGCTCCGTCCTGGCATCAGCAGTAAGTTGTAGAGTACGTGGATGATTCTGAATGTTTCATCTTGAAAACTACGGAGACGTGCGATTGCAGAATGCAGAGAAGGGTGAGGCCGGATAGCCAATCTGAAAGTTTTGAAAGAGGATCATGCCACGTCCATGCCGGATGATTCAGCGGTTCAGATCGCTGACCCGTGGCGAGCGGACATCCAATGGTTAGGCGGATGGCTGAGAAGCCATCTGAGGAGCGATGACAGCCTATTGTTACTACGAGGTCTAGTAACGATAGGCTGAGGATCTGCGACTTATCCGGCAATCATGTGTGTGCATGGTACGGGGGCCCCACCGCACAGTCAGCAAAACTGCCGAGCGCCTCATCCGTGATCGCCGTGGAGTGATCAAGCTGTTGTGCTTCAGAGCAATGTGTAGAGGAAAAACTACCAACATGAGAACCGGACCACACAATTCCCATCGTGAAGAGCCCCGCTGCACTTGCTTGTTTGCCATGCAACACAAGTCCAGTTCCTTGCATCCTGTTTTGTATTGGGTCACATCTCAGTGGTTTCTTAGCTGTCTTGCTGCTGGGGCGTTGGAAGGCGTCGATCTCCAGATATGGCCCGGCCCAGCTGCAAAAAATCTCACCAGCCCCCCAACCGGCAACCGCACCGAGAACGGGAGGCCCGCGGGCTCCCGGAGGAGGCGGCGTCCACGAGGCCACGCCCGTCCTATCGCCCAGCTGCCCTCACCGGCGCCCCGACTGGCGACCAATTAGCCACCACACCTGCTGGCCGCCGGTGAGGAGGCGGCGCTCTGGGGCGCAAGCAGAAACCGCCGGGTCCCAGCCTGGGAATGAGGGGGCGGCGGCCACGAGAGGGGTGGCAGACCGCGTGCCCTCGCGTCGCATGGCCTATGCGCCAGTGCCCCCGACCCGGGGGGCCACGGCGTTGGTTCCCTCCGGGAACACTCGCTGACGCGCCCGGCCGCCACCGCCGACCCGCGGGCCGGCCGGGTGGCGGCCGCGCGGACCGCACGCTTCCGGCGCCTCCGCCCCCGTCGACAGCTACGCCATCCGCCGCGGCGTGCCCCGCCGCGCCCCCCCCGCCGCGCCCCCCGCCGGCCCAGCCGCTGCCACACCCTCTGCCGCGCCGGGCGACGTGCGTCGAGCCGCCGCTGGTTGGACGTCTCCCTGGTGACTACCCCCCCGGCGGCGCCAGACGCGGGTGCCCGGTCGCCCGCGCACCGCCGCGCCGGTCGCCGTCGCGGGTGGGCGCCGGCCGGCGGCCGACAGGGGACCCCGTCGCCCGCCTGGACGACGACCGCGTGTGCGACGCGCGCCTCGCCGCACGTGGCGCCAGCTGGGGTGTCGCGTTTTTGCTCCGCAGCCGCCACCAACCACCGCCGCCCGCTCACACGCCGCAGCTCGCTGGCGGCCGCCTGTGGCCGCCTGTTGCATTCCTCTTTCTCTAGTCTGGCGGCTACGAGGCGCGGTGCTTCTGTCGTCTGGCCGCGCCACCAAAGCCTGGCCGAGCGACCGCGTCGGCCACGCACTGGCACCCGGATCCTGGGCACGCTTAGGCAGAAGGCGTGCATTGCCCCCCTCGTGTTGCTGCCGCCTCGTCTTGCGCGGCAGCTGGCCTGTGGCCGTCGGCGTTGTGCGAGCGGCAGCGGAGCCCGACGGAGCCCGGCGGGTGTGCGCGCCGTCTATCATTGGTTACTGTCGCTGTGGGGCGATAGCTCTGTCGCTGGGGTGGACGGTGCCGATTGCCGCGGCTCTTCCAGCGGTCTCCCCTCCACTTTCGCCACCTCCCACCCTGGTGCCCCATTCGGACGTCTGTATGCTCCACCTTGCCCTCCTCGTGGCCTGCCTGGTGCACGAGAGGTTGAGAGGGTGGGGAGTGTGGTACCCGCAGCCGCTGACGCGGCCGCCGTTGTACGTGCGGCGCTTTGCGTCCTCTGCCGCGGTCGCTGCTGTCGGTAGCGAGGCTGCTACTGTATCGAGAACTTCGGCTGGCGACTACGCTGGTGCTGCTCATCGAGTCATTGCTACGACACGGCTTCGGAGCTGCCGGAGCTGCCCCCGTTGCCGTGGTTAATGCTCCCCGGCCGTCATCGTTGCTTGTGATTGCGACAGGGCCGCTTGACGGTCACCACTCGTTGGTTCCTGCTGCCGCTACTGTTTTTTGCATCTACCGAGCGCACCGACCTTCCGCCCCTGTCGCTGTGGCGCCGCCGCCGCCACGTGTGCTGCTGACGGTGGGGCTGCTGCCGCCGACGACTCCGCCAAAGGCGCACAGAACTGGGGGGGCGCGAGGGTGACTTCCCGCGACGGTGTATACACCGTGTCACGTCGACTACTGGGCGTGGTCGGGTGTGCGGGTGAGCAGGGTGTGCTGCGCTGGTGGGTATTGTGGCGCCCCGGCACGCGGCCGGCTGCTGCCATCATCCTTGGGGCCGTGCTGCCGCTACCTCTCGGCACTGGCTGCTCTCCTACTGCTGCGCACTGTGCTGTTTTTGGCGAGTGAGCCGCCACCCCTTCCCCGGGGGGTTTGTTTCCAAGAGCTGGTGATACTGTTGGCGCTCTCAGCGGCTCTCGCGCGGAGACTGGCGCATCGGGCGGGGCGTGTTTCGGGACGGCCGCTCCCACGTACGTCGGTGCTTGCGCGTCGCGTCGTGTTGGGGACTGGGGCTGTCCACGCCGCGGCCGCTTTCATTGCCGACTGAATCGCGCGTCGTGATTGTGCGACGGACCCACTACGCCCTCCGGCAGCGCCCCGGCCGCCCGCACCCCCGCGCATGTCGACGACGGGTTCCTCGGCGCTCCCCTGTTGTACACCTGAGTTATCGCTACCTGTCGGCATTATTGGCTGGCCCCAACGCCTACCACTGCGGGCCGTCTAAGACTGCCCTTACGCTGCGTTCAGGTTGTCGACCCTGGTTGTCCGACCGGCCCGGGGGGTGTACGCCCCAGTGCCCATTGCCGCTGCTGCATTTTTTTTCCGTCAACACCGTGGTCGTCGTGGTCGCGGCAACGGCCGCTGCCGTGTGTAGCCGATGATCCCGAGCGGCGACCATGGCGGGCCGCCCCAACCGCCGTATTCCTTTGGTACCGAGACCCTCCGTACGTGACGTGCTGACCGCCCGCACGGCCTCCGTGCCGTCCAGGTTCTGCCCACAGTTTTTCCGCTCTTGTGTCCCCGCGCTTGTGGGCAATGGTACGCCACCCGTAGGTGGCACCTTGGGGGAGACGGTGCTCCGCTGGTGGCGGTCGCTGTTCCATGGGAGCAACCGTCTAACCGTGGTGCACATGCGTTCCTCTGTCGTATCCTGACCTCCACTTTCTCTGTTTTCATGCTGCTTTTGTGGCCACAGAGAGCGTTATCAACTGCTCGGCATGTGGCCAGTCGGTCACGTTCCCCCGCGGGGCCGCCATGGTGCGGTGTCCTACCTGCGGTGACGTGCTGGTCATTCGCCGAACCGGTACGTGCGGGTTGTGGTCTTGTGCAGCGACGGTCTGAGTGCCGCTGGGGATGGCGCGGCCACAGGATTCAAACTTTGGGTACTGCCCAGTCCCTGGTGGCGGCGACATGCGAAGACGCGGGCTCGAACTAACACAAGGGTTTCGCATGTGCTGTGGCTTTGCCTTCTGGTGTCTGGATCGTGCACATGTGGACGACTGCGCCCACGTGCTCGGTTTGAGGCGCAGACAATGGGCAGGATACTGGTGGCCAGGGCGTCTGTTGTGGCTGTCGCATGATCCTGCTGTACCAGATGGGCGTGCGGCTCGTCAGCTGCTCCTTTTGTGGTTCCGTGACGCTACTCCCTCCACTGGAGTCCTTCCAATGTCGGTACGTTTGGCTTCCAGTGCTCCTTGAATGGGTTGTGTAGCTTCTGCCACAGGATTGGTGTTCACAGGGGGTATTTCCGGCACGTTGTCACGGCCCGACCCGTCCCCACGGCGGATGGGCACCAACGGGGCACGTGCTCTTTCTAGTGGAGAGAGGACTCAGGATTGTGAAGACCTGCTGCCCATGTAGCTCCCGTTGCGTGGTTCATTGAAACTGACTGCATGGAATTCCTGTGCGGCACATGATGCTGACGCTGTGGACATGTTATGGGCTTGGTATCTCCTCAACTGGCGACCACACTGGTTGCTGCACGCCTCTTTCATGGTCATTCTCGACTTCTCCGGACTTGCACTGGTCCCCGCAGAGGCTGCAAGATGACGCTCAACTACGCGCCTGGCCCGGCATCCCTCGTCCGTTGCGTCGTGTGCCACGAGATGCAGGAGGTGCAGCCAGTGCAACAGCCCACGTCCCAACCGATGCCGCTGCCGCCGCCTCAGCCCCAGCAGCCGCCGCCGTTGCCACCTGGACGTTCTCCTCACCAGGACGGAGGGCATGGCGACTCACCGCCCGAATCGACCCCGTCGCCATCAACCATGGCACCGCCGCACACACCCGCGGCGGCATCTGCCTCCTCGCCAATGCCCCTGCAGTTCCCAATGTCACCTGAGCCGTCGATGCCGCCGGCCCCCTTGCCCTCTGGTTCAGGCAGCGCATATGGGGCACGGCGGCCTTATGGGCCTGGCGGGTCCGTTCAAGAGCCGTATCGTGGCATGCCGTCCGCCGCGGCGACGGGTACCACGTATGGTCCTTCTGCCGCTGCAGCTGGGCCGCCCTTGGGGCCATTCGGTGGGAGCGGGCTGGTAGGGATGCACCAGGGGGCGCCTCCCTACGCCGGGCCGCCACCGCCGATGCGTTCGCCATTGCCCGGTCCGTTTTTGCCGCAGCTGCCGCCGGGGCTGCCAGGTGGACACCGCCTGCCGCTGCCGTCCTTCCCGGTGCCCCAAGGGCTGGCAGCGTACCCGCCCATTTCGCCCATGTATGCCCCAGGAGCATACGGGGCGTACGGGGGTCCGCCTGGTGGGCCCGCGTACTGGCAGCCACCACCGCTGCCCTTCCCGCCGCCCCCACCACTGCCAGGCGGACGCGGGGATTGGCGCGGCCTTGCGGCGGGTGCCTTCCACGGCGTGCCGGGTCTCGGCCACCGCGCGCCACCGTCCATGGCTTCCGCTGGCGGCCCTGCGGATGCCGTCGGTGCGGCGGGTTTCGGAGCGCCGACCCCGACGGGCGTGCCGCCTGCACCAGGTGGGGAGCTGGAAGATGGGGACCTTCCGAGCAGCGCCGCAGCGTTGCAGCGGGAGATGGAGGACCTACAACTGGGGCGGGGTGCTCCCACAGGAGCTGCTGTGGACCCAGGGCAGGCGGAGCAGCACGCAAGCAGCCCTTCGGATGCCGCCGTAGGGATAGACGGCGGACACACGACGGGCACAGAGCCGCCGGCAGCTGCACTAGGGGACCGGCAGCATCGGGACGGGGTTGCGACGGTAGAAAGTCGGGGACCACAGGGGGAAGAGGCGAGTGGCGCCCGTGGCACGGTTGCTGCGACGTCTTTGGCGTCCGTGCCCCCTCTGAGGGGCACCCTGCCGGCGGTGGAAGTAGCGGCTACCAGCAGCGGCTCTCTCGGTCGCGCGGGCGCGGCCAACACGCCTCCTCGTGCGCCAGAGGCGAGCGCATCCCCGACAGCGCCGGTCGGCCCTGGTACGTCTGGCACGGCACCGGCGGGCAGACGACCCGGGTCGGTCGGCAGCAACGGGCATGAAGCGGCGACGGCTCGTTCTTCACGTCCTGCTCGTGGGCTCCCGGCGGAAGCGGACCACCCGACCACCAAAGGCCCGTCCCCGCCGTCGCCGAGCAGCGCGTCGTTGCCGTCGTCGTCGAGGCCCTGAGGCGTCGAGGACGTACCGTCGGCTATGGTAGCGGGGCTTTGGCGGGGGGGTGCGCCAACCATTGCTATTGCCGCCGCCACACTAACAGCTTGTGCGCACATTTTTGAAATACATCCACATTTTCGTCCAGTTAAGGTCTATCACTGTTTCCTGAATTGAAAATCAATCGGTGAAAGGACCCTTGGAAAGAAGTTGGTTGCAGGGGTGCCTCTTTGTGCCGCTGTCCATGCCAGCATAGATCACCTCATGGGCCAGACGACTAGTACCTTCTGCACGACACCTTCCTCTTGCGCGTACGAGTTGCGCGTCACACTGGGCGACAGACAAACTTCCATCATGGCGGAGCTGGCGGCTAACCTCTCCAATGTCATTTCTGGCAACTACAAGTGGGTCTTCGTTGGTGGGAAGGGTGGCGTTGGCAAGACGACGACCTCGTGCTCCCTGGCGGTGGCACTCGCGGGCGCGCGACCGGGCAAAACTGTCTGTCTCATCTCAACGGATCCGGCGCACAACCTGTCCGATGCGTTTGGCCAAAAGTTCTCTCGCGAGCCGACGGCCGTGAATGGGGTCCCGGGCCTCGACGCGATGGAGGTCGAGCCGCCGTCGGCTGAGTCGGCGGTGGCCATGTCCGACGGCCCCACGCCAGGCTCTGGCGCCGGCCCCGAGGCGTCACTGGCGGCCATGTCGGAGCTCACGTCGGCCATCCCCGGCATTGATGAGGCGGTCAGCTTTGGAGCACTGATGCAGTCGGTGCAAAGCATGCAGTATGACACCGTGGTCTTTGATACGGCACCGACGGGGCACACGCTGCGGTTGCTGGGTTTCCCCAAGCTCCTCGATATCGCGCTGGACAAGCTGACCGACCTGCACGCCCGGCTCGGCCCAATGTTCAACGCCGGCCTCGCGGCGATGGGCATGAACCCGGGCGCGGAGGGCGCCGAGCCGCTGGACGCGGCCGCGCGCCTCGCCGAGCTCTCCACCGTCGTCAAGCAGGTGGTCGCCCAGTTCCGCGACGCGGCGGCCACCACCTTTGTCGCGGTGTGCATCCCCGAGTTTCTCTCCGTCTATGAGACCGAGCGACTGTCGCAGGAGCTGTCCAAACTGGGCATTGTGTGCAACAACATCGTCGTGAACCAGCTCATCCCTGCCAATCCCGACTCGGCCGCCAGTGCGCAGCTGTACGCCGCTCGCCTGGCCATCCAGCGCAAGTACTTGGAGCAGATGCGGGAACTCTACTCGGACGACTTTCATATCACGCCCCTGCCGCTTCTGGCGTCAGAGGTGCGGGGCCCAGACGCGCTGCGGTCGTTCGCCAAGCGTGTCACGGGGGAAGTGGCGGTGGACTTCGGGCTGCCCGCGACCGATCTGGACCCGTCACTGATGAATGTCATGTCCCAGACGGGCCTCGTGTGGACGTTTGTGGGCGGCAAAGGCGGTGTCGGCAAGACGACCACGTCGGCGGCGCTCGCGGTGGCTCTCGCAGCTGACGCGGCGACCCGCTCGGCGAAGGTGTTGGTCGTGTCGACGGACCCGGCTCACAACCTGTCGGATGCGTTTGGCGTCAAGATCTCTCCCGACGCCAAGCCCACTGCTGTTGCTGGCTTTGACAATCTGTTCGCGATGGAGGTTGACGCGGCCACGGTGACGGAGGAGTTCTTTGCAAACCTTTCGGCGTCGAGCGAAGAGTCGGCGGCGCTGCGCAACTCCCCGCTGGGCGCGCTGCTGCCTGACACCAATGACATTGGGTCGCTGGCCAAGAACGTGCCGGGCATTGACGAGGCGGTTAGCTTCTCGTCGATCATGCGCCTCGTGCGATCCATGGACTTTGAGCGGGTGGTGTTTGACATGGCCCCCACTGGCCACGCCCTGCGGCTGCTGGGCCTCCCCGACACGTTGGAGAAGCTACTGTCCAAGCTGTCGGACCTGAAGAACCAGATGGCGCCAATGATGTCGATGTTTGCGTCCGCTGCTGGCGGAGACGCCAATGGCCTTGGCGGGCAGGGGGTGATGGACCAGCTGGGTGAGCGGCTCGAGTCCCTCCAAGCGGACGTGCGGCAAGTGGCGGCGACACTCAGCGACGCGGAGAAGAGCACGTTTGTGGCGGTGGCGATTGCCGAGTTCTTGTCCGTATACGAGACGGAGCGCCTGGTGCAGGAGCTGGCGAACATGGGTATGGACGTTCGAAACGTGGTCGTCAACCAGTTGATGCCGCCGGCCGAAGCGGTGGAAGACCGGATGGCCATTTTGAGGGCACGGGCCAAGATGCAGACCGGCTATGTGGAACAGATCGAGGAACTGTACCCACCGGACGACTTTCATGTCACGCGTGTGCCGATGCTCTTGGAGGAGGTGCGGGGAGTCGATGCGCTGCGGGCGTTTGCTGCGAGGCTCACCAGCTAGGGAGGTTCCGGTCGTGTTTGTTTTTGTTGTCGCGCGCGCTATAGACGGGTTGTATGCGTGTGCAAGAGGGCGGATTTCCTCTATAATGGCTCGTGCGTGGCGCATGTGCGTGTGTGTCACATGGGGCCTCCACTGGCCTGAGATTGTTGGTAACCTTCTCGACACTCCTAAAAGGAACAGAAACGGGGGGGCGCTGCGCACAACTCTACCCGAAACGCCCGTGTACACACGCGCAAGCCAAGCTCTCCCACAAACCAAAAAAGGGCCTGGAATGCGGACACTTCCAAAGCTCTGACACGCAAAAAAAGGAGAAAAGCAGGGCGGGAGCCCTTGCAAATGACGCTCAGAGGCGGCACACCTCTAGCAGCAGGGACATCAACTGCGGATGGTTAGCGGCTTGTCGGCCATCCGGTTGTTGTTCGCAACTGGGCGCTTGTGGACGGACGTGCTCTTGTGCTCAATCGCTAAGCACGACCACTCGTCGCCTTCCAGAAGGTGGGCCGGCGTCCACATCTCCGCCTCGTCTTCCAGCGGCAATAGCCGCCAGTTGATCATCTGGGTCAAGCGCCAGGAGGCGAACTCCGAAGCAGGAACGCCCAGCCGCTCACGAATGCGCTCCCGCAGCGCGCCGACGGTCTCACCGCCGACCAGTACGGGGAAGAGCAACGGACAGCCAAAGAGAGACGGCGCCCGCCGCGGCTTGGATGCCACGTTGAGAGCCGGCGTCTTGGCGTTGCCGTTGGCCCCCAGCTGCCCACCATTGGCCCGCCCCCGAACAGCTGCAGCGGACGCGGCGTTAGGGCTGATGTGCACGAGGGGCACCAGGTTCCACCGAGCGTCCCCCACAAAGTCGTCCGGACGCACCGGCTCCGCGCGCATCTCGGCCACACCCGACAGCGTCGCCTCGCTCGCCCCGCGGACGGGCACACGGAGGGACAACCGACGAGGGATGACCGAGCCCTTCGCGTCCAACAGACGTACCGATACCCCCGCGGGCAGCAAGAGGCGGCGGTGTACCTCCCGTGCCACTGCTTCAAGCGTGGCGTCCTCGTCCACCAGCACCGACAGTTGGCGAGAGGCGGCCACCTTGACGCCGCTATCGACCAACTCCGGCACTGGCCCCTCCAATGGCACGGTGGGTGGGAGGGAATTGACATTGCCGCCGCCGCCAACAGCGCCGGCACCAACGCCACTTAACACCGGCACGTCAGGGGTTACTACCGCGGGAGGCACGGCATCTGGAGCCAGCTCCGTTAGCGAAGCAGATGGGTGCACACCGTTGGAAACGTCGCTCATGGTGGCCTCGTCGCTCAGCGATGCGTCCGCTAACGCACCCGCAAGCTGGTTCGGTGCGTCACCCACAGACACCTGCTCCTCCGCGGAGCTCTGTACCATGAGCGCTGCTTGCGCGGCAGTAGTACCGCCAGCGCCACCGTCTGGCCGCCACGAGACGCGCACCTCCAGCTTATGCGCGTACTCGGCAGCCGGGTAGTCAGTACGCTCGTACCACAAGACTCGCGCGTCGTCCTCGTCCGACGTGGTTGTCTGGAAGGCCCAGTTGCCGCCAGGGAGCATCGCCGACAGCTCCCGGGCCTCGTTCGGCATGACCGCCTTAGGACGCGGGCAATCGTGGTACGGGTCGTGCACAAACAGCCGTAAATAGTCGGGGTTAGCCCCGTCGCCCAGCGCTCTTGCCAGATACGACTTCACGAGACCGAGGTTGTCGCTGCGCAACAACTCCAGGGTGACCTTGCCAGGCATCGCAGCCGCAGTCGGAGAGGACGCTACCGGGGAAATGTCCGCCGCAGCCGTCGGGGAAGCAGCCGGCGAGTCGGGGGACGCCCATTTGTCACGGAACTCGACGCGAACGCCCGACGACAGGTACCGGAAGTACATGGGCGCTTCCGCCAACCGTTCTCCACCCAACGGCAATTGCGCCCGCTGCTCCGGACTCAGGTTCGCAAACGCGTCGGGCGCCTTGTACGCCTCCGTGTCCGCAGCAGACTCCACAACGAGGATGTCACCGCACACCAGCTCCGCGTCGGTACACGTCGCGCTCAGCTTCACGGGCTCAATGAGTGTCCCGCTAACCTCCTCAAACAGGTGGACCGGCGTGTCGGCCGCCAGACCTGCCAGCTCGACCACGTCTGGTAAAACATCTTGAAGAATCCCGTTCCGCTTGGCCATGACCCGCCCGATGATGCGCAGTTGGCGCTCCCGCGCGAGAGGTAGATACTGTTTGACAAACAGCAGGATCTCGTCCTGAGGCAGTGGTGGCACTACCGCCGCCGGCCGGTCCCCATCCGTGTCCATAACTGCGATGGCTAGTGGCGACGATTCCACCCCCGTTGGCGACGGGACAGTCCTTGCGGCCTTGACGTCCAGCTCGGCCTGCTTGGCAAAGGCCATGGCTATCTCCTCGTCCGTCAGCTCCTCCACAAAAAGCCGCAAGTTGGCCTCGTCCAGCAGCTGGGAGCGCGGGTGGTGTCGGCCGAGCCCGAGACCAGGCGTGTTGCCGTCGCCCGTTAGACCTCCCTCTGGATCATCCGACAGCACAATCGCCTGGTCGTCCATACCCCCTGCCAGCAGGGTGCCGGGTCTAACAGTATCGTTCTGCCGGCGCGTGCACTGCCACACCCGCAACGCATCAGCGGAGCGGCCGTGGCCTTGGCTGACGAGGAGCTCCTTGAACTCGCGCAGGCGAAGGCTACGCTTCGCCTTGACCCGCGGCAGGTTGACCCATGCGCTGAGGTCCGACCCACCATAAGTGCCCATGCTCGCCGCGGTCAAAATAGACGCAGATATGTACAGGTGCTGCTCCGCGCGCTCGCGACGGGCCAGGGTTTCTGCCTGTCGTTCAGCGTCAATACGCTCAGCCAGGCCCTTGGGCACGTCCGCCTCATTTGTCGACGCCAACAGGTCCTTCGCTTGGCTCTTCCGCACGTACTGCAGCATGTAGGCAGAGCCAAATCGCCGCGTGGGCCCAAACGTCGTCCGGAACCGGGCCTTGCGCGTTGGCGGTGGGAGCGCGGGGGAGTTCTCGACGTCGGCCGACAGCACATCGCCGGAATTCCTGGTCGGGCTCGTGTTATCCACCGACAAGGCCTGCGGCGACGTAACGCCCTTCTTCTTGGTCTTAGCGCCCCGGGTTGCCTTGTTGAGCGCATGCTCTTCCGCTGGTGGTTGATGCAGGCCGCCGACGCCGTAATTATCGTCAATGGCCGCACGAGAAGACACCTTGGTCACCGTTTCGTCGTCAAACTTGTACCACTGGCCCTGCTCTGGGTCGGGTCGGATGAAGGCGCAATAGTGGCCCGCGTCCACGTCGCCAATGTGCACTAGAACCGCATGGAGAATGTACACTGCGTCCTCCTCCGACATTCGGGCGGTGATGCCGTCATCCTCCTCGGCAGGCTCGGCGGCGCCATTGCCGGCCGCATCCCCAGACGGAGGTGCGTCGCCGTCCTGGGCGGCCGCCGCGGGTGAGCGGCCAGCATCACCGGTGTCATCACTCTTGTCGCTGATGGTCACAAACGACCGCAGGTCTAGCTCCGCTCCAAAGTGGAAGTAGTCGTTGATCTTGACCTGAACCGGAGGGTCGCGCGCAAAGTCGAAGTCAAACCGCTTCAGATGAAGCTGCAGCACTGGCGGGAGGTGCGCAAAACGGACGCCCTTTTTGGCCCGCTGCAGCTCTTCGTATCCGTCCGCCCGCACCCGATTGTCGCCGTCCATCATCTCCACAGCGGTGTAGGCGCGTAGCGCCTCGTCGACGCCGGAGAGGCCGAGCACGTTCAGGGAGAGGTCGTAAAACACCTCGTCCCGGCTGGACGTGTAGTCCACGTCGATGCACTCGACGAACGATGTGGTCTTCCCCTCAAACAGCTCTGCGACCGTGTCCTTGGCCTTGACACGCTTGAGCGTCTCGGCCAAGCGGTCGCAGAGCACGCGGTTGAGCTCCTGCGCGTCGTGCTGCTGAAAGAGCTCCGCATTGTCCCAGCCGAACGACTCAGTGAGCCGCTTGGTCTTCACCGTCGATGGACTGGACTGTAGCTCGTAAAACGCCTTCTGCAGCTCATAACTCTGCCGCTCCGCCACGGTACTGGTGCTCTCTTGCCCCTCCGCCTCTTCGCCAGGAACCGGCGGCAGGGGCATGGCATACACAGCCCGACGGAAGGCAGACAGGCAGTACAGCGTCTGCAGCAGGGAGTTGAGGTAGCAAGTGGCGCCCTGGTTCTTGAACCCCACGTACCCTGTCTCTTTCCGTGAGTCCCATGCGGGCGCCCACGACGAGTGGGCGGCCGTGTACGGGGAGGCGTCGGTCAGCTTCACCCGAGCCTCGAAGCGCATCTGCTTTCGGCCGTGGATAGCCGACAGCTTGACAAAGTCCCTGAACCCCCAGTCCGCCTCGCGCGGTGAGAAGTTGTGCGTCGCTTCCTTGATGACGTCCGACGCAGCGGTACTGCCGTCCTTGGCTCCCTCCGTCAGCAACAACAGCTTGAAGGTGGCGACGCGAGACCACCACGTGTCGCGAGCAGCGAGGGCGGGGTAGGGCCCCCCACAGTCCAAGTAGAGGGACAGGTCCACGTTGGTCTGGTTGCCGTGGGGGAAAATAAGAAAACGCCATTGGTAACCACCGAAGGGGGTCCAACCAGAGTGGATTTTGTCGTCGACGATCGGCGTCGACGACGACATGGTGAACTGGAACACCGCCGACGGCTCTTGTCCTTCCTCATCATCATCGTCGTCATCGTCATCGTCGATGGAGGTCACGGCGGTGGTGTTGGATGCAGGCGGCGGCAGCAGCAACGGCGGTGCCGCAGACGGAACCTTCTCCTCACCTTCCGCTGCCGCATCAGTTCGGGCGACAGGTGCTTCTGCGGCGGGGGCATTGGCCTACAACCGACGTGACACAAACAACCATGAAGGGTCAACAGCAGTGCGAGAAGCGGCAATGAAAAATCGCCCAGCGAGAAATGTACCGAGACCAGTCAGTACGAGCTCGAGACTGCACGAACAGCATACAGCAAACCCGAAGAAGCCCAATGAATCGCACAAGAGCCGCAGGGGCACGACGGCTCTGGACAGACGCGCTCAGAGCATCACCACCACACAAGCACAGAGACTGGTCAAGGATCGGAGACCCTAGCCCCACATACCTGCTCCGTTGCGGCCGTCTCGGCAGGATCCATGGCAGGCGGTACTGGCGACGTAGCTCGACGTCAAAGCCGCCAGACCTCTCACCGCAGGCGCACGGAGTGGTGTATCAGAGGTCCGGCACCGACTGGCAGGATCCGCTACACCTCATCAAACCAGGGCGGTGCAGAAAGCGTGGACCGCCTGGCCCAGCTCGCGCCCGCCGACGTCCGTCGCGCCGAAAAAATGAAGCCAAGCAACAGCTGCCGCGTCCGCAATGTCACCAAAGCCGCGTCCCTACCGGCACCGGCCGCCCCGTCCGCTTGCGACCCCCAGCCCCCAATCAACTGGGAAAGACCAGCACAGCAGCCGCCCGCTCCGCGGCGGCGATACAACGGTAGTGGCGCTGTAGACCGAGTGCTGCTGGCGAGCGGGGGCGTGTCGTGGGCGGAGGAACTGCCCGTGCTGGCAGTCTGGTGCGAAATTACCTACCTCGCGTCAGCCGAAGTACATGATCTGTCATTAAGTCTACCATACCCATGTGCTGCACTGCAAGTGCGTTTGAACAATTACCCTGACCCTTCGCGAAAAAAATTACTCGAGCGTACCGCGTGCATCCCCCAGATCATCTCACCTTTCTCTCGTACTCCACCAACACTCGGTCTTTGAATTCGATGCAAGCGCTCGGACATTTTTTCAAGCTCCGAGCGCCTTTGTCCGCCGCGAAAGTGCTCACGTCCCTCCCAACCGTCGCCTCTCCCTTGGCCATCAACGCCATGCGCGTGTCCCCCCCCCCCCCCCCCCCCCCCCCCCC
>Ga0209093_1000489_pt1 | contig 21684 bp, 30 predicted proteins | sample SidtaG_4_FD_187450 | JGI IMG/M metagenome (GOLD analysis project Ga0209093, IMG submission 187450) | Marine algal microbial communities from Sidmouth, United Kingdom - Sidmouth_Male1 metaG (SPAdes) (version 2) | ecosystem: Host-associated > Algae > Red algae > Unclassified | place: Sidmouth... | reverse complement strand
CCCCCCTCCCCCCCCCTCCACCCCCTTAAGCGGATTCCCACGGGCCATTGCCCTCCACCAGCTGCTCCGCGGCGAACTCAGCGAGCATGTACACCGTGGCCAGTAGCCCTGACGACGCTGGGATGGACGGAATAGCCGACGCGTCAATGACGCGGAGGCCAGCCACCCCCCGCACGCCCAAGGAGGGCGTGAGGACGGGCCCAACCGCCGCGCCGCCGACAGTGTGATGGGCGCTGGTGGCGCTGCCACGCACAACGTCGGCGTTGACGGCCACGCCTGGTGGGGGCGCCACGTCGACCAGCCCAAGAGCTGGCAGCGCCGCCGTGACGCGGCGGAGGCGCGTCAAGCAGGCGATGGCGGCGGACACCTCGGCGGCGCCGTCGTCGCCACCACCTCCGAGCAGGTTGGTCGCCACCCGCAGCGGCGCCGCCGGCGACGCCGCGTCGGCGACCGTCATTGTCGCCGCCGCCGCCGGCACGCCGAGGCAGGTTGACACGAGCAGCGGCGTGCCTGCCGGCTTTGCTCCGGGCGGCGCCCAAGACACGACCACACTTGAGCGTGTGGCCGCAAGGCGGCCAAACGCCGACGTGATGGCAGACCCGACCACGCCGCCGTCGCCCGACCGCCATGCCGCGACGGCGCCGGGCGCGGTTCGGGCAGTCGCATTGGCGGTCGGCGCCAGCGGCACCCCCCGATAGGCGGAGATGAGGACGGTGGCGGTGCGAGAGCGCGCGGCGACGCCGACAGGCAATTCGACACGAGCGAGGATGTTCGCCGCGCGCAGAGACGCGGCGGGGCCAATGCCGGACAGGTGGAGGACTTTTGGCGAGCCAAACGGGCCCGCCGTTAGTAGTACCTGCCGCCGGGCGGCAATGCTCGTCGGGCGGCGGCCAGCGGCAGCGTCGGTGGCGGCGGCGGCGGCACGAGCAGCGGCACTACTCTTGTTGACGGGTGTGGATGGGACGACCTCCACCCCCGTGGCGGTGTAGCGCGCACCGTCCTCGCCTGCGCGCCGCTCAGAGAGTACCACCTTGGTGACGGTCGTACCAAGCAGCAGCACCAGGTTGGAGGCGCACGCCCCCCCCGGGCGGACCACTGGGTCGAGGTAGGCGGTGCACGCGTCGCGGCGGCGGCCGCCGGCGTCGGCCGCCATGGTGTTGGCCCATATCCCGTCGCCGCGGGTGGTGCCCTTCAGCGGCGGGGGGCTCAAGATAGGAAGCCCTGCCATCGCGGCCGCGGCCAAGTATTCCTCCGTGTAGACGGGCGTCACAGACGGCGGGGGCACGACCGGGCGCACCACCCGCGCGGCAGCGTCGTACATCCGCTGCGCGGCCGCCTCGGTGAGGCCGTCGACCCCCAACGTCGATGCGTAGGGCGCAACAGGCACGCTCCACTGACCACTGTTGATCGACGACGAGCCGCCGAGCGTCGCGCCGGTCAGAAGCGTCACGGGGCGGCCGCTGAGGCCGGGGTTGGGCTCGGACGCCCACGCCTCGGTGAGGGCCGGGTCGACCCACGCGTCTGGCACCGCCGACATGGCGCGGACCTTGAATTCTTGCGCGGGCGTGCGGGGGCGGCCCCTCTCAATAAGCACGACCGACGCCGCTGGAAAGCGCGCGCACAGGCGGGCGGCGAGGACGCAGCCAGCCGTGCCGCCGCCGACAATGACATAGTCAGCTGCGGACGGGTAGGGTCCGCTGCCGCCAGCGCCGCTTGCTGTCGTTTCCACCGCGGCCGCTGCCGCCGCCCCGGCAGCCACCGAGGCGACGCCCACCAGCCACTTGAGCAGGCGCGCGGGCATGGTGGCGTTTGAGCGATAGAGGAAAGGGCGTGGGGGAGAGGGAGGGCGGGCGGGAGAGGAGCTTGATGCGATTTCGGATCGGGTGGGTGGGAAGGGGGCACGGAGCACAAGCCGCTGCTTCCATCACATCCACGCGGGTAGCGTGCCGCTGCGGCCGAGTCGCGCCAAGTTCTGTTTTGAGGTTTGGGCAGGGGGGTCCGGGGATGGAAGCGCACTCTTCTGAACAGCCGTTTGGTCCGTACGGCGGAGTGGTTGCACCCGCAGGCCGCCGATCTGCCGCCTCTTTTGCCAGTTTGCGCCGGCCGTCGCCTCGTTCGCCAATCTGCGCAGGCCACCGCCTCGCGAGGGGGCGCCGTCCGCGCTTCGCTTCGCAGGCCACTGGGGCGACGGGTCTGAGAAGGGCAGAGGAAATAGAGGTTACATTGGCCACGCGGGCCAACGCTGTTCCTAGCCGCTTGCGGACTCGCGAGCTGTCGCCGTCAAACTGTCGCAACACATCCAGTGTCAATACCATGGCTGCCGCTCTCAAGGTCAAACCGCGTGCAAGTTCAATCTACGTCTCTACGAAGGGCCTTCCTTTTTCGATGACATCGGCACAGCCTACAACTGATTGAATTCCTCAACCATAGGCTACTTACAGCACCCTATTCGAAGCAGCCAACGCTGGGAGGAAGGCCATATGAACAGTCTTTCTCTATTGTTGTAAGTTCCTTCCCCGTCCAGGGGTGGATTAGAGCCGAAAAAGCTTTGCACTGGCAAGAAGGGCGCTTCGGTAGTCTTCAGCACGAAAAATTGGGTTAGCTGCGAGCCCGTCAGCCGACGATGAAGGTGGACAACAGCCTTTGAGAGAGTCTGTATCTCTTCGGCTGTGCAAGGCCGGCTGCCCGTTACCAGTAAGTCATCATAAAACGGCGGATTGGGGCCAGCACTGCAGCACTACTTCCCAAGCCGGGCTTGTTCAGGGCGACCACTGCGACAACGATCTCGAGCGCACTGCAGCACCCCTGCATGTGAAGCAGGAGAAAACGACGAGCACGGTGGTACGAATTCTTTCTGAATACTTGAGCTGCGAGCGAGGTCGTCAACCGCACCTGCTACGAAACGATAGGGAAGAACGTGCCCTCCATGCCGACTATCAAGGCTGTCGAAAGATGTAACACTTGTGCTCTTTCTGTTTTTGTGTACAATCCATGGCATTGCGCCACAGGGAGAGAGACATATGAAGAAAAAAAAAAAGTAGCTGGTGAGGAGCTCTCCTTATGTTTCCCAAGGACCATGTGCTTTGTAGCTCTCCTTCTTTCTGTTTTGTTCCGTGAACAGTGCTCTTCCACAAGTGCCGTCGGTGCCGCTCCGTCGATAATCTGGAGCACATAGTGCACATCAGTTCAATAATCCTATGGACCACAGAAGAGAACCGGAACGAAAGGGTCAGCCCTTGGATGGCTGGCAGCCGCACAGAGGCTGACGGGTGAACTGACCTCGATTGACTTCATACTCCCGTCTCTGGTCATTGCGCAATGGCTCCCAACTTTGTGGTGGAATCTCAGGTCTTCTCCACAAACAGCCACCAAGCGATAGGAAGAAGCAACTCGTACGGCCTTCTGGGCAGATGCCTGCATGCAGCAGAAGGTGGCATTCATCATATGTGCTGTTCATATGTTGCGGTGTCCTCCTTGGTAGTGCAGCGCTGCTTCATGTGAGGCGTACATGGATGACATGACGGGCAAATAGGCTCGAATCGATATATCGGCTGTTCCATTCTTTCGTCTGTACCAAACTTACGACACCCTTGATACCTCGAGCATAGGACAGTCACGTGGCCGTCTTCAGGACAAAGAGCGGCACTCAAACAGTGTTCGAGCAGTGACTTACAGCACTTCTGAAACGACGGGGGGCTGGAAGTATCTCTGCGGCACCGCCTTCAACGCTGAAACAGAATTCACTAGAGAGTAGCTCTTGCTTGGTGCGCCGTTCCCCCCCCCAAGAATAGACCGAAATTGTGTCTACGAAAGTGCAGAAGGTGGCTGCGCCTTCACACTCGCTGAACGCCGACTGCGACGCCTTGATAAGCCTGGTTGCCACGATGGCTTCTTTCTCGCACACACCCAGTAGTGAATGCAGGAGGACGACCAATGTCAGCCGAGACCACATCCAGGGTCACAATGGACACGAGTATAGCCGCCGCCCTACTCCACAAACCATCTCGAGTCTACTCACCCTTACCTGGTGATCGCCATTGTCTACGCAAGTCAGACGTCGCTCCGCTCTGGTGAGAACTGCGCTGTCAGAAACACAGTAGCCTGGAACTGCTCTATTTGAGGTCGCATTTCTGAATCGTGGGATCCGAGACTTTCGAGCAGGGCAGTGTTCACAAAGAGTTGAATTCAAAGGAAGAATTCGGCTTGCTATGGACATGTAGCGTTGTTGAGTGCGCCCCCGGGGCGCTCAATTCGGGCACTTTCTGGGCGCTCAAAGGGCGCACTTTCGGGGCTCGAGCGCCCCGCGCCTCCCTTTTTCAAGGAGCATTTGGGGAGCTCTCGATCAAATGTAGGGGGCTCTTTATGTTGAAGATATCGGCAGATGATGTGAATTTCATAGGGTTGGTGAGCACGAGCAATTTTGGCCGGCGTGAGGGCGTGACACGCTAAATCACGTTAAATAAGGCCCCCGTACCATGCACACACATGGTTGCCGGATATGTCGCCGATCCTCAGCCTATCGTTACCAGACCTCGTAGTAACATTAGGCTATCATCGCCCCTCAGATGGCTTCTCAGCCATCCGCCTAACCATTGGATGTCCGCTCGCCACGGGTCAGAGATCTGAACCGCTGAATCATCCGGCATAGACGTGGCATGGTCCTCTTTCAGAACTTTGAGATGCGCTATCCGGCCTCACCCTTCTCTGCATTCTGCAATCGCACGTCGCCGTAGTTTTCAAGATGAGATGTTCAGAATCATCCATGTACTCTACAACTTACTGCTGATGCCAGGACGGAGCTCACTTTTTCAGGCCAGCAGTTGCCGCGCAACGACTGGGTGTTTCCCGGCGCCTACCACCGCCGCAGGGGAGCGGAAACAAACGGCGCCCTGCCCTCCCCACCCCCTCGCACAGGGGCGCCCCACCCCCCTGCCAGCGTTAAAATGCCGGCACTCCCCATGGGGGGGCGCGGCGGCGCTCGCCTTGGTCAAGGCGAGTGCCGCCGCGCCCCGCCCAGTATCCGTCGGCAGCCGCCCTCGCCAAGGATGCCGGCCACGACCACCCCACCCGCCCACCGCACGCGGCGCCCTGCCGCCGCTGCCGCCGTCGCCGGCGGGGCGCACAGCCGCCGCCACCACCGCGACGGACCGTGCCGATTGGGTGTCGAAGACGCGCGTCAAGGGCACGGGCGCCACGGCGGGCGGCGCCGTAGCCGCCGCGCCGCGGCCGCCCGCCGCCGTCGCGAGCAGCGGCGGCGGCGCCTGCGGGGCTCCCGCACGACGCAGAGCTCCCCACCGCAGCGGCAGCGGACGAAGAGGCGCCCACCTGCGGCGGGCGCCGCCCACCCGGCGGTGGTGGCGGCTGCCGCCGCCGCCGCCGCCGCCGCCGCCGCCGCCGCCGCCGCCGCCGCGGCCGGTTGGTGGTGGCGGCTGGGCCCGACGGGCGGTTTCCAGGTGCGGCCCGAGTGCGGAGACCCGCCTTTTTTGGGCCGGCGGTCGACGGCGGCGGAGGGGGGGGGCGACGTGCGCCGTGCGCGCCGCGCGGGGGACGGGCGCCGTGCTACTTCGGGGGCGCCGATGCCGGACGCGCCTGCCCGCCACGGCGGCCACTTGCAGCCGCCGCCATGCGGGGGGCGGCACACACCCAGACAGCGGCCCTGCCTCACTGCCGCCAGAGCTTCGGCGCCGGCGTCGATGACGAGGCCGCCCCCACACTATTTTAGCGGGCGAGGAGTGGATTTAAATGGCATGGGCTGACCTTTTGAGGTGGACATGAAAGTATGAAACCCACTTTTGATTTATTTGGCCGGATACTTGTGCACAACTCTTCAATTCAATGCTTTCCGCTTCGCGGAAATCAAGAAACCGAATCATGTGTGTGCATGGTACCCGGGCCTTAAATAACGCCCAAACACGCCCTTTTTTCGATCAGCACGCCCATCACGCCCAAAGTAGCTCCCCCATGAATCGACTCATAGCCCCCCTTCTCGATGGTTTTATGAAATCCAGTCACCACATCGGTGCCATGTTTCGGCCGTCATGCCAGACGGACGCGGCGGCTGCACCTGGTTTCTACTGGCCTCTATTCCGGAGGAGTATGACCATGGGACAACCGCATGTGTCTGCATGGAACGTACACCATCAGAGGTGACCATGCCGTCTGGGCGTCGGCATGATGCGCACTATGTGGACATCGTGCCGATGTCATGCAAGTATTCGTTCAGCTCTCAAGATGGGTGTCCCACACGAAATCCAATGACCTACACCTGTCTGATGCGAGATGCTCCACGAATTATTGGACTTTCAGTTCGGTAGTAATTTAGCACGCCCCAAGCACGCCCCGTGAATGCTGGGCGTGAGGGCGTGACACGCCCTAAATCACGAGTTAAAGCACGCCCCGTGCCGGGGCGTGAGCACGTCTGGGACGTGCTCACCAACCCTAGAATTTCAGGAGCTGGACTTCATGAGGTCGACGCTGTGGGTAGAGGATGCGAGCGGATTATGACAGGCGGGGTCCGTGTGCTGTCTGAGGCCCGTTCGCAATTGCAAACCGCGACGGTATACCGGCGTAACGTTGATTTAATTGGCCGAACCCGTCCCGGGACGGTGTACCGGTATAAACGTACGCGGGATCCCCGCGTATGCCTGTACCACGTTATACCGGCACAGAGTCCAGGATTTAACAGCTGGTGAGCTCAAAATTGCGCGCACGCAACAGTCAGACGAATGGTCGCTGGAGCATTCTGGCTTGAGGCCACACACGCCGCTGCCTAAAGTTAGAGCAGCACGCAACCGACATCCCACACGAGACGAGAGGCACGACGATGCGTGGTTCAGCTTGTCGCAGCGCTCCTCACCCACCTCCCCCTCCGCACTGCGCAGCCTCCCCTTCGCGACCTCCCCCCCCCGCGGCGCGCGCCATCGTCGCTGCCTCACATGACGTTGCGGGTGACTGGGAAGCTGGGATGACTGTTGGGTGGCCGCGGCGAGGTAGGCGGGGACGCGAAACACCCCATCAAGCCGTGAAAGGCGTCCTCGAACATGCGTACGACGTGCTTAAAATGGTTGCCATATCGGGCGCGCACATCAGAAAGAAAAACACGAAGGGGTTTGTATTGGGAAGGGGGAAATAAGGCACTAGGGAGAGCCTCTACAGCACCAGCTACAGATGAAACAAAGGTACCCGCACGCAGGACAGGAGAGGAGTCCATGTTGCGCTTCACCCGCGTGTCACAAGCCAGAACGACGGTCGGTGGCGGGGTAGCGGTCTGCCAGTTGCTCTTTGTGGCGACCCATTGCGACGGAAGTCTTGTGTTTCGGCTGCAAAACTTATGTAATTGAATTTGACCTCGAAACGGTACGGCACAGTTCTCTCGCAGGTATATACAGGTATACCGTGCCGTCACGTGCAACTGCGAACGGGCCTGAGTCGGTGCCCGTTGTATGCATATGTATCTTTCCTGAATCCCAGTTCTGGCGCCAGACGGTGTCTTCTCTGGGTGCTCCTACAGTTGAATGATCCGCGCTCCCGCGAAGAGAAATCCGGCTTCAACTGCCTTCAAAACAAGGGGCAATGGAAAAAACCATGATAGTGTTTGTGCCGGCGCCAAGCTGTAGGGATTCCGGGTTGCTTCCGCCGGAGTAGCCCTGCGGCCTCGTAGCGAGCCTCAATTGATGCGTGGAGTGTCCTCATTGAATATCCCGCGCATCAGTTATCCGCATCAGTATCCGCCTGATTGATTTAGCTCGCACGAGTTGACTAGTATAAACGCCACTACCCCGCGGCCGACGAGCCGCGAGGCGCCCAGGAAACTAGCAGTGCTGTGTCAAATGTCGACCACCGCCGGAAATGTTGACCAGACTCGAGACCTCCCCACGGGGTCGTACGCGCCGATTCCGTGACCTGGATAAAGGCACCGCGGGAATGCTCTGCGTACCAGAGCCCAGGCGACGGCCTACAGCAGGTCCAAGAGTGCCTTTTTCTCCAGATGTATGCATGTAGGTCTTGTTGATGTTTTGACAAAAATGGGACACCGGGCACAAGCAGCCGTCTCGCGCTGATTATTATTCTCTTTTTCCTGTACTTCTCGGGCACGCCAGGAGGCGCCTCAGAAGGCCCTGCAGGCCCCCGCACCCCCCAGACCGTGGGAGAGGCCCTGAAATGCGTCCGATTGATTGGCGTGTGGCGCGCCACGTCAAAAAACCAACAGCATGATTGGCTGGGACGGATGGTCAACATTAAACACACATCTTGTTACACCATTTCTTCTTCTTCTGCTCATAACTCATGATCAACACACGCTATGAGGAAAAAAACAGCACCATCGTACTCCGCATGCTCTCCTCTTTCCATACGTATGCATTTTATGTCGTGGAGCAAGCGTGCTGCTGGGAATGTCGACAGAATGGTCAAAACATTTGGTGCAGACTGACTATCTCACGCATATTCACATGGAGGAAACTGGTCAACTGAGACTTCCGATGAACCAGGAGGCCGGTGCGCGTGTCTTACAGTCATTGCTCAGTCATATAGCACCCGTTTGTATAGCACCTGCTATACACGTGAGCGGTGGTCGACCGGAATTGGCCTCGATCGCAACCTGGATGTCTGGAATCGGTCTCGATCACACGTGATGATCGCAGTCGATCTTCCACACGATCGGCAGTCCCGGAATTTTAAAGAACGGTCAATTTTATTGACAAATGATGGCTGGTGTCAAAGTGAACCCCGACGAGCTTCCAGCACCGCCGCTTCTGGCATACCTCCAGGGCCCACATCTCCTGCGATGCCGTGGTCGCCCACAGCCCTGGTCCTATCCCGGTCACCACCATCTTCCCCGCGGTCGTTACCGTCGCCCCCGTAGACACGCTCACTGTCCAGCGATGATGGCGCCCCGCCCCCACCGCCCCGCCCCAGCGACCTCACCCCTGGGATCTTCCTACCCGTCCACTTCCATCTTGCGGCGAGCTGCTGCTGCCGCAGCAAACGCCGGTGCTCAGCACGCGTAACTGCTGGCGTCGTATGAGACGCGGCATGCTGTCGGTATGGCGGCAGCGGTGGCATTTGCTGCAGCTGTTGCGGTTTTGGAGGGCGCCGGCGCATCCTCCAGATCTTCCCCGCACGACACTGCGGGCGGTGCCGTGGCACACACGGGCGTCCGCTAGAAGCGTCAGTCGCTTACGCTGAGAGACAAGCTGGAGATTTGTCGCCTAAAGGACTCGGGATTGTTTGACACGACGTAAGACTTTGTAACTGCATTTCCAAAACCTACGTCGGTCGCTGCCATGCGGGCCGTGTGCTCGGTGAAGTCAAGGATCGCTTTGCATGCCCGCTCAGCGAGCGGGGAGCAGCTCTACCGCGTACGTGTGCGACGGCGTTTGAAACAGGACGTGGACCGCGAGCTGAGGCGTTGGTACGACATCGTCGGGGGCTTGAGGCCAGACACAATGACGTTGACCATGGCGAGCGTACGTGTGAGATTGGGGGGCAGCAGGGCATTTATGGATTTGCGGCATCCCCGGGATTTGTACGGCGGTGGGCAACGAAGCACAACCTGGTTATAATTTCTCTTAAGAGGACAGGCGGGTCGGCGGCCACCAACGTGGTGGCTGAACAGGGTCGGAAGGCTCACAAACGGGAGGACGTGTTTGCTTAAGAGCCCGACCAAACCTATGATATGGATGAAACCGGCCTGTTTTTTCGTTGTCTTCCAGAACGCGCTTACGTGACCCCTCGGTGGCGACGGCGCACTCGTGGGACCAAGGCTATGAAGGTCAAGGACCGCGTGACGCTTGTATTGGCGTGAAATGCGACAGGCACCCACAAGGTCTCGGTGGTCAACATTGGCAAGGCCCAAATTCTACTTTGCTTTAAACCTCCGCGGGTGTCGTTCCCTCTACCTTAATTCCATCAGCAGTCGGCCTGGATGGACGCGGACGTCTACGAAGAGTGGTTCAAAAATATTCCTGTGTCAGCAGTGCGGGCGCGGACTTCGCTTCCTGTTGCACTGGTCGTGGACAACTGCGCCATGCACTCCAAGATGAATCTCGCGCAGTTTAAAACCATCCCTTTGCCGCCCAACGTAACTTCCACCCACCAGCCTTTTGACAAGGGCATCATTGCGGCTCTGAAGCGTGGGTACAAAGTGCGACTGCTGGTGTTGGTAGTCGAGGCGTTTGAGCGCACCCGCGAGGCGCGACTGGCCGGCGCTGGCGATCTCCCGGGCACTTCCGGTGGTGGACGGACGGCGGTGGGGGCGCCCGCAACTGGTATCGGCAGAAGCAGCCGCGAGCCGGGATAGATTGTGTATTTGGTGCTGCTGTCGACCGCCGGTGAACCGGACGGTCGGGTTGGTAGTTTAGGGCCGGCGGTGGCGCTGGGGAACGTCGCAACGGGGGCGGTAAGAACCAGTCTGGGTGTGGCTGGACGAGTTCGGCCAGAAAGCGTGGCGGGCGGTGGTGACAACGTTTCCTCAGTACTGGGCGGCAATGGACCTGTGGAGTATTCATCCGCAAGAGCAACGGCAGGAGCCGTCATGCGCGAGTCCGGCATGAGGCCGCCGGCGGGTCATTCATTGGCGAGGGGCAACCCGCGTCTGCTCCCGGAACCAGGTGGCGGTATGGTGGCGCCGAGCACAGCCACAACAGCGGGCATTCAGGCCTCGACCTCTGCCTGGCTCTGTTGCGTCCGCGCTTCCGCGACGGCCGCTCCTATTGAAACGAATGGACGTGGCACTTGCGCTCCACCCTCTGTACCTGGCGTGCCCGTAGAACGTCCCCCCCTGCTCCCGAAAGTTTGAGTTGAGCCCCCTCCCCCGGAGGTTCTCCCCGTTTCTGGTACGCGGCGCGCCCAGCGGCGGCGTGCTACAGCGCCGCGTCAGGTGGGGAGTGCGCCGGACGGTGCGGAAGCGCATCTGAAAGATGTGTTTGTGCTCTTCAAGGAGGAGTGGGAGGCTATGGAGCCGACTACCATCACACATTGCTGGGTGAAGGCGCGCCATCTGCAAGTCGAGATGGAGAAGCGCCTCACCGCCCAACACGGTGACTACCGCCACTCCCTACGCGCCGTGTCCGACCACGCTGCGGAGATGACGACCCGCTTCCAGTCTTTCGAGCTTGGTGGCACCTTTTTTGGGGAAGCACCTCCAGCCGATCGACAGGTGACAGTTGAGATGTGGTTGGACCTGGAAATAGATGCAGAAGCCATATTGGACGCAGCTGATGCTGACTTACAAAGACAGAGCAGCTCGGAAGACCCAATGAACACCGGGTCGGACAGTGAGGGAGACGAGCAATAGAATTGTGCAACGCATTCGACCAATACCGAAGCACGAAAGCATGTGAGACGCATCAAGTAGACCACCAGTCAATCGCTCCTATAAGTAGTATCATCCTGTCAAGAGCACCTGCATTCGACCTCCAAGCCCTGCAGAACCAGCGGCGGTTGGCCAAGAATGGAACTGCGCAACTCCGTGACCCCCTATGTCCACCTCTGACGTATTTGTCTCGCGCTGCGCGCGGATGGGAAACCCATACAGCGGAGATTGCGAGGCGCATGGATGAACAAACAGAGCACACGTGTGGCAGGAAAAGACGAGAGACACACGAGCCACTGCCAAGAAAAAGAGAGCACCCATTTGGGCTGCATAACTTCCTGTAGCCACCATCTCCACGTCAGAGAGGACCACGAGAGGTTGGACAGCGGTCGATAGACACGATGTGGATGGAAAAAGCCTCCCTGTCCGACTAAAGCAAGTTTACAAACGTTACCCGAAAACACACGCGTCGTAACCCCCTCAGCAACAGGAACGCGGTACATGAAACCACATAGAGGTACCGACGAAAAAAAAACTCACAAGGCACACCATCAGTCCCGCTCGCGCTTCCTTCCTGGTCCTTGGTGTTACTAACAATGGGCAGAGGTAACCTTGGGGAAATCGAAAAAGGGAAAAAGAGCCGACAGAAAAAGACTTGGCAGACGCCCGCCATGAGTGGGATAGCCCGAAGTGAGTGGGCTTGCCTGTCTGGGGTAGGCGCACCCGTAGGGGCTGGGCGCGGCCGTAGAGGGTGGGCGTCGCTGTCGGGGGTGGGCGCTGCCGCCGGTGGTGTACGCGGCCGACGGGGGTGGACGCGATCTTCGGGGAAGAACGAGTGAAATAGGGCTGGACGCGGACGTCGGGGTTGAAAGCCGGTGTCGGGGGTGGGCGCGGTAGACGGTTTTTGGCGTTGCCGTCGGGGGTGGTCATGGCAATCGGGAGTCGGAGCCATCGGGTGTGGGCACGGCAGCCGGCAATGGGCGCGGCCGTCGAGGTTGAGCGCGACTGTCGAGGTTAGGCGCGGAAAACGGGGGCGTGCGTGGCTGACGGGGATGGGCGCGGAAGATGGTGGTGGATGCCGCCGACGGTGGAGAGCGCTGCCATCGGGGGTGGGCACCGGCGTCGGGGGTTACGCGGCCATCGGGGGTGGCCGTGGCCGTCGGCCGAGGACGCGGCTGATGAAGGCAGGCGCGGCCGATGAGGGCGGGCGATGCCGTCGGGGGTGGGTGGAGCCGTGGTAGATGGACATGACCGCAGACGGTAGGGCTAGTCGCCATCGACCGGCCATGTTGTCCTCCGTAGAAAATTTCAATACGCTTGCGCATTTCCACAGTTGGCGGGTGCGCCGGTGGTTCTCGGGCGAGGCGGCGGTCGGCAGGAGAGTTGGAGGCTGCCGGGCGCGCTGGTGATGGGCGTGTATGCCGGTTAGGTATGTGTGCGTCGGTGGCAGTTCGGTGTGCTGATGTTTTGTGCGTGTGCTACAGGTCTGTAGTAGTGGCGAAAATGTGCCGGTTTTCAGGTGGTGTGCGGGCGCGCCGGTTTTGTGCGGGAGTCCCGGTGATGCGCAGGCGTCCTGGTGATACGTGGGCGCGCCGGTGGGGTGTGCCCGCGTGCCAGCGGTGTGCCCGCGCTCTGGCGGTGCGTGGGAGTGCCGGAAATCTGCGGGTGTTCTGACGGTGTCTGGGTGTTTCGGAAGTGTGTGGGCGAGCTGACAGTGTGTTGGCGTGCCCGCAGTGTGTAGGCCTGCCCGTGGCGTGCGGGCGTACCGGCGGCATGTGGTCGTGGCGGCGGCGTGAAGGCGTGGCGGCGGCGTGTGGGCGTGCCCACGGTGTGGGATGGATTGATACTGAGGAGTACGCGGCCGCAGCTGAGCGCCTTGCGCCCGTGTCTGAGGCTTGAATCGGCCAGTGTGTGGAGCAAGGGCCGTGCATGGAGGCACTTCCATCGACGCCGGTCATCACACAATCTATGCGATCAACGGGCGATCAAAAGTTACAATTACGCAGTCAACCCGTCATGTCGGTCCTCAGACTGGGTCATCGGCCTTTGCTTGTGCCAGGACGCCCCTGCAATTTGTTCCATCAACGGTGGGCTACATATTGAGTGGGGTAGGGAACAAAGTGCGCACCAATTCTATAGAACCGAGCAATGGCTGCACCTACACTTTTAGCGTCTGGGCACTGCCGTTTTCTGGACATCTTAGCTCGAAGTGTTGCGCCACTGCTACAAGTAGGCCTCTGCGCTGTGGTGGAGGCGGATTCGCAACAGTGTCGGAGTTGTTGAGTTCTTAGAAGAAACGTCTGTCAGACAATCGCCTGGAACTGTAGCACCCTACTTGAGAGATACTGGGCCGTACTGGGGCTCCGTTTACGTAATGTGGGGCCGAAACGGCGGTCCAGAGACCAGAACTGAGCGCGGCCGCACCCCGGCTTGTGCTAGGGAGGCAGAAAAGTAGGCCACAAGTCTGCATGTCGCCCTTTGGAAACGGAGACCATACTCCGCCCGTTGTAGCCCACCTCTGAATCAGGCTGCCAGAATATCGAGACACACGAAAATCGGGGCCTCAGGGACCCCTTTAAACGGCACAACGGTCACTCTGGCCATACCCAGGCGTCTCGCAGGTTCTGTGACTGGTAGCCCGTCTGAGAGCAGGCTACAAGTGGCGCGTTTCGGCAAAAATACAGCCACCTCTGGGCAGCTTGGCGTTGGCTGGCGGCTCCAGGTCACCAATCAGAAGAGATCAGTGGCGCTGCATTGTCGATTGGCTTCCGAGGTGAATACGTACGCAGCTGAAGTATTCGTTTCTGCCAAATGTCAGACGTCCTGCTTGGTGTACAGTTTAAGGTTGCCCTGTCAGCAGACTCAGTTTGTAGAGCCAAATAAGGACGCTATGGAGCACTGGCATTGCTTCTGTGATGCGCCTACAGAGACGGGCTCACACGCTGTCAGCCGTGATGGTCGTCGCAAGTTTGTCGGCCACCCCAGCTTAGTGCCTGGGTCAATTTTCGGTCGTGCGACACGGCCTAACGCAAAATAACCGCCGTGAAGATGTCGGGAAATCTACCTCCTGTACACTCTTTCGCGGGAGCTCCTCCCCGCGGTGCATGACTTCAGGCCATTCAGATGGCTGCCCAAGCGGCAGAGCGAAGCCACGGCAAATCTGATCCACAGGCACGACCTTCGTGAACACACGACGACGACGAAGTCTAACGACAACGGCTCCCGTCTCACCCAGCCTTCTCATCGCACCCACCGTATTCTCCGCCCTCCACCTCCCCTTTCCGACGCCATCCTTTCACACCCGATCAGCGGCACCCTGCCACTATTTTTATTCTTTCATGTCCTGCCCGCGCAGGGCATCTCTTCTGACACTGACAATGTACTGCACGGCGGAGACAACGGTCGACTCCGTCTGTATGTCTTAGGCATGAGGTTTTCTTTTCGTACTCATGTGGCGAAGAGACTGCTACCTTTATTACTCGCGTGCGGTTCATCTCTCTGTTGGACCGCCTAGTGCTATCAGACCCAGTGCTGACCAATACACGTGCTCCCCACTCCTCCTGAGGCCGACTGGGATAACTGATTCGCTCTGCTGGGTGCTTGTCTGGTGTGATTACGATCTACGGCCAGGCGCTATGTTTCTTTCGTGTTGATTGGTGCTTTCACGGCCTTCATATCATCGTGTTAGTGGTCTTGTGCCGCTCTCTGCGCTCTTTTCTGGATGGTTTCTCTGTGTCTGCGTCTCGCTGGTCTCTTGAGCGTCCCCTTTTGTCAGCAGGTGTGTGCATGCCTTTAACAGTGCTACTATAGCCGTGTATGTGGTCGTGTCTCGCAGGGCGGTTGAAGCGCATGGCAATGAAAGCCCGGACGCAGTGTCAGAAATCCTGTGGAACGTCGGACGGCCGGCCTGAAGCGTAGCGCGCCAGCATATCGGGCAGAACACATCTCTGTGTGCCACGTACCGATGTCGGTGCGCAGTACGCTGCAGCGGAATTTACCAACACGCTTCAAGTCCTGTGCATTTGCCGTCCGTCTCTACAGCGCCCGCATAGAGGCTGTGAGGGGGGATTCTATGATAGCCACCTCCCCTCCCAGAACCATCAGTGGCCAGTGTCACAGTACATGAAAGTCTTAAACCGCGAATAGTCGTGCAAGTCCCCAACTGTAAGAGCACTGTAGAGGATCGGGGCTTGTACATACGCGAATATGTGTACGAGGCCGTCTCATTCCAATACTAGAAACGACGGGTAGTACTGGGAAGTACGCCAAAGTAGGGTGGTGCAGTTTCCCGACGATGGCTATGCCGACATCTTGAATTTGGTAAATAGCGAGTCGTGAGTCTCACTGAGTGGTCTACAATCAGCTGGAGTGTGTGATCGATCTGTCACCGCAAGATGACGAAGATGCTTGCGAATCAGTCCTGCAAATACAGTACCATCACACATGAAAAGATTGAGGCCGTCTCAGACGCCGAGCCCCGGCGTGTGGTGCGGTCATGTTCTTGTTCAGACGAAGAATGCTGCCCACCCCCCATTGGGAACGCACCATCTTCGCCACCACTGCCGTCACTTTTTACGTGGCCGACGGCGGCTATCCCCACCCGTTGTGGCCGCAACCATCCAGTTGCCGTCCAGGTATCCTGTTCGAGCGCCCGCTTCCCGACGTTCGTCGACAGCAGCTGCGGCGGGCGGCGGTGGGGGCTGCACCATGGCCGGGGTGGCGCCCACCCGCGTCGCGATCCAGTTCGCCTCCTCCCCGCGTGCAGACGCCACCCTTTGAGACGGCCCACCGCCTTGCGCGTCCTTTTCTGGCTGGAAGAGCCATCGCGGCGGCTCGAAAAGGCGAGGCGGGCCCGCTTCTCTGCTCGTGTCCTGTTAATTATTGCGCCCGTATTGTCGCATTCGAGCATGTGCTTTCAACGTGCGACCTTCCGCACTTGCTCCCAACCCACACGTCACGTTTTCTCGGCCGCCCGCTCATCCTCCTGCTAAATGTTCCCTTCCAACACCTTTGACGCTCCCCCATCACCCCCCAACTTTGCGTCACCCGTTGCCCGTCTGTGTTTTTGCCGACCCCACTCAACTACTGTACCCCGCCACTCCACCGCCCCACCACTCCGCCGCCCGAACACTCGACCGCGAGACCACTCCGCCACCCCACAGCCCCAACTTCACTTCCTCTCCCCCTTTCCCGTCGATATGAATACCCAGAGCTCAAGCCGGATGCTCTAGCTGGGCGTCGCCGCCCACTGTGGAGGCAATGCCTATCATTCAGTCCCAAATTATTGCAGTGTCTCCAATGATAGCCGATACGGAGAAGAACTAGTGTGCAGTGCAGGTCAAGTGCTTTCCATCAAGTGATTCGCAAGCGTATATGCGCCTATTTGTCATGCGTACACACGCGGATGCTTTGTAGTCCTCTGAGACCGGATCTACGCCCCCGTGAACTTCTTGAGGTTGGAAAAGTAAGACTGAGCTGGCAGATCCCACGTGGTTTGACAGTATACTAAGCACCAGTCGATACACGCATGGCCCATTTTCTTCCCAGTAATATTCCCGGGTATCTTGGTAGTTGACAGCGGGCTTGCTCCAGATTCAACCCACTGGGCCGATCTTCACGTCGCCGACCTCTTGTCCGACCTGCAACCCATGCAACGCACGTCTCGCTCAGCAGCGGCCGTGCAGCGCGGGACTCCTGAGACGGCTCCTCAGATTTCTGGCCATCCACGCAGCGCTCACGCTGACACTGGTGTGCAACAATGACAAAGAGGGGTCCCCCGCGACAAAGCCAGCGGGGCCTGGAAGTGAGCTCGGGTGCATATTTGCGAATGTCCAGGGCCCACCGCGATCCGTTCCCCACCCGCGCGGCTGCCGAACGCCGTGCCTCCTCCTCTAAAAGCGCTGCTGTCGCAGCCCAGGCGCCCTCCCTGACTCACGCCGCTGTCGAACGTCGAGCCTGGTCTCGCATCCGTTCTGATGTCGAGAGCTGGACGCCCTCCCCAACAAGCGCTTTTTTCACGAGCCGACGGCCCTCCTCCACTCACGTCGCCGTCCCTCAATCCCCCCCAATGGAGGAAGAAGTCCATGCCTCGCAGCAGGAGATACCTGGTTCTGTTGCTTTTGCGCCCGCCAGGCCCAGCACATTGTGACCTAAAATGCGTCGCGCTGCTGATAGCGAAGAGACCACTGGGGAGGCCGACGTGCCCTCTAACTCCGACAGGACCAGTCTGGGACTAGCGAGAAACCCCAGAGAGCTGCCTGCCTCCATCATCCACAAATGTGTCGCGTACAATGTGACGGTGAAGACCGCCGTGCTCAAAAAGACGAAGTCAAGCGCGTGGGGCTTCCTGGATCTGTACAAGAGTCAGCACGGGGCGGGGAAAAAGAAGGAAAAGCTCGCTCTTTGCCGGGTATGCCACCGGCTGGGCATGCGCTCTCCACTTCTGCTAGCAGACGCCAACGTGCGCAACGCAATCAAGCACTTCCGACAAATGAAGAGCCACGACGTGCCCACCAAGATGTAGCCTTTCCACTTCAGGGCGGCCACTCACGTGTCCATGCATGTGACCGGTTGCATCCGGCCCAATCAGTTCACTGACAGAGAATGTATTGAGCGGTTCATGCCTTCCAAGAAGGACCAGCGATCCTTCCACCTGAAGCTCGTCCTCGTGCTGGTCATGACGCTGTCCCCGCACTCACTCGCGACCAGCGAGTACTTGAAAATCTGTCTCTACCTGATCGCCTCCTCTTGTCCTCCTGCAAGCAACACCGTGAACCACGTTAGTTCGGAGCTGTACAGCTGCGTGTTTCAAGCCCTACGCCACAAGCTGCAACGCGAAAAGAAGCACTACAGCTGCTTACCTTGTTCTCATTTTGTGACGGACCTGTGGAGTGAGGACCAGCAAAACACGTCGTTTGGCTCCATTTTCTTCCGCCATTTGGACCCCGAGACGAGGGAGATGGAAGTTGCGCAATTTGGGATGTCTCTCACCCTGAGCCGCAACGTTCACCCCACCATCAAACTCTGGTTCTTAGGCCGGCTGGAGGTGTTTGGGGTGCTTGAGTCGGACTTTGAATCCACTATGACAGACTCTGGGGCCAGTTTGCGGGCAGCCATGCTGCGCGTGCGGCCGCCGTGGCTTTCGTGCATGGCGCACTCCATGCACAACGCGGTGAGCAACGCCCTGGGAGCCACAACATGTCGTGTGATGGGCAAAGGCCGCCGAGACGCGGACGTTATCATACCCAGCCCCACAAGACGCAGCAAGAACGCACCCCAAAAGGCTCTCGTATCCAAGATCCTCAAGCTCAACGTCCATTTCTTCAATTCGGAGAGGATCGTCGCTCTCTGCTCTAAGTTTATCCCTCCGCCGACCGGGCCATGCCGCCAGCTGGTCGAAGACGTGCCGACGCGCTGGAGCTAAACCCACATGGAGATGGAGCGGATCTACACGTGCTGTCCACGGTTGGGAGTTTTCTTCTCGTAGTCCGAGATGGGCGAGGCCACCAAGAAGGGACGTGCGCTGCACACTGAGTGGCATCCTACACGACACGGGATTGGGGTCCTAAGGCCATGTTTTGAGCTGAGCACCATGATGCACAGCGCTGTACAGCCGGTCTCCGATGTGCTCCCGCTGCTGTCCTCTCTGAGGGAGATTATGAGTGGGGACGTCTTTTGCGAGCCGTGCTTCCCCGCGATGCCTTTGGCAGTTGGTGACGCCGCTGTGGACGCCCCTATCGACAAGCACTCACAGGAGACGCTGCTAGTCGTGGAAAGCAGCCTGTACGCCGCTGAAGATCTGTGCGTCATTGGAAACGCGGACGGGGCTCCGCTGTGCAACGAGGCGGCTACGGTTGTCACGGTGCTACGGCAGCAGCTCACGGATAGCATTTTCAACCGAGATGGCGACAGCCGCATCGCGCTCAAGAGTCACCCTGTCGTGATAGCGTCTATTTGGCTCCTGGTGGCCCGGACTCGCTGCGGTTGGCCATTTTGACCGGGGCCGCCGATTCGACGGCGTGGACAGTTGCGCTGCTCAAAAGGCAGTGTGAGAAGCTGGTGACCCCCACCTGCTCCTTCCAAGCGCCGACACCACTCAACCCTGCCTCCACAGTCAACAAGGCAGAACGACGGGCGCACTTGTGCTTGTCGGGTACGCCGCCCTCAGCGACAGCCTTCAGCAATAATGCTGCTACCAGCAACATCGCGTCGCGCGCGGGGGTAGCCAAGTCGGAGCTGAACGCTGTCCTGCAGTTGAGCAGTGTGGACGGCATGCCCTGAACCCTGGTGTTTTGAAACAAGCACAGGGGCAAGTTCCCTATGCTTGCTCTCGTGGCCTCTTCTGTTCTGGGGGCCGTTTCCTGCACGTCGGATTCGGAAAAAGACTTCTAGGCAGCTGAAAACATCAGTGGTGACGACAGCTCCACGATGCTCACGCAGCATCTGGAGATGCCTTGTCTGATCAGGAGCAGCGTCGGCTTGTCTCCCAGGGCTCTCCCCGAGGTGGCATTTATGACGCGGTACGAAGTACGGCGACTGCCATTCAATATGCCTCGGGCTGGGCGGCCCCAAGTCAGGGACCATGAGAATCTTCCATCCGATGAGGACGCTGTCGATGGCTCATTTTGGTAGTGTGGGTGAATGGCACGGTCCTTGACCCCTGCTGATGTGCGTTCTGGTGTGTGTAGACGACCGCGAACTTGGTGTGACGTGGTGAGGGTAGCTTTTTTTCTCCGTTGGCTGCCAGCTTCCTAATCACCGAATTGTATGGCTCTAAACGCACAATCGAGGTTCTGACCGGAAAGAATGCGCGTCTCAAATTCAGAGTGGAAGACGTCGCGAAAAGAATGCTCGCGCAACCTTCTCCGTCCATCCACGCTCCACAGACCGCCCAGAAGATGAAGATGCGGATTCGTGTCGCCTAAAACACAGTCCGACCGGATGCTTGCATAATTCTTGGTCTTGTGAAATTCTTTGATCCAGATGGGCCGAGTGCCCTGCACACACGTCCGTGCCGAAAATATGTTTGATTCGCATTTTGCCTCTTGCAGAAGTTCTGCAAGTGATAGGCTGTCGTCGCTCCTGAGGGAGCTTCTCAGCCATCCGAAAACGCTTCAGACATTTGTGTGCCACATGGGAGCATTCTGATCCATGGAATGGGCCTGTGCCTTCGTAGCAGGACTTCTTTTCATGAAATTTAAACATTTTGCATCATGTCTCAATCAGTCTTCTCCATTTGTCTGCTGTCCACAATCGCTGGTCTCCGGAAATACTCAATGGTAAATCGAGTAGTTCTCGATTGAATACAAATGTCGCGGCCATTTCCACACGGGGCAGACTCTTTTTGGCCTGGTTCCCTCCCTGTTTTCTTTTTTCCCCATTGATTCTTCCGCAGGGCTTAGCACACGCATCAGTAACCAGCCGTGCGCACATTTGTGTTCCATGGCCACCTATACGCAACACGCACGATCATATGAGCATCATATGCGCTTCGGTGGTCCTTCTACAGTAGCTCAGGATTAGAGGCACCTTGATCTGCTTGATGGGTCGCTTCGTACCAGAGAATGTGCATATCTCTGTTGCTGCCCGTCTCCAGAGAGACTACAGTATCAATCACAGTCGTTCGAGTAACTTCAAGTAGGGACTTCTTAAAGACGTGACAATGAAACTGCTTTCAACCACGGGGACGGGCGCCGCCGTCAGCGAGGGCGCGACGCCGACCACAGTCGAAAGCACAGCCACGGGCTCCGCCGCCGTCACGGAAGGCCGGGCAGGTCCCTCCCCCCCACGGCCCGAAATAGCAGAAACGGCGCCACCACCCTTAACGCCGACGTGTCGGGCGCCGGCGCCGTCGAGGGGTCGCCGTCTCCCTCAGCCGAACACACCGTCACGGGCGCCAACGCCGCCACGGCTGACCAGGCCGCCGCGGCCGCCGCCCATTGGTATCCCCCGCATAGTACCGATGACAGCAGGAGGGGCGCCGGCTCCACAACAGCCGAAACCCTTACTGATAGAACTGGGCGCAAAACCCGCATCTTCTAAAGCAAAACAGCGTACTCGACGCGCTATGGTGCTGTTCCGGAAGCCGTTGGGGATCGACTGATGTGATGACAGTCATCGTCTTACGGACGCATCGCTTTTCTGAGAGCACACCGGATCAGACGCGATCTTTAAAAAACACGCTGCCTGTGGGATTAATGACGTTGGTTAACTAACCAGTAAATGGCGACCGACCGTAGACGCGCGATAAAGCGAACGCTATCACCTTAGAGGCGAGGAAGAAGAACCTTTGTTCGTGCAACATCCGATGGGGAGCCGGGGGTGCCGACGACGGCGAACCCCGGTCCCATGGTGCTTTTATTATCAGACGG
>Ga0209093_1000486_pt1 | contig 21708 bp, 29 predicted proteins | sample SidtaG_4_FD_187450 | JGI IMG/M metagenome (GOLD analysis project Ga0209093, IMG submission 187450) | Marine algal microbial communities from Sidmouth, United Kingdom - Sidmouth_Male1 metaG (SPAdes) (version 2) | ecosystem: Host-associated > Algae > Red algae > Unclassified | place: Sidmouth... | reverse complement strand
CCCCTGTGGACCACGTGCCGCTGGTAGGGAGGCGGGACCGGGTGCCTGCCGGAGTACCAGTGGACGGGGGGGGCTGGACTTCGGCGGACATCGTCCTCTGCCACCGCCGAGCAACACCCTTCAACTCATCAGCATCTACAAGGACGCGCAGCAGCAGCTGACAGAAGCAGACCGTCGCCGCCAGCGCAGGCGGGTGGCCTTTTCCATAGACAAGATAATCAAGTGTACGGCGCCATTTTTCTCTCAACCGGTCGACACGCTGCGTACTGCTGTCGTTTACCTGAAGGACTGTGTCCCTCGCCTGGCTTTGTGTGAGTCAAGCCGTGGGGCGTGCGCTGTAATTTCACGCGGTCTTCATGACCGGCGGTCGCGGCGCCAGCGTGCTCCCACGCCAGGCACCCCTTCCGCCGCCACAGAGGCCCCCGTGGCTCCCGCTGCTGCCACCGCGGCCGCCGCCCCTGCCGCCGCCGACGCCGCGCCTGCCGTCGCCGCCGCTCCTGCCGTCGCCACGTCGGCGGGCGACCATGACAGCACCCCGATGGAGGCGACACAGGAGCGGCGGCTAGCACAGGAACAAGTCAATTTTTTTAGCCGGGTGCAGACGTAGTAAAAATGATATGAAGAATAAGCAGCAAAGTGCATAACCAAAAAGAAGAAAAAACGGGGGACATGGCAGGCATTATTCTTACCGTTTGGAAAAATGTAGCCTGCTCAATAGACCACTGTAAGTTGCTGCATGATGCTTCTTCGGCACTGGCGGCTCGCCTCCGAGGGCGATTGTGAGCCAATCAAACTGCCACCGATTGCGGTTCTATTGTGGTTCTGACTTCGGCCTGCTTCTCCTGCGCTGGGATCACGGATTGCGGTTTCATTGTGGTTCTGTTCCCTTGGAGGGGGGGGAAGGACGGGCGCGGCGCGACTGCGCCACCGCAACGCCGAGTGCCGGCGGCGGGCCCGTCCGGGGTGCCCCTGCGCCGCGCCGTGTGGCGCGACACGCGGCGCCACCGCGACAGCCCCGCGACGCCCGCGGTCGCAGTGGAGGGCCGCACGGCGCCACCACCGCGCCGTGCGCGCGCGCCGCGCAGCGTAGCGCCTCGCCGCGTGGCGGCGGCGCCGGAAAGTGCCCGCGCGCTCCGCCGGCGCCGCATGTGGCCGCCCATGAGGCTGCGCTCGGCTCTTCCTGTACGCGCCTTTGCACTGCGTCGTGCTCATTCAAGAGGGTACATAGCGTGCCCGCCGCAGGGCGTTGGCGGCGTGCGACGTCACGCCCGAACGGTATTGTTCTCAGTATTTTCTTGTCATTTAGTTCACAACTACTGTCTCTGTTTGCAACACAATGTTTTTCTCCATTGCGTGGTAGCCCCCCATGCTCTACAGTTTTTTTAGCGGCACCGACGACTCAGCCGCTTTTATGAAGCGACGCGACTCACGGCCGAGGACCTGAACTCAAATCGGAGGTCCGCGCAAGAGACAACCGATCGGAATGCCTGAATGTTTCCTGATGGCGGCTGACAGCGCTCCACGATGACGAGGAAACAATGCCCATCAGCTCGCGGTCCATCACTTTGCGGCAGGCAGAAAGGAAGCAAAGGGGGTGTTGACAGGACGACCACGACGAGATGCGGACCGACTGGATGGCCCAGAGCACCCGTTGAACGATTCAGGGTAGACCATGTGGGTCAGAGAATACGGTGCCCCAGGTATCCTGGAGTATGGGATTTTTCCTGCGGTCCACAGGCGATGTTCAGAGCCTTCTGATGAAGACATTCCGAACAGTTTCGGGTCATTTTCAACTATTTGGCCGGATGCGGCCGGATCCTGTGCACGTGTCTTCTTTACATTTTACTCTCCTATGTGTATTCAAAAAAAAAAGCTTGATGGTGCATGGCACCCGGGCCCGTCGGCACGCCGCGGGAAGGGTGTGCGGGGGGCCCATATACCATACACACACGTGGTTTCGACTTTGATTTCGCGCCCTAAGACAGCGAGCGGGCTACTGTTTTAACCGGTCAAATATCTCGAAAATGGATATCAGAGCTCTGGAGGTGCTGTGAGGAGGGGAGTGCGGCAGTTCTTTGGTTTCTTCTTTTCACGGCTTTCGTACTCCGGGGCACATTCAAAATGCAACATCTCGGCCTTGGACAGCATTGACTGCTATGATGCTGCACTGTGAACACCAGCAATCCTTATTTCTTTCCAGCGGAAGAGGCACGCAAAAGGATGGAAAAAGATTTTAATCTCTTTTCAGTGATAGTTCCTGCTTCGGAAATGTTTAGTAAGAGTCATTGGAGATGGCTCGTCTTCCAGGTAGAAGCGGGTCCAGATATTGGGGGGGGGGGCGCTACATTGGAGTGTTTCTGTTCTAACTGTTCTCAGTAAGGATAATAACTGACTGAGTTACTTTCAATGACATCGATGGACCCATGGAAATCTGGGCGAGTGGCAGTTTGTCCGGGAAGGACATTTGGGTAAGAGTTGGCGAGTGGGGAACTGGATTCGAAACTCTAGCAGGGGACCGTAATGCACTCGCGCGGGCAACAGAGGTGACAGCTGCGCTGGCGGTCTGGGAACTTACGTGTCAGACACTGTAGTGCTGGAGGCATGAGGAGGCTGGGCAACTGCCCCCTTCCTCCGTCCACTTCTGTCTTCCGCTTGTGCGGTGCCGTCGCGCATTTCATATTCGGTATTCGCTTTCTGTCTCGTGTCACTTCATCCATTTTTGTTGTGTGTTCCTCTGTTTTCTGTCGTCAGGTTCTTTTAATGCTCGGTTTTTTGCTCACTCATCATTTGTTGTTTCTCGTGGAGGTACGCGCCAGCACAGCCGACCGCTCACCTTCCTCGAAAGCCCCCAATTAAAATATTTGAGCCCTACGCGTTGTGCTTGGAGTACCCTCAGAACCGCCACCGCTTCCAGCAGTGTCAGACGGTTGCGCGTCTGCATGCCGATCTCTGAGTTGCGCAGCAGTCCTACAACCATGGTGACACTTTGGGGCCATTTTTTATCTCTGGCGCCCCAGAAGTGTTTGCAATACCTCGCCTGGAAGTAGTGACCGAGCACAATGTTTCTTCAAGTCAGTGTTCGGCGGTGATGCATATCAACTTCACAAGTCGATTTTCGCTCACAAAAGAGCTCCTTGAGAGGAGAATTACTGCAGGGGATGAGTGTCTATGAAAACGATGCCACCAGCGCCTTACAAGAGAAACCGGGGCAAAGAGCCTTAAGTGTCACTATGGCTTTGGGACAGCTGCGCCGGAGTAAAAGCCCCATGCTCTCGTGCGTGGGGCCTGTCGAAGTCTCCACAGCAGCAGCCATCGTGAAGAAATTCAGCCACAAAGGGCCTTTTAATCTACTGGTTTTCGGTCGACAACGTGTCACCAGACAGTCAACTTGAATTGCCTGTGCGAAGCAGAGCCGAGGTTCCCCACATCGATCCCCGCATGAGTGCAATCATACCAAGTCTACCTCTTGCAATACATTATTCAAAGGTAGTCCCTTCACCCGACAGCTTAGAGAATAGTATCAATTTGGATGATGACTATTGCGACGACTACGCAAGAGCAAGCTGAACATACGTGTCGTCTGAGTGCGGAGCAACAACAGCGTCGTGCGGCCGCTTGGCTTGGACGTGGATCCCAGAGTGGGCCTAGGCGCATAAAAAGTAGAAACGTACAGCTGCAAGTGATTCTGAGCGTTGAACGGCACCGGCTTCACTTTCTGTTGAAAACATGCAAAAGATCCAGCCCGCTTTCTGGAAACAAGAGCGAAAATCTGATGACGACACTGTCAACTTTCAAATGGCACGCGATACAAAGAGCTGAGAAGGGGTCCAGCTGGATGCCGCCGTCTAAAACAGGACATGAATCCAGGGCCCCCCCGCGGCCGATGTATTCATGCCATGGTCGGCAATTCTTAGCATATCTATCTCCTCCGACGAGGTGATTGATAGGCTGTGATCGCTTGGCGAGGTGATTAATAGGCTGTGGTCGCTTCCCGGGAATGAGCGGCAGCCATTAACTGCCCATCATCTTCTTTTTCAGAGGAGATGCTTGGCCCAGAACTTGCGAAGGTATCCGTTCTCACGTGTGTGCATGGTAAAGGAGCCGTGCGGGCACCCCCCATGGGACAATGCACCAACAGGCGCAGGGCAGCGCGGCCACCTTTCGAAATGGCACCGTCCTCCGTGCGTTCTCAGTTTGAGATTGTTGGCCAACAACAAGCTCGCTTTCCCAACATGGGACCGCATCTGAGGGGTCAAAAGGGGGGCTACACAACGACATTTACTACATCATATGGAACTCTATCGAAATGTCATGAGACTTTTTTGTTGAGTATTGGCCGAGCCAACGGTGTATCGTGCTTCCTTGATCATCTGAATCCGCTTCATCCGCGTCGTCGGCATGGACCGCCCGCTGAGCCAATGAAACTGCGGTCTTGTACCGGCTGCTGATGCCTCGAGGGTCCGTTTTTGCGCAAAGCACAGCATCAATTGTATGCCGACATGATCTGGTCGGGATCGAGCCGACATCACAATGGCCCGATTCAGGCTCGGTCCATTCACACACAGTGGGTTTGAGTTGCGCTTGTGATGTCGAAAACACGGTGCGACGAGTGGACAGCTGAAGAAAAAAGGAATGAGATCTGGAGCTGATACTGATAAACTCTCATTGGAAATATCAAGGTGAGTCCGTCTGCCAGCTCCCGTGCCTGCCACCTGGTCTTCATCTCGCTGCACAGACGGCACCGGCCGAGCCCTCGCCTGCGTCGCGCACGGTGGGGGACTGTACCCAGCGACCGCACTTGTGGCTGTTAGTCACCAGCACGCTGTCTACACCCCCGCCGTCTGTGGCAGTTGACGCTTCTGCGCCACAGAAACTATGGTTGCGGGTACTTCTTGCTCGTGGCGCCCGCCCTGACGACGCGGGGTGGCGCGTGTCGGTTGGTAGTGGTGCGGCTTCGCACAGTGGGGGCTGGAAACGCCAACCTGTGCTGTGGAAGTGCTGTTTGGTTTGGCCGCAGGGCGGCGGCCGCCTTTCCCTCCACCACGGCCACCATTGTGCGTGATGCTCAGAATGCATGCACAGGCTCTTATTTTCAGGTTGCGAGCGTTGTCATGAGATCAGATTTGTGGCTCACATTGGTAAAACTCGACGGCATACAGGAAGTATAACGCGTGCTGGCCCTTGTGACGCAGGTGACGTTGTGACGTGCGTCTGGCTTGAGAAAAAACTCCTCGAGCCACGCCGTCGCATGTGACGTCACATGTGACGAAATGCAGGGCTGCGACTGGTCACACGATCACAGCAATCACAAACTCGGAAAGCACCCAGGCCAGTGGACCGGATCCCAGGGCATCACCACCAATGGCTCCAACCGTCCAAACAGCCAAATGTGGCACCGTTTGGCCGTTTCGACGGTTGGAGCACTGGTGGCTGGGATCTTCTCCAAAACTAAGACGTGACGGGGGTGTGACGACCCATAAATGAACCTTCTCACATTTATTAATCCTCTAACGCATCTCGTGGACGCCTCGCGAGATCGCCCTTGCTTTGGAGCTTGAACGGCAGCGCGACTCCAAACAGGCTGGTTCGGAGACGCACGCAGTCGTTTGGCCAACCCCTGGTTCCTTGTCCGAACCACGATCACCAATGAAATGCGTGACCCGTGGCGCCCAAACATTCGCGTGACGATCTGCCATCATGGAGATTCTCTGTCGGGCATTTTTGGATAGTTGGCCCGCCACAAAACAGGCCCACCCGCAGAGAGCGCCCAGGTGAGCGAAACATTGAGACATGACCTTCTTAGTTTTGGCTTTCCGTTTGGAGAGCCAGTGCTATCAATACGCGTTGTGCACACGTGGCCGTTGGGTTGGACGGTTGGCTCCATTGGTGAAGATGCTCTCATGCTGCATCCGAGACGCGTGGGAGCTCGAGGCTCCAGCCGTTTGTTTCCGTGGCCGCCACAGCCGCTTGACTGCTCCGGGGTCCTCCCCCGCGGCACCCCCCAAGCGGGAGGACCGCGCAGTGTCAAACAAACACGTAACCTTCTTCGTCAGCTTTGACTAAATTGCCCATCGGATGCACTTTTAGTTGGGCTTCCGTTGGAGGTATGGGCCTAACGGTTCTGCTGTTAGTTGGGAGTTTTTCGGCCCCGTGGGGCTTCCGTAGGGCTCGTTAGGGAGTGTCCAGCAATAGAGCCAACCGCACAGAACTCCAAACGTGGCTTAACGTGGCACCGTTTGGCCAACCGGGCATTGTTGGCTAGGTTGAGCTCCAAAACTAGGGTGTGACGGTCCAAAAATATCCCTTCCTCACATATTGTAGTCTTCTGATCGGTCTCGTGTGGGGCCCGCGTGATCGCTTATTTTAGGAGCTTTAACAGCAGCGAAACGGCACCGAGGTCCAAACAGGCCCTTTTGGCGGCGCTCCAAAGCGCTCCGCCAAAACATGGTTCCGAACATGGCGATCCAGCACCAATAGGATGCCTGATTCGTGGCATGCAGACACTATGGAGTGAAACACCTTCAGCAGATTCTTCTGCGCGGACGACCGGCCGGCAACAACACTAACGCCGATGTCCGATATCCCGGGGGTAGCCTTGCCCGAGCCCAAACTTGAGATATGACGCGCCAAGTTTTGGCTTGGAGGTTGGAGAGCCAGTAGGAGGACCACAGGCTTCCCACACGTGGCCGTTGGGTTGGGCGGTTGGCTCCACTGCTGGATACGCCCTTACCTTCGCTGGGGAGCTTTGGGATCCGCTGGGTGATTCCCCATCAGAACTGAAGGCGTGATTCTGAAGAGAATAAGTGAAAGGACAAAGCTTCCTGGCCACATACCAGCTATCCGTGATGAGAAAGTCTCTATATATTGCAGTCTCCCCACTTTTGGCCGATCCCGACGAGAACAACTGCGCTAAACAGATGCACGGCAGCCATCCATTGGGCCGGATACAAGCTCTCGGCCAATCAGCAGTTGTGCGGACTGCAGGTTGTTCTTGCTGCGATCGGCAAGAGTTGAGAAGACTGCAATACAAGGGGTGTGCCTCGAATGTGCAAGGTCGTTCTGCATTTGCAAAGATCAGATGCCGTATTTACTGAGAATGGTTCACAGTTGCCTGACAAGCTCCTCACGAACGGTCAGCACGGGACGGAGGTGAAAATGCCTTGTGCTCTGGTTCTGTCACTTTCGCGCAGTCCGCGGAGCTCCGAGCCAAGCTACAGGCTTTAAGCGGCCCTTGTTCTTGTCGAATTGCACTGGTACAGTGCGTATTCACATATTGCTGACCTCCAAAAAATGGCGGTTTCAGAGTGGTTGCAACCATTCAACAGCGTACGTGGACCAATCGAAAGGCTAGGAATCAAAAATGAGTGTCTTACAGAGTCTCCCCATGCAGCTCTGCGCACTCGAAACGCACATCAGGATCTCAAGAAATCTGAAGAAATTTGTTGATCTCATAAGAAATCACAGGTCCGGCCCAGAACCCTCTCCATGCCTTCTCCAGGCCCAAGCAAGCGGCCCAGAAATCTCAGGAAATCTCATTGTGGGTTGCAATGGCTCTGCGTGACTCCTGCAAGACAAGGTGATTGGCTTGCAGGACTACTGGCGGCAACTCTCAGCCAATAGTTCAATCGTGGCTTGTTGAACAGCCAATCCGACTTCATTTCTACGCCCTGTCGTCGGCTCTGTCTCCCTTCTCTCTGCAACCGCCACATTTTGGAGGTTAGCACTACATGTCGTTCGCTTATGACTTTGGAGCATGCTCTACAAGAGAGTGTCCCTGACAGTCTCTGGAGTCCGATCTCCCGCTGTCGGTGGAGGCTGCTTTCGTCTCGTACCCCTGTCATGTAAGCGCACACTGACTTTGCAGTCATTGCGCACTTTTATGTGTCCCGCTGATAAGGTATCCAGCTTTATAACTGAGCGCAACTCGATCGCTCAAGTGCGGGGCCCGTCGCACTTGATAGCACTTGAAGTGATCATCCACAACTGATTTGCGATCGAGTAATCTGTGGTCTCAAGTCTTCCAGATTCTGCCTGCCCACCCCCCAGGAACACCTCATTAAGAACGGGATTTAAGTTGTACATCGTCCTTCTGTGCCTCATCGTACCAGATGTGACCCAACTCCACGTTCGAGAACAGATTGCCCAATCATTTGTAAATTATCACGTGGGCTACAAAGAGCTCCGCCCTGCTTTACAAGCACGGCTTTACAAGCGCGGCATCCCCAGGACGGCGAGAACTCTTTTTGAAAACTTGTCAGAAGAGCGCTATACCCCACCAGTTTTGGTGCATGAGTGACGGGAGAGCCCACCACATGGCTCTAGCACCAACTGCTGCGCTTCCCGCCGTCCTCTCAGTGGCTAAGTGCCGTCAATGAGAGTCTAAATCCCCTTCGTATTGAGCACTCAATCGTGGATTGTAAGAGTTCTTTTCTCTGTCAGATATACTTTGTTGTCCTTAAGGTTGTCCTGACGCGACCTGATAGATGTCGACATGTGACCACTGCCAGAAAACTGCCTGTCAAAGCCCAACGACCATGGCGTTCGTCGGGGCTCCGTTGCCCGTTGGGCCCCAACGGAGCCCAACGGTTTCTCGTTTAGTTGGAGGTTGGGCCCAACGGGCCGTCCGTTAGGGCTCCATTGGGCAGCGTTGGAAAAGTTAGTCAAAGCTGACATTGTTTGCTTGTGGCTGGGCGCCGCGCGCCTACCAACATATCTCGCCCTGTGCCCGCCGGGCGTGCGCCCGTCAGAGATTTCTCGCGCCAGAAATCTCCGCAGGCGCTGACACTCAGATTCTCCCCCAAAACTAGACGAACTACTATCCCGAAAGTCTCCTCCCCCGCCGTCTGCAATCTTGCCGGGAGCAATCCCGCCGTTCTTGGCAGCGGCCGGCACGGCGTCTCTCGACACGCAGCCGCCCCGCCGCAGGTTGTTTCAAAAATGGCAAGATCGCCGGCAGCTTTTTAGGAGTGTTGAAGTTCTTTCCCATCAGTCTGTGAGCGTTCTGAGCTACTATGACCCACTTATCATGGTACCCGCAGTAATATGACAGCCGCGGCGGACCCGCACCTGTCAAGACCCCCCGTGGTTCACCAAAAGAAAACCGCACACCACTCTGTTTCGCACCGGCAGGGCAATCCCCCTGCGCAAGGTGCGGAACGGGCAGGATCCTCGCCCGAGGCTACCGCATCCCCCTTCTGAATGATCAAAATCTAATGTTGACAAGCGACGCATGTCATGCGCTGTGAGTCTAGCAGATTTTCCCAGTGCGCAACAAGCGACGCTTGTCATGCGTTGAGGATGGGAAGCACCGCCCCCGCGCGACCCCTCATTCACGGCCCAGAATGCACACCCCCGTTCCGACCGGCGCACATGAGGTAGTGACGGGTGCCTCTCAATATCAGCACTGCAACCTGGTTGCATCATCCCCTGATCCTCTCACCCGTTCTCCCACAGAGTGCGTTTCCTTCTTTCGTCGTCCTTGAAGTCCTGGAGCCACCCCTGTACCTGTGCGGGCCTCTCTCGTCCCCTTTCTCTGCGACTCCTCACGCTCATTAAGCATGGACCGGGGCTTGCGAAAGCCTATGCTTGCTCGAATACGCACGCGTCTGGTTGTTTTCACTTTGCTGCTGTCACTGAGCGAGGTAAACGTTTTTCCTCCCACTTCTCTGCCCTCCCTCCGCGGTTTTCGGGCGAACGATGGTCTCCGCATGTTGTGGTTGCTTTCGTATCAATCTTGTGCTGTCGTCGCTTCCAGTCTCTACCTGGGTAGTCGAGAACACCGACTGAAGTGCTCCGACTGGTACCGCAACGTGTTGCAGCGGTCCGAAGAGGAGAGGTACCGAGGATACGTGCGCATGATTCGAGTTTTTTTCCAGAATGTGCTCGGTTTGTTGCATGTGCATGCTTTGGATGTGTTTTTCGCTCGCCGTGGTGCTCCACAGGTGCCGCTGGAGATTCAGCTGGCTATTTATCTTTTTAGATTCGGACATTACAGTAGCGCAGCCAGTGTTCTGTTGTCGCAGACCTATTCGGGGTGTCTTCGGGCACGGTGGTGAAGTGTACCAGGCGCGTCATCAAGGGGCTAAAGCGTCTTGCCCCGCTCCATATTCATTGGCCGAATTCACAGCACCGTGTGGAGCTTGGTGTGTGGGCGGGTAGCCAGTATGGGTTCTATGGATGCATCGGCGCCACTGACGGGACCACATTCCTTCTGGCATACCAACCTGCTTTGCATCCGTGGACCCACTATGACAGGAAGGGAAGGTACAGCCTCAACGCTGTGGTCACGTGCGACTGGAGCGGCCGTATATTCAGCATCGTCCAGGGGTGTACGGGGGCGGCGCCCGACTGCTTCGTTCAGACGCTCGCCAATTGGCACCGACATCCTGGAATCGTCTTCTCCGTCGGTCAAAACTTGCTGGGAGACAAGGGTAAGAAATATTCGGCTCAGGAAGTTGGACCGTATCTGCGCCCGGAGTGCACATCGTCTGAACGCCGAAATTTCAACGTTCAGATGTCTCGGTTGCGTGTGCGATCCGAGCATGTGATCCGTGCCCTGAAGGGGCGCTGGGCGATTCTTAAGGAGCTGCGGCTTGGCCTATCCCGGGAGAAGGACTTCGCGCACGCAACGACCTGGATCTTGGCGTGCTGTGTGCTTCATAACATTTGCTTCGGTGAGCCTGAAATGGAGACGCTGAGCGCAGACCCTGCCGAGCCGGGTGAGTGGTAGACCCCTCATGCGTCAGCGGCCGAGGGAGCCCGGGTCACAGTGGTAAAGGGCGTGATCGACTTTATGCGCGCCTCTGGTTTGTATCGTGGCAGCGTGTAGGCCAGGTGCGTTACTGTGTGAGTAAGAGACGTCAATAGAACAGAGGCCACAGAGCCGCTTTTCTACCATTGCCTACAGGGTTCCACTTCAGCTGTAGAAACAGTCGGGCGACCGGCGCTACCATCAGAAAGGGGTACGGGGGCCAAAAAACGGCGTAGTCTGTCACACGTTGCGTTGTGGTGTGCCGTTCGAAGTTAGATAGCGCTGGTGGTGTGGCCGGTGCAACGACAAGACAGGCGGGCGCCCGAAGGGACAAGTGGCGGCGAAAGCAAAGCTTTGTTGACGCCGCAGGTGACGCAGAGCGAGAGACGGACCATACGTGGGCTTGCAGCACGGGCATCCAGGGAGTGCACGGCACTGAGTTGATGAGGCCGAAGTCGAAATTGAATGTCACTAGTACTACAGTGAAAGATGAAACATTCACGAACTACAGTGAGATGTTACTTCAATGAATTTATCTTCGTACGCTCCGAATGCTCAATGTGGATTTTCTCGCGCATGGACGGGTGTAAATGATCCTCCACAAGCTCTCGATCAGTTGCGACCAAGCACAGCGAAACGTAGGGGCACCCAGCATCGCGCCGCACTCGCAGTGCTGGGACGACGATGCGTTCATCTCGGCTCGTAGAACTCCAAGTGCGGCGCCGACACGTACGCAATGATACAAACAATGGTGCAAAACCGTGGCAACACAAGAACCACCACTAGAAGCAAATGCAGAACTTCGACTGCGCTACTCCGTCACCTCACCTGCGCCCACGCCGGTACCCGTACCAAAGCCCCAGCTCTCCCCCGCGCCCTGACCGCGCCCCGTCTCATCCCGGTGCTCCTCGTCATCCGCCAGCCCCCGTTTGATGAGATCAGCGGCGCAGGGAAAGTCGGGGTGCTTGTTCAGGAACTTCATCAGCTGCTTGAACGTCTGGGCCCTGAACTCCTTCCTACGTCGATCGCCGCTCTCGTTCAACGCCTTGGAAACCGCCGAAAAGATCTCCGCACCTCCGGGAAGCAGCGAATTCTCCGTCTGCGACGCACGCACCGAGCGCCCGCTGGACCCGCCTACCAGCTGCGCTGGGCCTCCAGGAGCACGTGCTCCGAGAGCGCCAGCATGATCACCAGCGGCTGTTGCGCCTGTGCCACCACTCTCACCAGCCCCACCTACAGCACCAGAACCTCCCCCTCCCGACGCACTCCTAGCGCCGCCAGATGGTTGCTCGATGAGCGCTTGTGGCGGTTGGCGGCCCTCATCTCCCTATGCGTCCGCAGTGTAACCAGATCCCATCCCCCCCCCTCCTCGAGAGAGCCAAGGCCCGCATCCTCGCAGCTACCACCCTCACTGCCGTCCAAACCGTCCATGATGAGGTTGATAAAGGCCAGCGGGGCTTCGTCAGGGAGGGCCCCCTCAAAAGTAGGGCCACCGCGCTGCACGCCACCGACCAGGGTGCTGGCTACGGCCGTAGTTTCTAGGATTATTTTCTCGTCCGTCTCCATGGATCTCAAAAAGAGTGCCTGCGCCGCGACATTGCGTGCGACCTTTCCGGCCGGTCCGTCCGAGACTGAGCCAGTGCAGTCTTTGGCTGTGTCCCGGAACTTTTTGGCGAAGTTTACGGCGCTGTTTATCAGACGAGCGACCGCCCGCATCGAGAGACCCCGCCGCTTGATGAAATTGCTCTGGTCGGCTAGATGATTGGCGACCTTGTTAGGCTGGAGCTGAGCCGACGCGCCCCGCCGGCTGTGACGTTCGGAGCGCTCGAGAATGACCATAATCCACCGCTTGATAACACCGTTCCGCACATCCGCGAGGAAGATGCTGTCGGCGTCCTTGCACGGAAGCGTCTCCCCAGCTCCTGTCGCTGACGCGTACGAAGCGTCGTCTTTCTGATCGTTCTCGGTGCCGCCAGTATCAGAGTCAGCCACATGGAGCTGAGGGGGAGACGGAGGCGGGGACGATCCCACAGCAGCCGCAGAGGCACCAGCGCCGTGATGAGCGCCACCACCGCGACCAGCGGCACCGCCACAACGAGTGGCACCACTACGACCACCGCCACCGCCGCGACCACCGCCACCGCCCCGACCATCGCCACCCCTGCGACCAGCGCCACCGCCACGACCAGCGCCACCGCCGTGACGAGCACCCCCGCACGAGGAATTACCCCTATTCAGAGCACCAGCACGCCCAACACAGGTTGCCGTGCCGCCACTGGGAGCAGTGACGCAAATTACAGACGTGCCCGTAATGGGGGTGCTGTCATGGCAGGGTTGGGTTCTCACTAGTTTGAGAAGTGTTGGTCGTCTGTCTTTACGCCGAGCACGTGCGTGCTGACTGTGTGGTGCCTGTATGAGAGGTGGCGGTCGACTTTCCTTCCATCATGACCCCGCCGCCCACCGCCACCCGCAAGGAGCGTAACCGTGAGGCACGGGTGCGCTCCGAGGCACGCGCTACCTGGGAGCGCGCCCGCCGAGGGCAGCCGCTGCCAGCTGCTCTGGAAAAACGGCCGCTTGGCGCCCCGCGGCTCGCGGTAGCGTCACCCCAAGAGGCCGAGTCGCGGCGCCTCGCTCGGGACCGTGCGACTAAGTCGCGTGCTCGTCGCCGCGCGGAACGTCTGCCGCGGCCGGAGACACCCGGCGCGGCGGCGCCGGCATCTGGGGCGGCGTCAGCTCCCGGAGTGGCGGCGTCGGCACATGGGGCGGCGTCGGCGACCGGCGCGAGGTCGGCGCTCGGCGCGGCGCCGGCGCCCGGCGCGGCCTCGTCGCCACATGGCGGGGCGTCGGCATATGGCGCGGCTTCGGCGCATGGCACGGAATCGGCACATGGCTCTTCGTTGGCACCAGAGGCGGCGGCATCGGCACCTGCTGCAGCGTCGGCACATCGCGCGGCGTCGGCGCCCGGCGCGGCGCCGGCGCCCGGCGCGGCGTCGGCGCCCGGCGCGTCCGCGTCAGCAAACGGCGTGGCGTCAGCAAATGGCGCGATGTCGGCATTTGGGGCGGCGGCGTCGGCACCTGCCCCAGAGTCGGCACATCGCGCGGCGTCGGCGCCCGGCGCGGTGTCGGAGCATGGTGCGGCGCATGCTGCCCCGATGGACAGCTTTGTGGACTGGCCGGCCGTGTGGCGATACGGGGATACGCCCAGCGCAGCGGACGAGCAGTTTCACGGCAGCCTGAGGCCACTTATGGCGTCGCTCGAGTAATCCGCAAGGGTTGTGTGTCGGTCGGCAGCTAAGCCAGACTCAAGGCGGGAGCTGCCCTCCGATGGACCGCGAGTGAACTTTGCCGCCGTCGTGTACCTGTGGAATTTTCGCTTCGACGGGCACGCAGATGAAGGGCGAATCTATGTCGGGCGCGTTGCCCGTTCCGGGTCTGTGGCGGACATTTTCCACGATCGCTGCGTGCATCACGTCACAAGTCAAAATGGCACCCTACTCCACCGCAAGGTGCAAGCGGGCCCTCCCGGCGCACTCACGTGCGGCGTTGTCGCCGCGAGATCGTCAGTCTGGTCTGCCGCTGACGGGGGGTCCTGGGCCGCATTCGTCGAGGAGATTGTCCTGCGCTATTATGGGGGCCCTCAGGCCCCTGGGTCAGACGACCCCACGACGTCTTTCAACCCCGCGACGGTGGTCTCCCCCGTCTCTGCGGCTGTGCGCGAGCGGCTGGACGCCGTGGCGCTGACACGCATGGAGGAGTTCGCACGGGACGTGCAAGACTTTTACTTACGCCACCGCCATACCAACATCCCGATGGGGACACGTGCCCGACAGTTCGGGACGGGTTTGTACAAGAGGGTGACGAAGGTGCGTGCACGGCATCTATTTGTTGGCAGCTCCGGTTGGCCGGCATTGGTCGAGAGCCTCACAGCCTTTGATTGGAGCTAAGAGGCCAACAAGTCGCAGCACGACAGACTCAACAGCATGGAGGTCGCGACTCTGCCTTTCCTGCAGCAGTACTGGCCGACAGCGGTAGACCTTTGGCCACTCTCTCCCACGACGGACACTGGGCCGCTGCACCGGCTGAGCTCGATACTCCTTGCGTGGGATGATGGCTTTATGCCCCCGCGCCTGCTGGACCACATCCGGCGCATGGGCCTCGACCGTGAAGATCTACGCGCTCGTGTTGGAAGAACTCCTACCTACGCGCGTCTCCGCGTGCGTTCTGCGCGACGCTCCACACAGGCAGCCTCTGAGCAGGCGGACTTGTGGGGGGACGCCATGCCGACGGCGGTGGCGGTGCCGGGGACACCCATGGTTGATTGGGTGCGGGGGGGGTGGGGGAGAAGTGACGCGAGGGGAGGGGACACAGGTGGAGGGAGGGGGGGTGGGTCGTTGATCGGAGTAATGTGTTCGGCGGGGCGGCGGTACAGCATCCATGGGGGGCATCATTGCCTGGCCGCCGCCGCGGCGGCGGTGGCGGTGCCCCGGTTGATGGCTGTTGCCACCGACGGGGGTTGCGGCGCTGCGCGCGTCGGCCGACAAGCCGCCGTCCCAGTCCTAGTAGGTGACCTGGCGAGCGGCGGCTGGCCGACGTGTGGGGGTGCTTGTCGAATGTGCCCGGCGGGGCCAACGCGGGGTTGGAGGCGGGCTTGCCCCCGTGGGTCTCGCCTTCCGCGGCGGTGCTAGCCGCGTACCTGGCGGCGGGAAAAGTGCTTACGGTCGCCTGGGGGGCGGGCGGCGGGGCGCCACCGACGCTGTCGGCTCTGCCGCCGGGGGCGGGGCCCCCCTTGACGCTTCGCCCCTTGATGGGCTGCGGCGTGCGCGCGCGCGCTCTCCCCGCCGCCACCGCCGCAGCCTTGAATGGCGTCCAGCCCGACGCGTCGCCCCCCCCCCACGCGGCCCTCGCGGGGTTTGCACCCCCCCCACATCCCTTGACGGTCGCCGTCCCCCCCCTCCCACCGACGGGCACGGCCGGCGACGTGCCGTTGATCGACGACGCGGCGACGCGGCACGACACCGTGGCGGCCGCCGGCGCGCCCGTCGCCGCCGCGCGAGCTCCCTGCGGCCGCTTCCGGTGCCTCTACCCTGGCTGCGGCTCCACGTCGCCCTTCCTCCCAAACGCGCGCGCGCACGTGCGGGTGGGCACCAACGAGCTGCCGATTGTGCGTCGGGTGGGCGGGTGTGGAAAGCGCCTCAGGTGGGCCTCCTCCATCAGCTACCACCGCAAGCGGCATGAGCGGCTCGCGCGGCGGGGCGCGCGGCCATGAGGGCGGCGGTCGAGGGGGGGGTGGGGGCCGCGTCGGCCGCGTCGCCCACACCCGATGCATCGCGGCACCATACCAAAAAAACAGAAAAGGACGGGCGGCACACCCGCGTGCCGCCCCAGAGACCACGTTGCGGCTGCCGCCGAGCGCGGCGGCGGCGGCGGCGGCGCGCTGCGCGCGCGCCGGCGGCGCGCTGCGCGCCGCCGCCGACGCCACTCGCCCAAAACGTCCGTCCAAAAAAAAATATAAAAAGGAGCCCGTCGGGCGGGGTGGCCCACCGCCGCCTGCAGGGCTGGCGGCGGCGTCGGACTTCGGCACAGCCGACACTGGGCATACCTTTCGTTTTTTCGCGCACTCTTTCCAGAAGAAGCCTAGAGTACCTACGTTCTTCACGTTGCGCATCGGGTTCTGTCGTGCAGCGCACTGGTATCAATGAAAAACGTATCGACGTGATTTTGTAGGGACCAGATCGCCCCTTTTCCCACTCAGATGGCCGGGAATCGACGATTCCGGAATAGGATCAAATGATCCTCACGCGAGGATCATTTGATCCTCTTTTGAGCTACACAGTAGACACTAAAGGTATATCTCAGGCACTAAAACATATCGCAAAATTGATGTGGGAGCGTCAGAAATGGAACACCAAGAGCCAAAGTCTCGCAGATGATGGATATGGGAGTTCCGGCGGTACTCCGAAAAAATGGGGCTTTGAATGCGAGAAGCGCCTGAATGCGCGTGGGTCTCGCGACACAGGTGAAGCGCTGCGTCCGGTTTCCAGAGCAGGAACGACCATTGCAACATTGATCCAGCTGATAATGACAGTCCACTCAGATTGGCAGGGTGCTACCTTCGGATCACGGCTTAAATTTGGGAACCACATCGAAGGACATGTCGCATCCATCGTTCATCGCACATCCGTGCCAGACAGACAAAAAGACAACGAGCAGATGCTGTGCGGCGTACAATGCGCCTACTCAGACATGTCACCCACCTCGCCCGCGCTATCCCCCCCCAGATCACACCCCTCCACCTCGTCATCGTCACGGTCATCAGCAAACGCGGCCTCTACCTCGGCACACACAGCCTGACGGCCCTGTAGTAGGTCTCGGCCTTGATCGAGTGGTCCTCGTACCGGGCCCATACCTCCCCGGTGATGTTCACAAACTCGACCTCGGCCATGCTCCGAGGGGTCGCAACGGAGAACGTGACGTTGGCCCGCTTCAGCGACATCTTAACCGTTCCCCACACCATCTCTATGGGGTTGAGTTCTGGGTGAGCGACCGGTGAGATCAGGATCGCGACCCCAAACCGAGCGGCAAGGTCCTGCACGAGGTAGCGCGGGGTGGGTAGGTTCTCGTCCGCTCGCTGCTTCAGCACCGACCGCGTACAAGTAGTGCGCCAGTTCTGCCCCCACTCGGGCAAAACGAGGTTGTGCTTCTAGAGCCAATCCGCAAACTCCGCCTTGTGGAGCTTACTTGCCGCTGGCCGAGTAGCTTTGGTACGTACGAGATGATAAGGAGCCCGATCGATGCCAGGGACACCGTCCCGGATCTTTGCTAGTACCGAATCCTCGAGCCACTGCAGCCAGGAGGTAGAATTCATTTCGGAGTGGTAGTCAGACGACTTCTTTCTGCCAATGAACACCGATGAAGCGCCGTCGACAAGTCCGTCCTTACGCGATCCAACGTGCGCGACGCCCTTGCCAGATGGCACCTCGAGTGAAGTGTCCGTACTGCCGTCATTCCAGCAGCGGTAAGCCCACATGTTCTTGTTGAGCCAAGTTTCGTCCGTGTAGTAGATCGTCCGCCCCGCCTCTCGATACTTGCGTAACGTGTCAATGAAATTGTTCCGCTGCTTCCGCACAGACGGCTTTTCGCGAGCCGTGTCGTAATGGTTGGGTCCCCGACTGAAAGAAAAGCCGATATCTTGCATCGCACGGTGCACGGTTGCACGCGACCACACATATCGAGCCCTTCTCCCATAGGCCGACTCACCCCCGCCCTCCCCCCCCCCCCCCCCACCGCCGGTTCCAGCCGAGGCCCCACCCCCGCCTGGGGACCCTCCACTGGCAGGCAACGAAGACCGGCCCCCCGACTGACGTGGCAACCGTCTTTGGGAACTGACACGAGATCCCGAGTCACTCCCAATCTCCCCGCGATCGGGCCCCACGTTCCCAGAAGAGCCCGCCCCGGCAGAGCTGCCATCTGCACTCGCACCCTCGGGACCACCGGCGGCACCTTCAGCAGCGCCACCAGCGCCACCAGCAGCGTCCTCCGGAACGTTGAGAAGCTCCAGGGTGCTATCCAAAGTAGGCAACATTGGAATTCGATATTGTTGGTAGATCGCGGGCCGCACCCGCGCCAGCTCCTCGGGGGGGACCCGCCAATTTGAGTGGCAGGTCTCGGGAGCGCCATCAGCAGGCAGCTCACCACACGCGCTCGCAGTAAGGTGCGTAAGGACGGTCGGACTCAACCCCGTAGCCTCCGCAGTGCGCTCCGCCACCTGGCGACGCTTCTTGGCGCGGCCGGTGACAAACTCATCCTGGAACAAAGCACGAACACACAGTAACATGGAGGCTCCACCAGTGTGGAGAACGCGGGGCCCACGGGTGCGGTTGGCGCTCGGGCCCGCGGGCGGGGCCACACCAGGAGTACGGGGAGCACGCTTGCGCGTCATATTGACACCGCACGGTTCGGGCACACCACCAGCCCACAGGCAGAGGGAGGCGGAGGGGGCAGGGGGGGGGGGGGGGGGGGGGGGGGGAGCAAGTCTGTCGGCACAGCGCGGGCGGGAGAACGCACGCCGTCGGCACACAGGCGGATACCTGCAATGGGAGGGCGAGGGTGCAGACGGCCGCAGAGCTTGCCTCCGCTGCATCGTCGTGCACAGTTCTCGCGGATCAAGCCGGTCATGAGGGCGGGCCAGTGACCCGGATTTAGCCGGCTGGCTTGCATGAGGCAAAAAAAAGGCAGGCACGTGCAATCGAGCAGTAGCCCCCCGCTTCCTAATCTGTGCGACCGGCGAGTGGCATGAAACAATCCGGCCATGTTCAAGGGCCGGCGCTTCACTTTCGGTCTCGACCACCAGCGCTTCCGCAATGCTCACTTTCGAGTTCTGCCTGGCTGCAAGGCTTGTCATGTACATGCTTACAACTTTTCCCGGTCGAGCACGCCTCACAGCCCCACAGTAGAAGCACGGCGTCAGCGAGAGCGCAAAAAGTTACCAAAAAATCGGCACCCTAATTATTTTGCACAAACGACAAAGCGCCAAAAAGTAGTCCGCACACCAGAACGGGGCGCGAAGACAGAAAGCTTGCGAGTTAGTGGGTCTTCCTACAGCGGGACAGTCGCCATTGGGTGTGTGGGTGTCCGTCTTTGGTGGGCCTGAACATGCGTCGCCGGCAGAGCTTTTACCGCGTGAGATCCACCGTTAGTGTCCATTCCTCTGATCCTGAGGATGAATTGATCCTACTTCAGCAACAAGAGGAAATCTTTCTTCATTGTCGGGACTTTCTCGTCTTCTCACGTGCCCTCGAACAGTCCGATGGGAAAGATGCGCACGCTGCGTCTGCCTACGTTAAAAACCAAACCGACGTCAGGGAGGTGATATTTCGAGGTGTCCCAAACGAGGATAAATTGGTCCTCAAAGGATCAATTGATCCTCTCAGGGGAATAGACAGTCTATTCCAGTCCCCTCTCAGGGTTGTTCCGCACCGGGCGGTGTCGTCGGTAGACCGGTGCGCGGAATATACCGCGTACCGGTACAACAAGAACCGGACATACTGTTGTTTACCGGTCGTACAGACAATCCGGTTTTACAGAGCTGAACCAAATGATTGGGATTCGGGGCAGTTGGTCAGGGAGTTGTGTAGATCAGTGACATTCAAGTCCTGAGAGACTGTTCAACATATCCCACAACTTGCCAGCCCCAGCCGCCGGCCTGCTTTTTCTGCCACCCCTGCCCAGCAGCCACGAAGAGAGCAGGTCTCCCACTACCGATGTCCTAGCTATGACTTCGTCTTCACCCCCCCCTCCCCACCTGGGCGGCCGCCCCGATTCGGCCACGCGAATTGCGCGGCGCCGTCGGAGACGGCAACGCATTGTCTTGGCGCTTGTGCTGGCGCGGTCGAGGCTTGGCCTGCATGTGCAGGCTCGCGAGCGCGATTTGGCGTATGAGCGCCTCATTTGGGCAGACGAAGTGGCTGCGCTGGGCCCTCTTTTCCACCGCAAGTACAGGATGTCGTACCCTGTCTTCACGAAGCTACTGTCGGTGCTGCGAGGGAGTCTCGAGCGGAACGAGATTCAAGCACGGCGCCGACACGGGCGCGGCAGCGGAGCGGCCAGAGCCATATGCCCCGAGACGCATGTGGCGGTGGCTCTGCGTTTCTTCGCAGGCGGATCCTACCTCGATAATACGACCTCCCACAAGATACAAGTATCAACTTTTTATGACATTGTAAAACGCGTCACCTCGGCCATCCACGAGCACCTCTATTTTACGTCGGACCTAGAGACGGAGGAGGGTCGAGAGCGTCTATCGAGGTCCTTCTCTGAAGCTCTCCCGCGTAATCCGCTTGCGTGCTTTGTCTCCGGTGCAGTGGACGGCCTCGCGGTCCGCATCAGCGATCCGTGGGATCGGGAAACCGACGCACCCACCGACTTTTACGGGCGCAAAGTTTTGTTCAGCCTCAACGTCCAGGCGGTTTGTGACGGCGCCTGCCGCTTCATTTTTTTCAACACGGCGGCTCCCGGCTCGATGCACGACAGCTTTGCGTGGTCCTTGACCACCCTGTCGCGGCGCCTGGAGCTCAATGAGGTATTATACGGCAACCGCTTCCTCGTCGGTGACGACGCCTACTCGGTGCGAAACTACCTGCTGTGCCCATGGGCGGGGCAAGGCCTGCCAATCTCAGAGGATTCCTTCAACTTTTTCCTTAGCCAGGTATGGCAGACCATTGAGAGGTCGTTTGGAATTTTGAATGCACGGTGGGGAGTGCTGTGGCGTGCTTTGCGTGTGCCTTTGGCGGATTGCGGTAACCTCTTTGGGGCGCTCATGAAGTTGCACAACTTTATCATCGACCACGGCGGTGCCAGTGCGACCAACGAGCCTGCCAGTCACGGTACCCGGGCAGACCTGGTCGACACCGGTGAGCATGCGACCTGCGACGGAGACTTCAATGAACGTGAGCTCAGGGAGTGTCTCAGGCGTGTGGAGTGGACCACTCGCCTTTGCCGCGCCGGGCGGGTTCGTCCCCCCGTGCGCCGCAGGAGTGCGCCGTCACGGCCCGAGTGATAACTTTTGCAATGCGCACACCACACACCAAGTCATTTTGAGCCGCGCGAGTGGAGAATCGATCGTAAAAATAGCCAACAAGAGTCACGAGTATTGCCGTGGTGACAAACACACCCGCCTTCCTGTCGCACAGCCACTCTTCTATTAAAGTCGCATACCGCCCAGTGACAGTAAAATACCACTTACAAACTGAAAAAAGGACAGGGCGGCGCGCCACCGCGCACTGGTCAGTGCACAAGGGCACAACGCACCCATCTGTCACGTACAAGTCCATTATTTCCTACCTACCTACTAGCAGTATGCCTCCGCCGGCACCCCGCCCACGCACCCTCAACGCCCCGACCACGTCTCGCCCACAACCCGACCACGCCCAACCGACAACCCACACAAGCGCCGTCAGCGC
>Ga0209093_1000485_pt1 | contig 21733 bp, 29 predicted proteins | sample SidtaG_4_FD_187450 | JGI IMG/M metagenome (GOLD analysis project Ga0209093, IMG submission 187450) | Marine algal microbial communities from Sidmouth, United Kingdom - Sidmouth_Male1 metaG (SPAdes) (version 2) | ecosystem: Host-associated > Algae > Red algae > Unclassified | place: Sidmouth... | reverse complement strand
CCTGGGCTTTGCCGTGATCCTCTCCTCCCGTTGGGGGAAGGCTGGGCTGTGGGTCGATTTCCGGGGCAGTTCTTTCGACGGACCGAGCGGATCAAGAGGTCACTTCGGCTGGACGACGAACCAAAGTAGTGGTGCCGAGAACCGCCACACGGGGCCTCGGAAGTACATTCGCGGGGCGGCCCAGATTTTCAGGGCCTTGCACCTCCACACATTCTAAGGACACGCGGGAGCGGCCCGGATTAGATCCATACAGATTCGCCTGGCAAACGGGTTGCGCACTTGGGCTACATTGACAAAGAAATGGATTGTGGGACGCGCCAGATTCTCGACGCATTCCGCCGTCAAACAGTCTAAGGACCTGCATGCTCATCCGAATCAGACCCATTCAGATCTCGGAGCGGTGCAGTGGCAGAGTGTCAAAATGAATATCCTGCATTTCCGCTTTCTAAAGTGGGTCGCCTGGCCGCATGATTTGTAGACGTCTGCGGCGCAAAGCGCCGCGTGAGGGCATCCATCGTTTGTGCGTGCCTGTGGAATCACCGGAACGCTCCGGCGAGCAGCGCAGCGCAAGGGCGTCGGCACATCCATCGGCCGCACGCTCGGCGAGCACATAGGTGAGATGTCAATGCGCCTCCCCCTATGGTGAGCTCATTGAGCCCAAGTTGGTCCTACCTAATCATGTGGCCGCCCAGCTTCGCTCCGGCGAGCAGCGCAGCGCAAGGGCGCTGGCAGGACCGTCGGCCACTGGCTCACCGATTTCTTACACTGTCTTTAGTAAACATTGCTGAACGGACGATGTGGGCTGATGTGTGGGGATGCGCTTCTGACACAGTAGCGGACGAATAGCACGTAAAGACCCTGGATACGAGGCGGGCCGCCGATCCTTGAACGCAAGAACAGTGTTGTTGACACCTCACTGCAGCCGCATCACAAGTCCAAAAATGTTGCATCTTTGGCATAGTAGTTTCTCAGAACAGAGAACAAAGTAATATCTTTCTGAAAAAGTAGCCGATTCTGACAGCCTGGAGGCACATTTTCTTTTTGTTCGACGCTCTGTATCTCTGGAACGGGTTACCGACGGACAAATCTGAGCAGCGCAGTCGGGGAAAGGGGGGGGGGATCGCCAAATGTTTGCAAGCCATCGATTACGTTGGGTCCTGTTGTCGTCCGGCCAGTTTAAAAAAACGGGTCTGTGGGAGACAAACTTCGACGTAAGATTGCGGGCGCCTGGGGCCCGCGGAAACCGACCAGTCTATGTATTTCAGCGCCCTAGTGCTTCGCTCTGACGAGCAGCGCAGCGCGAGGGCGTCGATTTTGTTGAAATCTGCGAAGCCATAAGATTTGTTCATTTCTGCGGCGCGAAGCGCCACGTGACGGCTTCCCTGTTTAGTGCGTGCATGTGGCTTTACCGAAACGCTGCGGCGAGCAGCGCAGCGCGAGGGCGTCGGAACGACCGCCTGTCACGGGCTTGGCGGGTACATAGCGCATAGGCGCAGGGTGCAACTGCTATGGGGATGCATTGCTTGCTATTCTTGAAGACTGTTTGAAAACGCGTCTGTGGGGCATGCGAGAGTGGCCTCCTCAACTGCTTCTGAAGAAAGGTCTTTTTGGTGGCAGTACTTTCTCAGAACAGAGAACAAATCAATCTCGCTCCGGGGAAGAAGCCGATTCTGACAGCTTGGAGGCACTGTTTCTCTGTTCTTGACGCTCTGTATCTCCGGAACGGCTGCCCTACGGACAAATCTGAGCAGCGCAAACGGGGGAAGGGGGGGGGGATGGGCAAATGTTTGCAAGCTATCGACTGAGGTAGGTCCCGTAGGCGTCCGGCCATTTGCAAAAATCGCGTCTGTGGGGGACGGACGTCGCCGTAAGGTTGCGGGCGCGTGGGGCCCGCTGGTACCGTCTAGTTTATGTATATCAGGCTGATGGTGGTCCACATGTGTGTCTGTTATTCGCGTTTCGGAACCGCCCAATCGCGACGCCGCACGGGGCCTCGGAAGTACATTCGCGGGGGGCCCCAGATTTTAAGGGCATTGCGCCTCCAAACATTCTAGGGACACGTGGGAGCGGCCGGATCAATTTCCTACAAATTCGCCACTCAATCTGGTCGCGCTCATGGGCTACATGGACGAAGAAATGGCTTGCAGGACGCGCCAGATTTTCGGCGCTTTCCGCTCGCAAACATTCTCAGGACCTGCATGCACATCCTGATCAAATCCATTCGGATCGCGGAGCATGTCATAATGAATGCCTGTGTGTCCGCCATCCAATTGGATAATAGTGTGCATATCCATAGGACTTGAAGACGTCGGCGGCGCGAAGCGCCGCGTGGGGACCTCCATCTGTAGTGCGGGCAAGTGGTTTCACTGAAACGCTCCGGCGAGCAGCGCAGCGCGAGGGCGTCGAGAAATCCATCAACCACACGCTCGGAAAACACATAGGCGAAATGTCATTGTGCATCTCCCTTTGGTGAGCTCCCTGAGCCAAAGTGGGTCCTTCATAATCATGTGGCCGCAGTGCTTCTCTCCGGCGAGCAGCGCAGTGCGAGGGCGTCGGCAGCACCGTCTGCCTTTGGCTTACCGTTTCCTTCCGCTGCTTTTAGTAAACATGCCAGAACGGACGATATGGGCTGATGTGTGAGGATGCGCTTCCGTCACAACAGCGCACGCATAGCACGTATAGGACCTGGGTTGGAGGCGGGCCGCCGATCTTGCAACGCAACAGCAGTGTTGTGGACACCTTATGTCAGCCGAATCACAAGTCCAAAAAGGTTGCATCCCTGGCGTAGTGGTTCCTCAGAACAGAGAACAAACTAGTCCCTCTCTGGACAAGTAGCCGATCTGCCCCGTGAACGCGGACATCCAGGCGGGGGACTGGGTATTCGTCGATGGTCACGCGAGGATGACGAACGAGCTCGGGACCCGCGCGGCTGGAACCCGCAATGTGCCATCCCGCGGGGAAGACATTTTCTCGTTGGACATCGGCGGATACCCGGAGACGCTGAGCAGAGACCCCGTCACGGCCGCGACGGACCCGCTCGGGGACCCGCGGAAGCTCATCCACAAGCACGTCGGTCCCCAAGACGCCGTGGTACCCGGGAACAACCAGCACACTGGTGAGGCTACCGCCCGGAAGAGGACACCTCGAGATGGCCGCTCCGTTCGACCTCCGCAAGGAGCACCAGCTTATGCGCCGCGCGGGCCTACCGGTCGAGGACGCGGTGACGGTCGTCGACTTCCTAGCCTTAGGGGAATCCCTCTCGGGGGGGGACGCGGTTCTCAAGTTTCTAATCGTGCCGGATTCCTGGCCAACGCCACGTGCTTCATTGGGGGCCACGTGGAGGAAGTCGGGCATCGTGGACGTGGCCGGGAGGGGTGGGTCTGATGGCAGACCTGTGCCAACGGGGGCGGCTGTGGCTGTCCAGGCGGAATCGGGGGGGAATCCAGGCCGAGGAGCAAGGGGTGCTATCGCGGGTGATACGAAAATTTCCCGCGAGGGTTTTTTTGGTCACTGACACGCCGGTTGGAATCTTCGACGCAACTACACCCTCTACACTCCAGCAAGTACTATTGCCCCCGTGGGCCGATCTCTTCCCCCCGTCGTGGTCCGCCGTCCCCTCGGACCCACCCCACCCGTGTCCGGGGAGACCGCGCGGGCGCTGCGCCGGCGGCTTCTCTTCGTACCAGGCGCGGTTCCATTGGTGCTGTTGTCGGGGGTCCTCCCTCCAGGCGGCCAGGCCGGTCTCGTGGAGGAGCGCTGCGCGGATGCCCCGTCGGCCCACGAGGTGAAGGAGCTCCTCGACTTGGCGGGGCGGAACCCCGGGGTGATCACGGGCCGACTTGCCGCTCGAGTCGCCAAGGGACATTACAGTGTGGCACAAGCCGGCTATCAAGGTCGCCGTAGAATATTCGCGGAGTTCCCCGGGGTGACAAGCAACCACCCGTGCCAACCACTGGTGAACACGAGCCGACCGTACGTGGTCCAGCTGGTCAAAGGCCGCGTCGGGGAAGTCGCGGTGCTACACGGGGTCGAAGGAGACGATGTGGATCCCCCGGGAGTTTCCCGGCGACGGGGCGGTCGACGCCGCTGGCGGCGAGGGTCCCGCGATAGATGATTCCGCGGCGGCGGTCACAACAGAGGAAGACGGCGGGGCTGATCCACCCCCGGAATTGCGCGTCCCCCGGGCGGTCGCGACGGCGGTGGCCCGACCCCCGGAGGTTTGTCGCTCTCCGTGGGCCTCGAGGACGTCCGCGGTGCACGGAAAGTCGACGGGGAGAAGATCCTCGGCGACCAGGACGCGCGTCCCCCCGTCGCCCGCCTCGAGGTCTACCCAAACCTATCCCTGGCGGTCACGACGATCGACGTGGCGGGTCCGAAGGCGCTGGCGGAGCGCCTACATGTCGGGTATCTGGTCTGCGACGTCCAGCAATGCCTCGAGGGTGGTTGTCGTCTCCCCGTTGGGACACTCGTCGCAGGAGCAAATGCTCGCCGACTTCAGGAAGGGATACAGTCGATCAACTGCGAGGGGAAACGCCACAACACCCGGCGGTTACGGAACGCGTCAAGGAGGGCGATGGCCGCCTCAGGGCTCACTCGCTACGTACGATGGCCCACGGCGTACGTCGCCCTGCGTGGAGGTCGTCCGGGGCGGACGCGTGGTCCCACGGATGCTCGGCCATACACCCGTCGGGGACCTCCATCCGAGACCACCACGCGTGAATCAGTAGGTACAAGCGCGTGCGGGTCACCGACGCCCATACAGGCTACTCCGACTGGTGCCAGCCCACGAGGTGACCTGCGAGCCAACTCCGGTTGTTACGGGCCGTCGTCAACGGGGCCGTCGTGGGGCCCTCCAAGTCGGCCTCCTCGATGTGAGGCGGTGACTTCAAGATGTACTCAAAGGTCGGCACCAACGGCGGGTCTGCCGGGAGGTTGTCCAAAAAGCCGAGGTACAACCGGCGGTACCCCATCCCGCGGCGACGCCGTACCACGGTGATCGACGAGGCGCTGTCGCCCAAGGACGAGATGCGGGCGTGGGGCATCGCGGTTATCTGCTTCGCGAACGGGCTGGCGGGGCGGGCGGGGTTGATCCCTCGGAACATCACGTGGGCAAGCGACTCCGTTACGTCGGGACTCTCCTTCTCGCGCGCCCTCGCCGGCGCCCACGTCCACGGGTCGGTCAACACGGGCAGGTGGCCCACGGCAGTGCGGGACATCACCTCCTCCTCGGCCATCGCAGTGAAGAACACGGGAACGGACGCGGATGAGTACGGCAGCCGCCGGGCGCTCTGTGGGTGGAGGAAGAGGGGCCCGCGTGGGCCAACAGTCGGCGGAAGCGACGGGCGCCTCGCGGTGGAGGAGGGGGGCGGCTCGTCGCTGGGTGTGTTGAATTGGATTCAGCAACTTCCCAGGACCAGTCACACCGATCTTGTGGCGCAGTTGGTTTTTCGACCTCAACAGGTTATGGGCCTAGCTCGCGCTGGATTTAGTTCTGAGAGGTCGCGGGTTCGAGATTCGCCACGGCTGCGCCCTAAGAGGGGCACGGAGGAATTTGCAGGAAAGGCAATTCCGAGTCGTGGGTCAGACGAGCCTGGCCCTGAGGAGCTGGGAGGCTGGGAGGAGTGTTGAACAGGTGATGTTCAGCTCCCCAGGCCAGTCACACCGGTCACGTGTCGTAGTTGGTTTTTGACCTCTCAACAGGGTGGGAGGGGAAAGGCGGGCCCGCGTGGGCCAATAGACAGAGGAAGCTACGGGCGCCACGCGGTGGGGGAAGAAGGGGCGGTTCTTCGTGGGATGGTGGGAGGAAGAGGGCGACGGACACCGAGGGGGTGGTGACCGCGGGTGGGGAAGAAGGGGATCTTGTCGCAGGGCGGGTGACGTGGTGAGGTGAGCGGAGGAACGTCTTGGAGAGGCGCGGCCGCACGTCTCGTGGGACCAAGAGGATGTGGGTAGGCGCGCCGACCCCGGACCCCCCGGGTGGCTGGGGATGGGGAGCGGGTGGGCCCCGGTTTGGCGCTGACCGCCCCCACGCCCCCGATGAGGGGGGTATCGCGGGGGTAGGCCGCGTCACCCGCCACGTCACCCGACCCTGACAACCGCTTGGGGGCAGGGATCGGGAGGGCGGAGCGGAGGGGCTGTGGTCGGCACCCACGCGGTGGGCCGTCCCGGAACCACCTGCCCATGGCGTCGCCGTGTGTCCGACGGGGACGCCAGGTCAAACATCGAGGGGGCCGCGTGGCGTTTGTGGTTCCCAGCCCGATCGGGGGGCGACCCCTCAGTGAAGGGGGGCCCGCCAAGACAGGCGCTTCACCGAAATTTCTCCAACCGGGCCCTCGGGCGGGCACACGGCCGACTCGCGGTGGCCCGGGGAGATTGGATCTCAGATGGGGCTGGGCTTCACCCGAGTGGTTTTCATTTTTCCCCTACATTGCTTGCATTTCTTCTGAATTGGTGGAACTCGCTTTTTATGGGCGCATTGGTGGCGGCTACTTTGGCCGTCGCTGGTTGGGTTTCGGAGAGGGCTGTTTGGGCTGGGAGGCGGCCCTCTTCGTCGCCGTGTGATGGAATCAACTGTGTTTTGGACGACGAGTCCCCCCTGGGCTTTGGTGTGATCCGCTCCCATGTGGGGCGGGGCTGTGCTGTGGGTTGTTTTTCGGAGAAGTTTCATTGACAGACCGAGCTGATGAAGAGGTAATATTGGCTGTAAGATGAACCAATTTAGTGGTGCTTAGAACCGTCACACCCGCGCCCCTCTAGATGGGTTGTTTCATGTGTGGCCTTCGCGCTCCCTGGACATCCGCCCACGGGGGTTGTCTCACGCTACCCCCTAGGGGGTTGTTACGCGTGTGGTCACGACCCGTCCCCAGCTCTTGCTGGGGGGCCGTGGCCCCCCTCACGGGGGGTTTCCCCCACAGTTGTGTGTGTTATTTCGTCGTCAGCAGTGTTCTGTTCTTTTTTCCGGAGTGCCCTGATTCTTTTTCGTGACTGCCGAGCAGCCGCTGCATTTTGCTCTCCGCCGACTCACGCTCTGCGTCGAACTCTTTATGTGTTACTGTTTTACGGTGGCGTAGGACATTTTCATCCCGCGGAAGACGTTCTCCCGCGTCGTTCGTCATCTCCACCGTGTAGGAAAAGGTCTCATGCGGCGTCGAGGACGCCGTGCTAGTCGGAGATAAAATCTCTGGCATCGTGCTACCGTCGCCCATGTCCGGATACGTGTCGGTCGTGCCTGCCGCTGCCGTCGTGTCAGAAAAGGACGCCAGTGGCGTCAAGGGCACCAAAGTGGTGACGGTGTCTATTCTCGCCACCCAAACGGCGTGCGCAGCCGCCGCCACAACGACGGATAAAGACCTTGGCGGCGCTAAGGGCGCCGCAATGGTGACCGCCGCTTTGCCGGCGGGCGGCGCTGCCGCCACCTCGTCGGACAATGACTTCGGCGGCGTCCAGGGCTCCTCCAATGATACGGTGCCCATGATTGCCGCTCTGCCGGCGTATGCCACCGCCGTGTTGAAACCAGCACGTCCTGGAGATCGGCGACGACACACCAACGCTGTAGTCCTACGCGACCCCGTCGGTGACGGCGGCGCCGCCGGCGGGGCAACGGGGGTGCGACGGCCGGCGGGGGTCCGCGGCGCCGACGACGGTAGGCGCGGACGGAACTGGGAAGCGGGCACGGGGACGGCGGGCCCGCCTGTGCGCGAGGGTGGGAGCCTGCCAAGGGGCGCGCCCGGACGTCGCGCCCGCCGGGGGGTCCGGGTTGCCGCGGCCAGAGTGCGCGGCAGGCGATAGCCGACCGGGCGCCACGCGGAGGTTGCAGGGCGTTGCGCGCGGAACGGTCACTCCGCCTCGTCTGTAAGGATCGCTTCGGGGTTCTTGATAAGCATGGAGGGAATTATCCGCTTTGGTTGGTGGTTTCCCGAGTCAATTCCCAATCGGGAAAGTGGGCCCGGGCAACGGTTTCCGCCCTTTTAGAACGAATGGCGACGACGGTGGGAGGCACCGTCGTCGCCGGAAAGTAAACCGTGTATTCATGTCTTGGTGCTTCGATCGGCCCGACTTCCTGGACCTCGAGTCCCATAGCGGGTGTCGCACGAGCTGCGTAGACGGCCGTTACTTTCCTCCTCCTGAGGTAACCCCTTTGATCTTGGTACTACATTTGGCGCTCCGGGTGAGACCCGCTGTATGCACGCGGTGTGTGTTGAGGATCGACACCTCTTTCGGTATATGGGTGGGGGGACCCTCGTTTGTTGTATTGCGGTGCGGTTACCGAGGACATCCGATCGATACGCGGGCTCCGCTTCTTCGGCTCGCGGATCTTCCTCATCTTCCCCGCTCGGCGGGGGCGCTCCTCCGTTCGAGATGCCCGCCACTTTCCGGGTGACGGACGCGCCACCGGCGGGAGACCCCGGGGCTATGCGGGAGTTGGGAGCCGTGGCCCTCGTTGAGGGTGGAAGGGCGGTCCCGGCTGGCGGCGGCGGCACGGTGGTGGGTGAGTCGAAGTCCCTGCCCGAGGATCCAGGCCGCACGACGACTACCGGGGCTCGTCCTCCTCCCGGCGCGGAACGGACGTCTACGCTGGCGGAATCCCAGCGTGGGGGCGTAGGGGCTCACCCCACGCCTCTGGATGGGCAGCGCCCGGACAGGGCGCCGACCTTTGGCCAGCCCCGCGTGGGAGCAGTGGGCAGCTCGTCGAGGACCACGGCCGCCGGGAACCCCGACGGCCTGGGATCGATCCGATAAGTGGATGCGCTGTCGCTGGAGGAGGAGGAGCGGCAGCGCCGGGATTTTCAGCGAGCGTTCGGGGCCACCCTGGAGGACGTGGCCCGGGCCCAGTGGCAGCGTTCCACCAGGGACCACTGGTCCCTGGACCAGCCGTCGGCGGGGAGCAAGTCGGGACCCAGTCTACACGGGGTCAGGGGCGCGGCCAACAACGGGTTGTCGCGGTCAGCGGCCGACACTGCACGCCTACGCCACTTGGCCCTGGTGTTCCGAGATGCCGCAAAGGAGGCGTCCACCGCGGCTTGTTATGGAACCCCGATTCCGAGGCGCAGTGCAGCCTCGGCACTCGCGGCCGCCCAGGGGCCGTCCCCGAGGTCGGCGAGCGAGGGCGAAACGGCTGCCCCTGGGCTCGGCTCGGACACACCCGGCGGGTCAGCCCTGGGTGCCGGCCGTGCCGCAGGGGCGCCCGTGCTGACGGTTGCCGCCACCCGTGCCGGACTGTCTCCGCGGTCGTGATCGCGGCAGGCTGCGGCGGGGCGGCCCCCTAGGGACGGGGCCCGTCCGGAAAAACGTCGTTTGCGCCCTTTGCGACGCGAAAGGTCGCCCTCATCATCGGGGCCCTCCTCGTCGACAGAGAGCGAGCACAGCCAGTCGCCCTCGTCTACCGACCCCAGGGGGACGGACTCGACGAAGAGCAGCCGCAACTCGACCTCATCCGCCGACAGCGGTAGCGACCACGGGGCGCTAAGCCGTCGACGACGGGCTCGCGCGGCTGAGAAGCGCCCGGAACGCGCGCTGGTGCAGCAGGCGTTGCGCGCCTTCCGATGGGAGCAGCGGGAGGACACCGTGGTGGACCCCCCGCTTCAAGCGGCTCCGGTCACCGGCACGGTACCGTCTCGCACTGCGGGGGGCACGCTTGCACCTCCTGCGCGTCAACTCCATCCGCGGTATCCGCGCGGATGTCAAGGCCTTGATGCACGCCTCGCTGCAGCTCGCGGGCGATACCCCGCTGGGGTCTGTGACGTTCCTCGGAAACTTCCAGACGGCCTGTGACGGAAGCGGCCTGAACGAGGGGACGGCAATGACACTGCTCAGGGGTTGACAAGATAATTATCCGATATCCGGGGCTACTGTAATTTCAGACAAAGTGAGCACGGGTAGCATCTATTTTCCCAATGAGTTGCAGATATCGGAGGACTGTAGTCCAGAGCATCACATAGGTTGTCACCTTTTCATCAAAGGACCATCATGGACAAATATTCTTCGACATATTCTCGGATGTATCCATATGCTTGTTCGGATACGGCCAAAAACCCGTATTGTGACAACCCCTGCACTGCTGCAGTACTTCGTCACAAGCGATGTGCTCGGAGTGCTCCAGCGCGCTGAGGACACCCACGCCTCACGGCGGCTCACGTACAAGCGCGCGGTCCGCGCCCTTCTCAACTTGTACCTCGATGGGGACGATTTTGTGGACAACCTGTAGTCGCTCATGCAAGCAAAACAAGAGAAGTGGGAGGACGAGCACGAGTTTGCGAACCGCATGCTCGATGCTAATTGTGCCCTGCGCTCGGTCCTGGAAGAGGGCGAGCTCAAGAGTATCCTACGCAAGGAAGTCGGACGGGAGGTCCGGGCGCTGGGCCGGAACTTCAACACCCAGGGCCGGACCATGCCCAAGCTGCGAACGTTTCTTGCAGAGGCGGGCGTCGCCACGCGTGAGGCTCGGGGGGGCCAGCCCCAGGCCAATCCATAAAGGAGTACCTCCCGGGCCGCTGGGGGCGAAGAGCAGGAGCCCCGACGCGCCCGGACGGCAGAATCGGTGGCCCTCCTGGTGGGAGCCGCCTGCGTCAGGTCCGCAAGAAGCGGGCCGCGGCGGGTTTCCCTCTGGCGCCCGCCTTCTGCCCCCGGGTCCAGGCGCGACAGGGGGGGGTCCGCCGCGCATCGTCAGGGGGCACGGACCTGGCCCCGGGCCAGGCGCTCCCCGTCGACGACCAGGCGCTGCCCGCGGATGCCCCGGCCCCCTCTCCAGTGCTGCCCGTCGCCGCATCTTTTGTGGCCCAGGGCCACTCCGCCCCCCGGCCGTGGTGCGGTGGGGATGGTATTCCGGCCGACACACGCGCCAACGGGGCGCGCGTCGGGGGCGGGGGCCGGCCCCGCCTCGGGGGCCGTGCCCGCCGGGAGCGTACCCGCTTCCGCTGTCTTGCGGCCCCCGTCGCGGCATCTGCGGGCCCGCCGGGCTCCCCGACGGGGGGAAAGGAGGTGCTGCGGTTCAGCCTGCACAACTACCGCATCGTGGCCTCGTTGGGCCTGGAAAATGTTTCCCTTGTCGCACTTGGGGTCGTTGTGGACACAGGGGCGGGGCCCCACCTGGTCCGCCGGAGCGGTGTCGCCCCTGACTGGCTCCTGCAGGTGGTCACCTCCAAAAAAGAGGAGCGGGTAAGCCTCCGGGACGCCAACAACGCGCGGCAATGCACCAGCGGTACCGGCACGCTGTGGCTCCAGACGGATGCACGGATCGCCCCTGTGACCTTCCTCGTCGTTCACGACCTGGCGGTCCCGGTCATCCTGGGCTGCACATTAATCGACGACAATGCGCAAGCCATCCTGCCCCAGGTCCGGTCAATCCGTTGGACGGACGGCTTCGTCACCGCACCACTGCGGGGGCCGCTGGACGACGACGACCGCTCGAAAGTCGTCTCATGCGTACTACGCTCCACCTGCAAGACTCGGCTACCGCCGTCGGCGGCCTCGGTCGTCTGGGTGCGGACCATGTGGGGGCGCCTGGGCCAGGATTTCTGCATCTCGCGCCTGTTCGCGACGCATGGTATAGCCATTGCCAATGGCGTCCACGACATTGTGCCGGAGCTTTCGTTCCCGGTCATCGTGACCACCTTCGGCCCTCGGGAGGTCGTCCTTTGGCAGCGATCCAATGTCGGCTATGTCAAGCTGCTCACGACCAGGGGCTCTGATGCATGAGTGGCACTCGCATACAATGGATAGATGTACTCGGATATACTCAGATTCAAAATGAGCGAGGCCAATTTTACATACTCTCATCTGATTGGTACAGCCCATGTATTGGCTCCGAAGTGGACAAACGCAAGTCCACTGACTTATCACTCTTCCGATGCAGGCATACAACTACCTTAGGAAACTTCGCTTGAGAGGCGCTTCAGAACGCTCGAAGTCGTGACAAAGAATGCATGTACATGTTCGAAAAGTGCTGAACAGGAGTAAGCCAAGTCAGGGCCGATCATCGCCGATGAAGGCCTGTGTCCAACCCGGAAAGATCCAGTCTCGCGTCGCGCGCGGCGGCTCACGCGAGGCCCACGAAAATCAGAACCAGTCTCAGGACTTGGAGCTAGCCGACATACCAAGATGGACACCCAAGTCCATGCCCCTGGCCACTTCACTCTCGCGAGGTTTCTGCTGGTCATGGTCTCGTGTGCGTCGCGTTCAGAACTTACACCGCAACCCGGTCTTTGTTATTTCGTGGCAACGTACATCGCAAGTATATCAAGTCGGACATACTTGTTTAAAAATCTGCTTTATTCTGGACAGAACCCTTATCTTTATTCATATCCTTCTTTTCTGGTCTGCGGATACAAATCATATACGTATTCAAGAAGCTGCGGCGAAACTCTTATCTGATTCCAGAAATGCTGGTGTTGACTATATCCGAGTTGTCCGAAAAGTGGCAGACTTGTCTGCCCCTGCTCAAGACGGGAAATGCGCAGGTGCCCCGCGCTGCCCCTCCCGGGGCATCGGCCGTCCCGGCCTTCACGACGCCGACCACCATGGAGGGCGTGGTGGGGGCGGTTTCAGGCACGCGGGGATCCCCCGCACAGGGGCGGGACCCGGGGACGGCAGTAAAAGCAGGCGGCGGGCCCGCGAACCAGGCGCGGCCCCGGGACCCGGGCGAAGCGGGCCCCTCACGGGGTGCCGCACAGCCCGTGGCTCCGGTCGACATGGAGGACTTGAACGTCCCGGATGCCGACCCGTCACTGCACACCCGGATCCGGCACAAGCTGGGCCAACACAAAGCGATATGGACTGGCCAGGCGCTGGGCGTCATCAATGCCATCCAACGTTGCATCGACCTCATCGCCGAAGCCCGGCCCGTCTGGTTCGCGCCCCGCCGCGCGGGTCACACCGCACGAGAGGCCGAGACGGCCGAGGTCAAGCGGCAGTTGGAAGCTGACGTCATTTAACCGATGTCGTCGGAATGGGGCTTCTCGGTCGTGCTGGCCCCCAAGAAGAACGGAACCCTCCACTTCTGCGTCGAATTTCGACTGCTGAACACCCTGACCAAGAAGGATTTCTAACCGCTTCCCCGGATGGACGAGTACATTGACAGCCTTGGCGAGGCGACCATCTTCTCGACACTGGAGTGCAATTTCGGCTACTGGAAGGTCGCCATCGCGCTCGAGGGCTGGGAAAAGACGGCCTTCGTGTGCCACGAGGGCGCCTACGAGTATGAGCGGATGCCTTTTGGGCTGACCAACGCACTCGCGACGTTCCAGCGGGCCCTGGACATCATCCTCTCCGGGTTCAAGTAGCAAAGCTGCCTCATGTACCTCGACGATGTCATCCTGTACTCGAAGTCGGAGGAAGAGCATATCGGCCACGTCGACCACGTTTTGCGCCTGTTGCGCGAGGCGGGAGTGACACTGCGCCTACCCAAGAGCTGATTCTTCGGCACGACGGTGGAGTACCTCCGGCGCGAGATTAATCCGGGCCGGCTTGGCGTGCTGGACGCGCACACGCGCGCGCTGCGCGAAGCACACTTCCCCACGACCCTCACGCAAGTACGGAGCTTCCTGGGGATGTGCAACGTTTTCCGCCGGCTCGTGCCGAGCTTCGCCCGAACGGCGGCGCCACTGACCGACCTCGTGGGGTCCACGACCCCTGTCCTATTTTCCCCCGCCACGCCGCTGCAGCAGCAGGCGTTCGACCGGCTCAAGGAGGCCCTTTTGACCCCGCCGGTCCTCGCACTCCCGCGACGCGGGCGAACGTACGTCCTCGACACGGCCGCGTGCGGGTCGCAGGAGGGCCCCACCCTTCTCCAGGAGCAAAATGACGTAAAGCTTCAGTCCGTCGCGTACATCAGCCGGCGGATGGCAACGAATGAGCTCCCCTACGGGGTCACGGAGAAGGAGTGCCTGGCTGTCGTCTGACCGTCGCTCAAACTCCGCCCCTACCTCGAGGGTGACGGCTTCCTCTTGCGCACCGAGCACGACTGCCTGCGCTGGATCCTCAACACTGAGGAATCGGGGAACCCCCGCCTTGCGCGCTGGCGCTTGCACTTGAATGAGTTGGATGATGACGTCTCCTAGAATCTGGGGATGACGCCTTACATGGCGGACAGCATCTCCCGCCTGGAGGCCGGGGCCAGAGACGAGACGGCGTTCGATGAAGCCGTCCCGGTGTTCGCCACTCGGGCCAGTACGGTCCGGGGGCTCGACGCCGCGAACTAAGTTGGCGGTCCCACGGTCGGTGACACTAATCGTGACACGGCGCTCTCCGCTCATGCTGCGGACGGATACTACCAGGAGGCTGTGAAGGCCTCGAACGCCGGATGCCACATCCCGTGCTTCGAGGACCCCAATGTGATCCTCCGCCGCCGCGCGGCCCACGCCGGCGCCCACCAGGTGGTGGTCCCGGCCTTCTTGCTGGAGCAAATCCTTCACCTCGAGCACGACGCGACCCTCCCGGGGCACCGCGGGGAGTCCCGCATGTGCGCGGCGATGCGGTGGTATTATGTCTGCGTGGGCATGGCGGCAGACGTCGTCTCCTACGTTAGGAAGTGCGACAGCTGTGCACGACAGCAGGTGTGCCACCTGGTGCGGCGCTCGCCGCCCACCCTGTTTCCAGCTACCATGCTCTTCCAGGACATTTCTGTGGACCTCTATGGGCACTTCGCTTGGACTTCCGCCGGCCGCCGGTTCATCCTGGTGATAACCGATCGGTTCACCAAGCTGGTGCGTGCCTTCCCGATGGACGGTACGTCGGCGGTGGACTGCGCATCCGTGGTCCTGGAAATCTGGGTGGCCGCCTATTGTCCACAGGACCGGCTGATGTCCGACGGGGTACCGCAGATCGCAAGCCACGTTTGGGGCCAGGTGTGAAACTTGCTCTCCATCGAGCCGAATGTGACGTCTCCGTCCCACCCGCAGACGAGCGGGCAAACGGAGCGGTTTAACCACACAATGCACACCATCTTCAACCACTATGTGGTGGTATATCCGCAGTCTTGCGTCCATCTCCTGGGGGCGCGGACGCTTGCGCACAACGCTCGCCCGCACCGGAGCATCGGGGTCGCCCCGCTGGAGCTGGTCAATCCTATGGGGGTGTCGATCTGGGCGTTCAAGGACGTCTTCCGAACAGAGGAGTACTCGCTCACGGCGCAAGGCGGCAACGCCGCAGAGAAGCGGGCCCAGGCCGCCTCGCTGACCCGCCTCGTGCAGCTCGTCCCGCAGATGCGGGCAACGCTCAGAGCGACGCAAGGGCGCTACAAGCGCGACCACGACAGACGCCTCGCGCTGCGCGCGCAGAGGCTCACCGTTGGGGGCAGCGCGTGGCTGCTCGACAACGCTCAAAAGGAAGGTGCCGGCTGAAAGCTGACGGACGTTGCCCGCGGGCCCTTCACGCATGGTCCTACGGTCCTCCTCGACGTGGATGGGGAGCACCGCCGGGAAAACGTGGCTCACGTCGTCCGCGGCGCGGGCGCGCCTGTCGCGTGTCCTTTCCAGCACCCCGCTTTGCGGATGGCCCGGTCCTTCTATGGGGCAGAGGCCGATGGCCAGCGGGACGCCGTGGACCGGATCGCAGACCACGCCTTGTTGCTCGAAGGACAACACGGGTCCATGTCTACTGGACCGGGTACCCCCAGCCCACCTGGATGGACGCCGCCGACGAGCCGCACAAGACACTGCGCGTCTATCTGCGCCGCGCCGCGCGTCTGAGCTTTCCGCATACGTCCGCCGACCCGCCGCCGGCGTCCTCGAGTGCCCCGTGCCCCACCGTCGGGGCCGCCGCAGGCGTCGCTGCCCCGCCGCCTCCGGCCGTCCACGCCTGACCACTTGGGTCGGCGGGGCGGCCGATATCTGACGGGATGGGGGGGGGGTAGGGTTTTTCGGTGGGGTTTGTCGAGGTTGTCGGGCCACTGGGTCGCTAGGACCAGCGGTCACGGAGCGTCGGCATCACACGGCAGCGCCACGATGAACCGCACGCACTTTCGGGGCACAAGGAGAATGCCCGCGGATTTCTGACAAAGCAGCCGACGGCCAAACGCAGCCCAAGCAAGCGCGGCACCAACAAGGCCAGGGAGACTCCCTTAGTCGCGGCCGAGGTACTCCGACATGTAAACGGGGCGGCCCTCCCTACGCAGGACACGCCGCACGGCGGCATGGAACTGCTTCGCCCGAGTCCGCGTGGTCTCGAGGCACGGCGGCAGGACGCCGGCGAGCCCGATGCGGACGTACTTCACCAAGGCGGCGGTGATATCCCGTGGACGCACCTCGGCCCGATATACGGCCGCGTCGTGCCCAAAGACGGGACCGATCTTCTCGGACGTACGCGAGTCCCGCCACGCCGTGGCTGTCATCGGGGCACGGGGCTCCCACAGCGAGGCCAGCCACCAGTCTTAAGCGCCGTCCGGCTGCCCCGGGACGGGGGTCGCGACGGGGCCCAAAATCCCCAGCTCCAGCAGCGCCGCCGCTGGGCCGTCTTTGTCGGGACCGGCGTCCCAGCGCACGGAGCGCGGACCCCCGGCGCCTGTCCCGACGCCGTCAGAGGGGTATTCCCCGCCGTCCCGACGGGACTCCGACCCCCAGTGGCGGCCGCCCTGGGCGCCGCTCTGAGACCCGGCGGCCGCCCCGACGCCGGAGGCGGGGTATTCCCCGCTGTCCCGGGGGGACTCCGACCCCAGGTGGCGGCCGTCCTGGGCGCCGCTCTGCGACCCAGCGGCCGCCCCGGCGCCGGCGGTGGTGTACTCCCCGCCGTCCTGTCGGGGCTTAGAGCCTCACTGGCGCCCACCAGGGGCGTCGCCCCCACGGCATTGGCCGCCGTCGGTGCGACACATGGGGCAGTCGCGGACGGCGGCGGCATGGCTGCCACCGTCTTTCTGACTGGCCGAAAGCCACGCGGGGTAATCGCACGAATCGGCAACGCGGCCGACTTCGCCTTTTCGACGGTCTCCGTGGTCCTGTCGGGCGCGTACATCGCCACCACCCGCATCGGCCGGCCACCCGTCCCCAAAGTCGTCTCTGGCCGTGCCGGGGGAGCCTTCATGCCGCTTCTCGGCCCAGCGTCCTTCAGGTGCCAACCCGGACCCGTCATCACGGGCCGCCGGATAACGGTCCCAGTCGGTGTTGGCCGCTGAGGACAACGCGGCCCCTCCGCGGGGTCCCGCCCCTGGACCCGCGGAATTCCATACGCGCGCCTCCCCTTCGCCCCCTCCGGGCCCGTGAAAGCCGAGCTCGTGGATGGGCGACCCCGGCGCGGGCAAGGCGGCTGGCCCAGCCGGGGCACCCCGCGAGGCGTCTGCCGGAGACCCAGTATCGGCGGAACGGGGCTGAACAAGGCCGCCACGCTCCATGTCGCCGTGACGCCGCTTCCGTGCGCGGTACGCGGCCAACACGGCCGCCTCCTCCGTCGACGGCAGGACATCCTCCAAGTCGGGCATCGGGAAGTCGGCGGGCACCACCCAGGCCTCCTCCATCACGGGTAGCACTCGGTGGACGGCGTCCGCGAGCCGGAGCTCCGCCAGCATGACGCCAAACGAGGCACGCGGCGACCGCGGGACGCCCACGATGCGGACGTAGTGGCACCAGCGGTCCGCGACGTCACCCCCTTGGTGAGGCAGCGAGGTTCTGGGGGCCTGACGGGTGCGGTTGTGGTGGTAGGGCAGCCGGTCGTGAACGGCTGCCCAAGGCACCGCCCGTGCGATGGCGTCGTACTATGGCAAGGAACCCTCGGCGGAGCGATCACCCGCCGCCAGGTCGTCGATCGAGAACTTCTCCGTCAGGACGTAGCTGCACGTCGACGAAGGCTCGTAGACGCCGTGCGTCTCGCGGTCCGCGAGGAGCAGCCCCGACACGATAGCCACAGTCATCATGACGCACGCAGTACCCTGGATGGGATGCTTGGGTACGCCTGGAGCAGGGACTACTGTTCGTGTATGACGGGCGGACACTCTTACGTCAGCAGCCGCAGCGTTGCGCACCGCGTGGCCATCGCCGGCGGCGAAGGAGCACGCGCAGGGGCCCATCCGATGCCGGACCGCACGGGCAGGAAGATCGCCCCGAGCCCCGCGCGGCGGGAGCTCACAAGCATGCCGCGCGAGCGGCGTGCGACTTCCACTGACAGATCCGCCCACGCGGGCGTCTTGCCCACCGGGCTCACAGCAAGCAAGGGACCCACGCCTCAGATGTTGACGAGCGCTTGCGAGTGGCCGAATGGGACCGCGGGGAGGTGGCGCAGACGGGCATGACACTTCTGGTGGTAGGCGCACTCTTCGCCGCCGTCGACAAACGGTAGCTCGGCCGCGGGGTGCAGTACCAAAAGCAACCGGCCCGGGTTGCACCGCAACATGCAACGCAACAACGCCGCGCTGCTACCGACGGAGCGGATGAAGGACCCGAACTCGTGCTCGGCTGTCGGCCGGGCGTCGTACCCCGCCGCCGCGGCGAACTCCCGGAAGGCCCGCCACACGGCGTGCGTCCCGTTGGCATGCTGGGAATGGGCGGATCGGCAGACGTCGCTGACAAGCAGCCAATCATCCGCCGCAACGGCCGGCCCCAGAGAGGCCAGCCACGCTTGGACGGCGTTCGGCGCCGGCCGCAATGGGAGAACGGGAGCCGCCTGCCCCAACAACGGGGGCCGTTCCTCCGACGCGACCGTGGGACCCCGGCCTCGCGCCGGGGAAGTGCCCGCGCCCACGGCAGAAGCCGCCGACGCCGCAGCCCCACCCCCACCACTAGTCGCCGCCGCCGCACCCACCATCCGCCACTCACGACGGTTGGGGTCGTACGGCAGCCGCAGGCCAGGAGGCAACGTCGGGCGCGCGGGGATGGGCGGACGGGCCCTCGTCGGTCCCGGCGTAGCCTGTGTGGAAGTCTCCGGCAATGCCTCCGTCGCGGCGTCAGCCGCAGACGGGCTCTCCAGGGGCGCGGCTGGAGCGGCTTCGACGAGGTCGGCGGCCGATCGCGTCGGGGGCGCGGCGGACGAAGCCCTACTGGGGCTATCGGGGCGCGTCGCCCGGGACGGCTCCATCTCAGCCGAATGGGATGTAGTACTACGGGACCCCTTCGGTGACCGCGGCGCCACCGGCGGGGCACCGGGGGTGCGACGGCCGGCGGGGGTCGGCGACGCCGACGACGGTAGGCACGGACGGAACGGGGAAGCGGGCACGGGGACGGCGGGCCCGCCTGTGCGCGCGGGTGGGAGCCTGCCAAGGGGTGCGCCCGGACGTCGCGCCCGCCGGGGGGTCCGGGTTGCCGCGGCCAGAGTGCGCGGCAGGCGATAGCCGACCGGGCGCCACGCGGAGGTTGCAGGGCGTTGCGCGCGGAACGGTCACTCCGCCTCGTCTGTAAGGATCGCTTCGGGGTTCTTGATAAGCATGGAGGGAATTATCCGCTTTGGTTGGTGGTTTCCCGAGTCAATTCCCAATCGGGAAAGTGGGCCCGGGCAACGGTTTCCGCCCTTTTAGAACGAATGGCGACGACGGTGGGAGGCACCGTCGTCGCCGGAAAGTAAACCGTGTATTCATGTCTTGGTGCTTCGATCGGCCCGACTTCCTGGACCTCGAGTCCCATAGCGGGTGTCGCACGAGCGGCGTAGACGGCCGTTACTTCTCTCATCCCCCTGATCGTGGTACTGCGAACGCCGTTTCCGCCTCGCTTGGCGGATACTTCGGGCCGCTGCCGCTGCTGTCGGTATCCCGAGCGGGCCGCTCCACCGTTTCAAGGCAGTGACCCGTGCCGTTGTCCTCCATGACGACGACCTTGGGTACCAGTAAGGCCTCACTCGCGGGGAGACGACGAGAGGTCGATGGGGAAATCGTCATGCTCAGATGGCGCAGACCAACTGCGTCCGCCTCACGGATGAACTGGTGAATGCGGTCAAGCATGTTCTATTTCTCCGTCTGCGTCCGTTGGTCGCCTCTGGAAGGCGAAGGAAACCGGCCGGTGTCAGAGATGCTCTCCGAAGAGAACATGTCGTCTCCTGGTGCGGAACGACGCGCAGACACGGCTTCACGTGGTTGAGAAAGTCAGACAAAGATGGCCTTCGCAAAGTGGGAATTGTGTACAGTCGGTATTCAATATTTTCCTCAAGGAAAAAGGCGAGGTCCGTACGAATCAGTTTGACCAGAAGCAACCCGTCGATCTTAAGCCCTGGGACCGTCTCTACGTGATGCTGGCACGCTAGACTGATATCACATGCGCACACGCCGGGGTAAAGACTCCGCCAGAGACTTCAAAAGGGAAGCAAGGAAACCTCATCCATGAAGAGGGCAGAAGCCCACTCAGCCGTCCAGCCAAGGCGCTCCGCGGCCCACACCAGGCGCTTGGCTATTTTCTTGGCAGACAGGAAGAATGTTTTTCAGGCAAACTGGGACTGGAACCTCGTGCCTCGGAGGGTCCCACAGACAGTGGAGACAGACACTGTGACTGTGTTGGTCACATCCTCAGCCTGGCAGCGCGTGGAGTTGGCCAGCTCCGTCACTGAGGCCATAGAAGAGAACCGCTGTTGCATATCCCCCGCTTCAGGGTTTGCAGCTCACGGTCCTTCGAAATATTGGGACGGCCACGCTTGTCCACACTGGCGCGGGCGGGCGCCGCGCGGACGGGCGGATCCGCGTATGCGACAGTGCTTCTGGAAGGCCCCAATACCGTACCGATCGACAGAATAGATTTTCTCTGTTGGAGGAGGGCAGTGGTGGCGGCGCGGTCATAGTTGTTAGAAAGAGGGCGATGTTATGAGTCGGACATCGTGCCTGCTGACCCTGGCGGCGCCCTTCGCGCTGAGCTGTGGGCTGTTAGAGACGGACAGGGCCAAAGCACTTCGGCGTTCTCACACGCCGAATGCGGCAATCGGGTGCAATCTGCAACATCGGGACGCCGGATCTGGCCCCTCAAGTTTCTTCCAAAAGCGTACGGATAATATTGGGACCCGACTGTACAGTAGTAGCGGTGGGGACAGGGGGCCAGCTCCAAGGAAGAACTGGGTCGGAAACGATGTAGAGCAATGAAACCACCGCGACACAGCAGGGCCGACATGCAGCGAACCTGGCAGTCAGGATGGCGAGCACACACCTGCTACTGGCCTAGATCCCACAAGTCGAACGAGTGGCCACCTGTACATGTGGACGAGCCGCGGAGTTGGCCTTGCAGCTTTTCGTCCAATCTATCCATTTCGGGGAGATCCCCAGGACCTCATCGTCGGGAAACCGCACGACGCTACTTCGGAGAGCCTGCAGCCGTGTCTCGGAAACTTTCGAATTGCCCCCAGTATCCTCTGAATCGGGCTTACCGGGCTGTTTTCGACCCCTCTCCTGCCCAGTTTGGATCCAATTCAGTACCATCGCGATCTTCGCTTTATTGCAGCCAGGACTAGCGCAATACGACCCTGACACTCATCATGGACGTCTGAAAGCCGTGTGACGGGAGCCCTCGGCACACGCCACGCCACGTGCTTGAGGACTTACGTTTTGCCCACCGGAGCGATACTTGTGAGCGACCCTGGGCTCGATTTGTAGTCACCCAACCGTTCAAAACATTGCCACTCCAAACTGTCACACGTACCGCACCCCGGAGAGCAGTCGAACCTGGTCACCGCGGTGCCAAGTCGCCTCGTTTCGGCAGGGTTCGTTTCAGGACAAGGACTATTAGAGCATAGCCACCAACGTCCGATCCGAACTCAGTTCATTCTTTTTAGAAAGCAACGTGGAGGCCTCCTAGTGGCCAATTTGAGCTATGCGACGCGCGTCCGAACCGTCGCACCGCACACGGAA
>Ga0209093_1000484_pt1 | contig 21741 bp, 24 predicted proteins | sample SidtaG_4_FD_187450 | JGI IMG/M metagenome (GOLD analysis project Ga0209093, IMG submission 187450) | Marine algal microbial communities from Sidmouth, United Kingdom - Sidmouth_Male1 metaG (SPAdes) (version 2) | ecosystem: Host-associated > Algae > Red algae > Unclassified | place: Sidmouth... | reverse complement strand
TAAAACAAGCAACTTTAATAGAAAGAATTTATCTAGGCAATGTATTCATTATTTTTTTGATATTGAAAACACGAAGTTAATTTGTTTACTAAATATCTTTTAAGCGCGAATAGTTAAGACTTTTGTAGAAATATATCAATTTTATCACACATATAAAGGCTTAGCCTAAAATTAAAACACTCTAGTAAAATATACTCTTAAAACTAAGAAAACAAACTTTAGCCTTGTTTGATATTCGGATTCAAAAGAGTGAGTTTAAGATACAAGCTATTTTAAAAATGAATACCAAAATTTGTATGATATAATTCAAATATTAGAATATTTTAAGACGTAATCTACTGTAATAAAACAAACTAGCATCCATGAAAATTAAATTCCTATGTACAGTAGAATTATCACATAAACACCCTACACTTACCTTACTCCAAACAGAGTTTTAGAATACATCTCTATCTTAAAACACCCCTAAATTCTATCGTAAAAGTTTAAAGTTTTAAGCTTTCTAACTTTAAACTTTAAATGTATCTTTGCTGTGCAAAAAAATATTTATAATGATTAATATTACTTTACCTGATGGAAGTGTAAGAGAGTACGAGCAAAACAGTACTCCAATGGATGTGGCTATGAGCATTAGCCATGGTTTAGCTAGAAACGTGATTTCTGCTAATTTTAACGGAAATACCGTTGAAACCAAAACCCCATTAACCACCGATGGTAATTTAACCTTGTATACATTTGAACAGCCCGAAGGAAAAAAAGCATTTTGGCACTCTTCTGCGCACGTTTTAGCACAAGCGATACAACATTTATACCCTGGTGTAAAGTTAACTATTGGACCTGCTATAGAAAACGGTTTTTATTATGATATTGATTTTGGAGAACACAAAGTATCTGAAAACGATTTTCCTAAAATAGAAGCTAAGTTTTTAGAATTGGCTAGAGGAAAACATGAATTTACATTACGTGAAGTTTCTAAAGCAGATGCTTTGGAAAAATACAAAGCAGAAAACAATCCTTTTAAAGTAGAATTGATAGAAAACTTAACGGATGGAGAGATTACTTTTTGTGATCATGATGATTTTACAGATTTATGTCGTGGAGGTCATATTCCAAATACTGGAATTTTAAAAGCAGTAAAAGTGATGAGTGCTGCCGGTGCTTATTGGAGAGGTGATGAAAAGAACCCTCAACTAACACGTATCTATGGAATTACCTTCCCTAAAGCCAAATTACTAAAGGAATATTTGGAATTGTTAGAATTAGCTAAACAACGTGATCACCGTAAATTAGGGAAAGAATTAGAACTGTTTACATTTTCACAAAAAGTAGGACAAGGATTGCCTTTGTGGTTACCTAAAGGAGCTGCTTTAAGACAACGTTTAGAAGATTTCTTAAAAAAAGCTTTAAAAAAAGGTGGGTACGAAATGGTGGTAACTCCACATATTGGCCAAAAAGAATTGTACGTAACATCAGGTCATTATGAAAAATATGGAGAAGATAGCTTTCAACCTATCAAAACTCCTAAAATGGATGAAGAGTTCTTGTTAAAACCTATGAATTGTCCTCATCATTGTGAAATATACAACTTTAAGCCTTTCTCTTATAAAGACCTGCCAAAGCGTTACGCTGAGTTTGGTACGGTTTACAGGTACGAACAAAGTGGAGAATTACACGGTATGACTCGTGTACGTTCTTTTACGCAAGATGATGCACATATTTTTTGTACACCAGATCAATTAAAAAGTGAGTTTAAAGAAACTATTGATTTAGTATTGTATGTTTTTAAGTCTTTAGGTTTTGATGATTTTACAGCTCAAGTATCTTTACGTGATCCTGAAAAACCAGAAAAGTATATTGGATCTGATGAAAACTGGCAAAAAGCAGAGGCAGCAATTATAGAAGCTACCAAAGAAATAGGTTTAGCAACAGTTGTAGAAACTGGAGAAGCTGCTTTTTATGGTCCTAAACTAGATTTTATGGTAAAAGATGCCTTAGGACGTAGTTGGCAATTAGGAACTATTCAAGTAGATTATAATTTACCTGAACGTTTTGACTTAACTTACAAAGGTTCTGACAATGCATCTCACAGACCTGTAATGATTCATCGTGCTCCATTTGGTTCTTTAGAACGTTTTATAGCTGTATTGTTAGAACACACAGGAGGTAATTTACCCCTATGGTTGATGCCTGAACAAGTTACCATACTACCAATCAGCGACAAATATCAAAAATATGCCGAAAAAGTTTCAGAATTGCTAGAAAATTCCGAAATTCGTACTCTAATAGATTGTAGAAGCGAAAAAACTGGTCGTAAGATTAGAGATGCCGAGGTTAGTAAAATTCCTTACATGATTGTTGTAGGTGAAAAAGAAGAGGGAGAAGAAAATATATCGGTTAGAAAACATGGTGAAGGTGATTTAGGTAGTTTTACTACATCAGACTTTATCAAACATATAACAGAAGAGGTAGATAAAACCTTAGTGAAGTTTAAATAGAGTTTAATTTTCTCATAGTAATATGAGAGCAAATATATACAGCCATAGCAATTAAGAGAAGAAGGTCTAGAGGACCTGCGAGAATCATCAAAGAAAATCCACATAGAATTAACGAGCATATTCGTTTTGTGGAGGAGGTACGTTTAGTTGGAGAAAACATAGAAGTAGGTGTTTATCCTTTAGCTAAAGCAAGACAGTTTGCGAGAGAACAAGAATTAGATTTGGTGGAAATTTCACCAAAAGCAGTTCCCCCTGTTTGTAAGATTATTGATTACAAGAAATTCTTGTACGAGCAAAAGAAACGCGACAAAGTTATTAAAGCAAAAGCAACTAAAGTCACCGTTAAAGAAATTCGTTTTGGTCCGCAAACAGATGAGCACGATTATGAATTTAAGAAAAAACATGCTGTTAAATTTTTGCAAGATGGTGCTAAATTAAAAGCTTATGTATTCTTTAAAGGTCGTTCTATTATATTTAAAGATCAAGGGCAAATTTTATTGTTAAAATTAGCGCAAGAACTAGAAGAATATGGAAAAGTTGAGCAAATGCCTAAACTAGAAGGTAAACGTATGATTATGTTTATTGCTCCAAAGGTTAAAAAATAAAGTACAGTAAATAAATTACTGATTCATAAAATAAGCAAGAATAAACACTTATAGAGATGCCTAAATTAAAAACAAAATCTAGTGCTAAGAAACGATTTAAAGTTACTGGTACTGGTAAAATAAAAAGAAAGCACGCTTTTAAAAGTCACATCTTAACAAAGAAGTCTAAAAAGCGTAAGTTGAAGTTAACTCATGATGGGTTAGTTCACAAAAGTGATGAAGCAAACATCAAAAATCAATTAAACTTAAAGTAATTTAAGTTTAACGGGAATATTTAATTATTAACCATGGAGTGGGCAAATAAGAACAAGTAATTGTCGCCTTACTACAAAACACATTGAAATTATGCCAAGATCAGTAAATTCAGTTGCCTCAAGAAGAAGAAGAAAAAAAATCTTGAAGCAAGCAAAAGGATACTTTGGAAGACGTAAAAACGTTTACACAGTAGCAAAAAATGCGGTTGAGAAAGCAATGAGCTATTCTTACCGTGATAGAAAAAACAAGAAAAGAAGTTTCCGTGCTTTATGGATTACTCGTATTAACGCGGGTGCTCGTATTCATGGATTGTCTTATTCTCAGTTTATGGGGAAAGTAAAAGCTAATAACATCGAATTAAACCGTAAGGTTTTAGCTGATTTAGCAATGAACAACCCAGAAGCTTTTAAGGCCATCGTCGAAAAAGTAAAATAATTTAAAAATAACAATCTTGCTTATATTTTGAAAACCTCTAACAATGTTAGAGGTTTTTTTATTGTAAAAGACTCATACAAAATATTGTGTAAATTCACTAAACTACTTTTTTGTATTTCTTTGTCATCATTAAAACATATAATATAAGACCGTTGCAAGAGATCTTATCTAATAAGCTATTGTATTGTCCTGATGTAAGTTTACCCTGTTTTTAGTTAGAAGGTTTCTTTCTTTTTTTAGTTTTTCAGGAAGTAAAAAGTACTATAGAATACTCTATTTATTGAATCTATCATCTACTTCACCTCCAGCTAGATCAGTTACACCTGAGATAAGAGTTAATATCTGTTTTTCAGAAATTCCATCAGTTAAAATCTTTGCTGTACTTCCATTATCAAATGATTTTCCTACTTTTTTAGTTACACCTATTACATCTACGACTTTACCCGCTTGTATTCCCATAATCTCACCCACAGTATCTCCTAACACTTTGGAGTCTGTTTTATTTATACCTGCAACAGCTATTTAAACCCTATTTCTCCATGAGTAGAATCAACACCTGCTCTAAGGGTTGCCGCTCCTAGTTCAACTGCAGGAACTAAAGCAGAAGCAGTACTCAATGTCCCCACAATAACAGCTCCTTCAGCAATAGAAATTAACACATCTGCATAACCTATATCTTTGAGCAACGGCTTACCAGCTATTTTATTGACTATAACTTAACTTCCAAACTCTATACTTGCTCCAACAACCGCACCAATAAGAAAAGAAAAAAAACACCATCTGGATCAGTATACACAACAGGGTTATTCCCCATTCCCAAATAAGGAGCTTTATTCAATAACTTAACGCAAATTGTCTATAAGGGTCAACTGTAGTCAACCCTCCAATTCTACTATCCCAAAGCCTTAACTCAAAAGATTCTTTACCTGTTTCATTATCTTTTTCTTGTCCTTGGAATTCGTGCCTATAACTATTGGTAGAGTAGTTACGGTTAGGTACTACCATACCAAAAGGGTAATATTCATTATTTTTAAAAATCCTTTTAGTTATTACTTATATTTTGCAGCCAATCTTTTAGCTTCTGGCAAATAAGTTCTTAACACACTAATTCTGGAAGTATTAGAAGGGTGCGTACTTAAAAACTCAGGTTGAGAGCTTCCTCCTAGCGCTTTCATACGTTCCCAAACCTTAACAGCTTCTGTTCCATTGTAACCAGCCATTATCATAAACACCAAACCTAATTTATCTGCTTCAGTTTCGTGTGTTCTACTGTATTTTAAAGTTCCCAATTGAGAACCAACACCATAAGCCATGTTCCATAACTGCTTAGATTTAGCACTTTTACCAGCTGTACCAATAGCCACTGCAGCTCCTCCGTATTGTTGTAGTTTACTAGAGCTCATACGTTCTTGACCATGTTTTGCAAAAGCATGTGCTACCTCATGTCCCATAATAGCAGCAATACCGTCTGTATTTTTAGCTACTGGTAAAATTCCCGTATAAAAAACAACTTTTCCACCTGGCATACACCAAGCATTTAATTGTTCGTCTTCTACCAAGTTAAACTCCCATTTGTAACTATTTGCTTCTTTAGACATTCCGTTTTTACGCATAAATTTATCTACAGCCTTAGAAATTCTAGCTCCAACTGCTTTTATTTGGTTACTTTTAGATACGTTAGTAGAAAGTTTATTTTCTTTTAAAAACGTATTGTATTGAGAAAAACTTGTAGGTAATACAGAAGCATCAGACACAAAGTTCAATCTTTTTCTTCCTGTAATAGGTACAGTACTACAACTCAATAAAAAAGTTCCTGTTAAAATGCAAACTAATATATTTTTCATATTTTTAATTTTAATATTTACAAATATAGTATAAATCGTAATCTTATTCTCTCAATAAACCAATAAGCTATACCATACATCAACATTAATTTATGAAACTTTTATTATTCCTCTTCTGCTTTGCTAGTTTTTCTTTATTTGCTCAAAAAAAAATAAAAAAAACAGATGCTCAGTGGAGAAAAGAATTAACCAAAGAACAATATTATATTTTAAGAGAAAAGGGAACAGAATACGCGTTTAGTGGGCATTATAACAAACATTACAAAAAAGGTGTTTATGTATGTGCTGCTTGTAATACTCCACTGTTTAGATCTAACACCAAATTTAACTCTGGTACAGGCTGGCCTTCGTTTTACAATCATATAGATAAAAACATACGTTTTTTAAGCGACTTAAAATTCGGTATATCAAGAACTGAAATTGTATGCGCTATTTGTGACAGTCACTTAGGTCATATCTTTTTAGATGGTCCTAAAGAAACCACCGGAAAACGTTATTGTGTAAACTCCTTGTCTTTATCTTTTAAAGAATCTGAATAATTTAAATTTCCCTCAAAATAAAATATTTAAAATGGTATCTTTTTGTTGCTTATAAAGACTTTAAAAGTTGGTATATTCTTGTATCTTTGCTTTTCATCTTTAACTATTAAGTAAATACCAATATATGTTTAATAATTTATCAGATAAATTAGATAAAGCCTTACACCTTTTAAAAGGGCACGGAAAAATAACAGAAGTAAACGTTGCAGAAACTTTAAAAGAAGTACGTAGAGCATTGTTAGATGCCGATGTAAACTTTAAAGTAGCAAAAGAATTTACAAAAAAAGTTAAAGACAAAGCCATTGGTCAGGACGTGTTAACCACATTAAACCCTGGACAATTAATGGTAAAGTTGGTTAAAGATGAACTAATTGATTTAATGGGAGGTGAAACTGCCGGAATTAACTTATCTGGGAATCCTACCGTAATTTTAATGGCAGGTTTACAAGGTTCTGGTAAAACTACTTTCTCTGGAAAATTAGCCAACTTTTTAAAAACTAAAAAAGCAAAGCAAGTATTGTTAGTGGGGGGAGATGTATACCGTCCAGCAGCAATTAATCAATTACAAGTTGTTGGAGAACAAATTGGAGTTGAAGTATATGCAGAAATAGACAATAAAAATCCTGTTGAAATTGCCAACAATGCAATTGCATACGCAAAAGCTAACGGTAAAAATACAGTTATTATAGATACTGCAGGTCGTTTAGCAATTGATGAAGCTTTAATGACCGAAATTTCTAACATTCACAAAGCTGTAAAGCCACAAGAAACACTATTTGTAGTAGATTCTATGACAGGGCAAGATGCAGTAAATACAGCAAAAGCGTTTAATGACTTGTTAAATTTTGATGGGGTTGTACTAACCAAGTTAGATGGAGATACCCGAGGTGGAGCTGCATTAACTATTAAAAATGTAGTTAATAAGCCTATTAAGTTTATTGGTACTGGAGAAAGAATGGAAGCTATTGATATTTTCTATCCAGATCGTATGGCAGATCGTATTTTAGGAATGGGAGATGTGGTTTCTTTAGTAGAACGTGCCCAAGAACAATTTGACGAACAAGAGGCTAGAAAACTACAAAAGAAAATTGCAAAAAACCAATTTGGTTTTGACGATTTTTTAAGTCAAATTCAGCAAATTAAAAAAATGGGTAACATGAAAGACTTGGTAGGAATGATACCAGGTGCTGGAAAAGCCTTAAAAGATGTAGATATTGATGATGATGCTTTTAAAGGAATAGAAGCTATTATAAAATCTATGACTGTTTTAGAAAGAACAGAGCCTAAAACAATTGACGCTTCTCGTAAAAAGAGAATTGCAAAAGGATCTGGTACTTCTATTACTGAAGTAAACCAACTGCTAAAACAATTTTTTCAGATGAGCAAAATGATGAAAATGATGCAAGGTGGTGGAGCTAAAAAAATGATGCAAATGATGGGAAACATGAAGGGCGGAATGCCAGGAATGTAACCTATGTATAGTACTTAATACTATTTAACTATGACAATACTAGACGGAAAAAAAACATCTGCAGAAATCAAAACTGAAATTGCAGAAAAGGTAAAATCATTAAAAGCACAAGGTAAAAAAACACCTCATTTAGCAGCTGTAATTGTTGGGAGTGATGGTGCTAGTAAAACTTACGTTGGAGCTAAAGTAAAAGCTTGTGAATTGGTTGGTTTTGAATCTACCTTAGTAGAATTACCTGAGGAAACTACAGAACAAGAATTATTAGCTACTATTGACAAATTAAACAACAACAATGCTATTGATGGTTACATTGTTCAATTGCCATTACCAAAGCATATTGATGAACATAAAGTATTATTAGCTGTTGATGCTACTAAAGACGTAGACGGTTTTCATCCTACTAACGTAGGTAGAATGGCTTTAGAATTACCTACTTTTTTACCTGCAACGCCTTATGGTGTTATGGAATTGTTGGAGCGCTACAAAGTTCCTACTTCTGGTAAAAATGTAGTTGTCATAGGACGTTCTCATATTGTAGGTAGACCCATGAGTATATTAATGAGTCAAAGAAGAGCGGCTGGAGATTCAACGGTAACTGTAGCACACTCTAAAACTAAAAACTTAAAAGAATTAACTCTTAATGCTGATATTATTGTTGTGGCCTTAGGAGTTGCTGAGTTTTTAACAGGAGATATGGTAAAAAAAGGTGTTACTATTATTGATGTTGGTATTACACGCTTAAAAGATGATAGCAAGAAAAACGGATTCCGTTTGGCGGGTGATGTACACTTTGAATCTGTAGCTCCTAAAGCCAAATTTATAACGCCTGTACCTGGAGGTGTAGGACCTATGACTATTGCTATGCTGTTAAAAAACACATTATTAGCTGGAGAAAATAGAAATTAAAACAAATTCTTTATTCATATTACAAAGTCCTTAACAATATTGTTAGGGGCTTTTTTTATATAGACGATAAGCTAAACACTCTAAGAAAAATATATACCACGCTTTTTTTTATTTTATTACACTATTTACGATTTTTTACATCGCATAAAAAAGCATTTATGTAATGATAATTACCTACAATAGATTTTATACGATTTTACAAATTTAAATTCTATATAGCACTAAAATTTAAAAAACATCTATCTAACTTGTAGAAATGATGCTTTTTTTAATTTTAAACCTTTTTATTATTTCTTTATAACTTCTAAAATAATATTAGGTTCTAATCTTTCTGTGTAATCTTCTGGAACAAAACTAAAAATCACCTCTCTTTGCTTGTTTACAACATAAGTTGCTGGCATAGGCAATTCATAATTCTCATTACCATTGTGATTATCTACATGTAAATTAAAAGAATGATACACTTCTCTTAAATCTTCTGGCATCTGAAATACCAAGTTTAAAGATTTTGCATAGGTATTATCAATATCACTTAATACTGTAAAAGATAAATTATTCTTCTCAGACGTTGTTAAAGAGTTATCTGGAGTTTCTGGAGAGATTGCTATTAATTCTGTATTTAATTGTTCTAATTCCGGTACTATACCTTGTAAAGCTTTTAATTCTAAGTTACAATAAGGACACCATCCTCCACGGTAAAAAGAAAATACCAAATAATCTGATTCAAAATCTTTTAACGCTTTTTTGTTACCATGCACATCTAACATTTCAAAAGGTAATAAAACATCTCCCTTTTTTAAAGCCTTTGCACTTAATTTTTGTTGTTGTAATTTTTTTGTACTCTCTAGCATAATGCTTAGTTTATTTACAGGTACATTCTTTTTAGTAGCAGCTATTACTTCTGCTAATTGTTTTGTTAATTTCATGTTTTTCTTTTTTATTTAAATATAAAAAGTATTACATACTAAAAGTACAAACCTTAACAAAAAAAAGATGAAATTTTAAATTTCATCTTTTTTTTACCTACTCTTCTTTATCATAAAACTACTCCTCAAACCAAACGGTCATTGATGTAAATTTAGAATCGTTTGGGACTTGTGCTTTATCTACAGCTCCTAAAGTAAATGCTTTAATTCCTAAAGCTTCTTTATCCATTGTAAAAGTTGTATTAATGTCTTTTACAAAAACTGTTACCAAGTTAAAACTAGCCTCTAATTGTTCTATATTATGATTAATGTTTACATCGTTAAAACTAGAATTTACACTGATTCCAGATTTTGTTTGATACAGTTCATTAAAAACAGTTACACTTTTTATTTTTGATACGGAGTCTAAAGGATTTATTGGAGAAATAGATAGCAATAGCTTTCCTCCTTTTTGATACACCAGATGTGTATCATTATCTAAAACATAGGTATTTATGTTGCCTAAGTCTCCTTCACTCAATCTAGAAACTATAGAATCGTTTTTAAATAGACTAGGTAATTCTTCTACCGTTGTTTGATTGTTGATAACACCAACTTTATTTAAAGCTATAACTCTATCTGGTTTTGCACAAGAGATAATCAGGAAACAAACTGCTAAAAGTGATACAAATTTCTTCATTTTATTACATCTAATTTTTAAGGCTCTAAGTTACATAAATCCTTTAAAAAACACATAAAAGAAGCTTTCTCTAACAAATAAATTTTATTCTTTAATTTCTTGTATCTTTGCACTCCATAAAACAAAAGCCATGGACATCAAAACAAAAGAACTTGTAAATAAAGGAATTATGCTTCCTTTAATGGAAGAGTTTTATACCATACAAGGAGAAGGTAATCATACAGGAACTGCTGCTTATTTTATTAGAGTGGGTGGATGCGATGTTGGATGCCATTGGTGTGATGTTAAAGAAAGTTGGGATGCTAATTTGCATCCTCCTACGCATGCAGATGTTATTGTAGAAAATGCAAATAAATATGCAAAAACTATTGTAATTACAGGAGGAGAACCTTTAATGTGGGATATGCAATACTTAACAGCATCACTGCAAAACAAAGGATTACAAACACATATAGAAACTTCTGGAGCTTATCCGCTTAGCGGACAATGGAATTGGATTTGTTTATCTCCCAAAAAAACAAAACTTCCTTTGGAGGATATTTATGAGGAAGCTCATGAATTAAAAATGATTATTCACAACAAAAGTGATTTTGATTTTGCGGAGCAACAAGCTGCAAAAGTATCTAAAAAATGTACTTTATATTTACAACCAGAATGGAGTAAAAAGGAAGCTATGACTCCTATGATTGTAGACTATGTAATGAAAAATCCTCAATGGAAAATTTCTTTACAAACTCATAAGTATTTAAATATACCTTAAAACTTATCTTCTAACAAAGATAAAATATAAGCAAACTGCTCTTCTCTAGACATGTTAGAGTTATCCACTTTTATGGCATCACTTGCCATGATTAATGGAGAATCTTTTCTTGTAGTATCTAAACGATCTCTTTCTACAACATTATCGTACACCTCTTGGTAAGTAACTGATTGCTCTCCTTTTTCTTGCAACTCATCAAACCTACGTTGTGCCTTTGTTTGGGTAGATGCGGTTATAAACAACTTAAGTTCTGCATCTGGAAAAACAACCGTACCAATATCTCTACCATCCATTACAATTCCTTTAGAGATTCCTATTTTTTGCTGTAAACTCACTAATTTTTTTCGAACTTCAGAAATGGCAGCTACTTTACTCACATAGGATGAAACTCTCATTCCTCTTATTTTACTTTCTACGTTAATACCGTTTAGATAAACTTCAGAAAACCCCAAAGATGAATTGTATTTAAATGTAATATTTATATTCTCTAAATGAGAAATTAACTCGCTTTCTTGTATTGTCTTATCAATTATTAAATTGTTTTCTATAGCATACAAGGCTACCGTTCTATACATAGCTCCTGTATCAACATACACATAACCTAAATGTTTGGCCAATTGTTTGGCAATGGTACTTTTTCCTGTTGATGAAAAGCCATCAATAGCAATAATTATAGTAGATTTCATAAAATTATAAATGTAATGTTAGCCCAAATGTACTATAGGCTGATCCTTGTTGAAATTTAGAGAAAGCGTAATCAAAACTAATTTTTTTGGCATTAATACCAAATCCATAAGACAACCCTGCATTGGTTCTAGCTTGTGATAATTTAAATTCTTGAGCTCTTCTGTGATTGTATCCAATTCTTAGATTGATTAATTTTTCTGACCAAAGCTCTGCTCCTATAGATATATGTCTAAATGCATTTTGATACCATTCTATTTTTTCAGGAACTACAGAACCGTCAATGTTTTTCTTTTCATTAGATGGGTTGGGCACTGATATATTCCAATTTGCAATATCATCTATTGCGGCAAAAAGTTTTAAAGGTACGTGTTCTAATTTGTATTCTAATGAAAAAATTATGTTATTACTCACCTCCTCATCTCTATCTAAATAGTGAGTGGATTGATTTCCCAAATTCCTGATAGAGCATGCAGCTATTAGTGAAATTTCTGGGTGTGTATAGGTAGCTGCCAAATCAAATAACAATGCAGAAGAAGTAAATGTATCAATTTTTGAAGATATGTATTTTATAGAAGCTCCAAATCTTAAATTTTCGTACTGATAAGCATATCCTAGACTAAAGGCGATATCTCTTGCAGAAAACACTCCTAAAATATTTGGCCCAGATGCATCTGTTCTGTCTAAATTTCCATAATTAAAATACTGCACTCCCAAAAAAACACTTCCATACTCTGGCTTTATTGATTTTGCAAATACAAAAGAACCTGCTTTTATATCTGCAATATAATTCACATAGTTAATAGCAATATCACCATCTAAATCAGTATAAATAGAAGACGGATTCCACAAAGCTTGTGAAACATTTTTAGCAGATGTTAAAATAGCTCCACCCAATGCAATTTGTTTAGGTGATGTAGCTATGTTTAAAAAATTATACACTGTTTCTCCACCTGTTTGGGCAAAAAAGGTATTTGATGTCAATACTAAAAGAACAATAGAAAGGTATCTCATAATATTTTAAAGGTTATATGATAAGTTTCACAAGGTTGTTCTTTTCAACTTGTTAGTTTACACAAATATAAACGCTTGTTTTTAAACTTTTGGTGTATTGCTTGTTTTGTTCTAATGAAATTACGTTTTTTTTGCTATTAATTCTAAATGAATTTGATTTACTTGTTTTTTTAATGATAAAATATCATCGTTGTAAATTACATAATCTGCTTTTTCTATTTTGGACTCTTGGCTCCATTGATTTTTCATTCTGGCAAGCACTGCTTGTTTTGTTGTAGTATCTCTTTGTATTACACGTGCAATTCTATTTTCTAGAGTAGCAGTTACCACAATTACTTTGTCGCACAAATACTCTCTTTTATTCTCAAATAAAATAGCGTTTTCGTATACCAAATAGGGTGTGGAATTGTTTTTTATGTATTCTTTAAAATGTTGATAAACCACAGGATGTACAATTTTATTTAATTCTACTAATAAATCTTTGTCATAAAATACTTTATCAGCTATAAAACTCCTATTTAAAATATCATTAGTATACACCTCTTTTCCAAATAATTCAATTAACTTTGCTTTAATTTCTTTAGATGTATTCATTAATTTTTTAGCCTCCACATCTGCAATATACACAGGGATTTTGAGGTTTATAAATTCTTTTAGCACCGTAGTTTTACCGCTACCAATACCACCTGTAAGACCAACTATCATTATTTTAAGATTAAATATTCTACTTTTTCTACGTGTAATTTAACACCTAAAATTGTCTTTGGTTTCTTTACCAATTTTACCTCCATGTATTTATTATTTCTTTTATTGTAGTTACAAACTAATAAAAAATCGTTTGTATTTATGTCATTAAATTTTGACAAAAGTATCTGACAACTAACTTTTATATTTTTAGGATAAATGACAACGTTATCTTTAGGAGTATTGATAATTTGAACAGGAATTTGTAGAGTTTTTTCTGTAATTTTTTCAACATCCACTTTTATATTTATCTTTTCAGTATTATAGCTAATTTTAGGAATATCTACTTTTACAATGTCCAAAAACTCATTAATAGAAGTATTTACATCCTGTTTAAAATACGGATTTAATTTAATGTGCTGTATTTTTTTTACTTGCAATTCAGGCCCTGAAACTTCTATAGAGTCTGGTACAAACTGAACTCCTTTGATAGAATTATGTCCTACAGAATATTGTATACTTACATCTGTAATTACAGGTACTTTTTTAAAGCTTTTACTTCCTAGTTTTACATGCAAACTATCTTCTAAAACCTCCAATATATTAATTTTGGTTTTTAACTGTGCTCTTAGTTGTTTTTTAACTTCAGGAGCCAATAAATAATAAGTAAATGCATCTTTTTTTTTGATGTTTTTTAGAGAAATCTCAATTGGTTTTCTTTTAAAAGCATTTGAAAAAAAATAAAATCCACTCGCTTCTACCCTAACTAAAATATAGTTAGTTGGGGTTTCTTGAAAAATAAATTTTGATGGCAAATCTATATAAGTAATTGGTTGACTAATTGCCTGATTGTATTGCTTGTCTAATTTATTTAAAAACCAAAACACAAAGGTACCTAATACAAAAAGTAAAAAAACTGAATTTCTTCCTTTTGTAAATATATGGGCTATATATTTTTTACGTTCCATCATAAGTGTAAAAATAGCAAACAATACCCACAAAAAATATTGTTTTACAAAAACAAAAAACGTCTTCAGCTCTCACTAAAAACGTTTTAAAAAAAGTTTTAACATCTAAAAGATTATTTTTTTTCAGGGGCATTATATTTTTTTGTCAACTCAATGTTTAAAGCCGACTTTTCTAGCAACAATTTTCCTGCATTGGTTTCAATCATAACAGTTCCTTCGTTTATCTCTATTAATTTTCCGTGAATTCCTCCAGTAGTAACTACCTTGGTTCCTTTTACCAAAGATTCTTTAAATTTTTTCTCGTTTCTACTTCTTCTTATCTGAGGAATAATCATAAAGAAGACAATAAAGATAACCATTACTACCAAAAACATTGGATTCATTGGACTTTCTTGCAATACTATCATTTGTAAATTTATTTTGTTCTGTTAATTGGACTCTAATATATAAAAGAAAGTATCAAACTTATAAAGTTCCTCTTCCTATTTTATTCAATCTATTGGTTGCCTGAAAATCTTTCCAAACTTTATCTAAAACTCCATTAATAAACGTACTACTCTTTTCTGTAGAATAGTCTTTTGCTATTTCTAAATACTCGTTAATAGTTGCTTTTACAGGAATAGACGGAAATTTTAAAAATTCACAAATTGCCATTTTAATTAAAATCATATCCAAATCAGCTATTCTATCCGTTTCCCAGTTAGGTGTTTTATCTGCAACTTCTTTTTCAAACTGAGGTAGATTTAAAACCGTTTTTTTAAACAATTCAGATGCATAAGCTTCATCATCGCTGTTTTTATACAACCTTCCTAATACAAAATCATTTTTAGATTTTAATTCTTGAAGGGTTCTTACAACCCATGTATTTACAAAAGGAATGTCATCTACCCAGCTAATGTTCTCTCCTTCATAATATGCACTTAATTTTTCGTTAGGAGCAATAAACTCAGCAAAAAACTTAACGGCAAATTTTTGATCTTTCTTAAAAGATGTTTCTTCATCTGCCATATACTTTTTGTACAAATCACTTTCTATCAATTCTTGATAGATGTTAGAAACAAATTTATTGTCTAGATACCAATTGTTTAAATTATTTTCTTCTGCGTAATTTTGCAAAGAAACACTTTGTTTTAACAATTGAATGGCTTTGTTATTTACAAATTTTGCATTGGGATTTAATTCTTCTTTAGTTACTAAATACTTTTTCTTAGCGGCGTTTTGAGTAACTTCTGCTAACTGATTTACTCGGACAATCATATCTAATGATAATACATACAAGTCGTACATTTTATCTATACTTTGTCTTAAGAATTTTTCTTCTTTTACAATATTATCACTGTTGGAATGAATGATAGCATAAACTGATTGCATCACTTTTACACGGATATGTCTCCTGTTAATCATATTAAAAAGAACTTAAAGTTTTGGATCACAAAAGTAACACTAAATAAAGTTATCTGAAAAGATAACGTTTAAAATTTTTAGCATAATTATATCTAGGATACTCACTCAAATGAAAGCCGTAAATCCTAAAAATCTAGTATCTTGGTCTTTTAAATATCTACCTTCCTTTCTATGAAAGAATTAAAATACATCAACATTTTTTTATATAAATACCGCTTCCGATTACTCTTGGGTGTTTTAATAGCTATTGTTTCTAGATATATGGCTGTAAAAGTACCAGAGATTGTAAAAAACTCTGTAAATATTGCTAGTGACTATCAAAATGGTAACATTACAGATATTAAAATTGTAGAAAAAGAATTACTCTACAACATTTTACTAATTATTGGACTTGCTATTCTATCTGGTTTTTTTACTTTTTTAATGAGACAGACCATTATTGTAACCTCTAGGTTGATAGAATTTGATTTAAAAAACAAAATATATAAGCAATACCAACGCTTAAGCTTAAATTTCTACAAAAAAAACAGAACTGGAGATTTAATGAACAGAATTAGTGAGGACGTAGGTAAAGTTAGAATGTATGTAGGTCCTGCAATTATGTATACCATCAATATGTTAGTTATGTTTTCTGTGGCTATTTATAAAATGATTCAAATAGATGTAAAGCTTACACTCTATACCCTTATGCCTTTTCCTGTGTTGTCATTTTCTATTTATATTTTAAGTAAACGCATTAACATAAAAAGTACCATTGTTCAAGAGCAACTGTCTAAATTAACCACCTATACACAAGAGGTTTTTTCAGGAATGAATGTTATTAAATCTTATGCTATTGAAAATAGAACAAAAAAAGTTTTTTTAAAAATTACAGAAGATAATAAGAACAAAAATGTAGACTTATTTAAAGTTCAAGCTTTGTTTTTTCCATTAATGATTTTACTAATTGGTACTTCTAATATAATTGTCTTGTACGTTGGAGGAATGCAATACATAAAAGGACTAATTTCTATTGGTGTTATTGTTGAATTTTTTATGTATACTAATATGCTTACTTGGCCCGTTGCGATTGTTGGCTGGGTATCCTCCACAGTTCAACAAGCAGAAGCTTCTCAAAAAAGAATTAACGAGTTTTTAGAACAAAAACCAGAAATTGTAAACAACACAAAAGATACTACTCCTATTAAAGGAAACATTACTTTTAAAGATGTATCAATAACCTATGATGACACAAATATTACAGCCTTAAAAAACATATCATTTGAAGTAAAACAAGGAGAAACTTTAGCTATTTTAGGGAAAACTGGATCAGGAAAATCAAGTATTTTAAATTTAATAAGCAGATTGTATGATACTACCTCTGGCTACATAGAAATAGACTCTAAACCCATTAAGCAACACAACCTATACAATTTAAGAAATCATATAGGTTTTGTACCACAAGATCCGTTTTTGTTTTCTGATACAATTGCCAATAACCTAAAATTTGGTAAAGAAGATGCTACTATACAAGAAATGATAACTGCTACTAAAAATGCCGTAGTTCATGATAATATTATTGCTTTTACTCAACAATACAATACCAAATTAGGAGAACGTGGTGTTACATTATCTGGTGGACAAAAACAAAGGGTTTCTATTGCTAGAGCTATTATTAAAAAACCTCAAATTTATATTTTTGATGATTGTTTATCTGCGGTTGACACAGAAACAGAAAATCAGATTTTAAGTAATTTAAAAACTATTAGCGCTACCAACACAACTATTATTGTAAGTCACCGTATAAGTACTGCACAACACGCAGATAAAATATTAGTTTTAGATCATGGAAAAATTTCTCAGCAAGGTACTCACCAAGATTTAATTAAGCAAAAAGGTATTTACCAAAAAATATACAAACAACAATTACAAGAAAAAAATAGAAACTTTTAAAGTAATTTAATATTTTTTATATATTTGGTTAGACAATAATAATTAACTTAAAAATGAAAGAAAGAGAAGGACAAGAAGAAATTTTTTCTCAAATCCTAAGAGCAGGAAGAAGAACCTATTTTTTTGATGTTAGGGCTACTAAAGCAGGAGATTATTACTTAACAATTACTGAGAGTAAAAAATTTACGCACGATGATGGAACATTTCATTATCAGAAGCATAAGATTTATTTATATAAAGAAGACTTTTCGGAGTTTCACGAACAATTGAAACAAGCTACTGATTTTATTATCAATGAAAAAGGTTTTGAAGTAATCAGCGAAAGACATCAAGCTAATTTTAAAAAAGATTCTGAAATTTCTTCTGATATCGAAATTGATACCCTAAAACCTACAGCCAACTTTACAGAAGTAAGTTTTGATGATATTTAGCAAAACTTAACCAAATCTCCCCGTCACATTTATTTATGTTTGATTTAAATACAGTTCTTATCTTTTATTTTAGGAAATGTAAATTGTCAAAATAAATTTAAGTTATTTATATCTTAATTTTTACACAAGTACCAACATATATCTAAATTAGTTACTGTAAGTCCATTTTAAAATTTAGACCTACAGTAATTAATTTAAATAACACATTTATAAAAGGATTTTTTTGGTAATTATTTGTCCGCTATTTATTTCTGCTTTTAATATATACAAACCACGATTTAAATTTGTTTCAATTGTTATTGTAGATAAATTTTTATTAATCATATCATATACTTTAACACCCGCAGTATTATAAATACTTACATTTTTAATAATTAATGGACTATGGGTCTTAATGACAATCGTTCTATTGTTTGTTGCTATATCAAGTTTTTGTTTATTAAATGTTAGACTTTTATTATTTAAAGCACCTCCTGATTTTATCTCGTTATACTTTGTTTTTTCTACTACTGAAAAATTATCCAAAACACCAGAATTACCATTATTACAAAACGAAAATAATTTAACCTTATTTCTATCTCCCGAGCTAAACTCAATTTTATACTCCTCAAATTCTTCACCAGATACTTGTACATTGGTAGCTATGTTCGTATTTGTATCAACATCCTTTACCCCAATTATTACTTTACCACTTATTCTTTTGGCTAGAACAGTATACACATAATTAGTATTTGGTGTTACTTCAATTACTTGCTCAAGCCCTCCTGAACCAATAATCTTAGCACCAAAATTATTTGTAAATTTCTCACCAAATGCACTAGATCTATAAACGTGTTTAGTTCCTTCTGGCTGCCAATAAGTCCAATTTGATGTATCTAGATCTCCCTGTTCAAAGTCGGGATTATCTACTAAATTATCATTTATCGGTTCTAACTTATAGGTATGAATCCAATCATAATGAGTTGTATTTATTAAACTATTATTTAGCTCAGACATTGGGTTCGTATCCGTTGGGTCTGGATAACCTGGTGTAGGTGTAACTAAACCTGTTGAGGGATCGGTTGAATATTGCCAATCATAAGTTTCTGTAACCATGCGTATACTCATTTCTACATCAAATGGGGTCGTATGAGCACTCATATCGGGATGTAGGGTTTTAATTTTAACTCCATCTAAGTAGTAATTTACAGTATTAGAATTTACCCACCATGCTGCGTATACATGAAAGTCATCTGCTACATTAGCTGTTTTATCTTCGCTAATGAATGATGATGCTGGTGTAGAATAGTAAACATCTTGGCATTTTTTACTAGTAGAACCATCCGTTTCGGTAACATCTACCAATTCCTTTAACTTAAAATGTGTATTTGATGCCATTGCAACATCCCACGGAGCTGAAACCATCCATTCGGGTGTAGTTTCTACAGACCCCATACACTCAACAATATCAATTTCCGTTGAATAACCCTCGCAACCTTCATCACGGTTTGGATTATTAACATCATCATTAAAAGCAACTGTTGTAGTATTTAACCAAAAAGTAGAAGACATGCGTATTTTAGAAGCCTTCATTCTAACCTCAAAGTATCCATATCTCTGAGTATTTACACTTTCTACACCACCACCAGCAATCGTATAACCATCGTGAGGAAAGGGATGTGGCGTGTTCTTTATATGCATTTGATTCCCTTCTAAATAAACATTATCAGGGTAAAATTCAGCAGGGACTCTTCCTTTCCAGTCTCTTAAACTTGGATTCCATTTCGTTCGATTTAAAGGAGCCGTACTATCATAAGGTTCTGTACCTGATGGACTATCAAAATCGTCAGACATGCTACTTACTTTGGACCATTTAAAACCTACAGGAATTGATTCTACTTCTTGAGAACTCAAAACAGGAACTTGGGCATACCCTATTTTTAATGACAGCAGAGATATCGTCATTAAAGTAAAAAAATTATTTCTCTTCAATTTATTATAGTTTTATAAGTTATTTTTTAATTGTTGTATTTTTAAAACACCATAATGTACGAAATATTTCTATAAGCTATCTTTCAATACTCAATTATTTTATCAATAAAAGTACTAATGCTTCTGCAGAATCTTTCAACACCAAAATGAAGCTTTTAGAGCATAATTTAGAGGAGTTAAAAATGTAGAATATTTTCTGTATAGATTAACTAAATATTTGCCTAAGCATAACTTTTGATCTTAATCCCTAATGTATATCTATAAAAATAATACAGATAAAAGTGTAGCTAAACTTAAACTAGCACAGTGGTATAATCAAGTCGAAAATCAAGGATTTAAATCATTCAACACCATATCGAGAACAATACAAATTTATTACGATAACATATTAAACTATTTTGATAATACAAGTACCAATGCTGCTGCTGAATACTTAAATGCAAAATCAAAGAATTCAGAGAAAAATTTAGAAGCGACAGCCATATGAAAGGGTCAACTTCCAAAGTTGGGGATTAATTTATCTTTGGGTTAAAATTATAGTTTTTTGGATTTAGAATTAGCTCGCTATTTTTTACCAAAAGGTATTTTATAATACTTTGATATTGCAAGTCATATATCTACTTTAGATAAGATTCATTTCTATTTAGAAGAAAAAAATATACTGCCTAAAGAGTACCAATCAAAGATCGAAAAATTAAAAGGCTTTTCTTCTGAAATTACAGTTGAAGACTTTCCTTTAAGAGGAAAAACAGTACTACTACACATAAAACGTAAACATTTACTAATAGTGGCAAGATCATAAAAAGAGATTGGAATTTAGTGGCTAAAGGCACTCGTATCACCAACGAGTTTGCCTCTTTTTAAAAGATATCTCTTGATAACAATGCAGTAAGTGCGAAGCGCTTTGGTGATTACTATAAAACAAATGGAAAAAAGGTTACAAAAACACTACAAAGATAAATTAAGTGATGATAGCACTTGGACTCAAAAAGAACATGCGGAAGATGGGTTGCTCTTTGGCAAGAATCTAGGTAAACGACTTAGCTTGGATGAAACTTCTTTATCCAATGGTGAGTTATATACCATACTAACCAACAAAGAGGCATGTGGTTTAAAAGGAAGTATTGTAGCTATGATTAAAGGTACTAAAGCAAGTCAAATTATCGAGATCATCAATAAAATAGCACCTCACAGAAGGAAAATGGTCAAAGAAGTTACTGTAGACATGGCCCCTAATATGAATCTAGTAATCAAAAAATGTTTTCCTAAAGCACAAAGTGTTACGGATAGATTTTATGTACAAAAACTGGCTACGGAAGCGGTACAAGAACAACGTATAAAATATAGATGGGAAGCTATAGAACAAGAAAACAATGCGATTATCATAGCTAAAAAACAACAGATAACCTACAAAGAGCAACTACTCGATAATGGAGACTCAAAAAGGCAATTACTCGCTAGAAGTAGATATCTTTTATTCAAATCAGAAAATAAATGGACTCATAGCCAAATAACGAGAGCTTCGATATTATTTAAACTATATCCTAAAATTGAAAAAGCATATCAATTGGCTCAAAAGCTAATGTATGTCTATGATAATAATACGGATAAAAGTGTAGCTAAACTTAAACTAGCACAGTGGTATAATCAAGTCGAAAATCAAGGCTTTAAATCATTCAACACCATATCGAGAACAATACAAATTCATTACGATAACATATTAAACTATTTTGATAAT
>Ga0209093_1000483_pt1 | contig 21745 bp, 32 predicted proteins | sample SidtaG_4_FD_187450 | JGI IMG/M metagenome (GOLD analysis project Ga0209093, IMG submission 187450) | Marine algal microbial communities from Sidmouth, United Kingdom - Sidmouth_Male1 metaG (SPAdes) (version 2) | ecosystem: Host-associated > Algae > Red algae > Unclassified | place: Sidmouth... | reverse complement strand
CTGGCGTAAGGCCGGCATTGGGGCGCGTTTGCGCGGGGCGCCGACTCGGGGGACGGCCGGTTGGGACCGTCCTGGGGCGCTGCGGCGCCACTGGGGACGTCCAGTGGTGCAACCGCGGGTTCGCGGAGGTCGGTTTTGTCGATTTTGGCGCAAGTCGATTTTGGCCGTACCAGTAGGCCTACTGGTTTTCGGGTCGAGCCGATTTCGGCTAAGTCGATGAGCCGCGGTTCCGACAACACTTTGACGGGCCGCCGATGCGTCGGATCGTCTCCGTTCAAGACGCGACCGAGTGCGCTGTACTCACCTCGACGTCTGCTTCACGTCGATGGTGATTTTTCCGCTTTTGTCGGAGGTCGAATTACCAGGTGTAACACCTGGTATTGACTTAGGCGTTTTCTCGCCTGCGGATGTTGGCGGGAGATTCTGCACTGGTCGGGACCGGCTGTGGTCGCGCTGAAGCGACGATTGTGCGGACTGGGTCGCTGGGGGGAGTGTTGAGGCAGCCCCCCAAGCCCGCACTGGTAAGTCGGAGTTACTGAGGACTGCCTGGATAATTCCAGGAATACTTATGCGGTGATCGGCTTGTTTGTCTGTTTGTTTGACATGCATTGTTGTATGAGGATGCTGTAATTACTTGTACTTGTATCTCGAGGGGAGCTCTTTTTGGAGCTGAGCTCGGGGAGATTCTCGTGGGCTCCTTGAGGGGCGACGCGATTTGTGGGCCCTGTCACTGTGTTGGCGGGGGTGTGCCTCCAGGACGTTGAGAGAGGGGCACACGAGGGGGGTAAGAGACTGCTGGCCTCGCGCCTCAGACCGGTCTCGAGTAAAGCAACGCATCCACCCACTTACCTACCGCTTCACAGTGATCTCGGCGTTTGTGTTGTTTCTCGTGTGTTTCGCTCCGCATCCTGTGCTGGGCTTTCCGACGGGGCTATACCCCGTCGGCTTTGAGGGCAGGATCCACTACATTTGGTGGATCAGCTAGGGATTGGGGCAAGCCCTTCCTGATCCGTCGGGCCGTCGCTGTGTCGTTTTCGTACGATGGACGTGCTCTCTTTGTCTTACCCGTGGGTGTGACTGTTGCTGTGACTGTTTGACTGGATTCTACCACGGAGGAGAAGGGCTCTCATTGTTCTGGATAGCATGAGGCGGATGATGTCGCGCGCGCAAGGCGTGAGCTCCTCCTGACGAGGCATTCGTGACGGAGCTAGTGAGGTCTCAGGGCCGAGTGGCCTGTTCGGGGACCCTCCTCATGTGGAGGGTCGCGCGCGCGTGTCCACGAGAGTGCGTGGCACGGCGAGCGACGGAGGAGGGGACGGTGATAGACTTCTGCGCCCCCCTTCTTCTGCGACCGCCACAAGGTGTCGAGAACGAGTCTCCCCCAGAGTTCCGGGGCCTCCTGGGGGGCGGGAACAAGCAATCCCGTCCCAAGAACAGGGGTCGTATGACGTTCAGGCTCAGCGGACTAGGCCCGCGGGCGTACCCCATTCACCCCCACAAATCAGTGGGGTTGGGGCTCCGCAATGGGCCCCAGAAGGGGACACCTGTTCTGCGGCCCAGCGGGATTCAATGAATGCGCTCCTTAGCCCGTTACATGAACGGCTGTCCTTCTTGGAGACAGCCCGTGGGGCCTCACGACGGTCAAGGCGCCGTCGTCGCCGACTACGCTCCTCCTCCTCGGATGGGGAGTACTCCGGCGGAGATGGGGGATTTAAGGTCCCCCGTCGTGCAGTCGCACGCGCTCTAGGGCGCGAACCAAAGGGAAACCCTCATCTTCGACTCCCCGAGAAGATTATCCCGTCGGATGATCGTTATGCAGGGATTATGGACTTTGTATCGTACGCTTCGGCGAATACAGACGTCTGGTATGACCGGACGATGGCACACGGCCTAGGCCGTCTGCGCAAGGATGTCTCGGCCACCTTCGGTCGAGACGCAGAGAAGGATGGGACGCCAGCCGCAAGCGCCTTCGAGTTTTTGAACCGCTTCGTGAAAGCGGGGAATGACAATGATGTGTCAGAGGGAAGAGGCCTCTACATCCTCCCGGAGTTCACCAAGGGTGACCTCAAATTGGAGTTGTACACCGTCACGCCGTCCCTCCACGGAGGGCGCAGTGGAGAGGCCAGTTCCTATATGTAACTGGTCAGCTGGCCTTTCCGCAAATGTGCGGATGAGCATTCGCTAAGCGACCACGACGCTCTGTTTCACGGAGCCTCCCAGGAGGATGGTGAAAAATCGAATGAGTTTTACGTACGCCTTTGGGGGTTACGTCGCCTCTGTGGGTATATTCACACAGTGGGGCAGATGAAGAGCCGCTATATGCAGGGGATCGGTTGGGAGATTCCTTCAGATGTGCGCGAACACAACACCGGACATATGCCGATGGACCTTCTGGTGCATTATGCCCAGAGGAAGGATGCCGTATGTCGCAGACGTCACGAGGAACTAAAGACCGAAGGGGCCCGGCGGTCCGAGGCCCGTCGAGAGCGTCGAGCAACACGGCCTACACCGCGCACGTATGTCACTGCGGCGGTGACAGTTCCAACTAAGGTGGGGGAAGTCCCGCCGGGTTCTTCCCCAAGGAGTAAAGGTCGCTTTGGGCCACCGAGGAACTACAACTGCCTCGCATGTAACATACGAGGACAATTTTTCCGTGAGTGTCCCCGCCTCGACGCGGAGACCAAGGCCCTGTTGAACAAGGCCGACGAGGAGTTTATGGCGGAGCGTCCCCGAGGGGACCCGCGCCATCCTAAGCAGGCAGTAGCAGCCGTAGACACAAGCCTGGACCCACCTTGGTCGTCTTCAGATGACACTCCACCCCCAGGGGTGGATGTCGACGAACTGGTCGAGGAGGACGAGTCCTCGTCGGAAAAAGAGCAACGGGAGCTGTGGTCCCGCCTCCCTCAACAACTATAAGGGAAACACAGAGGTACACGTCTTCCCGGCAAGCTGGGAAGAACTGGCCGAAACGGCTCGACGACGGTTCGAATCCTGGGGCTGCCCTGATGGCCGGCGCGCTTGCAGCGGACCGCGTGCACCACGGTGATCGCGCTGTACCGGAGCCCCCCGTTGTTACAGAATTTGGCGGCGCTTGCACCGTCGAAGAGGCTCGAGCGGCAGCCCTCGGCACGAATGGCCCAACGTTTCGGTCAATGAAGGAGCCGAACTACACCCCAGCTAAGCGCAAGAGCTTGAGAGACGTTTGGCGGACTGTTGGGGTACGAGCGAGGCGCGCCGGTGCTAGCGTTGAGATCTATGGGTCAGAGAACCCCTACTTCAATCGCTCTGGTGCTCAGCTTCGCACTTCTGGGCTGAATGTTGCGCATATATCGGACGTTGAGCTCGCGGCGCGAATGAGGGACACTCTCAAAGCGTGTTTCTGTGTCCCTAACCACTTCTACGGTCAATCTCTAGCCGCCGAGTCGCTCGAGACGTCTGCTCTTGTCACCACCCTGATGGAGTGCGCCGACAGCGCCGACTTCAAGACCGCTTCAGTTCGAGCGGCGCTGACGCAGGTTGTCTCCGAGGTCCGCCGCGGAAACGAAGGCCTCTGGTAAGACACGCCAGGACACGTGGCGAATCAAACGTACTCGGAAGGGGCAACGGTTAATGGGGAAGGCCCCGTCTAAGACGATGTCGGCGACGACGGAGGGCACCGGGGATGTCGATGGGTATGACGACGGTGGAAACGGTCGGGAGGTGTCACAAGGGAAAAGTTTGTCTTCGGAACTGAGGCTGCCCCCCTCGATCCCCCAGAAAGAGCTCGGTTCGCTTGACTACATACTCTCCCTGGGGCACCTATGGTGCCCCAGAAGATTCTTTCGCTCGTCTCCACACGGTACGGCACCAAAAAATCCAAACACAAAGGGAGACGGGCGTGTGCCGCCAAAACGCGGCACCAAACGGCTCAGAAACGCAGGTAAAGAAACGTGATGAAGCAGGCGGCTTTCGACGCGAAAGCCGAGAACAGAGGACACTTCCAATTGGATGGTGCGGCGCTAAACAGCCCCAACAGCAGGGCACAACCGACCCACCGTTGCTGGCCCCGGATCGTAGTAAACGGTTGTCTGGGGCGCTGTCAATAATGTCGCGTCCCGGTAGGCCTACGCAACTGACACGAATTCCCATTGGTGCATTTGAGCTGACGCCGAATCATCCGAGGTCACACGCCGCATCATGATGAGTCCGCGGGGCGCTGGATGGCCTCGAGCCGGATCAGGTCGATCGGCGTGTCCGTAGCTTCCACCAAAAAGATGCAGGCGGTTGTAGCGGATGTCAGACGCGTACAGCCAGTCACGAAAGAAGCGTACCACGTGGAAAGTGATGTCTGAAATGGGTGGAATGTTGAAAGTAGGTTTCCACGTGGCGTGAAAGGCCAGAGGTCTTACACCTCCGGAAGCTGTTTAATGTACGTTGCCTATCACAGTGAAGAGCAGCACAAGTAGTCCAAGACATTCCCCGTTCCTGTCTTGCTGATCCCCGAATTTTGTCCTGGGGGACAAGGACAGAGACTGACTGTGAATAAGAGCATTCTATTGGTCTAAAACGAAAGTAAGAGGACATCGAAGCCAATAGAAAGCCCGCATTCGGTTCAAGGACCTTGCACCCAGCAGAACTCACTGTTTGTCGCCGCTTGATCCGCTTTTCTTGGAACGGAGCAAGCCGCCCAGGCGAGATCTTGAGATCTTCTACTGTTTCCTTGCCAGAAGTGCAGAAAAAAAGAGGAGCTGATGTCGATTTCCAGGCCGTATGGGCACATGTAAGCACTCAGAAGCTCCAAGTCAGTCCCAGGGGCGCATCTGAGTGGTGGAGAGAGTCGGTCCGCAACTCAGTCTCGGTCCACCAGGACAAAATTCGGGGATCAGCAATAACAACTAGGGCTTGTCAGGATATGCTTTTTCGGCCATATTGTATTACAGATATACGCCGATGCTTCGCATTTGATTTAGGATACCTCCGTCAGCTGAGATACGGATAAGGATATCTCCCGCCGAAGACGGACATTAAAGCAAATTTTATCCGTATCCGGATACGATTATCGTATCGGATAACAATCCCACAAGTTCGAGAGACAGCCCATCTAGAGCGTAGAAAGAACGCCTTACAGCCCCTATTCGAGTGCCAAATGGACGTGAAGCACGACTTGACATTCACCTTACATTTAGAAGCCCCAGCGGGTGCTGTCAAGGCGGTTCGCCGCCATTGTTGTGAACGGACATTGGAACGACGATTCTGAATCTCGTGTCACACTCTGACAACAACGCAAACGGGTGGAGTTGCGTGAGTGACCGGTTCGCTTCGGGCCGGGCAGGATCGCCGCTTGTCGCTGCCATATGATTGCACTATAATTCCATGATTGTGGGCACGCGAAATGAGAGGTCGACAGTCCTCAAGTATGCTTATATAGATGCGAGCAAATTCATAACCTCACATATCCCTGTATCCTGACACTCTTATCCGGATACGGATCAGATATAATCTCACAAATTTTATCAGACAGGATAGATACAACCTCTCCTCTTTTTCTCGTAATGCATTAAGGATATGCGTCCCGGGCACGTATCCGAAGTGGATACGGATCTAATACACGGATATATTCCTCCGGAAAAAGTCCATGACAACCCCTGGTAATGACACAAACACGCAGCGCATTCTAACTCTGCCACGGACGCATCAACGACCCATGGCGTCTCTGGTGAAGCATCTAGTACCTCGCAGTGACGCCCACGTGACAGGTGCGCTGCCATGTTACCCAGCTCGCGTCAACACCTGGGCGGCATTCTGTCAAGCAGCACCACCACTGAAAGATCCTATCCTGCCTATGCCTCAACCCAGGAACAGGCTCAAGCGACGGGTACACGAAACGCAGGCACTAACGCGCCAGGGTAACAGACCGCTCTTTCCTGTGCCTTTCTGTACGGTTTTTGTGTTGCTGATAGCACCACTGAACTCGGCAGGCGCGGAAACGCCAGGTTCCGCCGGACGCGCTCGCAGCCGGTCCACGAGCAGCGGGATGTTTAAGGCGGGCCGGTGGCGGGAGCATGAAACGACGGCCGGCGTGATTGGGCCGGCCGCGGTTGCGGTTGGGAGGCCGAAGGAGACTTGGATGGCGTCTGAAGGCTCTATGCGACGCAGGAGTTGTGCGACAGTGGCGTCAGTACGGCCGTGCTAGCGGTGGCGAAGGCGGCGTGCCTGGTGTGTTCTCGCATTTTGTTGTACGGCAGAGAGCGTGCGGAAGGCGCCAGTTACTCGGGGGACGGCTGTGTGCGCACGAGCGCTTTGAGGAGGCCGTTGCGCATCCTTGTAGGTGGTCGCCGGTGGCGGGGGTACGCGGGAAATTCGTGAAACGCGGACACTGACACACCTCGGATACAAAACCCGCTTATCTGTGCCTTCCTGTCTGGTAATTGTGTTTCTGATGGCACCACTCAACGTTTCTGGGTCGGAAACGCCAGGATCCGCGGAAAGCGCTCGCCACCGGTTCGCTTGCAACGGGAGGCTGCATGCGGGCCGGCGGCGGGAGCCTGGCACGACGGCCGGCGTGATTAAGTCAGAAGCGGCGGCGGTTGGACAATCGGATGAGCGGTGAGAGACGTTTTGGTCTCCCTGTGTGACAGAGCGGTGTCTCAGCGACCGTCCTCGGATGGGCGCGGAACCTGTGCGGAGGTGAGGTGTGGGTCGTTTTGTTCTTTGGCGTTGCGTTCACGCTTTCGACTGCTCCGGGGACGTAGGACAGCCGTCGTCGATGCGTGGCGCCCTGAGGCCACAGCGCAACTGCTATGTCGCCCGCAATGAGCGGCAGCTTTGGTGGTGTAGGCGAAGCACGGACACACGGACACGAACGCAATGGAGCGCCAACTCCTCGATTTTCTGTGGCTTCCCGTGTTCTTTTCTTATTTTTGGTGGCGCGAGAGAAGGAATCAGGGGCCGAATCGCTGAAGATGCCGGCGCCTCTGCATGGGCAGATCAATTTGCAAGCGACATTCTGTCACAAGCCGTCGTGGGCGGCCGGAATGTCGGCCAGATCTTGGTCGCGGCGAGCTTGCCAGTTCTGGCCGTGTGACGTTTCCCCCCATGCGGTTCTCTCGTTACTTGTCAAGATCTGTGGACTCTTTTACACCTTTTTGTGTGCCGTGTGGCCGTGTTGGCTTGTAGGTGTTTTCAGTTGGGCCCGCCGCTCTGTGGCCGCGGCATCGTTGGTGGACTTGCTTCGCCGTTTTGTTTCTTCCATCTCTTTGGTTCGCCTGAGTGGAGTCTTCTTCCCTTCTTGATTTTGTTGTTTGATTGTGGTCCTTGGGGGATGTTCTCGTTTGTTTTCAATTTCATGTTTTGCGTCGGGCTCGTATGCATTGTTGTCTGTTGGTCGTCTCGGATAAGCCTACAGCATCGAAAAAATCTACCGGGGGTGTGCCAAATCCAGGCGAGTGTTAATACTGTTTATTTTCCAATGAGCACATGCCTTCGCGGAAAATATCCCATGACACTGAAAGATGAGGAGCAGACGAGGGCCGATTTTCTCTTGCAAGAACATCAGCTCTGCGGGGAAGTCCATTGTCGTAGCGCCCATCCATTTTTCTCAGACGGTGGACACTTCTGAAGTGGATCCCTGCACCGAATCCTGTCGACTGTTAGGCCCGTCAGGATCTCTTGTCTGGGGCGGTTTCTCGAGGCTGGGAGTGCGCCTATTTCTTCGGCGGGGAGGGATGTCCCGAGGTGCCAGACCAGTCGCGCTTGAGGGGAAGTCGCCTGCCCCTCCGGCCACCCGCCGGAGCTGTGTCGCGTGCCGCTTTTTTGGCGGCCTGCTGCTCTTTTCCGCTCTTGTGCCGCCGACGCTTTGCCGGCGGCTGCCGCGGCGCGGGCGGCTGCTCGTTCCGCAGCGGCCGCCTTCTTCCGCTGCTGGTCCTGCTTCTTCTTCTCTGCCGCTGCTGACTTCTGAGCTGCAGGTAGCGCCGCCGCCTTCACCTTTCGCTCCTCTTCGGCCACCTTCTTTGCAGCTGTTGCGGCCTCGCGGTCGGCCCGCGCCTTGGCCTTGCTCTTTTCCTCGGCCACACGCGTCACTTTGGCATCCTCCCGCGAGACGCGCCTCTGATATTTGGCTTCCTCCGCCTTCCTCTTCTGTTCCTCGTGGTCCTTGAGTGCGCTTCGATTCTGCTCGTCTGCGAAGACGGCCTTCGTCGTCTTGAGGGTGCCGCGCTGCCCCACGAGCTCGTGGCGCTCGCTCGCGATGGAAGGGGCGAGGTGGGCCGCCAACTGGCCGAAGGAGAAGGTGCTCATGCGCTGACGTATCGACCAGTCACTGACCTGCGCCTTCTTCTGGAACTTGTTTGGGTCCCACGGCTCCACACCTGTTTGCTCGAACGCCATCTTGATTGTAGAAGGAATAAACGTCTTTTCTTCTGCCTTGGTGATACACGCTACCAAGTACCAAACAGTCAGGCTCCACCCCTTGTTGTTCTAAATATCAATGGAGTGGACGAGCGTGGCCAGATCCTCCCGCAGGTCGTGCTTGAATGGCTTGAACATGTCGACGTTTAGTTGCTGGGTCATGTGCGTCGTGTTGGCAGGTAGCATTAAGACCTATAATTCGAAGGTGCCGTGCACTTCCAGCGCCTCGTACGACACGTGCCCCCTTCGGCCGTCCAGGATGAGCAGCTTGGCCTGCGACGGGCGTAGGTCCCAAAAGACGTTCTAGGAGGCGAACAGCGCGCACTCAGTGAAGAGGGCGCGGTACATGCCGGCCGGCTTGCGGTACATGAACAGTAACTTGGGAGGTGCGAGGTCACTCAAAAACTGCCAGGGCCTCGGCGCGCCCGACGCACGGGCGGCAGTGCCCGCCTAGGTGTCGTCGACCTCTTTACTGGCCGAGCTGCTAGAGTCTCCCGCGAGCGCCGTCCCCGCTACCTCTGACTGCCCCCCCGCTGCGACCGCCTGTCCTCCGTTCCCGGCCAGGCGTCGCCGCCTGACTCTGCCGGCTTTGCCAATGACGACAAACGAGGGTGGCAGCTTGCTCCCGTCCGCTGTGACTATAGGCAAAAAAGTGGGAGTTGTAGCAATTGAAGCCACCGTTGGAACCAGGACTTCGACCGACTTTCCGGCCCTCGCCAGGTATGGCTTCCACCGAGAGGACATCAGCTTCTTGGGTTCTACGCCGCATTCGTCCGTGCTGAAAACACTTTCGCTCGTGATGTCCTTCTCTTCTCGTACTTGTTTCATCAGCGCGCACACTCGAGCGAGGTGCTTCGGGTTCGTAGCCGCCGCCCTGGCCGCAGACAGCGACCGCCCGTACACCTTCGTGACCTCGGGGTGCCGTAGAATACAGAGGAAGTGCCATATCCGGCCGGGCCGGCCGTTGACAAACGTCTGGTGGATGTTTTAACGGCGCTCCATGGACACGTCGCGTTTCGCGTACGCCGCCGCAGCCGACCTCAACAGCACTCGTGCCATCGGAGAGCCGCGCTTCGCGTAGTATATGAGCTTCTTGACGATCAAGGCTTCCTCGTCGGCGATCAGGATAGGGGGGCAGTCACGCTTTGCACCTCGCAGCCCATCCATCGCGCGCCGCACCACCCCCTGAGAGACCTTGAACTCCTCGGCCACGGACAGTACAGACCGGCCGGCCCGAAAATCAGGAAGTAACGCCTCCATGCGGGCCTCCTGGGAGGCAGACACATCCCGCGGTGCCCGTGCGGGGGTGGCGGCACGGCAGCCAGCACGACGGGCGGCAGGGCTGGCAGCAGGTCGGGTGGTGGGGCGGGCCCCTGCCCCCGTGCGGCCTGCCATCGCAGGGGGACCACGCCCGTGCAGGCGAGAGAGAGAGCGGCTGCAAAATGGCGACCGTGCCGGGGAAGGTGGTGCGGACGACAGGGGCGCTGGCCCTGATGTACCCGCTGTGGTTATTCTCGGGCAGCCGCCGGGCCGGGCGCTACGGCAGGGGGGGTTGGGGGTATGGTGCTTCTGGCTCCGACGTGGGTCCGAGCGGCGGACGCGGACGGACCTGATACCGAATACTTGATAGATCCAGCGCCCAGTGGCCCAGAGCATGCACTGAACAGTCAATGCAGACCCATTGCAGTCCGTCCCACCATTCTCGGCGCCACCGTCACGGGCCCTGCGGTCGCCGACCCCACCGTCGTCGAACCGACCATTGTCTGCGCTACAGTGGTTCTCCAGCCACTCTGGTGCCAGATTGTGCTCCAACAGCGCAGGGGAGGCGATGCCACGACAGGTGGCGAGAGCGAAGCCTCAGATGGAGGGGATAGCGACAACCTGGACAGTGGGGGGCGTGGCTCATTGGACGGCGGGCGGAGCGAGTGGGCGGGCGGAGGAGACAGGAACGACTCCGACGGAGAGGGTGTCGCGGTGTTCTCTCTTTTGTCTGAAAACGAAATATACAACCCCTGAGGCCCAAAGGGGAGAGGCCCAGAGGGAGGCGGCAAGGTAAAAGTGCAGTCCGCGCCCGTCCCACAGAGGGGGGCAAAGTGATCAGGGCAGACACCCGAGCGAGCAAGAGACTCAAGGCACGGCTGGGTTTTCTTGTGAACACGAGGGGGAGGCCGAGACTTCCCCTAAAGAGCCCCCACGGAGGCCCCCTAGCGGGGCCACAGCGGGCCAGCACACGCCAGCACCCCGGCCCCTAATGGGCAAACGAGGCGCCTTCGCTAGGTGGCCGCTATTCAGTCCTGACCGGCGGAACGATGTGGAATCAAGGGAGCCTCGGGAGCCCGTGGCTTGGCCTCCAATCGGAGCTGGCCAATGCAGGCCACCCGTAATGCGAGAATCAAGTCCCTCCAAACAATGCGAAATGTAATCACAGAAAAATCAAGTCCGACAACCGCGACCAGCAGCGGCCAAGATATCCAAGCGCACGTGTGCCAATCAGACGGCCACATCACAGCCACGATCCGTCCCGAGTATGAGGCCAACGTAGGGCCCACGAAAGCTGTCCAGCCACCACCCAGGCCGATCCGCCGGCCATGTACACCTCCGCCCAGGCCGGCCCGCCACCTGATGATCCCAACCGCCACACGGCCCCCACATCAAGGCCGAGCGTCCCCGCCGGCCCCGTCGCACAGTGTTAGAGATGTCGGGAGCAGGGGCCGTACGACCGAGTGGGTAGGCGCCACCAGGTGGTGCGGGGCGCAGCCTGCAGATCCAAGACAGCGCGGCCAGAGGGGACCGTTGCATCGTCGGTCCACAGGGTGGGACGTCATCGCGAGTACATCAGCGGAATCCCAGCGGGTGCTGTGCCCCTCGGGCCCGTTCGTCCACCATTCCCCGCCCGCATCCGCCGATTGTTGGACCTCGTCGATTGCCCTTCCCCCCGCTTCCGCTGGTTGTCCGTCGGCCTTGTCGTGGGGTGGGCCTGCCGGCACCGTGTTGTCGTCCTGTCGCGTTTGTCTTGTCCACCACGATGGCACCCGATCTCGGCGGGAACGAGCGGTGCACGACCATTTTAGAGGAGATCCCGGACGTGTCCGACGTGGCGGGAAGGGCGGTGGCGTGGACGCGGGAGGAGGATCGTGAGTGGACCCAACGTACGTGGGCCCACACCCTCTTCCGGAACCTTGACGGGGGGACTCCCGCGATCGCCTTTCTCAAGCAGATGCGCCTCTGGTCGGACGCGTTGGCTCCCACGGCGGACGATCGGTCGACAGTTCTCACGGTGGTCCGGCGTCCGTCCGAGGCTGGGTGTGTGCGGACCTACTGACAACGTCGGACGCAGATGGTCGGCTCGTCCTACACGGCGCCGGCTAGGGAGCTTGTCTTGATGTCCCCACCCTTCCTTGGGCTCCCGTTGGACTTCCGGTCCCACATGTCCATCACGGCCAGCCGCAATCACTGGACCGCGTCGTGTCCCTTTCTTGTCGGGTGGCACCAGGCGGAGTTCATCAGCTGCCCGCAACCCCGGTGCGCCCAGTACTATGCGCGGGTCTCGCCGTGGTGGTCGTCGGTGGAGGTCCCGTATGGGGCCATGGTTGGGCTCCCGCCGGTCCAGGCGTACATGTCGGGGGCCTTGTTGGACCGCGACGACTTTTCCGTCATGGTCCTCCGTAGCGCGTGGGCGGTCTTGGCGGGTGCCTTCTCGGTCGACAGTTTCCGGACGTTGAGCATCATGTGAGTGTACCTAAAGTCCCTCCGCTCGTGGATCCTCCGCGCTGGCTTGCGTGCCATTTGTCACCTTCTGACGGGGCCGGACGAGCGGGCTGCCGAGGAGTTGGGTGCCCTGTTGGCCACGTTGGACAATCTTCCCGTAGGACCAACATGGACCCACCTTCTTGGCCGCGTGGCCACCGAGCGTCGGGACCGCTGCTCCTGGCTGTCCGTCGTCATGACGTCCGACGGGTCCGTGCTGGATGCCAAGGTGGATGAGGACCTTTTTCCTCTCTTCTCTCCCTCCTCGGCGGGCGTCCTCGAGGGTCGGGCCCTCGTTGCGGAGGAGACCGAATGGGGCCAGGTGGTTCGGTCTTTACGTCCGACGGACATGGGGCCAAGTGGGACTGACCAAGCGCGGTCGAGCATCCCGTCCGTCTCGCACGTGATGGCAAACGAGGATCCCCCCCCGTCCGCCACGAGACCACGCATTTTCACGGTGAGCCTGCCAACCGATCGGGACATCAAAGACCACACGTTGGACTCGTTGTAGCATGCACCCCCGTGTGCCGTTCGTGACGTGTTGGTTGTTTTCTTGGGCTTGGATCAGCGTGCGGCCGCCAGGTTGCATATGGGTTCCTTTCTGGTCGCGCTTTTGCATACGTTGGTCCGCCAGGGGGAGGCGGTCCGGAAGTGGACGGAGCGGCTCGTTGGGGTGAGTACCGTCGGGGCCGCCAATCTGCTTGTCCGCTTTGGCCGTGATGCCTTTCGCGAGGTGGTTCTTCGGGAGGTCGACACGGCGGAGGCCGGTTTCTCCCACCGAGGACATGCGGGGGGGCCGTCCGGTCGTCGTCAGGTCAGCGCGAGGTAGGACTCGGCGGAGGGGGATCAGGCAGGGCCCTCTCAGCGCTACCTGTTCTGGCGTTCGTATTGGTGGTAGACCGTCCGTAGTGGGGTCCGTACCGTCCGCCGTGGAGAGCGAGGGATCGTTTTGAATTTGTAATTCTGCGAGTAGACATGAAGAAGTTTTGCTTGCGTACCTTTCCAATCCGCCTTCGTTCGGGATTTCGGTCCCACAACCCAGCGAGGTCTTGAGACGCAAACACGTGAGTCTCGAGAGGCCCGTTTCATATAACGGCCGACCGCTACGCCTGGTCCGACGGACACGTCAACCGCGTGTGTCGAGCCAATGCGCGCCGTCCTGCTTGTAATTGACCGGGTCCGACCGCCGCCAGCCGGCCAAGGGAGTCAAAGGGAGGGGCCCCAGGGAGAAGCCCGCAGGATCGAACGAAGTTGGCCGATCTGACGCACGAAGAGGCCGTTCTGGGACATCGCCTCAGGGGACTCGGACGGGTCACCAACTCAGGAAGGCCGCCAGTCCACTAGGGTCAAGGAGACGCTTGCTCCGGAAGTACTGGCGGACCTTGCGTGGATCGAACTTTCACGCGCGCTCCCAGGTGTCCTCCTCGGGCCCATAGTCCCGCCAATGGACCTTCAGCCGTACGCTTATGTCGTCGTCCACCTCATGGGTGAGGAAGCGGTCCCATACGAACGCTGGACGGTCTGCCCAATGTCCGTCCGGGACGACTGCATCTGGGACTGTCCATCCGTCCATGTTCGGTTAATTTCCCGTCGGGGGAGGCGCCCAGATCACATGGTCGCTACTAACCGTGTCGGGCAGCCCGTCCGCGAGGACAGTGTAGGTGCGCCCGTCCGTGCGGTCAATCGCAAACGGTCCGACCACCTTGAGGTCCAACTTGCGCCTTTTCATGTCGTGTGTGTCCACCAAGACCCAATCACCGACCTTAAAGGCCTTGTTGTCCGGCCGGACTCGCTTATCGAAGTTCCGCTTGTACCGTCGTTGAGACATGGCGGGGGCGGCTCGGACCTGCGCGATGATGTTTCGTAGGCGGCCTCGTTGCTGTGACCTCACCTCGCGGGCCGTCCTTGGGACTGACTGCGGGTACGCGTCCTTGGGGAGGCGCTGGACGGCCAACGTCCGTACCCGTTCTGGTACATCGAACTCAAGTGGGGCTACCCCGGTGCTCTGTCGTGGCCGTGAGTTGTAGGCCAACGTTAGGACAGAGACCAGCTCGTCCCACGTCTCTTGATGGTCGCCGACCTACGCCTTGGGTTGGGCCACGACGGTTCTGTTGTACCGTTCGTCCTGCTCTTGCGTCTGGGGATGGTAGGTCGTGGACTACAGGTTGGTAATTCCCATCAGCCGGAAGATTCCCTGGAAAAGCGTTGAGGTGAACTGGGGCCCATTGTCCGGCAGGAGGCTGTTTGGGGGAACGTAGGACGCCACCCAGGTGTCAGAGAACGCCGAGGCCACGGCTTCTGCGTCTTCCCGCGGGAGTGCCACCTCGCGGGTCAACTTGGAGAAGCGGTCCACCATCACGGGGAGGTAGCGGTTGCCCATGGCGGTCGTAGGAAGTTTTCCCAATAGGTCCAGGCACACAGCGGACAGCGGTTCCGTCGGGGAAAAGAGACTTTGCTGGTTGGTCCGTCGGCGTCCGCCCACGCGCCGCTTGGCGCAGGTCCTACAGTTTGCCACGGGGTCGTACGCGTCGGCCACCATGGACTCCCAATAAAGGAAGCGCCGCATGGACACGTACATCTTGTTGGCGCCAGGGTGTCCCGCATTGGCCGGCGTGTGCTCCATGGTGCGGATCTCCATCCGTACGGCCTTCGGGACGTACAACTGCGTGGCCCGGTTCAATGGTGAGCGCCGCATCAGCAAGCCCTGCGCATTCTCTGATTAGAGGGAGTGGGTGTTTTGGTCCATCTCCCGTCGGAGCTCATGAAACCAATTGTCCTGGGCTTTGACCTTGACCAGACAGTCCACCGTGATGGGGGGATAGTCCTGTCTGTCCTTGTAGGACGGCTTGGTCCAGGCCCGCGAGGAGTTGTCCAGGGTGAGGCAGGGGATCTCCTCCGGGATTGGCTTTGTGTCCACAGCGGGTGTCACGAGCCGCGACATCGTGTCCGCTCCGTGGTGAGCGCCCTCCGCGCGGGTCTCGACCAAATAGTCGAACTCGGAGAGTCTTAACCGCCAGCGGGCTAAGCGACCATGGGCCCCATCCATATGGAGCATCTAACGGAGGGCAGATTTGTTCGTCTGGACGATGAACCGTGTCTCTTGGACATACGGACGCAACATAGAGAGGGCCCAAACGACCGCGAGGCACTCTTTCTCCGTCGTGCTGTAGTTCTTCTCGGCCCCCGTGATGAAACGACTCCAGTACCCAACCGGCTCTTCGGTCATGTCCGGCTGTTTTTGCGTCAGGACGCAACCCACATGGTAATCGCTGGCGTCCGTGTCCAACACATAGGCCCCATTAGACCGCGGGGATGCCAGGATCGGAGTGCTTGTGATCCGCCTCTTGAGCTCCTCAAAGGCGTCCCTCTGGGCTTGTGCGAACGGGGGTAGTGGGTCCGACACCTCCGGACTTGTTAGGGCCGTCAGGGGTCTGGCTACTTGTTCGTAGTCCTTCAAAAAACGGCGGTACACGATGCACTTGCCTAGGAAACGCCGTAGGTCCTTCTTGGTCCGGGGCGGTTCAGCCCGACGTAGGCGCACCAGGGTCTTCTCGGTCACCCGGATGTGTCCGCGGTCCACGATATGTACCATGTATTCGACCTCCTCCTGGAAAAGGAAGCACTTGGACGCCTTGAGGGACACGGCAGCGCGGGACAACAGACCGAAGACCTCGTCCAAGTGGGTGATGTGCTCCTCGACCCCCCGGAAGAAGACAATCACGTCGTCCAGATAGACCAGGCAACTCTTCCACTTGAAGACCGACAGGGTCATATCAATGGCCGGCTGGAGGGTGCCCGGCGCGTTGGTCAAACCAAAGGGGAGCCGGATATATTTGTAGGTTCCCTCGTGGCACGTGAAGGTCGTCTTGTCCTGGTCCTTGATGGCCACTGGGATCTGCCAATAGCCGCAGTTGCAGTCCAACATGAAGAAGACGGACGCCGCGCCCAGAAATTCAATGCAATCGTCCACGCGGGGCAGCCGGCACGTGTCCTTCACCGTCACATCGTTCAGGCGGCGGTACTCCACGCAGAACATTGGGCAACCGTCCGGCTTGGGCACAATCACGACCGGGAAGGACCACTCGGACTGAGTCGGCTCGATGACCTTCATCTGGAGTTGCTTCGCCACTTGGCCCGCCAGGAGACGACGGTGGTGGAACCCCGTCCGGTAAGATTGGGACCGAATAGGACGAGACCCAGGGTGGAGGGCGATCCAGTGGGGTGTCACGTCAATCTGGCCCAGCCTGCCACTCCATAGGCCCTTATACCGATCCATCAGCTGATGTATCGCGGGATGTTAATCCGGCGGGATCAGCTCATAGGCCACCATGGGAGATGGTGATGGTTCCGTCGGCTCTTTATCCGGCGGGACCCAATCTTGCAGCGCCCCGTTGGTACTCGGGGCTGGCGCCTACACTGGGACCGACGGCGTTTCCTTGGGACAGTGATCTTCCGTCGGCCTCACCGTGCAAAGCGGGTCCGTCCCCACATTAGCGGGCTGGTCATCCTCCGTGATCTCGTACGTCGGGCCCACGTAGGGCTCCGCCAGGCCCTTCGCGTAGTTCTTCGGTAGGGTGACCGGCCTGCCCGAAACGTTGGTCCAGTGGAGGATGAGTTCACGGCGGGGCTTGGGGATGGCAAGGGCATTATGCAGGCGGAGTCCTTTCTGGGCCAGCACATCGGGACGTTCCACGAGACGACACAGCGCCGCGGTCCCACACACCATGCAGACTGCTTGGACGGTGCGAGGGGCCAAAGTCACGCCCTGTCGCAGGTAGATGGCCCCCTTGTCCCGACGGGTTGGGTTGCCCTTGACCGGGTTGGGCTCCTTCTTCTTGCCGTCCCACGCGTTCTCCGCCTTATTCAGGCTACCATGGCTCCATGCGACGGTCTCATAGCCCGGGTAGATGGCCTTCACGTGCTCCATCCGGAAGTCCATTCGCAGGAGGACAGGGACCGAGCGAGCCTTGACCACCAAGAACTGGAAGGGCATCGCGGCACCGTCCACGAAGACGGACAAACCCACTTGGGTCTTGTCCAGCAGGAGTTGTCCGGACGCGTCACACACGTGGGTCGACCGAGGGGCCCGCCGAGCTTGCGTTTTCCAGCCAGGGGGGGGAGGACGTCCTCTCGGACGACACTTGGTACCGCCCCGGTTTCCAACACGCATTGGGTCTGGTGCAAAGAAAAGGTCGACGTCAGACGCAGGGCCGCCGAGACTACGAAGTTCCGTTTATGCAACTTGAAAAAGGTCCCCTTCAACGCACAGGAACAAGCGAGACCGCGCCGTCGAGAAGCTTGTGCCGCCGGTCTTGTAAGCAAGTTGGGTACGCAGTTTGAAGCAGGGCCCGCGCATGCACTAGCCCACAAAGGGGTGTCGGTCAGCTGTCCGCCCCCCACTAAGCGTTCCCCGACTCGGGCTTGTCCTGATCGTTCCCCGACTGGTTCCCAGGGTCCCCATCTTGCGTGTCCCCTGCATCCGACTTGTTGATGCCGTCACAGACGGCCTGGACCATAGCGATCCGAATCTGTCTGTTGTAGCTCTGCGTGACCCGCCCCTTTTCGTCCTTCCCGGCCCCACGACTGCGCGTTGCTTGGAGGAAGGACTCTCGGGCCTTGTTCACGAGCGCCTATGCTGGTCCGTCAGGATCGAACACTTGTAGGACATGTGTCCCGGTGTCCAGCACAGGATACCAATGCGGGGCCGCCGGGGGTCTTCAGGACCCCCGGTCAAAACCCGAGGGACGTGGTCCTGCCGGGCCCAAACGGCTTGGGATTGCCCCGGGTTGGCCGCCGGAGGAGTGGCCACACGGGGCTCTGTCTCACCAAGGGCCATCACCTGAAAATCTGCCCCGCGTAGGACCCGCCCGAGGGGTCACCGAGAGACGACGGGGACCACGAGAGGAAGATGGTGGCGAGGGACTTTGTCCATCTAGGGACAAAGTCATGACCCCCTGTGCCGCCTTATGCTTTCCCGACGTGTAGGTCACCAACTGCTGGAAGGAACAGGCAGGCGTGTTGTAGACAAACGCGTCCGTCCGGATGTAGGCCGGTAGTCCATGAATTAGTTCCTGCTTCATGGTCCCTTCCGTATGGATGCTCCCACACCGGTCCGACAGGCCCCGAAGGCGGGCCGAGAAGGACTCGATGGTCTCTTCGGGCTCGATGATCGCCCGACTAAAGGTGTCTTGCGCGAGAGCCAGAATGTGTGGCTCCGCGTAGGTCTGCAGGAACAATGTCATCGCCACCGGGTAGGACGTGATGCTCGCGACGCCCACTGCGGTCCCAGAGTCCGGTAGCGTGCGGACGTAGCGTAGTTCCGCATCGCACGACAGGAAGTAGGGGACCGCATAGAGGGCCATCCTTTCGGAGACGTCATTGTCGTCACATGCTTTGACCAACTTTCGCAGCCAGGAGAAGACCTTGAGGGGGTCCTTTCCCGAAAACGGCGGGAACCCGCCGAAGGAGTGCTCCATTTTTTTTGGTTGTTCGCCCCAGTTTTCGCGCTTGGGCCGACCCGTAGCCCGTCCGACGGTTCCGTAGACGGCAGTTCGTGTAGTCCAACAAGTGCGAAAACCGATCGTCCGAACATTGTAGAACCGGAATAGGAGGGACAGCCGGATTGGTCCCGTGGGGCGTAGTAGCCCCCCTAGCGTCTTGACCGTGGGTCGACCCGGAGGAAGATTCATCCGACGAAGAAGACGAGGAGACTGGATGGCGACGCCGGGAGTGGTGCCGCCTCTTGTGGGACCGGCTGGTCCCACCTTGTTCAGACGCTTGTCCGCCAGACTCAGCCCGTCGAGGGGACCTGCTCAGGGCCCGAGTCACGTCGGCCAGCTTGTCCTGTCGGAACGCGTCCAGCACAGACCGTAGATCATTCGGCATCAGGGACGATCCACAACGGCCAAGAGGGTCGTGAACACTCGGAAGAGGGGGCGGGGGCGACACACGAGGGGGAATTCCGGTCGGACCCCCGTCGGAAGTAGTCCGACGGCGACCTGTCCCTCACCCTCGGCCAGGAGGAGAAACTGAAGACACATCCGCGGGCGCACCCCGACCCCGTCCACCAGCGGGAGGGTCCAGCATGTTGGCCCCACGGCACTCGACTGGTCCCCTACGGATACCAGAGGGAAAAGAACCCAAACGGTTAAAAGAACAGAGAGGCTCAGCCAAAGAAAGAGGAGGGGCGTCCCGATACAGGACAAAACTATGTCCCTCCCCTTTTGCTTCCCCATTAATGTACCGATTTTCTCTCTTCTGTCCGAAAAGGAGATCAACAACCTCTGGGGCACAAAAGTGGGAGGCCCAGAAAGAACCGGCAAGGGAAAAATGCTGTCCACGCCCGTCCCAGAGAGGGGGGCAAAGGTATTACGGCAGAGACCCGAGGGAGCAAGAGACCCAAGGCACGGTTGGTTTTTCTTGTGAACACGAGGGGGAGGCCGAGACCTCCCCTTAAGAGCCCCCACGGAGGCCCCCTAGCGGGGCCACAGCGGGCCAACACACGCCAGCACCCCGGCCCCTAATGGGCAAACGAGGCGCCTTCGCTAGGTGGCCGCTATTCAGTCCTGACCGGCGGAACGATGTGGAATCAAGGGAGCCTCGGGAGCCCGTGGCTTGGCCTCCAATCGGAGCTGGCCAATGCAGGCCACCCGTAATGCGAGAATCAAGTCCCTCCAAACAATGCGAAATGTAATCACAGAAAAATCAAGTCCGACAACCGCGACCAGCAGCGGCCAAGATATCCAAGCGCACGTGTGCCAATCAGACGGCCACATCACAGCCACGATCCGTCCCGAGTATGAGGCCAACGTAGGGCCCACGAAAGCTGTCCAGCCACCACCCAGGCCGATCCGCCGGCCATGTACACCTCCGCCCAGGCCGGCCCGCCACCTGATGATCCCGACCGCCACAGAGGGGTTTGACGAATCAGCCGGCGCGGGACGTGATGACTCCCGCACGGAAGCGAGTGAGGACGCTTCAGGTGGCAACGATAAATCACTTTTTGCACGCCTTGCGGTCCCCTTTCTAATCGTATTTTCCCCAAAAGAGACTGACCATGCTCCTGTCCCGTATGAACTCGAATGGTTTCCAGCTCGAGGTTGCTGAGACTTCGTGTCGGTTCGGGTAGACGAAGGACACGATGCACTAAACTCTACGACACATCAAATCCATAATTGGGTACCTTCTCACGCGATCGACGAACTGAACGGGCCCTTAAATCCTGCGAGCAAGAGACCTTCCTCGATCAACACGGAAACAATCGGTTGTGAAACGAGAACGTCTCGACGTGGTGCGCCGCGAGAATGCATCGCTTGAACAGGGTCTACAATGTGCGTAAGTGTGCTATATCACCGGATATTGACTGCAGTGGGGTAGTGCGGCCCGAAAGCCCCAACCCCGTTGGAACCGGACACACAATGTTGTCGATTGTATTGGCTGAAGAATGTGCCATCACGTTCCGATTGAACCACGTCACTCCGCCGGTGGATGTGGACGAGCGCGGGCGCATGACACCTGCCCGCCGACAGCTCCGCGTTGCGGATAGCGCGGTCTGAGCGTTCGAGGACGAGGGCGGTGCTGAGTGTCGGCTCTCTGAACCGCTTGGCCGCGAGCACCGCCGTCGTAAACTCCAGCCTCGCCGCCGCCGGGGGGGGGGGGGGGGCGCCCCCGCCGCCCCCGTCGCCGCCGTTGCCGCCGTCGCCGCCAACCCCACCACCGCCGACGGCGCCGGTGCCGTGGCGCTCGGCGGCGGCGGCGGCGGCGGTGGCGGCCGCCACCACCGCCGCCCCGAAAGCCGTCTCCGCGTCTGCCGGATACGGGACGACGAGGCCTCGGCGGGGCAGACGACTCTGGGGGCGACCCCGCGACGAGCGAGGCCTTCCCCTGCCGCGCGGCGACGGTGACCGCGGTGTCGGCGTACTGCCGCTGCGCTGCTGCGGCGTGGACGCTGGTCATGCCGACGTGGGCGGTTTCGGGGCGGAGGTGGCGGCGGTGGCGGCTGCGGCGGCGGCGGGCGGCGGTCCGCCGCCGTCCGGCGACCCCCGTGGCCCCGTCGACACCGCCACGGGCGGCCGCCTGGCCGTTGTAGACGCGGTGGCGATGAGAGGGGGGGGCCTCGGGCACCCCCGGATAGGGGGGGGAGGGAGGGGGGCGGCACTGCCCGCCGCGGCGCCGGTGGTGGGCGCGGCGGCGGTCGCCACGGGCAGCGGAGCCAACGGGGCGGCCTGCGCCGCAGCGTCGCCGCCGCCTCCCATGGGAAGAGGCGCGCCGCCCTCGCCCATCGACCGCCCGCGACGTCGGCGGTGGCGGCGGCGGCGTGTCTGTGACGGCGCGACGGCGTCGGATGGCGACGGCGGCGGGGCGGTGGCGGCGGCGGGGATGGAGTCCGCTGCCGCGCCGGCGGAGGAATGGGAGGCGGCGGTGGCTTACGCGGCGGCAGCGGCTGCGCTGGAAACGGGGTTGGCGGTTGCAGCAGCAGCGTCGCGCTATGCCGACCATCGGCGGCGGCGGCCGCGCTGCCGTCGCCATGGCGGGCAGTCGGTGGCATCTGCGCTGGTCCCGACAGTGGCTGGGGCGGGGGGGTGGGGGACCATTCAAAGGCCGGGGATTCGGC
>Ga0209093_1000482_pt1 | contig 21755 bp, 24 predicted proteins | sample SidtaG_4_FD_187450 | JGI IMG/M metagenome (GOLD analysis project Ga0209093, IMG submission 187450) | Marine algal microbial communities from Sidmouth, United Kingdom - Sidmouth_Male1 metaG (SPAdes) (version 2) | ecosystem: Host-associated > Algae > Red algae > Unclassified | place: Sidmouth... | reverse complement strand
ATCTTGTTGATTTGATCAGCAATGATCTGCCGTTTGAAAGGACCCGTGCGGTACGGTTGTGCCCGGATAGGGACGGCATCTGCTGGGGTTACAATCGCATGCTCAGTGGCATGTATAGTACCGAGGTTACCGTCCCACATCGTGGAATGCGTGCGTAGCATCTCTCGGATTTGCTTATGCAAGTGCTCCGGCGCTTCGCTAAGGTCCACATCCTCGACGGGGTCGTCGGACGACGATGTATCCTCACCGGCTGGTGTGTCTTGGGTTGCCTTCTCCTCTCTTATGGCGGCCAACATGGGCCCTTGGAATGGTTCGGCGAACCCGAGGATGCTGTTCTTACGAACTATGGCCTGGTCCGGCCCGAAGTTGAAAACCTTAATCAAAAATGGTTCATCGGGCTTGACCAGTGCGACGCCACGGGCGACTGCCACTGACGTGTGCCGACATAGGCGAATGTGAGGCGAGATGGTGACGAGGCCAGGGGTGGCGCAGGTCGCCATAACCCATTCTTCCATTCGTCCTTTGACGCGAACCTGGCGACACGCCCGTACCTTGGCAGGTTGGTTTTCCCACGACCGTTCCCACTTATTGACGAGTAGGGTGGCGAGGATAGGCGTTCGCCTCAGGTTTCTGGTGACATCACCAACGTGGTCTTGCCACACCACTTTCTTCAAGCGTGTGAAGATGACTTCGACATGGTTATCCATAAACTCGGTACCGAGAATGCATGGCACCGATAGGTGTTCGGCGACAAAGAATCGGTCGAAGAACTTGGCGCATCCAACATCTATGTATAGATATATGGCATAATTTGCTATGAGGCGGTTGTTGTTTGCATCTTTGATGCGGGGTGTGCGCTCGAGCTTCTCAGCATAACTTTGCCAGTTGGCGGGTAAGACATTAGGTCGAACCAAGTTAATGCCGGCTCCAGTGTCCAAGACAGGGCGACAGCTGTGCATTGCCCGTTGGAAAGGGCCAATAGTGGCCGCAATCTCGTAGTGCCGGTGGGCCGGGCTTAGGATCCTTCTGACTTTACGTCTTTCACCAGTTGGTGATGATGCGCCGGGCAACCCGGGAAGGGGCACCCGGCTCATTCGTTTTTCGAGTCGGTGGACTCGTTGCTATCGCTTTCAGCGGTTGGTTTGGTATCCTCCGTTACGGAGTTCACGGCAATAGCGGACGGACGGCGCTCACGTGGCCGATACGGCTCAGCGCATTGCGCCGCAAAGTGACCGGGCTTGTTACAGTTGTAACATATGTCGGTCCTCGCCTGAGGCGACTCCTTGGAGGAGGAGAACGGGACCGGGCCCGTGGTTGAGTAACCGGGAAGGGGCGGTCGACATTGGTATGCCGAGTTGGCATGGGAGAGGCGTACGCCACCTTAGTCTTCTGAAGACGAGGCAGCTTAAGCGATGAGCGAAGCTTGTTCGTTCCGTCCCAATAAATCTGCGCGGCAAAGATGGTGTCCGCCAGAGTGCGCTTGGGGAACTGCCCGTCCAATACCCGGACATGAGATTGGATAATCTCGGACAAGCCATTGATGAAGGCATCCTTGACATCTTGAGCGTGGAACAGGCCATCTAGGCGGTCGCACTGTGTCTCAAAGCGGAGCCCAAAGGCTGTGGGCGACTCATTGTCGGGTTGACGCATTGTAATAATGTCGTGGTAGGCGGAGGCCATTACGGCGTGGGTGGTATTCTTGGCTAGAAGCCAATTAATAGCAGCACCATAGGTACGGATCGCATAAGTGCGGCGCCCGGCCTCCGAGTTGGGGGCACTCGAGAAGGCTCGTTTAGCCGCGCCGGACAGACGAAAAGCCAAGAGCGGGAGGGATTGCCCATGCGTCAAGCCGGCTGCGTCACATGCGCGCCGAAAGGTTGTCAAGAAGGTGAATACACCGAGGGGGCTGGTGCCCGTAAACGGCTCTTGCCCTTGGAATGCGCCGTCAAGGCGGCGGTTCATCTTATGGGTTTTCTCCACTAGGGAGGGGGGCAGAGACAGATCACGTCGGATCAGGAAGTACGTACGATAGTCCAATAGGGACTTGAAGCGACTGTTGGAGGGTCGGATGACCTTGAGCCGATCGGCTTTCTCCAAACGCTTCTTAGAGTCGGAATGACCCTTGTACGGACCCAAGCGGGATCGTCGAGACGCAGCGTCCGACGACGTGTCCGAGGACTCAGAGCCGGAGCTCGACGACGGGGACGACGGGGAACCCGGGGATTCTCCGGAGTCGGATGACGACGAGGAAGTTGTCCCACTGGACGAGCTTGAATCGTTCGCGGCCGACATGTTGGCGTTCTCAACTGAGGATGTCGAGCGGGCCAACTTGGTCTCCTTGCGGATCTTACGCGCCTTCTTGCGAAGCTTGCGCTTTTGATCCCGACGTTCGGTCGCTTGGCCAACTGGCTCTGGACGAGAGGAAGACGACTCGCCCCCCTTGGGGTCGAGCTTGACCTTGGCCTTGCTCTTCGTCTTGCGACGCGCCTTTGTCGCCCGGGCATCGGACTCTATGTCCTCCTGGCGCATAGCCTCCACGCTTGCGATCAGTTCGTCGTTGGCTTCCGCTAACGAGCGGTTAGTCGCTTGTTGGGCCATCAGACGGAGACGAAGTGCCTCCACCTCCGCCTTAAGGCTCTCCGCGTCGAGCGGTTGGCCAGTGGCCGCCGCTTTCAACGCAGGTGATCCCAAGATGGAACCACCTAGGGTGTTGGCGTCTCGCATGTTCGTACGAGCGCTTCCCGGTGGGACGTAGTCGGAAGGCAGGGCGTTGCCCTTACCCTTCCTGTTGCCACGTTGCCCGTCTGCACCACCAGGGATCATTGCTTAACCGGAAAAGTGCCAACAGAAGCGCCCCGCGCTCCAATTGGAGATTACCGCCCACAACGCCCAGCGTCGTGGCGCACACAAGTGGGAGACGCGCCCAGCGCGTCAAGCCAATGGGTGCAATACCCGTCACCGTGCCACTTGGCAACAAGAGACAGCTCTCGGGCACCGCGTGCAGATGCACGCGGCAGGCAAGAGTTTCCCCTGCTGCTCCACCAAATGTGGTATTAATGACGTTGGTTAAATAACCAGTAAATGGCGACCGACCGTAGACGCGCGATACAGCGAACGCTATCGCCTTAGAGGCGAGGAAAAAGAACCTTTGTTCGTGCAACATCCGATGGGGAGCCGAGGGTGCCGACGACGGCGAACCCCGGTCCCATGGTGCTTTTATTATCAGACGGTAAAGGGGCGGGGTCGATCGACCGAGCGATCATAAAGATCGAATAACCACCAAAATAGAGACGATAAAAGAAAGGACAGATATACAAGACGGAAGTAACCTCCCAAAGGGAGAGCCACAAGTCAGTTCAATCCTCCACGTGAATACTGACCAGTCAGGGGGGCTACCGAGCCCAATATCCGAATATTAAGGAGATATGCTACAGTTTGGCGCAGCAAGCTCATCCAAGACGTTACTTCCTCGTGACCTAGTCGAACGACTTCCTCGGGCCGGTCAACATCAGGGTCGACAACAGCGGCTGCATCGATCTCTGCAAGAACCCCGTCGAGCAAAAGCGCACAAAGCATACTGACAATCGCTACCATTCAGTGCGTGATGCCATCACGACGGACAAAATCATCCTCCAATACTGCCATACCGACAAAATGGCGGCAGACCGAATGACGAAGGAGCTTGCCAAGATCAAGCACAACAAACACGTCAAGACGATGGGACTCTGCTGATTTCAAGAACGACCCATGACTACATTTGAAAAGAAGAACAGTGCGGCTGCACTTCGGCAGGACGGCCGTCTTCTGTAGTACGAGATCAAGCTTTGCGGCGGACTTACCGCCCGATAACAACGTCCTGACGGGCCGAGGTCGTCAGCTGTCAGGCCGCGTCACGCAAGGGGGCGTGTTGGAACGTCAAGCTCGGTACCTCTGAAAGCCGCTGCTGTTGCAAAAGCAGAATCAAGAATCTAGGTTTTTGCAGGGGTTCGAACCGCCAACTCCCCGATTCGACGCGAAGGTCACGCCTAACGAGAGATGCGGCAATACTTCCCACTTGGCCGACATTGAGACTTCCTCGTCATTTAGTAGCGGCTCGTTTGTTTCACATTCGCACTCGTCCGAGTTGTCGTGAATGTTTTGTGATTTCATATTGTCTGTTCTTGCGCTTCTGATGCTTTGATTTGTTTGCGCTCTGCTTTGATCCTTGATGCATTGATCTGGTGAGCGTTTGGGTTTAGATTGTGGGTGGGCGCGTGCTCGGGGCAGGCTTGAGTGCTCCCTCTGGGACTGCTGGAGGAGTGCGTTTGATGACCAGAGGGGCCCTTGGGAATGACAACCTTGACATAACCCTCTCACACACGCACAAGCCCGTGCCACGCAACCCCATCACCGTCGTCCTCCATCCTCTTTCCCTTCTGCATGTCAACAGCCGTAGCAGGCGCCGTTCTCGCAGCGTTTGTCCTTCAATGCGAACGGCGCACCTTCACCCAATCTGGGCAGCCGTGCTCTTGCAAACATCCGGCATTTTCTGAGATCACCGGAAGATTAACGACGTCGTTCGCCGTGAGCTTCAGCAGATTCTCACGACACAGCATTGTACCGAGGTGAGCATCATGATAGCGTTGACAGTCCGACGCTTGTATTGGAGAGCGGTTAGGGGCTTTTGTAAGTCGTCAATGCTGACCTCCTCCGTCGCAGAGTCCTACGCCACCGCCAGAATGTCCGCCGTCACAGGCGGGATCAGGGCCGACGCCTCCCCGAATCTGGTCGCCTGCTGCTTGGAGCCTTGAAGTCATCCAGCGTCGACCTGGGCCTTGGGCGGGCAGCCGCAAGGAGTTTCTCCGTTGCAGACCTGAGTAGACGTGTTGTCTGCCAACGGTAACGGCTTGTACGGCCCTTATCGGTCACCACAATCCGCTAGATACGCATTTTTCCGGGCGAAATCCCGCATGGAGCAAGCAAAAACGAAGCCCAACGACGACGCAATGTAGCGCATGGAGACCACAGCCAAAAGAATGTTCCTTTCACCGACAAGGCGCTTCCATCCCCCATCCTACAAGAATCTCAAGATCCGATGAAGACGAAAAGATAGCGCATTGTCCAGCGTCATGGCAGTGCGCTCACCCTGTGCCGCCACGTCTTCGCCCCCGGCGTCGTCGACAACACCATATGCGAGGGAAATAAAGAGATTGAAGCGGACGGTGGCCGTCTCAATGGCGGTCCACCTGAGCGAGCGCAGTGCAAAAGCTGCGGCGCTACTCAAGAAAGCCGGTCGCGCCACCCTCACCGCGCTCTTGATCTCAAGCGCAAATGGGCCTACCTGCGGCACTCCTGCGGGCTGCATGCGATAGAAACGGAAAGCAGTTGGGCCGAATTACACCGCCTCGTTGCCTTCATCGTTAGTGTCCACATCGACCGCGCGCTGCAGGCCACCTGCGGGGTCATCAGCGGCATGTAGCATGAGTGCCGGATCCTTGGTAATAGGCGGCACGCAAAGCGGCCGCACACACACAAGAGAGTCCTATAAACAGAGGTCCGGCGCTGCATGGGCGACCTCGGCGGAAGTCGACGACGTGCCCCGGTCTCCCTGACCTGCTTTTGTGGCGCAGGATTCAAACTGGGAGAAACCTCTTAGCGTGCGACTCAAAAATGGGCGCAACTGTTCTGTGTAAACAGGAGAAGCGCCATCTTTGTGCTCTGCAGCCCGGAACGAACCAGACGCGCGACATTAAACCAGACAGTTACAGAAGCGGGAGGACGCCCAGAGTCCGTCTCGAACTCGAAGAGTGACAGACACGCCCGTGCCAGACGGTCAAGGCCACGAGCAGCGCTGCGAACTCGGCAGAATACGGGCAGAAGGTGAAGTCGTCTCAAAAGAATACACATCCTTTAGCAAGTAGCCATATTGAACTCGCAAACAGTGATGTACTTCATTTTCTGGGTACAGGCGATAGTACGCATTTAGTCAAGAGAAGTTACCCGGGGAATTCACCACTTCCCAGCCGATGGGAATATTATAGTTCACTCCCCACCGTAGGGGTGCGTGCCCGCGAAGAAGACAACGTGTCCAGGCGGTCGCCACGTGTGAATATACGAGTCCGGCCACTGGAAGCAATGCTGCCAACCTCTTGCACGGAGTGATTGGGGGGCTCGCTGGTGGCCAAGCACGGCCCGCGGCGGTGTGTTGGGACCGCGAGGGCTTCCTGACTGGCTGAATTGGGCGCCGACGATGGGGGGCAGGGCGGCGTCACGGTGCTATTGAGGTGGGCTGTGATAGACCGACATGCTTGGGAAGGACCCGTCGTCGACTTGATACTTGAGCCAGTGCCTTCTCAGGGGCTTCGGAGGGCCCCCGGCGGCCGCTAGGGCGTCGGCCGTTTGCATTGTTGCTGACACCAGAGAGGGGTGTGGACGCGTACCCCCCGTAGCGCCATGCTGGGCGGCCGCCGACGGCCCTTCGCCCTTTCCCGATCTGGAGACGATCTCGCGCGGGGGGGGGTGGGGCCCGTGCAGACGCCGTTTGAGGGAATAAACTCCCCAGCCGGCACCGGCTCGCGGGCGGTGGCGCAGGCTCCGGTAGGACCCAGAAATTTCGCGAGCAGCGCCCTTCATTGGGGTGTTGCTTGTGGGAGGGCTGCGTCACCGCTTTTGCTTCTGACTTTTCCACTGTTCCGTGTCCCTCGATATTATCCACACCACGACGTTGGTTTCTTCAATTACCAGGTCAACTTACTAGAGAATTGCACGATCACGTTCGATCTGCGTCTCTTCCCTTCAAATCTATCACCATCAATGCGGCGACCGAGAGGTGATCCGTCTAACATTTGCCATTGGCGTGCTTTCACAAAAGGCACGGAAATAGCCTCGTAAATTTTGAAGTTCGAGGTTGCTGGGATGTGTTGGCAGAATGAGATCATGAAAATTGCGTGCTCGCGAGTATTCGTTCGTATCAGATACGTTGGTCAGATGTAACCCCGTGAATGCGTGCTTATCGAGTTGTTTCCTCCCCAGAGGACCCACTCCGCATCTTCATTGTGTGTCGCTGGGATTTCTCGATGGGGTGAAATCCCGCCATCAAAACCCCATCTCGATGGCCGATGAGGCTCGATGGGCCTCGATGAGACTCTTCTAAAGCAGACGATACCCATCGACCGACCCTCCCGACTCTCCCATCTCAGCCCATTCAAGCCCATCCCCCATCCAAACGTGCTTTGGATGGGCGGTTGTACGCCCCGACGGGCAGATAAGTATACTTTTGCTCATCGGGCCCACCCCCTTGGGGGTGGCAGTGGACGGGTCTCGTTTCTTCGGGGACTCGCAGGTCCCCCCCTGGCGCCTCTTTCTCTGGTTACTTGACAGGGGTCGGCCCAGCTGGGGACCCCTCGTATTGTTAGCGCCACCGTATGGTCGGGCTTGGGGGGCTCCCTAGTGTCAATTGTACTGCTCCCTAGGCTAAAAGGTGCCTCAAGTGAAGCTAAAATGAGGATCCCTCTCATGTGTCCTGGGAACGAGGACTTTCTGGGGTGTCTGGGGCACCCGCTCAGAGTTTGCACCGCGCATAGCCGCCGAGCTGACCCATGGGTAAGTGGACTGCCCTGAGTTCAGACCCATTCTCAGACAAAGCAGCTGATGCTGGGAGCATGGTCACACAGTCTCATTAAGAATAGGCTCAAAGGAAGCGGATCGGCTCGAATGAGGAGGTCACTAGAATAGACACTAGGGGAGTCTCCTTCCCCAGCCCATTATTGTGCGGGCTCGAGTTCGTCCGCTCAGCCCCTTCATGGGGTGGCCACGGGAGTCTTCGTGAACCCACCGTCTTTCGCAAGGCCTGGGTACTATGTACCTGAGGAGGACCACAGTCAGGGCTATTGTTCTGGCTATGGCGCCCGTTCCCGGGGTTGGTGACTTGGTCACCCGAGCGTCACCCAATGTCTTTCCCATCCCCTTTCTGATGTTTATGCAGCCCACAATCGCCCCCCCCTAGGGGGGTGGGCACCATCTATGATATGATAGACTGGTCTCGCGCCCCGTAGGGAATAAAAGTCTCGGCCTCCCTTTTCACGTTCATCTCCTTTGTTGTGACCATGTGTCACAGAGCTCTTGAAGGCTCTTCTCTCGACTTGGTTACAAAATACAACACCTTCCCGCATCAAGGCGGGGCGTTTGACACAGTTGTGGAAACTATCATTTCGAATTGCCTCCCTAGGGAGGGCAGAGGCGAATTTCCACGTGTCTCTCGTTTTCGGAAACTCAAACCATTTGACCAGTACCTTCACTTGTCCTTCATCACCGCAGCCATTGTTGAGGACTCGTTAAAATACGAATTCAGGACCCTCCTGAACTTTGTCGCTCACCTTGAAGACGGCTTGTGCCGGAAGGGCACGGGTCCACTTGGCATCCCGCGCCGGTGGTGCGGGGGCACCAGTGACATGGTCACTGCTCACTGTGAGGAGACCCCTAGGGCCCTCCACCAGAAGCCGATGTCCATCGGTTTGTAGAACCATGATGGATCTCTGGGTGATGGATCCTAGCTTCTTTGTTGAACGGGAGTGGGCATCTGCGTATTTCGAGTCCCCGGCCTTGACCGCGTTGTTTTTTTCCTTGGTGCGGGCGTCAAGCGCCCGTAGATAGGTGGCCTAGGCTCTCCTCAGCTGGCAACCAACTTACGAGATGCGGGTCTCAAGGTCCTCAACATATTGTTTCGCGGCCTTGGAGGCGTCCTCAGTTCTCTCTTCGACTTTTATGAGCCAAAGCAGACGCTCGGAACCAATACGCTGAAGCCGTCGGGGACTCACAAAGGAAAAGAGGATTTCCGCTGCGCTTGCGTGTACCTGCGTGTTATACGCTGCAGTGAGCAGGGACGGAAGAATGCCACAGTCTCTCTGGTGCTCTGCGGTAAAACACAGGAGCGGCCGCACAACGGTGCCGCTATATCGCTCCACATGTCCATTCGTCTGCGGGTCCGAGGGAGAGGTATTGTCCGAGCCTATACCCACCTGTCGCATAAAGGGCCGCTTCACCTCAGCCTACAGAAACAGATAGGGACACCTGCCCAGTTGAGGGACACCGCTCGCACACCCTTGCTCTGCTCTCTCCCCGTGACTCGGTCGCCTGGGAGAACACCCGAAGGCGAAAAGGGGGAGGAAGGAGGTGAGAACGCAGTTATGTTTTATGGGGAAGCCGGGACACGGGCGCCCCGCTGTCCCCGTAATTTATCCGAACAAGTGGGCCCAACTGGCCCTGAATCCCACACAGTAGCCTCTTGATGGGGAGATCTGGAGATCTATACCAGTGGACCCCCGTACTGTAAAGCAGATAGTTCACGCAATTGATATTCAAATGCAAACGACCCACAATCAACAGAGATCCCAACTAGCAAGGACAGCGCCACCTGTCCGAACCGGGGCGTGACACGTCATCCGCGTCGCCCGGCGCCACATCGACCTCCTGGCCAGCAAAAAGGCGTGGACCGGTCCGCATTATGCGACATAGCTCCCTTCTCATTGTGGACCGTCCCGGGCCAGCCCAGGCGGTTCCACAGACGGCGCCTTATCACGACCCTTCCGTGTCCCGTGAGTCTTGTGGGGTGGCGTCGGTGCCCGGAGTTCCCCCGTCTCGGTCTTGGGGCCGACTGGTTCCCCGCCCGTGCGTGGACCTTGGGGGAAGGAGGGTCGCCGTGTCTTGGGGGTGCGGCTGTCCGGGATAAGAGAGAGGAGGAGGGTGCGCGCCCCAGTGAGGGAGAGTCCGCACGTGAGTCCCGCCCCCCCCTTGTCTTGTTTCACTGGTGCGCACCTTATCCCTGTGGGACCCATCACAAGTCCCACAATCACCAGTTCCCACCTTGTCGCCTGGAGGAGGTCCGGCGTTGACGGGAGCCGCAGGCACAAAGTCATGGAAGTCCGAACTCAGGCCAAGGAGAAGGTCAAGGCGTCCCGGACCAAGGTCAAGGTGTTGTAGTCGGAGTCCGAGGGGGTAGTTCCGGCGTCGGTCGACCACTCTGAGAAGCATGGTGGCCCGCCGGGCTCCAGCCCGGTTCTTGTCGGTGGGGTCATCCCGGGCGTGGTCTTAATCCCGCGTCGAAGGCGGGCGACGCGCCCCCGCCGAGTCTCCTAGCTCCCGCCATGTTGGTGCGCCTGTGCCGGGATGTAATGGGTTTCGTGCCGGCACAGCCCAAGGATTTCAACACGGCCGAGCGCTTCCAGCAGTTCTTGGCCATGCGTCCCGACCTAGCGGAAAGTTGGACCCGTGAGCGGCGGCGGGGTTCTCTGACGCTCCTGGACAGGACGGCGCTTGTGTCGGCGGACCGCGGGGCGGGGGAAGTTTTGCACTTTGCTCCTGGTCTCACCCAGGGCGCTGATCGAGCGACTTGTGCCCCGGGTCACGCTTGGGCGACCCTTCTTGGCGGTCGTCCCGCTTTCTTGATCCGGGATCTTGCCGTGCACCCCGACTCCATCATCTCGGCGCCTGTCATCCGTGGGCCGGTCTAGGATGAGTACCCCGGGTGGTTGGCAGCGACGGTGACCCGGGTCAAGGCCCTGGCCGCCCCGCCGGAGTACCTAAACGTCTTTGACATGCCAATTCCGGGTCCGCACTTGCGTAGGCTCCCCATCCTGCCCCCGTCGTGGCATGCCAGATCCTAGCAGCGGGCGCGTCGCCTGGACGTCCTGATCAGTTGGAACCATCAAGAGCTTTGGCGCCTTCCTCCGGTGATGCGAACCACGTTCCTCGTGGCGGTGCCCAATTGGTTTTCCCCGATGGAGACCCCGATTGGGTTTACCACTGGGGCCTCCTTGGTGGCGGACTAGGCCCGGAATGAGATTTACCGGTCGTGTCGGGAAGCCCACTCGGTCGTAATGGCCATCTGTGTGACCGAGTACTTGGTGAAGGCGCGTAACCGCTGGTACGAGGAGACGAGTGACCGTCGTTTCTGGCTGCTCTCGGACGCTCTGATCGGCCGGGTCAAGCAGCTCAAGCCGGAGGAGCTCGCCTTGGATGACGCCGAGGCCTTGGGCTTTTTCCAGGCCATGCTGGATGTGCGAGCGGCTCGCCCGGCTCATGTCCAGACCTTCCACGATGCCGTGCGCCGTCTTGACATCTGCCGCTGGGACCGGGATGGGTGGCTCGCGGTGGTAGCCCGACAGGATGCCGACGGGATCCGTATCGTCATCCAGGATCCCCTTGACGCCGCGGCGTACTCGATTTCAGCGTCTTGCATGGCGGTCCCTCCGGAGGCGCCCTTTGGTCGCGCTCAAGTACCGCTCGCGTCTGTCGGGATCCCGTGGGGTTGGGCGACCGCCGTAGCGCAGCGAACCGGTGGTTCTGGCTGTTCGCCCTTGGGTGGTCTGCCCCGTACGGGTCATCCACTGGTCCCGCCTCCCCATGCTCTTCTCGTCGCCAGCCCGATGACCCTGGCGACGACAGCCCCTTCTTCTCGGGCTGATCCTGCGTCCTCTGTGGTGAGTACCGTGACCCGGGTTGCGACGGCCAACCGCTTGCCGTTGGCCCCCCCGTTTCCCGACTCACTCCTGTCGGATACCTCGGCGACAGATGGGTCGGACGGCGAGGCCTGGATGAAGCGTCTTAACGGGCGCCTCCGTTGTTCGTCGGCTGGGTTTCTCTGCAGCGTGCTCTTGGTGTCCATGGTCGACCTGCTTGGGATCTTGTCGAACAACTTGCTCACCTGGGCAGAGACACACCTGGTGGGTGATCCCGATGCGCTGGAGGCGGTCCTTCTCGGGTGGTCCCGTTCAATCTTGAACGATCAGCTCTGGAGCCTCCTGAATATCCACCAGCAGCGACAAGAGAATCACCTCCGGCGGGTGGAGCAGGCCGGATATTGTCACGCCCGCGGGTCGGGCACCGGTGATCGTCGGGAGGATCCCGCGGAAGCCAACAAGACGTAGTATCCTGATGCCCCTGGGAGCCCACAGGGTGGCCCTGGCGGTGGCGGCAACCAGACCTGGGGTAGTGGCTACAACAAGTCGCGTCCGCTGTCGAGCACACAGGGTGAGAACGCTCGTGGTTATGGCCGTACTTATGGTGGCCAGGATTGACCGTCCGGTTATGGGGGTCCGCCTGCGACCCGTCGACGTCCGGACTGAGGCACGGTGTCCAATGTCGGTGCCGGCTGTCGTATGTGGCGTGAGCTTGCTTTGCGTTGGCCGGCGTAGCCCCCGGCCGGCCTCTTAGTGAGGGATGAACCATGTTACATAGTACTTGTATCAACGAGGGGTTGTTGTCTCTTTGCCGTCCTACATCACCTCCGAGGCGTCCCGACCCGGCGCCGCCTTACCCGGGTCCTGCGGGAGAAGCTCCCTGCGGCGCCAGTACCGGTACACCGCTGCATGCGGCAGGCGACCCGAGTGTTGCCAGTTGTCGTCGTCCGGTCCATTGCCAAAGCAGCGAACCAGAAATCAGAGGACCCCCTCCTCGTCCCAGGTGTGGTCCACGAACCGCTCGAACACAAACTCGGACCACCCAGGCTGGAACTCTTCCGACACTGCTACTGGTAGTTTCTTGGGTCTGTCCACGGGGTCCACCGGTCCCGCCGGCACAACGTGGTCGCCGAAAACCCGGTACGGCAGTCCGGCTTGGTCGATCAGGTAGGTTCTCATGTCGGTATCCAGTACCTCGTACGCTCCGTTCACCTTAAGGTCGAGCTTGTGCTTCCGGGTGTGGTTCCGCATGTACACCCAGTCACCACTGGTCACCGACAATCGGCGAGCGCGGATTTTCCTGTCACAGTCCCTCTCATACCGTGCTTGTGTCTTGGAAATCGAGTCCCGTACCTGGCGGAGCAAGGCCCTGAGCGACTCCGGGAACGCGTCCTTGGCCTCGGCAACCGACTGGCTTGGGTCGGGCGTCATGACGTCCGGCATGCTTTCCAGGGAGAGGTTGCTCCGGCGCCTTGGGGTGACTAAGTCCATGGGGGCCACGCCCGTGGTCCGGTGTGGCCTCGAGTTGTACGCCAGCGCCAAACAGGTGGTGAGATCGTCCTAGTTGACCTGGTGGTCCTTGATGTTGATCATGAACATCAGGGGCTTCCATGAATGAATAGCACTCTGATATAATAGATACATTTACTCGGATATCCTCAGATTCCGGGAAAACAAGCCCGATTATGAGTACTCTTCTCTGAATGGCACCGCCATTTTAGTGGCTCTGAAGCGGATAAGCGAAAGTACAACGACTGCACAGTCGTCTCACGAAGGCATCCCACTACCGCAGGAATCTTGAATCGACAGGCGGCTCCGAGCGCGCGAAGCCGGCACGAGACGCGTAGTAATATCTTAAACACATACTGGATAGCAGTGAGCCAACTGAGGCCACACCGTCGACGGCGATGGTGATTCGAAAACTGGGCGATGTTTCGTCGTTTGTCGCGCGCGACAGCTGACGGGCGGTCTGTATTACTCAGAACACTTGTCAGTCATAAAGGTTAACCAAGGAATCGAGACGGGCAACGATGCTTGCGCTTCTTGAGTGGCGCTCGCTGTCGCGAGCGTGACATGGTCTCGCATCGGTCATGTTCACGTGTTCCACCTCAACCCGTTCTTCGTTATTGTTTGGCAGTCAACATCGCAAGTACCTCCTCTCTGACGTAGTTGTTGCAGAATCAGATATATTCTGAATGGGATCCCTATTCTTATTCATATCCTACTTCTCCAGGTTTCGGATATATATCCTATCCACACTCAAGAAATTGCGTCAAAACTCTTATCTGATTCAAAAAATGCCAATGCTGAGTAAATCGGAGTGAACCGAAAATCGGCAGATTCATAAGCCCCTGATGAACATGTCCACGAGCGTCTTGTTGAAGCGCTCGACCTGGCCAGTGGTCTGTGGATGGTACGTGGATGTGTACAGGTTCCGGATTCCCACCAGGTTGCACAAACCCGAGAAAAACAGGAAGACGAATTGGGGTCCTTTGTCCATCAGGACTGTGTCCGGGGGCCCGTACACGGAAATCCAGTTCCAGCAGAGCGCCGAAGAGACGTCCGTCGCGGTGGTGTCCGCCAGGGGGACGGCTCGTACCAGCTTCGAGTACAGGTCGACGATGCTCAAGAGGAAGACATTCCCTGTCTTTGTTTCTTTCAAGGGTCCGAGGAAGTCCATAGACAAGCTCGCAAATGAATCCGTCGCCAGGAACAGCTTGAGCATCGCCGTGCGTCGTCCTGGTGCAATCCAGTTCCGGACACAAAACGCACAACTGGCCACCAAGTCGTACACGTCCGCTGCCATAGACTCCCAGTAGGAGTGGCGCCTGAACGAGGCGTCCATCGGGTTGACCCCAGGATGACCGGCGCGCACCACGTTGTGTTCCACCGGGAGGACGTCCTGGTGCAGGATGAAAGAGACACACACTGGGATAGCACCGTCCATGGGAGCGACACGCACGAGGAGCCCCTCCTTGGTCTCAGAAGAGTGCGAGTTCCGGTTCTGGTCCTTTCTATCCCATAGATTTCGGCACCGTTGGTCCTCCTACTGCGCGGCCAGCATGCGCGCTTGCATGACCGGTTGTTTTTAGTCCAGTTCCCTGTAGTTCAGCGCAACCCAGCCACGGGAAGAGTCAACCAGAGCATGGTAGAGAATCTCTTCCGGGATGACGGACTGATCCGGTACCAGCGTCGGGAAGCGCGACATGGTGTCCGCACAGTGGTGCTCCTTTCTGTAGTGGATCCTGCCGTCACAGCCGACGGGGTATATCTCTGTCGGAAAACCCAGCTCAGGATGCGGAACGCTACGCCAGAGTCACGACGCGAACGCCGGGAGCACTGGGCGCGAAGCGCACCAAAACGACGGAAGTAACGCAAACGCAACGATGATTTATTCGAACACGCACGATGACCCCAAAGCATACTCTGATACACACTCAGAAACAAGACGCAGGACATGCACAATCCCGACTCCCTGGCGCTACCATGGGGGGACCGGTACCCAACGGGCCACGGTCTCAGGCCCGGGCCTCGAGTGGCCCCTGCCCAGCATCCCTGAGATCCCTTCCACTGGAAGGGGATGCCCGCCCGTCTCGGGCGGAAGCAGGAAAGTCACTAAGACTTCCTAGATTTCAGGATTTACCCAAAACAAATACCCTGGGACTTATCCCAAGATTTTTCAATTTTCCCGGATAGAAATCCGGTGGGATTGTATGCCAGGTCGAGATCATATCTCGGTCCGGCTTACGCTCGGATTGCGGGAGCTTCCACAAGCTTCCCGGTCCGTCCAAAGGGCCCGGATTCGGGAGGACGGGTGTCTCCCTTGTGTATGTCAGAACCCCCCAGGGGGGCGCGATCGGGTGTTCCCCGCCTCACGCCCCTCTAAAGGGGTCGGTTTATGTGTGGCCCTGGGGCTCCCTGGACACCCACCCAAGGGGGTTGTCCCACGCTACCCCCCTAGACGGGTGTTGCGTCACTGGTCACGACCCGTCCCCGGCTCATGCCGGGGGGTCGTGTCACCCCTGACAGGGGGTTTCCCCCACATATCCCCCACCTCAGTGCCCGCGTCTCGCGGGACCGGGGGAGGTGTCTCGCCACCCCCTCCCTAGGTCAGGGGGAAACCCTGTCCTGTGGCTCTCTGACAGCGTGCCCCTGGGGGCTCGCTCTTGGGTGCCATACGGCGGAGGACCGACGGGTTCACCGAGCCGGGGAAACCTCGGGTCAGTCCCATAAGGCAGTCACCGCCAGCGGCGACTGGAGCCTCGACCCTCCGGGTCGGCACCCGCGTTGTCACCGGGAGGACGACCCCGTCGGGCGCGACCGGGTTCTCTCCGCGTCCTGCGTCGTCCGTGGACCCCAGACTAGGGTGGGGCACTCTTACCTTCCCGGTCCATGCCTCTAGAGGCGGGATGGCGTCTTTTACAGCTCCCGACCCGTCGGCCGCCATGGCGGTCGACCGTGAGGCCGAGGGCTCGGGCGCCCTTTTGGGCCCCGAGGAGGACATCGATGACGACGTCCTCGCTAACCTCCTGTCGGCCTCGTGCCCGACTCTTGCGGTCCTGGATGACCACTACGGGCGTTACCCGTGGACCCCCCAAGGGGGGTCGATCGTCGAACAGCGCTTCGACGCCATCGACAGCCGTCGAATGACGTCCATATGGACGACCATCCGGGGTATGTATGATACCCTTTACGCCGTCCCCGAGGGGACGGTGACGGACTTTCCCCTCCTCCGTAGTCGGGAGGAATGGCATGTGTGCCAAGTGCTTAGGCACTTGGCCGTCCGCGAGATCCCTCCCCATGTGGGGAACAAGCCCCACTTCTCCTGGGAGTATTTCCCGGGGCCCCCCCCTAAGTTGGGGGAGATGGACCGCGGCGTACATGTGCCGGGTGCGCTGGGGGAGTGGACGGTTCGTACCTCCCTCCGCGTCCTCATACTGTATGAACAGCGCGAGGTGCGCGACGTACATGTGGTACGTCGCAAGGCCTTGAATCCCACCACACGAGTGTGGTGGGAGCATGTTGAAGTGCCCCGAGGAATGGCCGCGCGGGTGCCCCAGATGGTGGCACTCCATGGGAGCCAGCTCATGGGGGAACCCCTGGGGGGTCCCTATCATCTGATGTTGGCGGCCCTGTGAGCCGTAGAGGTGGCGGATGTCTTCCTAGGGAACATCCGCCACCATGGGCACCTCTGGCGTTTGCCACTGGCTATTCGGTCGGCTTTTACCGACCTGACGCCCGAGCGCTTGTGCTCGGCCGACCCGTCGGCCCGGCCTCTCCTTGAGGCCGGGCTGAAGCTCTTTCAACTTATCGAGGAGCGGGCGCCGCCGGATTGGCTGTCGTGGCTTGGGGGACCCCGAGGGGTCTTCCGTTGTGCCACCGTACTGGATGACGAGGGGACCTTGGCCCTCGAGGAGGGTCTGGGGGACGCCCGCCTCCCGTATGGGAGGGACATTCGCGCGGATCTCCGTATCCGAGCCTTGGATCGGGACCTGGCGGATGCTGGGTCGGCTGGCGCACGCCTCGTGGTGGCTCCAGAGCCCCTGTCGGCCCCTGCCGCTTCGGCCTCCGCCCCTCTCGCCCTGCGCCCTCCCTCTCTGGGGAGGGTTTCACGCCCGGCCTACGTGTCTCGCGTTGCCGGTCAACCCGCGCGGACCTCGTCGGGCCTACCCTTTTGGGGGTAGCTGTGGGACGACTTCTACTCTTGCGGGACCCCCGAGCCCCCCTCTGGCGCCCTTTCCTCTCTTTACTTGGGAGAGGTAGGCCCAGTTTGGCACCCCTCGCCCCGTCAACCCGGCAATATGGTCGAGTTTGGGGCGTTTCCTTGGGGAACTCCCGTCCATCCTCAATAATGGGGTGGACCATACGCTCATCATGGCGTTGAGCCGCATCTTGGTGCGGCTGCGCAACGGGGTTGCTGCGATTGTGTCCCGCCTCCTAAAGGAACGGGAAATCGCGCCTCTGTACCAACTTGGTACTGCCGAGACGCTCCGCCGTTATCTAACGGAAGAGTATGATACCGCCGTGGTGGACACCAATAAGGTGGTGGCCGGATGGTCACTTCGGCACTTGGCCGCCTCATCGGTTCCGTCCCGAGGAGTGGCTTTGCCGGCGGCGCCTCGGCGTCCGCCGTCTCCTCCCCCGCCCCGTTATGGGGCGGGCGCCGGTTCTTCCTCTCACGCCCACTATGGGGCGGGCGCCGGTTCTTCTTCTCAAGCCCCCTATCGAGCGGGCGTCGGTTCTTCCTCTCAAGCCCTATATGGGGCTGAGACGGGCACCTCGGCGAACCCGCCGACGTACTCGGGGGCGCATGACTATCCGTCTGAGCCCGAAAAGGATCGTAAGCAGGTGTATGATCCTGGCTATGGGACCCGTCCTGGGGGTTGGTGCCTTGGTCACCCTAGGGTGATCAAGGGTTCCTTGTGTCCCCCTCTTCTTTTGTGTGTCGCCCGTTGCCAACCCCCTTAAGGGGGTTGGCGCCGTCGTTCTTACGATAGACTTGTCTCGGGCCCCGTAGGAATAATTTGCTTAGCCTCCCTTCTTGTGCTCTTCTTTTTGCCAGTGACTTGAAGTCACAGGGGCCCCTGCGGGCCGTCTTCCGACTTGGTCAGAAAAGAAAACATCTTCCCGCGTCAAGGCGGGGAGCTTGAAACGTCTTCGCAAGCAATATTTGCGAATTGCCTCCCTAGGGAGGGAAAAAGCCAACTGCCACGGTGCTTCCTGTTCAGGAAACCCGAACCATTTGACCAGGACCTTCCATTGTCCGTCATCCTCCTGACCATGGTTGACAAATCGTTCGAAAACGAACTCAGGGCCCTCCTTAATTTGGTCGGCCACCGTACAGAGGGCTTGGGACCTATGGGCCCGTTTTTCCTTGCCATCTTGCGCCGGTGGTGAGGGGGCACCAGTGACATGGTCACTGCTCACCGTACGGAGCCCCTTGGGGCTCTCCACCAGAAACCGATGTCCATCGGTTTGTAGCACCATGTACGGTCCTTGGGTCTTAAACCCAGGCTTCTTTTGAGAGCGGGAGTGGGCATCTAGATAGACCCAGTCCCCGGCCTGTACGGAGTTGTTCTTCTCCTCGGTGCGGGCGTCAAACGCCCGCTTATACGTGGCCTGGGCTTTGCCCAGCTGCCGGCGAACCGCCAGAATGAGGGCCGTCAGGTCCGCAACATACTCTTCCGCCGCAGTGGAGGCGTCCTCAGCACTCTCCTCGGCTTGTCTCAGCCGAGGCATGCGCTCCATGCCAATAAGCTGGAGCCGTCTAGGGCTCACGAAGGCAAAAGGGATCTTCCCAGTGCTCGCGTGCACTTGCGTATCATACGCAGTCGTAAGAAGCGACACATGACTGTCCCATTCCATCTGATGCTCAGCGATATAGCATTGGAGTTGCCGCACTAAGGTGCGGTTATATCTCTCCACCTGCCCATTATTCTGGGGATGGTAGGGAGAGGTACAGTTCCAGGCTATTCCCAACAACCCGAGAGTGCCCTAGTAATATACCGAGGCAAACTGAGGTCCGTTGTCCGTAAGGACAGAGTCGGGGATGCCATATGCAGCAATCCAAATGTCTATGAACGCTGACGATACCGTCGCGCCGTCGCATCCCGTAACGGGATTGTGGTACCACAGTCAGGCCGACCCCACTCGGGCGGCCTTCCCGACCGGGCACCCGGTAGTCTCGTCAAAGACCCCGGAAGCAAGCGCCAAGACGCACACACACAACTGATGTGGGCGGGAAAGACAAGCCGCAAACACGACACAGCGTTGTGGGGCTTAACGTTTACTTGCCTCCCTCGGGGGGTTCGGGACTGCTCTGCTGTCCCGCTCAGATATACCCTCCTGTCCCCTTCCCTCAACCCTCAGGGGGACTCTCGCAAGTAGGCCAAAAACAGGGGTCAAACGCGGGCCACACCAGCCGCCGGGGGTGTGCCCAAGACCCAATCAAAACACGCCAACGAACTTCCCGAGGCGAGGGTGAGATGCACTGAGAACATTAGATATGACTCCTCACAACGAAAAGAACAAATCAAGGATACGGTCATAACTCAGAGGACCGTACAGTGGTATTTCCGGGAATCACAAGTGGATCATCCCAACCACGATCCGATCGCACCCAGTGGGTGTCGTGATCGGTAGGAATTTGCCTAGTCTAGCCAATCCCGGTAACCAGGAATCTCAGCCTTACTTTGGCGAGCTCCGAGCGAGACCCGCCCCAACGGCGTGTCCGCCTGTGGGCCTTCCACTTTATGGCGCCATCAGCTGTCAAGTCCAGATGGCCTCCGTGTGGCCATGCTGCCACATTTCCACCTCCTCAAAGGTCAGCCGTCTCGGCTGACCGGGAACGGAGGAGTGGTCCGCTCGAGTGGGCGTGACGCGACCCCCTTTGATTTTATGGGGTCGCCTCAGGCGCGCGCAAGTCGCGTGGCGCCGGGACATGACGCAGTGTCATGCCCCCCCCTACGTTGAGGGGGTCGTGAGGGCGGGGTCGTTGCCCGCCCAGAGGACGCTGGCGGCGCAGAGAGCACTCTTCCCCTGAGCCTGCTGCGTGGTGGCGGCCCCGTCGGCGTGTGGCGCAGGGGACACTCTTCCCCTGTGCCGTCTCCTGGGACGTGAGAGGGGGGGGTGGGTGTGCGTACCGTCCCTGCCCCCCCCCAGCGACCCTATTTAGTGGTCGCCTTGCGGCGTCGGCCTCAGGCGGGCTGCCGCACATCGACTACGACGCGTCGTGAGCGTACGCGCACGCGGCGCTTCTCTTACCCCCACGCCCCTTACTCGGGTGCGCTTCCCCCTCTCCTTCTCCTCCTCACTTGTGTGCGCTTCCCCCTTACTCGGGTGCGCTTCCCCTTTGCTCCCCCCTTACTCGGGCGAGACGGGTGATGTCGGCGGCAACTCCTTCTGCACCCGACCTACTCGTCGAGGAGCCGCTCCCAGAAATGGAGATGGACGGGTCGGCGGCTGGGACGCCGCCGATGGCGCCACAGTCGGCGTTGCCCCCCGTCACGTGTGGGGCGGTCAGGTCTACTCCGCCGGCGCCGCCTCCCCTGGCGTCACCCGAGTCGGGTGCTACTCAAAATGGCGCGGCGTCGGCACCGCCCAGTCAAGCGGCGACGCCGATGGTCGTTGCGTCGGGGCGACCGGATGACCTCGACTGGTGGGTCCCTCCCACCCACCCAACCGCTATGGGTGAGGGGGGTCACCTCCTCTCGATCTACCGCACCTTCCCCAACTCGGAGCAGGCGACGGCGTGGAACCGCCGACTCGCGCGCTTCCCCCGTCAAGTGGCTCTACCTGCCGGGTGGCTGGTGGATCTCCCCGCCCTACTCGAACGGGAGGATTGGGGTCAAGTCGACCGCGTACGCCGGTGCCTCTTCCAGAGTACGGGAGCAGACGAGGTGGCGGCGGACCAGCCAGTGGTTGAGTGGCGTTGGTGTTGCCCGGCCCCGCCCTACTTGACGACGGGGGACCCTCACGTCAACCACCCAGCCGCCCGACATGAGTACGTCTGGCGGCGTGACGAGAGTCACCTCGTCTCGGTTCTCTAACTCGAGTTCTCACGCGCTCGGGACCACCGACACGGCAACTATGACGTCCTGCCCAAGTTGTGAAAGGACGTGGAGGTCCCGATGGGCTTCCCGGCGATGCTCCCCCGCTTCCTCGCGTACTACTCGTCGCGGATGTGGCCGAATGAGGAGGTGCATCGACTCTACGCCGTCCTCGCGACGCAGTGGGTCGTCGAGGTGGCGTCCGTGTGGGTGGCGTCCCTCGCGACAAAGGGCTACCTGTGGCACCTGTCGAATGCCTTGGTCGAGGGGATGTGCACTCTCACCCGTGCTCGCCTGGGTGATGGGCGGGACGACGACTATGCCGAGCTCCTCGAGGAAATGATCATCCTTCACAACTCGTTGGATTGGGTGTCGATCCAACCCTTCCTCCGTCGGACTGCGACCGAGGGGGGGGCGGAAGCGACGACGCGTGGCTTCGTTCATTGCTTTTGTGGGCTCTCAAAGGGCAAGTTGCTCCTCCGAGAGGGCCTGGGGTTAAACTCGTACCCCTACGGCCCCGGCATTGACGCACAGTCGCCGCCGCCGGCGAGTGGCTGGGCGGTGTCGGGGAGGCGCCATGCGCCCCCCAAGAACACTGAGCGACGGGTGACGTACCCACCGCCTCCCAAGCGGAGCTTCCGTGGCAGCGGGTCAAGCAGCCAAGCGGGCCCTTCCCGTGCCGGGCCATCCCAAGTGCGGGCGGCGGCCTACGTCGACCTTGACGCACCGGCGGCGGCTACTCTGCCGCCGCCCCAGGTGGTTCACCGGGGCT
>Ga0209093_1000481_pt1 | contig 21767 bp, 32 predicted proteins | sample SidtaG_4_FD_187450 | JGI IMG/M metagenome (GOLD analysis project Ga0209093, IMG submission 187450) | Marine algal microbial communities from Sidmouth, United Kingdom - Sidmouth_Male1 metaG (SPAdes) (version 2) | ecosystem: Host-associated > Algae > Red algae > Unclassified | place: Sidmouth... | reverse complement strand
TACCAATATAAATACCATACCGACATGTACCGACTGTTGAGCGAATCGACAATACCGATTATCCATCGGGATACCGACCCTTACCGATTTCGTTTATCGACCAATTTTACCGATGTGCCAACCTTACACAAGGGCTGCCAGGACAGTCAATACAGTAGGCAGTTTCACGAACGTGATCAGCCATCAGTTGTATGACAACGCACCCCTCACTCGCCATGCGGTGCAGCAAGACAGTAGCCTGCGGCTGCCACATGGCAGCTGTCTTTTCAATCTGCGAAGAATGTCATTTGACAGCGGACGGCCAATCAGTGAGCTGCAACATGACGATCTGCCGAGGACTTGCGGGGCTACTTGACGTGGACGCTCCTCTTATTTTTTTCCGATCGGAACGACTCGAGCCGACGGGGTCTGCATCTGAGCAGCGAGGATTAGCGTTACGCGAGTCGTGGGGGGGGCGCCAGCGCACCGAAGTGTCAAGTAAGGACGTCAGCCCCTACCTTAGTATGGGGGTTCACGTAACCAAGCTAGGGGGGTCCTGGTACCAGGAGGGGTCTGGCGGTCTCAGAGGTCTGTCAGGAATCCTCGCCCGAGTCTGACCGCGGACAGGTACATGTCAGCCGGTCAAAAAACTGTCAGAGTCTTTGGGGGCCTGACTGCCAAGTCATCTGTGGCAAGATTACAACTGAGCAGCCCACATGGCCAGAAGCATTCGGCGATCGTGTATTTATGGCGAGTCGCCAAAGAATGATCGGATCTGAGAAACGCTCACAGCAAGTCACAGCAGTTCACAGCAGCTCACAGCACAGAATTTAAAATTGCTGTGATCGCCCTTGCCTCCCACAGAGCCATCCAGGAGCCCTCAGCAAGTAATTTTATTTCGAAGCACAGTCACAGCACGGTCACAGCATGCTGCAACTTGCTGTGGAACTTGTTCGGATCCGATCATTCTTTGGCGACGCGCCATATTCAGATTGCCTGCCATCTTGTCATCCCCAAGTCCTCGGCACCGCGCCGTACGTCACAATGACGCGCGTTTCTCTGAGACAGCGCGCCAATCGCCGTGCAACTCGTCGCGCGTGCTTCCTCACGCATGTTGTCCTTCTTGAGGTATCTGCTCTTTGTGACGTGGAGGGGATCGAGAGCGGAGATGAATACGATGTCCCAGATTCCCTCTTGTGGCTCTTGTTGTCTCGGCGTAAGCTGAGAGCTCTCGTCGCCAACAGGTACCTGCACATGGGTCGAGATTTGGCGCCCAAGACCGCAGAGTGGGGCAATTATGTCCTGGACGCACTGCCTGAGCACCGGTGGCGTGGTCTTGTCCGTATAGACCGTAGTACGTATACTCTACTCACAGATCTTCTCAGTGAGCACCTCCCCGAGTCTCGTGTGCCTTTGGATCGTCCCATCTCTACGGATCGGGTGCAAAATATTGCTCTTTTCCGTCTGGGACTTGACGGCAATTCTGCGAGTACCCTTATTTTTTTTCTTCTATATAACTGTGGTCATGTGCGCGTGGCAGGAAGAGATGTATGGATTTGCGCAAAGACTGACGCAATGCTCTGTCTTTTTCCCATTTTGATGCGCATACTATGCCCGCAGGTATCCACGCCGTTGCGAACATCTTCGAGGTGAGCGCAGGACCAGTCATCAAATGCATCAAGCACTTCATTCGTGCGGTCAACAAACTGGCGGACAGGTACATTGTGTGGTCATCTGAGAGCCGGAGAACTGAGCTTGCATTCTTTGCCTGGGAGAAGTTCGGATTTAGGGGGTGTATCGGGTCTGTTGACGGCTCTCAAGTGCCCCTCGCGTATGCCCCGCGCGTACAGCCGTGGACATTTTGGGACCGTGATGACCGTTGCATTATTCATGTGCTGGTGTTCAGTGATCGTAACCGTAGCATCATCCCTGTGACGTTTGGTTTCTCTAGTTCGGCGTCTGACGAAATGGTACAAGAGCAGGTGGAATGTGTGCGCTTTCCAGGTGAGAATGTTTCTCTTGGCGAGCTTTTTTCTGGAGACAAAGGCATGTACTCCACGAACAGGGTGGTGGGACCACATATAGGGCAAAGTGGACCGACAGCGTCTAACAAGAATCTCGACTGGCAGCTCGCTCCCCTTCGTGTCATCTCTAAGCATAATTTTGGTATTGTAACGGGGCGCCGGGCAGGCCTTAAGGAGATACGTGTTCCCTTGGCTCTGAGGATGACTTTTTGGCAGCCCTAGAGTGGATACTGGCTTGTTGCGTTCTCCAAAACCTTTGTAACTCGGTCCACGACGGGGACGTGGATCCTATTCCGACACTGGATGCGGCAGAGGAGCCCCAAACGGCTCATCCGGAAGCCGAGGCGACTCTCTCCAGAGTGAACAGGGATGTTCTTGCATTCATGCAGGCCTCTGGGGTGTAAAAATGCTGATATGAGTATAAAACAACCTCCTCTATCACTGTTTGTCCTTTTCCGATGCCCATCACTTCTTCCCGGGGAAGCCCCGCCCTCACCACCCCCGCTGGAGACGGCGCCCCAGAAGTTGCTGTCTCCTCTATGACCCCGAGCACCGGAAAAGCGACGAAATCATGCCCCTCCCCGCCCCGCGCTCCCCCGTCCCTGTTGAAGCGGCACGGGCGTCACGGCACCTCGCGCGCAGCCGCACAACACGCGCCACAGGTGATTCTTCGTCTCCAGTGCCCGCCGTTGGCAGGCAGCCGCATCGCCCTCCGCCGGTGGTGCCATTTCCGCCGATGTGCGCGAAAGACCGAGTGACAGACTAGAGAAAAGAATGTGCTGCGAATCCTGATGATACCAAGCACGCGCCTACCTGTGGCTGGCACAAGAGGATACAAACACCTCTACACCCGCCACGCTATCTGTCTTTGCCATGTCCCTCGCCCGACGGGGCACCCCCGTCCGAGTCGCCTTCAAGACAGTCCCCTGCGCCGCCTTCGCCCCCGGCCACCCCAGAATCCTCTAATTCTCCCTTGTCGTGCTACTTCGACTGTGAGCTGGGGCTGTAATCGGGTCCCCCGCCAGTAGTTGACACCGCGCGTCTCCGCCCACAGCTCCCCCGACTCGCGGCTCTCCCGCCTTTCGCGCATCATGTATAGCTGCAACTGGAGCTTCGTGGCCTCCAGGGTCGCCTCCGCCGCTCGCGTCGCAGCTGCGGCTTGCATCTCCCAACTCCTCTTGGCCACATCCTCCAGAGCGGCCCGCGCGCTTGCCTCCGAGCGCGTGCTGTCTACGATCGCCCGCATGGTGCAGGCATCCTTCTGCACCGCCCTGCTGTCCTCGTCGGCGGTGAGGGAGCGGAGAGAGCGACCGCTAGCACCCCCTCTTCGGGCGGTTGGCAGGGCCATCCCTGATGCAGATGCAGTGTGAGGGCGGGCGGGGCGGGCTGGGAGGACACTGGGAGGAAGTACCGCCCCATCCCTATCAGAGCTGGAAGACCAGGAAGAACTTGCTGTGGCACGCTTCATGTGAACACGTGAGTCTTTCTTCGAACCGGAATCATTGTCACATGCCAATTACTTGCCCGCATCCGTTTGCATGTCGGCGTCGAAGTCGGTGTGCGCAAGGCGGCTTTCCACCCGCCCGTGCGTCACGGGCGTGGTCTTGCACCTGTCTCCAGTGTGCTGCAGAGCACCCGTCGCCTAGTTGTGACGAGCTGGACCATCTCATCCGCCGACATGCGCCTGTCGGCGGCCTTCTTGACATCCTTTCTGGTCGATTGGTGCTTTAACTTCACGCGCTCCGTCATGTACGTCCTCATAGTTTCCAGCATGTAGTATACCGCTTCATACCTGAGAGGCTGGAGGGGGTTGTTTCTATTTTTTTCCCAACCATTTCGCCACCCACTCGGCCGCGTCGGGGAGTGTCAGCTGCTTGCTCGCGCCGTCTTTTCTGAGCTGTGCCTCGAAGAACTTTTCCCACCACTCGTGCACCAGAAGACGCTACTTTGGAGACCAGACGCCCCGAGTCTAAAACTCGTCCGCCACGCGGGCCGCCGCCGAGACCGCCTTCTTGCGCCTCTTTCCAGGCCGCGCCCTGTCCTCACCAGGCTCCTTGCTGCTGGCGCTTTGGCGCTTGTGCGCGGGTCAGGGTACGGCCGGGGGGGTGGCCAGCGATCCGCTGGATTATGACTCAGGTGGGGGGGGGGGGCGTGGAGGTCGACTGCTGTCCGAATAGTTGTCCAATTCGATACTCAGTTCCATCTGGCCGCCGCGGACCGACGCAGCCGAGACTCGAGACCCCTGTCTCTAGACCGGTACAACAACGACCCCCCCGACGGAAAACCGTCTTCCGAAAAGTTGGTGTGTGCATCATCTTGGTCACCGGCGAAAACATGAAAAGAGTCGTCGGTATTGCGACAATGACCGACCCCTGCCGGTGCCCCATGGTGGGGCCAGAAAGCACCACTGTCGGTGGACTGGTTGTCAGCGCCCGTCAAAAGAGAGCGCCAGAACGGACCGATGGCACCGGCTGCCTCTCGGGGCGGGAGGTGCAGATAGAGCGGGCTCGGAGGGGAAGAGAACGGGGACTGGGTGATGACCGCAGCGGCGGAGGCTGTCGTACTTGACACCGGTGCCTGGGAAGACAGCGTCGTGCCGACGTCGCCGTCAGCGTCCAGGAGTGTGGAGACGTCCGGCAGGCGCCCAAACATGTTACGCATGCAGACAGTTTTAATCTGTCATTGCGCTTGCAGACAATCAGTCATCAAAGGCGCCGCACGAAACACAGATAAGCGGATGAGCCAGTCGGCATAGTGTCAGAATGTGTCGTTGGGCCATGAACCTCATGCCCTCGCACCGAACAGGAGCATCTCAGTCAGAACGATACTCACTTATCGACAACGGCACAGGAAGATGAATGGAGAGGCGGGCGAGGTGTGGGACCATGAGAACGACTCACCTCAAGCTTGACAAAGAGAGGAGCGGCTCATCCGCGTGACGAAAGCAGGCGCGAAGACGAAAAGACCTGAGTCTCTGTGCCGCTCGCCGCGCTCTATGCACCGTGTCGTGGCGAGGTAGGTTGATGGAAATGCGAGCACAAGGTCAATGTGGGAAACGCGGTCTTAAAGAGTTGCGGTGGCGGTGGTGGCGTCGCACCACCACCGAAGAACAGTAGCATGTGGAGAGAGAGGCGGAAGCCTGCGGGCGAAGAAAGCGTCAGAGGCACCAGTGGGGGGCTGTGGGCCAATGCAGCTGCTCGGAGGGATCCAATGCGCGTGCTAAGACGTAGAGGCTTCTGTGATCCCCTCCCCCCCTCACACACACTGTTGGGGTCGAGCGCACACCACCTGGGACGGGCAACACCCCCCCCACGCAGAACCACACCGTGCGTTGGTGGCACCACACGTCGGGCCCGGCTCACAAGCGGTTGTTGCAGCTCCCACGCAGCCGCTGTCTAGAGGCCCCTGGAGCATTCCGCTTTACTGGAAGCACCCAGGAATCACCAGGGATCAACGTATGCTAACCACTGCGGAGGAGTAGTGGACTTGTCCTATCATTTTGCTGATAGTGATTCTCTGACGTGGATTCCTGCAAGGCCTTGGAATCTTCCGTGCTTCCAAAGTGTGGAATTACCGTGTTGCTCACCGTTATTGGTCCGGAAATCTTCGGCTGGCTGAGAGCCTGCTCGTTTCCGACAGGGGTCCAGGAGCCGAGACCCCTCTGGGTTACGTGAACCCACCTACTCGCGACAAACCTCGCTGCAGAGAGTCTGGCAGCCGTGTGGGGGGTGCCGCCAGCGCATCGAGTTGGCGCCCCCGGTGCTTCTGACCAAACGAATCAGAGTTAACAGCCATCGTTAGGGGCTGTCACTGCTTGATCGCGCCCCCATCTGACGTCCTTGAACAGGGTATCCATATGGTGCCATTCAACAACTAAACGTCTATGCCATACATTTAGGCGTCTGAAGATTGAGCTGTCCCTGTTGTTCCAGACATTGTTTGACCATGAGAATCTCAAGAACTGGTCTCTGTGGCATGGGTACTCAGATAAATAAAGAACGTGCTCAAATGATTGTGTAGAGCTGTGTTGTACCTGGGTGTTTCTCTGTCCCTCGAGAATCTCCCCGTTTTCTCTGTCTCTGTCGATCCGGAACGGATCCTGACCCCTTTCTGAAAATATACACCTCAATATTGTACTTGGACCAGGGTTGCTACTTGAGTCGCTGCCCAGATCATGTGCCTGAACCTCATCCGTCTCGCGGTGGCCATGCGTCCATTTTCTCTGTCGGGCGTGTAGCCCCCCCTTACCAAGTTTCCGATTGATCCGATCTGGTATCGCATGGACCTGCGCTCTTTCTAGGTCCTCCACGAGGACCACCAGTCCCCCACCACCATGGAGCATGTGCTGCAACGGCCTTGAAGGCAATACAGAGCTCCCCACAGTACCTATGACACGCATGTTGCCGCCCGGTGACGTCGAGATTCTGCCTGCAGCTGCCACAGCAGGCACTTGAATGAAAAAGAAGCCGTTCAGTACAACGGTGAGATGCAAGGAAAAGGATCTGTCTCACCAGCTATTCTGGAGGCATTGTATCACGTCGCGAGTTCTTGTGCTTCGGATAACCGTAAGCTTGGTCATCATGCTGACGCAGTACGACCGATTGCGAGAGGAAGAAAAACTGTATCGATCAGACTGAGAAATGGCCGTCGCTGTGGCGCTTGCCATAGCTGCGCGATCACATGTTGAATTCTGAAACACCTCTACGACGGAAAAGGACAACACGCCACTTACCTTTTGAAAAGAGAAATCCATGTGTAACCCTCCAGACGTGGCAGTGTCGTACTTCTTCGGTTTCTGAGCACACTAGGAGAGACTTTGCGGATTCTGTAATTGCAGGACTGTTCCACAACAAAGAGGAATCTCGAATGGGCACTTTAGAGCACGCGGCCGAGTTCTTTCAAACAATGGCAGCCAGGGACCCCGAAAGTTTTGTGGTGCAGAGCGTCTTCTTCCTTGAACAATACAGGTTCGGCATTGTATGCACCGCGCCGGTCTCCTTTGATGATGCGACCGCGTTCGAGGCCCGCTTCTTAAGAACCTGCATGGCGCCTGAAGGATGTGTATCTACCTCGGCGTCCCCGTCTGCGCGTGGACGCACGCTGCGCGTACGTGACTCACTCGCGCTGTGAGAGGTCCTTCTCGGGTTTGTACCACCAGAGCGCTGGGCGACTTGGTTCACGGAACGGCGCCGGGTTATGTTACGCTTCTCGCGGTCCGGTCTCGTGTTTGTTCTCGCCGTATGGGATTCCGCCGCGCACGAAAAATAGTCATAATCCGCTTTGACTGCCGCCAGCTCCTTGAAACTGTCACGCGTGGCTCAGCCCTGCCGAGACAATCTATCCGAGAAGGATCCATATGACCTGTACATGACTCCGTCCGGCGACGAGTTCAATGTGTATGAGCCTCGCCGTGGAATCCTGGAGGGAAACTACGGGGGCTACACATCTCTGTGCTCGGAGGATCGCGCTTTTTATTTCCGTCCTCTGTTCTATCTTCCCCGAGGAGAACGCACGCATGCCCTGCTCACAAATATCGTCCAAGACGTTCTGACAGTGAGGAAGGAGGGCTTGGTGGTCTCTGAAGCTTTCAAAAAGGACAGCGTCGTCCTTCGGGTGTACTTGAGCTTCGGTGTATTTGTTTTTTCCTTGGCCGCGACATTCACCAGTCGATAGACGCCGAAAGTACAGAGCACTTCACAAGGTGCGACATGATCCGGACAAAAACAGTCACGGAAAAGAAGGATCGAGAGATGAGCAGCACGGTAATTCTCGTTGTGAAGGACTCACGGTACTACAGAAGGCAAGAGCGAGCTCCTTTCATCATGTCTGTCATAAGAGACACTCCAGGAATGTCAGAAGACGCAATGAGGGACGAATTCCTACTGAACGGGATCATAGACGAGTTGGTCCCCCAGGGCAGGGACCAGGGAGCGAAGCTGACAATTTTTGTGAGAATAGAGACACACAACCTTGGAAGAAGTCACCAGTCACCAGTGCGCAGTTTTACGACTACTGTAAACGGTGCTCTGTCCTCTATAACATAGATAAAAATGCGGCCGTCAATTATGCCGTGTGCCCCTCATTGCCATACGATCCAGCGATTGGTGGAATGATGCACCAGTCGGGATGATACCAACGCCTTCGTCGCTGACGGAAATGTGCCTTTTCTATGTCTTGCCGCGTCGTCGCCTTCGTAAGCGAGCGCAATGATGGTCACGCGTTGTGGGCTGGGCATGCGCTCCTGCTTCGTGTCGAACACAAAGAAAGCACTCGCTGCCTGTGCAGCATAGCACTGTTCTCGGCCGAAGTGGGAATGAGCCGGACAGTGTCCGCACCCAGGCCGGAGCGCCACCTCCCACGAGCTGCGCAGTGTAGTTGCTCTCAGTTTGCAATCTGCCAATTTGTTTCTCGTCACACGAGCCACCTGCTTCATGAATTCTACACATGTGGCCGGGGTGACGGACAAGATATTGACATATCCTGTGATGTAATAATTAGCTCTAGTGCTGTTCAATGAGGGAGCTCTCTTTTCGATGCTGTCAAAGACTTTTGAGCTTCAGAAATGTAAGAGCAGCCAGTTCCACGAGGCATTTGAAAACGCTTTTCGACGAATCTGGCATTGCTTGCATGTGAAATCCCTCTGGACAACAGCGATCGTGAGCCATTGAATCCTGAAACGTGGATAAGCTTGATTGGGCATGCAAGTGGTATCATCCAATAAAATGGCGTAGAGGGTAATCATCAAACCGATCTGGGCCATCAAGATCTTGCAACGTGGCTGTCTGAGTGTTGAGAACGCGAATGGTTCCCCACTGGAAGCTTCGCTAACACAGCTGGTAGTCTGATGATGCACCTGTAATATGCACGGGGACCTGGAGCATTTGGCATACACGAACATGTCGTACCGTCATTTCTCGGTTCTGTAGTAGCGGTGCGCACTTTGGCGCCTACCCCATTCAACAAATAGCCCACCATTGAAGCAAGAAAGTGCAGGGCCGTCTTGCCACAATCGACAGCCGATGACCCAGTCTGAGGGCCGAGATGACAGGTCAACTGCGAAATTGAGTCGTTTGATCGCCCGTTGATCGCATCGAGCTGCCCATGACCGGCGTCGATCGAAGTGCCTCCATGCACGGCCCTCGCTTCACACGCTGGCTGATTCAAGCCCCAAACATGGGCACACGGCGCTCAGCCGCGGCCACGCACTCCTCAATATCAATCCCGTCCACACCACAGGCACGCCCACACGCCGCCAGCACGCCCACGCACTACCGGAACGCCTACGAAAGTCCAGGACGCCCAGACACTGCCGGCACGCCCGCACACTGCCGGCACGCTCTCCGAGCGCGGGCACGCGAAAACACCGCGGGAACTTGGGCACGCGTCCGGCACGCGGGCACACCACAGGCGCGCCCGCACATCAACGCGACGGCTTCACAGCACCCGGACTCCCGCACACACCCGGCGCGCCCGCGCAGCACCGGAACACCCAGACACCACCGGCGCAGCCGCCAACCACTAGCACACGCGCAATATAGCAGCACAACCAACCACCATCGGCACGCTCATACTGAACCGGCACACCCATTTATCGCCAGCACGCCCGCCGACGGCCGACTCTCCTTCCGAGCGCCGACTCGCCCTACGACCACCGGCGTGCCCGCCATCTGCGGAACCCCGCAAGAGCTGACCTTCCTACCGAGGATGACGTGGCACGTCGACGGCGACTAGCACTACCGTCTGCGGTCACGCCCATCTACCGCGGCTCCCCCCAACCTGGACGTCCGCGCCCGCCCTCGTCGGCCGCGCTTTCCCTCATCGGCCGCGTCGTCCCCCGACGGCCGCGGCAACCACCGACGGCCGCGTCAACCCCCGAAGCCCGTTTCCACCCCTGACGGCCTCTCCGTCCCCCGTCAGCCGCGTCCACAACTGTCTGCCGCGCCCTCGCCCGAGGGCCTCGCCCACCCCCGACGGCCGCGCAAACTCCCGCCGGCCACACCCACCCGCAACGGCTGTGCCCACCCCTGACGGCCGCTCCCACACCAGACAGGCAAGCCCACTTGCGTCGGGAAAGCTCAATCATGGCGGGCGACTGCCAAGTATATTCGAGTGGGCCCTTTGTTTCTGGTTTAGATTTGCTCAGGGTAACCTCTGCCCAATCTTGTATCAGTAACGACTGGGAGGCGCGTGCGAGGGAGACTGGAGGTGTGCCTTGAAGGTCTGTTCGTTCGGCGGTACCTCTCTGTGGTTTTGTCTACGGCGCTCCTGTATCTGAGGTGGTCTACGACGAGTCTGCTTGTTGGTATGGCTTGTACACCTGCTTTAGACTGACAGGCAGGACCTTTCCATTCACATCGCGTCTACCAACCTCCGTCGTACCTCTCCTTATCCTCTCTAACGTGGCCATGGTGGCAGCAGGAAGTTATTCAACCCAAATGGGGTCTGTTTTTGGCTTGGTAATGGCTCGTGTGTCCCTCGTCTTTTCCAACCACCCGTGTGTCCTGTTCGCTCCTCCATGAGCCGCGCGACCTCAACTGCATGGGTTTCCCATCCGCGCGCAAAACGCGAGACAGTCAACGGAGGAGGTGTCCCGCGAGAAAAAACGTAGGTGCGTCTTTCCGTGCTTGGCCAACCGCCGCTGGTTCTGCAGGGCTTGGAGGTCGAATGCAGTTGCTCTTGCCGGGATGATACTATCTATAGGACATCTGTCGACCGCTGCACCCGATATAAAATCGCTTCTGCCGCGCGGCTGCTCTTTCCGTTACCGGTCGCGGCCGCCCCCACTGCCGGCAGTTCACCACCGGACGCGCTCCAGCGCGCACCAGCGCGGGCTTATCGATGCCGGCGGGTGCGCTCGAACGCCTGGACGACCAAACTTTGTAGTCGCCTTTTCTATCCACGCTTCAGCTTTTGGGGGCATGTATTAGGCGATGAGCTCCGGGAGATGAGCGAGGTGTATGGTCGGGAGTTCGAGGGGCTGTGAGCGGGTGTGCTCGCGGCCGGTGAGCCCTCCGCTCGCGGAGGTGCTGGGTGTGGACATGCATGCTAGGAGTGGGTGTGTCTGCGGGTGCTGAGAGCTTGGGGGCGCATGGGTCTTATCAGGTTGCTCCCTTCCGGCTCGTGCCACCTCTATGGTAGAACCATAACGCACCCACCCACTGAACTACCCGCTTCACAGGTTATGGGCCCAACATGTGCGGATAGCTACACGGATGTCGCAGGTTCAAATCCCGCGGCTTGCCCCAGGGTTTCGGGTCCGACTTCGAATTTGCAAGTTGGCAGATTCGAGTCGATCGAGGAAAGGTTCCTGGTCTCTGTGGAGTTGAGAGGAGTGTTGAATTGGATGTATGGCGCGTCGCCAAAGAACGATCGGATCTGAGAAACGCTCATAGCAAGTCACAGCAGTTCACAGCTGCTCATGGCATAGAATTTACAATTGCTATGATCGTCCTTTCCTCCCACAGAACCATCCAGGAGCCCTCAGCATGCAGTTTTATTTCAAAGCACAGTCACAGCACGGTCACAGCATCAATGATGGCCGCAGGTTTCTTTTGGGTGCCTGTGTCACTTCAATCCAAAACCAGCGTCACGCGGACCTTGAAATTCATGGGCTTGGTCGCACGAGCGCGCCGTCGCCACCGAGAGGTTCCGGAAGCGCGGATGAAAGGACAACGGAAAATCATGCCGGTTTCATTCTCATTTTATGTTGCTGATCCCCGAAACTTGTCCTGGGGGACACAAACAGCGACTGACTGTGAATAAGAGCATTCTATTGGCCTAAAACGACAATAAGTGGACATCGAAGCCAATAGAGAGCACGAAGTTGGTACCAGGACCTTGCATCCAGCAGAACGCACTTGTTCCTGCCGCTTGATTCGCTTTTCTTGGCACGGAGCAAGCTGCCCAGTGGAGATCATGAGATTTTCCACTGTCCTTTGCAGAAGGGCGGAAAAGAAGAGGAGCTGATGTCGATTTCCAGGCCGTTTGGGCACATGTAAGAAATCAGAAGCTCCAAGTCTGTCCCAGGTGCGCATCTGACTGGTGGAGAGAGTCGGTCCGCATCTCAGTCTCGGTCCACCAGGACAAAATTCGGGGATCGGCAATATTTGGTCGGGCTAGTAGGCAGACAGGTTCTTCCGTGTCTCAGCCATCCGCTCCTGCGCAGCCGCCCAGTCGGTGGCCGCCGACAGGCCTGTCCCGCATATCGAAATGCTTACAAGGTTCTGCCATGTTGCCCACCGCCGTACAAATCGCGGGGATGCCGGAAAACCAGGCATGCTCTGCCGCTCCCCAATCTCACGAGCACGCTTCTGCAACACTGCTATGGTCAACGGCATGGTTTTCTGCCCTAATTCCTCGACTATGTTGTACCAAAGCCGCATCTCGCTTTCCCATTCCTCCATTGTAGACCGTCGCACACGAACGCAGTCGAGTGGCGCCGCGCTCGCTGCGCGGGCACGCAAAGCCATCCTTGAATTCACCGAGCACACCGTCCGAACGGCACAGACCGACGTAGCTTTAGCAAAAGAGTTTTCCAAATCCTGCGTCGTGTAAAGCAAGCCCGAGTCCTTGCGGCGAACTATCTCCCGCTTGTAGCTCAGCGTAAGCGTGGTTCCCTTCTTGTGGATGCCCTTGTGTCCCACGCCAGAGCCTGCAGAGACGAGATGGAAAGATCCGGTGGATTTACCGGCGCCTTCCAAAACGGCTACAGCTGCGGCAGAAACCGCCCCTGCGAACGCACAGAGAATATGGAGCATTGTCTCATGCGACGCCGGCGGGTACGCGTCGTGAGAAGCGGCGCTTGCTGGAGCAGCAGCAGCGAAATGCACTATAAAAGTTTACTAGTCGGCAGGTTAGGGGGGGTGGGGTCGGCGGGGCGGGGAGGTGGGGGCCGCGCTCTATCGTCGCTGGACAGTGAGCGTGTCGACGAAGGGGACGGTGACGACGGCGGGGACGATGGTGGTGACCGGGGCAGGACCTGGGATGTGGATGACCAGGGCAGTGCAGGAGATGTGGGCCCTAGAGGCGTTCCAGAGGCGGCGGTGCGGGACGCTTCTCGAGCTTGAAATTGACACCAGCCATCGTTTGTCAAAAACATTGAGAGTTCTTTCAAAATCCATGACTGTTGATCGTATGGAAGATCGACTGCGATCATCACATGTGATCGAGACCGATCCCAGCCATTCAGGTCGAGATCGAGGCCGCTTCCGGTCGGCCGCCGCTGAATCGTTGAGCATTTGTTACACAGCCGGGGGCTCTAAAACTGAGCAATGACTATAGTTGCTCCTTGACATGTACTGTACTACAACATCGGCTCACACCTGCTGATAGGAGCATACGAGGAGCTCTCTGCCGAACAGCGAGACATGTTCATGCAAGGCATGCGCCGGGGCGCGAAACACGCTCCGACGCACACCATACTCACCCGATTGGAGCCACAAGGAATGGGCGGCACAACTCTGTCAGTGTCAGACTATGCAATGCTTCTCACCATAGACCGGACTGTGATACAGTACTTGGTTCAATGCACGACCACGTCACGTCACGCAGTTGCCGCCCTCAGAATTTTCGAGGCCGTGCGAAAGGTCTTCAACGCTCATTTATATGTGCGCAGAGCGTCCTCGGATGAGAAGAAGCCCACGGGAGTGCGGATGACCGTTGCTGAGCTCCATACAATCGGAGAGAGCCTCGTGATTGTGCTTCGTCGACTGTTACCCTTCAACGGAAGTTGGGAGCGACCGTTCGTACCGCGTGTACTGGAACTGCTACACCGCACTGTTCCGATGGTGCAGCTGCGGTCATCCATATGTGAGATCAATTTCGAGACGTTCCACCAACTTTCGAAGTGGGAGCAGGGGTTGTCATGGATGTATTCCCGGGGTACATGTCCATGCAATGTATCCGTACCTGCTTGAGGTACGAGTAGGGAAGGCACATCCCACATGCAATATGTAAAAAAGACAACACAATATATCTATCCTGTCCCTCAGACACTGCGAGATTATATCTGATCCGTATCCCAGATATGACACTCAGGATGCAGGGATACGGAAAGTTTCGAAACTGATCGCGCATGAAGGGAATAAGTTGAACGCAGTGGACCTCCCCCTTGGCTTGCCGAAAAGCGGGCGACTCATGTGCAAACATTTGGCATCGACAGGCGGTGATCGTCTGCGACCCAGATGAAACCATTCGATCACTCGACTCGAACAGTTTGCCTGTGACACGAGATTCAGAATGGTCGCGCTGGCGTCCGCGTCCAGAGGCCGCGCTGCCACCGGAATCCAGCCCACGCGGGCCGTAGAAGAGCCGGGGTTCCCACAACCATCGGCTCTAGGCTGTATCTCATCTGCGCAAGCGCTTCCAGAGCCCCTCCCCCTCTTCTGCCGCCCAACGCAGCCCCGCCCCCCGCGCCGCGCGCTCGCCCGCCGCCGCCGGCCCCTCTCTCAGTACCATCTTCGGCAGCGTCACGGCCTCCGGAAACGCGACCTCGACGGTCACGGCCGAGATGGATGGCAGTGAGCCCATCACTGACCAGGTGCACGTTCACAAGCCCGCCAGCGGGAGAAGCACCGCCTCTAGGGTGGTGGCGGTCACGCACGTCTGCCGCTCCGCCCGCTCCCGAACTGCCGGCCTGTGGCGGCGTCGACGGCGGCTGCGGTGGCCAGCCGAAAGCCGCAATCGCCGTCGGCAGGCTGAGACGATGTGTAGAAGTCGGCGGAAGAGGTGATGGGTTTTCAGAGCGGCGACTCGCAGGTGCTCCGGTTAGCACTGCGGTCAGCGTGGGGCGCCGCGCCGGGCGTGGCGGGTCGATTTCTACCTAGGCGGGGTGTTCCGTCCGCACGGAGCTCGCTCGTACTGATGTTCAGCGTATATATCTGAAAATATATCCACATCCTATCTCGAACACTCTGGCCGCAAAGATGAGTATACTCTGAGTGTATAATTCAAACTCGGAGTGTTAATCCGTATCCAGATGCCGCTGAATTTAGCTTGTCCGTAGGCGGACATCCGGCATGACCAATGGAATGTATCTTACTAGTGCACAAAAACGGTATTCTGACAACGCCTGAGCGGGAGGTGAGCCAGAGCAACAATCGGTTCCCAGCTGAGTACGCAATGCAGGGGTGGAGAGACACGGAGAAGTACTCAAATGCGCTGGCCATGCTCGGCGCACATGGCAGTTCTGCTTCGTGGCTCCTTGTCCGAGAAGTCCAGCCATTTATTTCCGTGGCCCTTCATAGACCGGGCCCAATTAAAGGACAGTCACCGTACACCTTATTGCGCTGGCGTACAAGAGCAGACGTCAGCGCGCTTCTAGAATCCACGGAAGAGCTCTGGTGAAGTCTTGCGCTGAACGCGACTCTGCGGATCTCTTGCGAAGCTACGCAAGCGCAGGCAGCATGTGTCCTCAGAAAAGGGTCAAGAGTGTCTCTACATGGGAACGGAGCCACTCCTGATCACGAGTCCGGATTCAATCTGTCGGATAGTGTAGAATTGCGCTTGTTCCTTGTCCAGCCCATTGTTACACTCAAAGCCACCCTCCATGTCATCTGTGAGAGTTAGAAGATACCAACGGTGGCGTACATCATATTCCGTCAGCCCACGGAAGTAAAAAAAGACACAGAAATTGGATTGTCCTCGACTTCAGTTGACCGTGGGAGACCGCTTCTCTCCTTTCTCTCTTCTGGGCATCACAAAATGAAGTTTACCAAGAGATCTGGGTTCCATTCCAAGAGCGGGTGACTGGGGGGCGCTATGTGCGGGGGGGTGCGCTTTGGTGTGACGAGACATGAAATGTAGCGCTTTCTCTGAAGGCCTCGAATTCAGGAGCAGAACTTGCGCCATTTTTTAGTGCAAGTGTGACATGAGTAAGTAGACTAATAGAGCTCACCAACCTCGAAGCCGGGCCTTCCACCAGGAACGTCAGAACTAACAGTTCATGACCTAGAGGCTTCTATATGACGTCTAATGGATACATGAAGCCCGTCTATCTCAAGACGCACCCTTCCCTCTTCTCCCCCCTATCCTTGTCAGCTTGTCGACGAAAATGTAAACACTGGCGTTGGCCAGCCACTGCACCACCACAGGAACATGAAATCCGACCAGTCCCTTCCAAGTCGGACGCCCCTTGGTCAGCCGATCGGGCTCCTTATTGAACATTCCAGATCCACAACTCCAGTATCCTAGTGGCTCATTAGGAGGTGCATCATCCCTGAGCTTCTCTGTGCACTCTGGTGAGACAACCGCAGCAACCCATGTCACAAAACCACAGTAAGGGCCTGAAGCGCCGTCGCCAGAGTAAGAATTTGCAGCTCCCCTCATCTCGCTGGGGATCGCTCAGGTCTCACCCTATGGGTGGATCGCATGCTTGAAAACAACCTGTTGAGCAGCTCGTGATGCAGTTCCCAGCGCCACATAAGTGGGCTCTTCGCCTCCCAGCTGGGCGCAGGGTCCACTTCCGGGACGAAAACGACACTGTCGCGGGAATCTTCCAGTTATGTCACCATCACGACCACATTGCTTCGGAATTCTTATAGCTGCTATGATTGAGAGGTCTTGCGTTGCCGCACCACCACTCCCCTTTGGCTAGCTTCTGAGCGGCAAGCACCATTGCATTTTGGACGCCTTCCTCCCCGCCGCCAACTGTAGCGATTTCTCGGCCGTCTCCCGCTCGGAAGGCGGCACTGAGGCCGTCGTGTGTGTGCCACATCACGGTCAAGCGCAAAAACGAGACCGCGTTCGGGATCTGCGCCAATTACAAGACACTAACAACGAGCGACTGCAAGGCGGCCCAGGCATGGCCGACACAAGCGCCAGTCCTGAATCTTTGCAGCAGAAAATTAGGCCAAAGCATGGCCGGCCCGCACATCACCCCGCCCCCATTCACCCTCTATGATGACGACAGATTTATGAGATCTCGCCTGTGCGCCCGTGTACATCAATCCCCGCCCTTGCTCTCCCGTCTACACCAGCCCACTTTCTTTTGTTCCTGTCAATTCCACCCCCCCCCCTGTTCTTGCCACTCTTTCGGGCCCCGTGGGCGTGAACGCGGAGCACGGCACCGCGACCGCGCCGTAGTAGGCGCCAGAGGAGGACCCAGCCCAGTAAGATCCCATCGCCAAGCGTTCTCGAGCCACAGGGACGGGAGTCTCGCGCCGAACGCGTGGCCTCGTGTGGATTCGCGACGAGCGTGAGAAGCTTTGCGCTTTCGACGTCGCGGCGACGCTCAACTCCGAGGTGGGCACCGACCAGTGGATGGAGACGTTCAAGAGAGACTACTGAGGCCTCCTTCGGGCTCGGTTTCCTGAATCTCTGAAGAAAGTGAATCGATGCCGCAAGCGCTTTAAGATAGCCAATGACAAGGGTCTTAAGTACAACATCTTCTCCGTTGTGGAGGTCTTCCAGAACTTGTACATGTCTGTACTCAAAGCCAAGATCACCGGCAACCCGATGCCGACAGATCTCATAAACACAAACGCGGCCAAGTACAATGGCCTCATGCGCTACAAGGACTTAAGGCCAACGTGGTCGCAGCGCTGAAGTCCCCTCCGTTGCCGTACTGGAGGATCCTGCGGAAGCTGGACCGCTTTAGCGGCGACGCTACTGTGACGGCTGTGCGTGCGCCGCGCAGCGCTCCAAGCCCGAACGGTGCATTGCGTGCGGAGAAGTGTGACGACAATCCTCTAGACGGCCTGAAGGCAGAGTACGAGGACGTGAGCATGGGGCCATTGAGCGCAACGTACGCCCGTGTCTAGCGAAAACGCCAGATGAGCGTCTTTCAATAACAGTCTGCCTATAACAAGGCCGCAAAGGCATCGCCCGTCAGCTGCAGCGCGCGACATAAGACGAGAAATCGCCCAGTTTTTCAATCGCATTCGCAGTTGGCGAAGTGCCCTGAGTTGGCTCCCTGCTATGCAGTATGTGTCTAAAATATGACTGCGTGTCTCGTGCCGGCTTCGAGGGTTCGGGGCCACCTGGCGAGTTAAAGGAATTGAGGTAAGGGGATGCCTTCGTTCGACGACTGGTAAGTCGTTGTACTTTCGTTTATCCGCTTCAGAGCCATTGAAATGGCGGTGCCATTCAGATAAGAGTGCGCATAATTGGGCTTGTTTTTTCGGATTCTGATTCTATACGAGTATATGCAGCCTTTTTATCAGGATGCCATTTATTCACGGAAGCCCCTGGTCTGAACGCGTTGGCCCAGTCGGCTGCGGACCGCACCATCATCGCCTTTTGGTAATCCCCGGCAGCTGCCAACTCTGTCGATTGTCCAGTGTGGTGGGAGCGCGAGATGCGCCGTCGGCTGGAAGACGACGATGGCAATCCATCAGCCTATACAGGCCCTCCAGACGCCGAGCAGGAAGCGGCATTGCAGGACCGACTTAACGCGGCCACTGCATCCGCCGAAGCCGCATGTCCAAGCGGAAACGGCGGTGGCCCTGGCCGAGGGCGCGGGGGCATTCATGGTGGCTAGGGCGGAGCTGGACGCGATGGCGGTCGGTGCCCGGCTGTATTTGCTCTCGGAGGCCGAAGTGGCCGTACTGGCGGCTGCGGTCGCGGCAGAGGAGCTCGACCAGGACGCAGTGGACGGAACGGCGGAAAATCTTCATCGAATTACGATGAGAAAGGGACGGTCTCCGAGAGCGACGACGACTCTGCCGACGCGGACAACTCTGCGGACGCGCTCCCCCCTCCTCAACGGTAGCGTAGGTGCGCGGAGAGCCGCACCCCGTCCCCACACATTTCTCAAACCGCGACGGCCCCGAAGACACCCATTGAGGCCGCCCTGGTGGCAGGGGAGCTGATTTCCTCGCCAGCGTTCAGCATCGCCGACTCTAATTACGACGGAGACGCGACCTGCGGCAACGGCTGTGAATATGAGAAGGACCAATCCCGGGAGATATTTGTCGGAGAACATGCGCCGCGTCTGAGCGGCAGCGCCAAAGTAGCGGGTGCCCGCCCCGCGGTGCCGCCTACGCGTCGTGTGAACATGACGCGTGGCGGTGCCGCGCAGGAGACCAAGCGGCGCCGCTTTGAGGAGACGGCCGGCGCCGCCGGCTTCGACACGCACTCGCGCATCCTGAACACCATGGGCTGGGACGACTGGAATGACGGAGGTGCCTTCAGCAGCGAAGACATTGACGAGGAGGAGCCCTAGCCGGAGGGCAGTTGGTAACTCGGCCGAGGACGTGGACGTACAAGTGGCATCATGGAACGCTTGAGTAGGTATCAAAACCTGCTCCTCTCGTTCTTTGAACGGTGGTCTGATGACCAAGGACATGGCCGAGCTAGATGATGAACTGCGTAGGTGTGCTTATTTTTTCCTTTGCGGTCTCCTTATACGCTACATGCCATGCACTACTGCAATAGAAAAGGTGTTTTGTTCCCGTCCCCGTGTTTTTATTCAAATCAGCATTAACCTTAATGCTTCTCTTTCCTTTTAATGAACGCGCGCAGTACATGGTGTGAAACAACGTCGCCGCACCGCCAAGCGCACCGCAAGTACGGACCGGAGGTCTTTGAGAGTAGGGCCTGCGTGGTCTGATGGGCGAACTATTGCTGATCCCCCAATTTTGTCCTCATCGGCCAAGACTGGGACTGCTTTGTAAAACAGGCCAACCATTGGTCTAGAACAGCAGCAAACAGCTGCTGAGTTCGAATCTATGACGTGCCATTGGCTCTCCAACCGCCAGGTCCGTGCAGAATCGAGATTCTCCGTTTTCTTGAGATATTCTTCCTTTCTCAGTCCTCTCATGGGGTAAAGTAGCCCGGAGCAGTTTGTTATCGAGATTTTCTTCGAGATTCTCAGATAATCTCAGAAAAACGAGTGCGCCGATTGTGCGTTTGCGGGCCGTACGGGCACATTCTGTAAAGATGGGACCCGACATGCACTGCTGTCGATCCTCTTGGCCAATCAGAAACGTGCCTGCTTCGCTGTTGCACTCCTGCTCTCTGCCGATGAGGACAAAATTGGGGGATCAGCAATAAACGAAAGACATCTTGGTGCTGGCGGCGATGTAGCTTGCTCGTGCCAACGTGCCCAGTTTGGGACTGCTGTTCGGGACCTCGCGGAACTTTTAGAGAAAAACCTTTGCAGTGTCACTCGCGCATGCCATCCACTCTGGCAACACGTGCGGGTCTCTTTGTGTACGTAGCAAATACACGTACCGGAGAGGATGGCACATTTAGAATCCACCATTAATTTTTATCGGAAGTGCTGAATCGCCTGCACATTGCGGAAGTGGTGGCACCTTCAACACCTGTGGCCGTGCCATTGACGCGCACTGACAAAGACACCTGTGTGTCTGTTGTGAGAGCAAGTTTCGCATGTTTGGCGGTGTGGTGTACAGCCGCTACGATCTGAAGGTCTGACTTGGCCGCGCTCACTTTGCTCAAGGAGCGTCGTGGTGAAACGACTGGAGCTGCCTGTTGATCGCTACATAGCCGAATACGGTTGGCGGGCACACAGGCAGGAAACGCGCCGTCTTCAAGATTTGATTCATCCGCTGTATGCTTACCACCCGATGGTCAACTAATAGACGTGGTACACTGCCAAGCCCTCGCGGAAGATCGTCGGCAGCCGTGCCCACCTGCATCTGGATGTCATTTTCTGCATCGCACCGCACCTCGAGCGCTGTACACGACATCGGGACGGCTCTCGACGTGCTTCAAAAAATATATGTTTGCATCTTGTCGTCATTTTCTAGTCCGTATATGTCATTTCTCTGCTGCAATGCCCTCGGCCGCGACCGGTAGATTCTAAGACTGAGAGCGTGAGGACTTGGCCGCCAACCTGACCTTATGGCAGTCCATAATGATACCAAAGGCAGGCAAATGCGTGCAACCATCCGGCCATCCGCAACAACTGTGTCGGCAGGAGTTCTCCGATACGGTTGGGACATCATTTCAACTGCTTCTCAAGCGTTAGGGTGGGTCTCAATCCACCCCAGTGCGTCCAGTGGCCCAAGTGAGCGTTGCCGTGCGTGTAAGAAAACACGAGGAACGTTTTTTGACCACGTGCTGGGGGGCTACAGAAAATATACCGAGTCTGTGCAGCCCTGATTGCAGATGACTCGTTGGACATATGGTCTAACAACCGCCAATCACGCAGGTGTGCCTCCTCGAGGCCACCAGAGAGACCCACAGCAAGGACGGGCGTCTCTAATGCGACCGCGATTCTGGGTTGAACAGCTCTCACGGCCAAGTCACTCCCGAATGACTTAGCCTGTGCGCGAGCCTCAGAAAAAGGGCCATTGAGGCCGTCTGAGGGCATTTCCATCACACGCCTGACTGTGATTTAGGCCTATGGTGTGTCAAGGACCCCACGAGCTTCCACTTGTGGAAGAGGTGTGACGGATGAGATGTCATCCAACGTCATCCAGTGCAGTACTATGTCAGCAAAAACATGTAGATGCTGACAGAGGTCTCACGGCAAAGACATTCCCGAATGACTTAAGTTTTGCGCGAGCCTCAGGAAAAGGGCCTTTGGGGCCGTCTGAGAGCATCTCTATCACACACTCGTGGCAGTGATTCAGGCTCTGATTTGGGCGCCGTCAAGGGCGTCGCCGTCGGGGGCCGCGTCGCCGCCGGCGGCGCCGCCCCCCCCGCCGGCGGCGGCGGAACCCCTCTCCAGCCGGAGCCCCCCTCCAGCACGTACGCGTGCAGGTGGAGGGGCGCGTCTGCAGGGCGCACCAGCCGCGGCACCCCCCCCCGCCCCCCCCTTCCCACCAACCGCCCACCCCCCCGGGTCATTGTCGTCCG
>Ga0209093_1000480_pt1 | contig 21775 bp, 27 predicted proteins | sample SidtaG_4_FD_187450 | JGI IMG/M metagenome (GOLD analysis project Ga0209093, IMG submission 187450) | Marine algal microbial communities from Sidmouth, United Kingdom - Sidmouth_Male1 metaG (SPAdes) (version 2) | ecosystem: Host-associated > Algae > Red algae > Unclassified | place: Sidmouth... | reverse complement strand
TTCCCCCCCGCCCACCCTCTTCCACCACCCTCGCTCCCTATCGCCGACAAACTGCTGTGCTGGTCGCCTTGGAAGAATGCTCCGCCTTGGCCTTGCGACGGACGGCGGTGCTGCAGTTGCGCACCGCCCCCGCCAACAGGGCGCACGCCATCAGGAACTCTTGGCCTGCGAGAGACAGGGAACGTCGTGCTCGATGTCGGCCACAGCCTTCGCCGCGTCGGCCGTGCATTGGTGGACATACTAGCGACCGAGGGCGAAGTGGTCGATGGCGGCGCGCCACACGACTGCCAGGATGTACTCCTTGTCCTTGTATTAGACGACGCACAGGCTCTGCTCGAAGACATGGATCCTCGCGAAAGAACGCTTCCTAGGCTTTTGGAAGATCTTGGATTAGCTGACGGCGACAGGCACGTCTTCGACGCGGCAGCGGGCTCCCCTGGTGTGGGCGATGCGCTGGGAAACTGCGTCGTTGGCGGCCAACCGCTGTAGGGCAGCACCAGCATGGAAGGATTTTCCCTTGGACGGGATGCCGGGCGCACGGGAGCGCGCCGCTTGAGCGTCTTCGGCCGCTTTCAGGGCCTCGAGCGCCATCAGCTGCGGCAGGGTGAGATGGAGGGAGAGGGAAGCGCCAAGTAAAGGGTTCGCCACCGCAGTGGTAGGCAACATCGTGGCGGCGTGGAGAGAAAGACGAAGCAGCGGAGTGATGAAGAGGATGGAGCTTGCGCACGTGCCGCCCAGCAGGCACATAGGTGGGCGACCGGGCGCTTTTCCTGGAGAAGAAGCGCCGGCGCCGCGGCTCTCAGCGCCGAGGATGTCGTAGTCGGTAGCGTGCGTGCCATCGGCATGGTGGGTGACGGGGGGGCTGACGCCGGATTTATGGCGCGAGGTTATAGTGGAGAAGTCAGAAGAAGGACAAAGAACAAAGGAGGAGTGAGGTAGGAGGGTGGGGGGGGGCGATGGAGAAACGCAGAAGAACGGGAGGGAGGAGGGGCGGACCGCGGTGGCGATCGAGTTGACGGCGGCCCCAGCATGTCGGGCGTGATATTAAAAAAGCCGTGAGCAGGCGACAGAGAGGTCCAGATTTTGATGTCTGCTTGGAACAGCGGCAAGTATCCGGTCAGCATATGGAATTAAATCCAGAAATATGTAATCGTTTAGCTTATGGTATCTTGAATATGGTTCTCGCCGTAGTTTATCGTACTGTATGACGTTGCGAGACGTTGAGAGGCGTAAGAGCCAGACACTGAAACGAAAGCAATGCCCTTCTTTGGTTCTCTCGATCACTCACATGGTTCCCTTACCACCCACGCGCCTCACGACGCGCCAGCCCCAATCCACCTTGCTCACTTCGCTTGAGGCCGAACACAAGAAACCACCACACGGCCGGATTCCCCCGCCCAACCGACCTAGCTCTCCACCAGCGAGAAAGGTTCGCTACGGGGCAGGCTGGAGTGTGTTCGCTGCTTGAAAAAGGCTTCCGATCCTGAGAGCGAGATGCCGTGGCCGGTCCGGATTTTGAGAACCGCAAATTCGTCCACGTGCGCCGCAAAATATTCGGCAGACAAAGTCAATTCGGTGGCCTTGAGAGATCCTTTCCCGACCGGGATCTGTGCCGCTGGTGGTGCGCTCCCAACTCCGGAAGCACCACCCGGATGATGAGCCTCAGCGTCGTCATAGTCGAAGACGTCCGCATCTTTCGCCCCGTCGCCCTCGCCAGCGTCCTCTTCAGCCTCCCCATCAGCGCTCATCACGTCATCTTCGTCAAAGTTGAGCAGCAGCCCGTCCTGGCTGTCCTCAGCGATACTGTCGGAGTCACTGAAGTTCTCAGATGCTTCGTCGTCCGATGTCTCCGACTCTCCAACCCCTCCGTCGTCCGCCATTCCTACGCCAGCTCCTGCTCCCTGGTCACCGGTGGATGCTCCTTGGATAGCTTCAAAAGCCCCATGATGCCCGTCTGATGCTCCCTATGATTTACAACGGGCTCCGTCTTGTGTCCTGGTACCTGCATCTACTTCTTTGTGACGCCTGCTGCTGTTCTCTGGCCTCCTTCTGTTCCGTGGCCTGTGCCATGTCGTTCGTCGGTGAGGCTGACGGCATCTTTCACAGTGCCTTCCATAGCTGGAGGCTCTCCAGAAGCAGCGGGACCGCCCTTTCCTGCACTATCAGGCAGCCTACGTGTATTGGAAGATCTTAGTCACGAGTTGCCATGCCGGAACCAGGTCGTCCGGCCTATGAGCGTGTATCACACCATAGCATTTCTGCAGTCTGTGCAGTAGCATCGCAGCCGGTTGTCCATCGCGGGTCAGCGGCTACGGGTCGTTGACGTGAGGTCAGCAGCGACGGCGAACTGCGTTCCACAATGGAGCACTATCAGGGGTGGCGAGGGCAGTCAGCCCAGTGGGGGCCGATTGGTGGAGATGGTGGAGGTGAATTGATGGGGCCGGTGGTGGGCGATCGGTGGTGAAGGTTTCAGCCGATCAGCGGCGATGGAGGTTGCGGAAAGGCGGTGGCCGCCGATCGGCGGCGACAGTGGCCATGGATGAGCGACGATGACGGCGGCGGCGGCGGTGGTGAAGAATTGGGATAGGAATGGACCAGCTTTTCTCTCTAGAAGGCCACTTCAAGGAACGTAATCGAACGAAGAAACCCACCCAGCCTACTGAAAAAAACTCCTGACAAATCCCAGACTTTCCTCCTGTAGGATAATACAGCCACAGCTCGGGAATCTCACGCGGGAGTACAGTCAGTATCTGTCTATGCAACGGGTGGCCCTGAATGTAGCCTTCACCTCGAAATATTTGATCAGGTTTGATCTTTGACAATCGGGCGAACAGTCCCACACCTCTTTTTTTCTAGCTCGTTATCAATTATACTGAGACGTCCGTCTCAATTACGTTGTGACTGAGTCGTCTCAATGACTCGGCGTTGTCGCCATCGTCAGCTTTGCACCACAAACAGACGACGAAAGTAGACACTGTTGCGTCAAGAACCGACCACCTTCAACACGACCCCGCTCTACCACAGAGTGGCAGCTCCTCCACGATTGACGTTTATTGCGTTGTCCCAGGCTCGGAGCGAGTTCCGGGCTTCTCTGAGAAGTGGTACCCTCAGCCGCAGCTGCAGCCGCATCGATGGCTGTGGCGAGTGACATGAGGTACCTGGGGGTGTGTGGAGCGATAGGAAGCTAGACTGGGAAAAACTGCAGCACCAGGGTGGGGGACAACGCGACAAATTACAAAGCGGAGACGTGCCCTGGAACAGATCGTCGTGAGACCGCTACAAACCACGGCAGCAGCAAATAAAGCGCTGATGCGGCGAAGGGGGTGGGACGGAAACGAGTCCACGACGCTGGCAGGACCTGCTGAGCCGGACAGCAACGATACAAGAACATGTGAGTTCTCGAAACAACGTATTTAAGCATATATTTTCGCCGGGGATTACTGTCTGTGTGGTGATGCTTGCGCATTCACCTTGCTGCGTGGCTCCTCGTGCGTGACCCGGATCATTTATGTGACAGGAGTCATATAATAGGGCCAGATAGATCCGGAGAATGACTGTTCGGATGATGGGAACACCCTTCGATCCGAGAGGATCCCCATCTCCACCAGCGATGATCTTAGTTCGGTCGCTGGGCACGATTCGCTACTCTGATTGGCCCTTGGGACCTCGTGCTTTGTTCGATCCGGCATTTCCCGTAAGGCTGCTCAGACCCCCTCTCTCTCTGAAATTCGTCACTCTCTTCACTGAACATTGGCCGTTTTTGCGCGCGCAGCGGCCGGTGCGGCCTGCCGTCCGAAGCTCTCTGCTTGCAGCCCAGCGTGAGACGCTGATGCCTGTCGCGCGCCCCAACGCTCACGCCCCCGCGCGCGGCCGCACCATTAAAGTCGTTTTCGTGTTGTTAGATGCACAGCGAAACCGGCATATCTTGGCGAGATCAGCTCAGACGGTGCCCAAACGTGGTAGACAATACGTGTACCAGGTCTGGGCCCGGTAGACTAGAGGTTCGGCCGAGAAGCGCGCTCTGACCATATATCCGTGGCTATCATCCTCTTCTTGTCGCTGTGGCCGCACAATATCCGCTAATCGCGTAACAGCCGGGCGACTTGGGATCAGCGTGATCTCTACCCGAAGCAATTTCTGGGGAAACTTCTTCAATGAGATGTGGAAATTTCTTGACGCCAGACGGAATACAGAAGTGAAGACCTCCAGTCATGCCAATGTCCTGTCCCAAGTCGGAATAGCTCCATTCCTGTTCTGCTCGTACACGGACGGACGCACCCGGCTGATGTACCTGGGAAGCGGCAGCGCGGGGAGGGGGGGATGAGGGCGGGTGAAAGGTGAGGGATGGGGCGAGAAGGCGTGGAATGGGTGCTGATCAGGCGTCAGAAACTCCACGCAGCCTGTTGGACTGCTTGCGGGGCTTCACTGCACGAGGTTGAAGAGCGCGGGAACTAAGCGCGTGCGCGCGCAGTCTAACGTAATCCGTTCAATAACGGCCTTCAACCGTAGAAGTAATGGGGGTCAAGTCCTCAACAAGCGATCCTTTCTCGCAAATGTGCACCATTTGAACCACGCTGTAGTACATGATTGTGTTGCAGCACTCCATGCGTCACCACAGAGAACGGGAATTATTCTTTGTGGTCCTTTGTCGAAAGCTGTGAAGAAAGCTGGGCCTGTCTACCATACGTGAGGCTACTGCAGTGCGATGAAGGGGAAAATTACACCCGATCTTTTCTCTCTTTCTGATGTACAGGCGTCTGCAGAGGACTTCCCCGCAAAATCTGCACATCATGCCCTGTAGAATGATATTGTACGGCCCTGGCGTCACTCTGTATGAAGTTGCGGACCGATCGCACAAGAAGAGGCGGAACCATGCGTAGGTGAGTTTGGGTCTTTCCCCATGCGTCTAGAAAGAGTGGGATAGAAGTCAAGTTGTCCCTCTCCCCCTACGTCCTGGCGGCTGGTGCCATCCCTGCTCTACCTGTGTGTCATCTTTGGTGGCGCACAACACAAGTGCATACACAGAGTGCACTCTACCCGAGATAATACGCGCGTAATCTTTTCGGGAAGACTCGCTTGAAGACCCCTGGTCCACATGGGCCGAAATGTAATTTTTGTCCCACACCCTGTTGTATACCTCTGCGCAGCGTGTATTGTGGCAGCCAGTCCAGGGCCGCCGCTGATCTTCGCGGCGCCATTGCGTCCATGTAGCGGCGTACCGCCGCCGAGGGGGGGACCTCTGGCAAGTGGCGGCTCCACGACGCCCATTGCGGCGGCGGTCGCGGCGGCGGTGGCGGAACGGCTGCGATCACCGCTACCCGCCGCAGCACCGCACCGTGACATCGTCGCAATGCGGTGGCCGCGGCAGTGGCGCGTAGGTTGCCTCCATGGATGCTCCTCCGAGAGTACAGGCGATGCCGCCGACCGAGACTGCCGCCACCGCCACCGCCGCCGCCGCCGCAGCGCGTCACGCCACTGCCTGCCGCCGTGATACACGTCGTCGGTCTATGCAAATCGCCGGCAGTGGCAGCGGTTCTTCTTCTGTGACCTGAACACATACGGCCTAGGCGCAGGCATCCACCTTTGCAGCCCCCCGTCTTCTCCAGCCGCCCGGTCACGAGCCTGTGGTTGGGTGCACCAGCTGCTGCAGACCGCGACGGCGCCTCCGCGGCCGTGTCCCGTCCCCTGCGCAGACAGGAGCGTCGCGGCCACATAGGCGGAGCGCCAACTCCGGCCAAACTTCGCCAGGAGCTATGAAGCAGAAAGTTCTTCACGATAACAGCGCACGTCTCCACGCGCCCCCTGCCTGAGCTCGTCCCCGTAGTGCACGTCCCCACAGTTCCCACTTATTCTTCTCAAGGCACCTTGACAATACCTTTGCTTGCGTGGGCAACGCGCAGTATTCTACAATGAGCAGGTTTTGATCCTCTTATCACACCAAGGCACACCAGAACAAGGGCAGTCTTTAACAAAGCCAGACGCACACATTCATTCATGTCCTGGGCGATTCGAAGGTTTCGGCAATCATGAAAAGCGTATCCGAGTTCCCCTGCTACACTGGGCGTGCCCTACGGGAGCAGACCCACAAAAAAACCGCAGTCCGTGCTCGGGACGCAGGAGATGGAGGCCGAGGTTAAATCCAGAGTGAGACCACACTTGGTGGCAGCTTGATTGGCTCACAATCGCCCTCAAAGGCAAGCCGCCAGTGCAAATGAAGCGTCAGGCTGCCACTTACAGTGTTATTTTGAGCAAGCTACAGTTTTCAAAACAGAAAGAATACTCCCGGTTCTGTCCCACGTAATTCTTTTCTTTCCTGTTGTACACTTTGCTGCCCATTCTTCATTTCATTATAGTACGTCTACACCCGACTAAAGATGTCAAAATTCTCCTGTGGTGGCTGCTGCTCATGCGACGACGCCATCAGGGCGCAGTCATGGTCGCCCGCTGAATCGGCGGCGGCAGGGGCGGCGTCGGCGGCGGCGGGGGCGGCGGCGGCGGTGGCAGCGGCTGGAGCCACGGGGGCCTCGGCGGCGGCGGCAGGGGCGGCCGCCGTGGGATCACGCTGGCGCCGCGACCGCCGGTCATGCAAACCGCGTGAAAGCACAGCGCACGGCGTGCATGGTAGCGTAAGGAACGAGGTCCGTCCCAATTCCCCAGAGATATATGAGCCTCGGGTAGCGTGCCATGTCCTACGGGCTTGGTTCAAAAAGCAGCGAGGAGCCCTTAGACACCTCGTTTTTCTTGAGGGTGCGTACAGCTGCCTTACGTTTCCCTTACAGTTGAGCTGTTCCGACTTTGGTGGCGCTTGCGGAAACGCTGGCAGCAATTCTTCCCCGGATTAAGTCACCATTGACGTCGAATCGTCGCCTCTTGGATGGGGGCGGGTCTCCAGGTGCATACGGCTGGTAGTAGTACCGAGACTTGTGCCTAACCCCTGCGAAAATCCGAAATCTTCCTGGGTACTAGCGATTACCTGCAATAACAGTAGGGAGTTCGTCCCCCGCGGGCACGTAGGTTGTGAAGTGTATGACAAACGCCTGTGCCATTGGAGGTTCTGCGAAGCCTGCCACGGAGACGCCGCTCAGCCCTGTAGCCAGAGCATTCAGCTCCTCGGCGATGGGGTGCAAAAATGATTCCAGATCCGCCTGTTGGCCAGGTCCACGAGTGATTCCCAGGAATACTTGGGAGACCATTTGTACTCTTGAGCTGGGGTCGACGTTAAGTATGGCTGCATTGATCAGCCAACCTTCGAAAGCATGCTGTTTCCATGCTTGAAAACCGTCAGTTGAAATGCTCAGGGCGGTACACGTGTATGACGAAAAGTAGCCTTGATCAGCGAGGCTACGAAACACTTGACCGTCCAACCATTCGCGAAGATCTTTGTGTGGGTCTGCAGTGGCCGCTTCGCGCGCCTCCTTCATGGACGAAACCATGACAGGCCCAATTGCGGGGTCGGCTAGCATCACTATCAGCCGGGGAGCCTGAGCCCATTAGGTCGACTACTTGGATGGCTGTCCATCCGCATGGTACCGCTGAGCCTTGAACTTGTCGCACTCAGTGAGGGCCTCGCGGCCAGCAGTGAACGCTACACAGCCATTGCGGCAACATGCGATATTCTTGTTGTGTAAATCGACGCTGGAGTCGACCATGACGTTAAGAAGGTGAGGGGTCCTGCATGTACCTGAGGAGCGCCGCTGTCGGAGTTAGTGTTTTGTTGCCTTTCGAGTCAGACAGTGTTGTAGAACAAAGTTGTTCGCGAAGAAGTCGTCAATGTTGTCCTCAAACACTGAAGCTGGGATGCAAACGCCGTTTGGCCGGAGGGAAAGTGGCCATGGTGTTGGCGTCGGCGGATGCCCATCGTCATCCTCTCCTTCGCGCCCGCGATCCGCAGGCTCTTTCCCCACGTTCAGGGCCGCGGCTGCGGCAGCTTCGGTGGCGGCAGCAGCGCCCGCTGTTGGGGCGGTGGCCGCGGACGCTGCGGGAGCAGCATCTGCAGCAGTTGCTCTCCTTTTTCGCGGAGGGCGGTCGCTTCTCGGCCGGCGGTGTCGAAACCAGGTTCGGTTGGAATCCGAGGAAAACCCTCCAGGCGCTCCGCCGCTGCAGACAGGGCAGAAGCACGACCTCGTATTGCTGATCCCCGAACTTTGTCCTGGTGGACCGAGACTGAGTTGCGGACCGACTCTCTCCACCAATCAGAGGCGCCCCTGGGACTGACTTGGAGCTTCTGATTGCTTACATGTGCCCATACGGCCTGGAAATCGACATCAGCTCCTTTTTTTTTCTGCACTTCTGGCAAGAAAACAGTAGAGAATCTCAAGATCTCGCCTGGGCAGCTTGCTCCGTACCAAGAAAAGCGGATCAAGCGGCAACAAACAGTGCGTTCTGCTGGATGCAAGGTCCTGACACCGAATGCGGGCTTTCTATTGGCTTCGATTCCCTCTTACAGTTGTTTTAGACCAATAGAATACTCTTATTCATAGTCAGTCTCTGTCTCTGTCCCGCAGGACAAAATTCGGGGATCAGCAATACTCGCCATGTCTGCAGTCTTAGACGGGCAGGGACAGATAGGGAAAGAGAAGGCACTAGAGAGCTGGGGGGGGAGGGGGGAGGGGGGGAGACTGTGAGGATCCGGGCGGTCGGGGTGGGGGGGGGAGAGTTGGGGCGCGCCGATGACTGTGGCGAGCAGGAAGTCAGTCCGCGCCCCTCGTCTGTCGCATTATGTCACCTGCGGAGGCACGCTTTGCTCAAAGGCGGAGTGCTTCGCAATTGCGCGTGAGAAGGAATGAAGCAGACGTGGCCTTTGTTATGGAAGGACGCGGCTCCTGATTGGATCCTTCTAGATGTTTTCGGTGGCATCTGGTAGCAGAGCTTCGGTCTTTCTGGAGGGCCCATCAGAACTGCCATCGAATGGGCGAAATTCTTAGGACTTCGTGATCCGAGGGTCGACCCATCCACATCCCGGTTTCCTGGGTGGAAGAACCCGATATTGCGGTTCTATTTTTCTTTTTCTCCCGTATGGGTGAAGCAGTTGTTAGTCCGTTTTGCCACTCGTGCCACCGATTTCAGTGTCTTCAATTGTCACGGGAATCTTGGACATGCCCAAAAAGAACAGAGGCCCTCTTTGGGGGCCGTCATGTGTTCAGTAGAAGTGTCATTCGCGTCTCCCGCAAACGGAAAGTATTCTGGGGCACCTTGAAGAGTATGCCGGAATCGAAGGATTCCCGCGACAATGAGACTGCCCGTGATTATATGCCTTCTGGGAAATAGCCGTTGAAGACCATCTCCTGGGACCCAGCGGCACCAATCGACGCTGCTTTCTAAAGAATGACAAGTGGTGCACTGGTGTGTTTCAAACTAAGTCAGCCATTACAACTTCTCTGGGGTTGTAAATGTGTCATTTGAAATTTGTATGATATTTCTTTTCGTCTGCGTTGGCATTTTCTGGACCCAGTGAGAGTTAGAGTATCGGCAAAGAACTCTCAAGCAGTGCAGGCGCATCCGACGCGCCGCGACATCAGTATCGGGGCGCCGGTGGGGTGGGGCCTGTTCTTCGCCGACTCTGTCACGGCTCGGCCCCGCGTCGGGTGGTGGCAGCGGCGGGGGGCGCCTGCTTGGCCGCGGGGGCTTCGGCGCCGAGGCGGTGGTCGACGCCGCCTGGTTCTTCTCTTTGGCACCCTCCCCCGCCACCCTTTTCCTCTGGCCACCTCGGTGCACCTCCGCGCCTCTGCCGCCTTCCACCCCCTCCCCCCCCTCGCCCGCTCGGGCGCGCGCTGCTGCGCGGCGGCAAAGCCACCGCCGCCGCCGACGCGCGGTCCCTCTAATCATTTGCACCGGGGCCCGCCGCGTCGGGCGTGCGGTGCCTGATCAACATCGCGGCGGCGCAGGCGGGACGCGTGCAGGCGGCAAAAGACGCGCTGAGGTGGGCGCTGCCCTCGACGACGGCGGCGGCGGCGGTAGCGGCGGTGGCAGCGACGCCCACCACCATCACGGCGGCGAGCACCCCCCCCCCACAGGGGCGGGCGTTCCCCCCCTGACTGTGTACGGGGATCCCCCGATCCGAAGTGGCGCCGACGGGCAGCTTGGTGGGCGGCGGAGGCCAAGCGGCGCCCAGTCGTCGCCCTTGCCGCCTTCCCCACCCTGTGAAAGGCAGTGTCGGAGCTGGCCGCCGCGGAGGGGGACGCCGCCGCCGCTGTTGCCGCCTCCACGGCCGTTGCGGCCGGGGCGGGCTATAGCCGAGCGTGAGCGGCTGCAGCGGGCGGATGGCGAGGTGGCGGCGGCGGGCAAATGGGGAACCGGCGGCAGCGGGCGGATGCGGCGGCGGCAGCGGCGGCAGCGGCGACTGCCGCCGCTGTTGCCGCCACTGAGGTGGCACGCACCCCCGCCGCCACTCCGCCGCCGCTGCGGCGGGTGCGCAGCAGCCGAGAGCGCGGCAGCTGCCGCTTGGCCGTCGAATTCTCAGCGGGGGGGGCGGCGTTGACGGTGGCGGGGGGCCACTGGCAGCGCCCGGCACGCCTGTGGCGGCGAACCGCCACTTCCACGCAGTGTGGTTCCCCGCCGGCGCTGTCAACGCCTCTTTCGCCACCGGCGACATTGGAGCCTCCCGCGTCCTTGACGGCCTCGAGCGCCTGCGCAAGGCGCGAGCGAAGCTGCGCTCTCTCGTCGCCGCGGCGCCCACTGGGGCGGCGTTGTGGTGCACGCACGCTACCACGTGTCGGGGAGAAAGGCGTGGAGCCACGCGGCGTTGGTGGGGCCCCGCGCAGCTAACGCGAACCGCGTCGGTGCGGTGGGGCTGGGGGGGCGTAGAAGGACGTGGGAGCTGAGAATGGTTTGCTGCGACCTTTTCTATTTTCTCTTCTTCGTTACGCAATGACTTCCAGAAAAAGAAAACCCTGCCCAACGGGGAAAAAAAATCTTTGCAGCAGAGCACCAGAAAAAAACAAGAAACAAACTTCTCTCAGACTTCGCTGTCGATGTCAAGGTACTCATCTTCCTCAGTGGTGGATGCCTCTTCAGCCCTGGACTCGTCCAAAACGTGAGTCGTCCTCATTTTGCGGGTCAGAGAGCCGGCTGCCTTGCGTTGCTTGGCGGCTTGCGCTTTGCGACCGCTGGCGGCCGCACGCCGCAAACGTCGGCCTTTGTTGGCCGCCGCCATCGCCACAACAGCAGCGGCCGCGGCGACAGCATCACTGACAGCAGCCGCCGATGCCCGCAGCCGCGCGGCTCCGTCAGAGGCGCGACCAGCTCCAGGCGGTTCCCCATCACTCAGCTCCATCACTCCTATGTCCTCGGCCGTGTCGTCAGTGTTCTTTGGCAACCCCACACCAGAACCACGCGCGGCCTCACTCCCTGTCGGACCTCCCCCAGGCGCACTTTCCACGGGAATCCCCGCTCTCTCCATCATCTTCCGGGTCACAGCTGCCCGATACCGTGCGGCCTTGGGGGTATCGCGCATCGCGGGTGAGTCAAAAAGGCAAAGTGCATTGCGCTCGTTCTGCGCGTCCGTCAGTTTGTCGAGCGCGCTGGCGCTCGGCTGTACCTGCTTCTCCATCTTCAGGTCCTCAAAGCGCATGGCCTTTGCGGCTTTGACGCCAATGGGTCGGTGCTGAAAGGCGCCAGCCCTTCGACTGCAGCCACTCCCACTGCTCCCTTCCTCCTCCTCGGTGGACTTCCCGACGTCCATCGGCGTATCAGAAGCGCTGGCAGACGCCGCTCCGTTGAACTTGTCGGACTGGCGCAGCACGCGCCAACAGGCAACCCACTGGCAGTGGGCGACTTTTGCCTTGCGCTTCCCCGTCACTCCCTTCTGCTTGCCCGCCTCCTGGTCAGCGCGAATGGCCTCATAAACGTTCAGCCAGCAGTAGCGTGCAATTGCACCGCTGATCACGTCCTCCTCCGTCAGGTTGCCAGTCGTCGGCATCGCCTCAACCGCCAAATAGTTGGCGATGAACAGCGAGACGCCGTTGCGGATGCGAGCAAACTGCTTCTCCAGCGCAGTGGCGTTGCGGTTAACACGTAGTGTGCCCTTTTTCTGCCTCTTGGCCGTCCAGACGTCACGCACCGACGCCCACAGCAGGTCTTTCGTGCGGCTCGTGCCGTGCACCGGGTCGCCCGTCACCTCCAGATAAGCCTCGCAGAGTGGCACGCAGTCTTCGTCCGTCCACCCCAAAGCAGACCCCATGCTCTTGATCAGCGCGTAATTTACCACCGGTAGCTCTCCGACGGGTACACCGGTACCAGACGCGCCGGCTGGCGGTTCACCGGCACCAACTCGTATGCCGGGTCAGTCGGGGGCTGCACGACGTACAGTGGAGAGGGGTGGTGCGCTGTCGGCGTTGGCGGCAGCGAGGGCTGCAGCGGCGCGGGCCACTAAGTCGACGGCACTGTTGTGGTCGGCGGAGGGCGCTCCGCCAGCACTAGCGGCCGCCGGTCTCCGTCCGTCCGCCAGCGCGCCCCAGGTTCCCACGTCCAGTACGCAGTTGGTAGATGGGGTTGGTCCCCCCAGATGAAACCGACGGGGGCCGATGGATACGACACAAATGGTGGTGGTGGGCACCACCCTTGCGGGCAGTCAGGAGCCCACTGAGGTGGTGGCGACGAAAACCTGTGACGGCCAGGAGGGGCGCCCAGCGGTCGGCGTGGTGGGCTTCACCCTTGCGGGCGGTCAGATCCTCGCCCAGGCGGAGGCGACCAAAACCGGGGACGGCCAGGAGGGGCGCCCAGTCGTCGGTGTGGTGGGCTCCACCACAGCGGGCGGTCAGGTCCCCACGGTGGTGGCGGCGACCGAAATGGTGGACGGCCAGGAGGACAGCTCGGCGGTCCACGTCGTGGGCTCCACCGTCCCGGCCGGTCCGGCGCCCACGCTGGCAACGTCGAGCGACGCGGAGGGCCGTCAAGGGGGCCTAGTGGCGGGTGAGAAGAGTCCCACAGGGGCCTTGGCGGTGGAAGTATGCCAGGAGGAGGCAGGCGTCCGGGACCGCCGCGTCCACAACCAGCAACAGGCGGCGGTCCTCCGTCGGGGTGCCCAGGAGGAGGGCAACCGTCAACACGCCGCCTTACTCGCCGCAGCTGGGGGTTGTCGTCGATGTGCTCCGGCTCACGGTCGTCGGGGACCGGCAGCGGCCGTGGGCGACTAAATGGTGGCGGGCGGCAGTTGGGGGGAGGACCCATAGGCCCCTCAGGCGGCAGAGGACGCCCAGGAGGAGGAGCGGGGGCGTCCATATAACCACCAGGTGTCTCGGTTGGCGGGGGCGGGGGCGGGATCTGCTCGGCCCCGCCGTTGTTGTGCGCGGGCCGCCGACGAACACCGGTCGCACTCCTTCCGCGGGTCATCTCAACAGCAGGGTCGAGCCCGGGGGGGGGGTGGAAAAACAAAAAGGCAGTGGTGTGGGAAACAGGAGGTTGGCACGGCGTGCGGGAAAGGCGGGCGATCAGGAAAGCGCAGCAAAGATGGAGCGCGGGTGCGACGGCCGTGCAAGGCACGCCTGCCATGGTGGCGACAACGCAGCCGTTGATGAAGCGATGGCTAGGGTGCACGCAGCCTGCGAGGGTCAGTAAGGCCATGCAGAGGACACCAGAGCTCCCCCAGGCGGCGATGCGCTCCCCCGCGCGCGGGAACAGTGCGCGTGAGGGGTTGCGGCTGCAGGCGTCTGTGCCCCGCGGCCAGCTAGACCGGCGTTTTTGGCCGCTTGCGGCCATGGACGCTCACGCGCAAACGCACCCAAACGAAGGCGCGCGGGAACACTGCGTGGAATGCCCCACAGGGGCCCCCTTGACCACTTTTGAGGACCGTTAGGAAAGCGCAGGGGAGCCAGACAGCGCGGCGTGGCAGCCCCGCGCGGAAGTGACGGAGTGCGTGGCCGCAAAAACGAGTCGACCAGCGGACACGCGGTCCGATCTCGACCACTAGATCGATGATCAAGGGCCGTGCGCAACAAAAACTATTCCCAAAACCGCCAAACAGGGACAACTGGTGCCCAACATTGGTAATTGTCAACAGGCATATTGTTAGACCCACCACGCACGTGGCGGCGAAAAACGTACTCGTGGCCAAAGTTCTCAGGGATGAAGAGCGCCGCGATGAAGACGACGACGACGACGGCGACGATGGATGGAGGGGTCAGCGGGTGCGGAGGGGTTCAGCGGGTGCGACGACGGTGGGAAGGCCAGGAGGGGTCAGAAGGGTAAAAGTTGTCTTTGATTGTACTGAGCTGCCCCTCTCGATCCCCCCGGAGGAGCTCCCTCGCTACGACTATATACCCTCGGCTGGGTACCAAGGGTGCCCCAGAACATGTATTTGCCCGTCTCCCCACGGTACGGCACCAACAGGGCCAAAAAATGGGGGACACGGGCGTGTGTCGCCAAAACGCGGCACCAAATAGGTCAAAAACGCAGGTAGAAACAAGAATAGAGAAACGTGGAGAAATTGAGCACTTTCGACACGAAGGCAGCAAACCGTCGGTCCAATCGGATTGGAGCATGTGGCTGTCGACAGGTTTTCGACAACCTGGCGACGGATCCGGATCTCCTCCAGCAAGGCCGAAACGGGTGATTGGCCCAGCCTGGCTGGCACCTTGTCATCACAGATCAGGCCTCGCTGGCTCCTTGTCATCACAGATTGACGTCGTCCAAGTGCTAGCCCGCACTAATTGGACTAAGGACCGCATTGCAAGTCCTCAATGATGAGATGGGCATATCTTGCAAGGGCCAGTGCGTGCAGCACAAGTTGTGCAACGTGGCCGAGCCAATGTGGCAGCCACGTAGATAGCCATGAAAGGCCGGAGGCCTTACACATATGTTGTTTCGAAAGACTCGTTGTTAACGACAGCCAATCAAATATCAACGATCTGATATCGTCGCGCGAAAATGACGTTGCATTAAGACCATCCGCCACTGTTCCCGACCACGGATCATCCCAACCGACGAGATCGTGGGATGCAAACGCGATATCGGACCACTGGTGTGTCCTGAAATGGTATGGCCTTCTCGGAACGACCTTTCTGTGGCCCCTATCGACACCAGACAGGGATCGGGTCACATTATCCACGCTAGCTTGGGATGCGGTGGCGCGGATGCTGTGTTGGCACCGCCAGGTGTCTCCTCGTTCATGCACAGTGTCAACGAATGGACCGCCCTTTCAACTCGTTCACAACAATGTCATCCTTGTTTGACGATTTGTTGTCAACGTGGCAGGTCGGATATCCTATCTTTTCGTACGTTCATGGCATTTCAATGCCGAACGACGGGTTTCTGGAGAAAATATCACCACCCCAGGGAACAGCTCATTTTCTGAAGTGGCTGTCCTTTGAAATGGGGTGTGACAACCCTGCAATGCTAACCCCACTTCGTAGAACCAGAAACACTTACCATATTCGATATCACCAACTACATACCGGCTGACCCCAAACGGGGCTCTCAGAATGGTCTTTCCATTCACAACGCCACATGTTACACCCCTAGAATAGTCATTTAAGACAATGGGGTCAGCATTGTAGGGTTTGCCCTCAGCAAAAAAAAACATATGAAAATATGAACAAGGCCGAATGTGGTTTTCAGAATGTTTGGAGCGAACACGAAAGCTGAACGAGCCGTGCCGCGGCGGATAGATGTGCGTCTCAGAGCGGTCCCAGTGCACTGGGGAGGTTATCAGATGGCTGAGATGGCCCGAACCGAATATCGACGGTTGATGACAGCCAACTGTTAACCCGGGTCACGAGCCGCTGGGTTAACGGTTGGACAGGAATTTTCAGTTCATCCGGAGACCAGGTATGTGCATGGTGCGGGGGCCTTGCCCGGTAATCAGTTTGTGATCGATTTTTTTTTCACCCAATTCAATCTATATCAACCAATTGCTATGAACCGATTGGACACCACTTGTCCGGACTCTGTTTGACTAGGATTTGTTGGGGGCGTCAGACCGGCAACCGGAGAGGTCCACTTGGGATCCTGCATGCTGCAGCGCAGGCACTGCAGCATGTGCTGCGCGCAGCACAGTGCCGAGTCCCACGCCGTTCATCGACCGCATTCTATTGAGTCGCGCTCGGTAAGGTGGTCGCATTCTCTCTCTCGATGACACATGTGATATCAAAGACTACGCACCATAGCTGAGATGGACCGCCATGATGACGAGCCGATGCAGGTGGTCCAGACCGTCGAGTTGTTGACCGACTCTCAACCACACCCCAAGTTTTTGTGCACCATGTCCACTGTCGGAAGGGGACCCGGTGGCTGTACGCTACCTCGCAAGTGCGGCTAAGGCTGATTGGCGACGTCCTCAAGCGCGACGATATGAACTTTGTGGAGATCAACGTCGCCGACATCTGCCCAATGTTCGATGAGGAGCTGAACACCCGGGCGGATGTAGCTGCTGCGTCATCCGAAGGGACGCACGTAAAGGAACTGGGCCTTTCGGCGTATAGCATCCCCGAGTATAATGCATTTACGAAGAAGGTCACGACGAACGAACTTAATGTGTGCGAGCTGATCGCCAAAGGTCAACGCGCCTGCCGCACCAACAACGTGGCTGACTTCCTTGGCTGCGTCGTACGAGATGGCCACGTGGTGGGCGTCTGCTTCCCCAAGTACTACGAGACGGTGGCGCAGCGTTTGGAGAGAGACTGCGAGCCCTACCACTTGGCGGACGTCGTGCAACGGTTGCGATCTGCGGTTGAATGGATGCACTGTTTGCGTCTGTGCCACAACGACATCAATCCCGCGAACATAATGTTCACAGGGCCTCAAGACAATAACCCAATCCTCATCGACTTTGACTCGTGTCGTGAGGTTGACCTTCCCCTGTTGAAGAAGTGCACGCTTGGCTGGGGGGATACCGCGGATGCGCTATCGCGTTACGAACACGACGACCTGGCAATCGACCTCATCAAGGCCCATGTGGAGAAGTATGTGGAAAATTACAAGGCAGCGGCCAAGCCGTAGGTTAGACCGTTGGGCAAGAGGGGTTGCCCGGGTGACGACATGTGATACAGGTGGAGCGTAGCGTCCGAGGTGAGAATAGTGGTTTTCCAGTCGAAGCAGCAGCTGTTCATGTGGTGACAAGCTCGGAGACACATCAATTCAATCCAGCAGACTGCCTCTCTTTGTTTTGTTGCATCCTAGGCGGCCATCACATGCCTTGAGTCTTACGTGCCGAGGCGGCGGCGGCGGCGGCAGCGACGCCGACGCCGCTGAGGAGAAGGGCGGCCGCCGGCGGGTCGCCTCCGGATGTGGGGCCGCTGCCGCGCTGACACGGTGGATGCCCGCCCGCAGCTCTTTGTCGGTGGATGACCACGTCAGCAGCGGTGCGGGTGGCCAATGGGACGTAGGGGGGGAGGTGGCCGTGCTGGCGCACATAGTTGAGCCGGATGCCGCCCAAACGCCGGGGTGGAGGTACTCGACCGGCGGACAATGGCGAAGAGGATTATCGACGACGCCGCTTTCACCGTCATCGCTGCCGCGGTCGTCGACCTGGAGGTCGTCAGCACCGCCCGATGCGGCTCCCAATGGCGCCCAATCTCCCGGAGTCACGAGTGTAAGAGTGAGGTGGGCACGAACCTGGGCGTGGCGCCGCCCGCACCCGGCTCCGGCAGCAGCAGTGCCAGTCCTTGCGCCGGGCGCCTTCCGCTGTCATCGCTCCCTCTGCGGCGGCCTGCTCGCCACGGGTGACCAATGGTCAGGGCAAGCTGCTTCACCCTGTCCCCAAAGTCCGTCTCGTCCCACCTCCCACCGCCGTCGCTGTCACCCACCTTCGCCGCCACCCATGCGCCCGTGCATCCCGTCGCACCTCCATCGACGAGTGACGCCGGCGCTGTCACCAGCGCCCCCCGCCATCCATTGCTCTACCATGCCGGCGGTAGCGACACGCCGTCCCCCTCCCCCGCCACGGAAAGCGGCGGCGACGGCTACATCCACCCACCGACTCCCGCCTAGATGAAGGCTGGCGCCCGCCCCCTAGCTGCGACTCCCCTTGACCTCTCAGCCAACCATTCAACGCCTTGCCCGCCACTGAAAAGGACGGAGGAATAGGCGCAACCACACTGTTGCCGACGCAGTGGCCGCCACCACTACCGCCACCGCCAACGCAGCCACCACGCCGCCGTCGAGGGGCGCCGTTTCTCCGTCCCGTTCAGCGGCAGACACGGGGCGGCGGGTGGCGGCGAGCCACTACCCAATGTCGAAAACGGCTAGCCCCGCAATCCCCGCCGCCGCCGTCACAGAGCACGGAGTCGGTGGCGGCGGGAGGTCCGGCCACACGTTGCCGGCGACCAGTGGACGAAGGGAAGGGAAGGGCGTCCGCAGCGCCGGCGGCGGAAGCCACCCCTGTGCAGCAACGGGGTCGGCCGTCGCTTCGCGTGCGGCCGTCGGCGGCGGTGCCAACAAATGCAGGTGTCCCTTCACCCTCGCCACCGACGCCGCCGCCGTTGGGCACGACAATGACGATGAAGAAGAGGCGACGGCATAGCGTCCGCGCCACCGCCGCCGCGGCCGTCGGTCACCGCATGTCGGCGTCGGTCGGCAAAGACGACGTGCAGCCGGCGGCGACGGGGGTGTCCGCCGCGGGACGGCCCGCGCCCACCCCCACTCCAAGACGGACCATGACGCCAGAACGTAGAATGCTTTGGCTTTCCAGACCGATCGGATGGGCAACTTTTCCAGACCGATCGGATGGGCAACTATTCGGATCACACCAGCTGGTACAATACACCCATTTTGCACAAAATTCTGTGCTGCAACTTTATTGAAACTGGTTCCGAATGCGGAGTACAGTCGGTGCCCGATTTTATTCCTACGGCTGAAAACGAAATCCGTGCGGACAATATTGAGCGATGGAAACGGTCGATTCCAGGCCATGGGCTGGTGTGTACTTCGTGCCGGCACTGTGCTCGGCGCCGAACTTGCGCGAAGCAAGAGTCGCGCACCACCAAACAGCTCTCAGCCATGGATAGCACAGAAGCCTACTGAGCTGTTCAGCTACAGTGCTCAGTGGCCCACACCAGGCGCTTGGCAATGTCCTATGCCGACCAGGAAGGTTTTCTGGAGGCCATCCTGGACCACATGCTAGGAGCTCTGACAGCTCCTAGGACAGTAGCAACTGCTACTGAGTCCATTTTGGGCCCTTCCGAATCTTTTCAGCGCTCAATAGGGAACATTCTCTGTCAAGGATCCTACTGAGGAAAACTAGTTGCTGTCCGTCGCCCGTTTGAGGAAGCACGACTTACGGGCTGTCAGTAACTTGGGAAGGCCATGCTTTTAGAAAAAATATCTCGAGCTGCCGCCGTGCTCGTGACCATAGTCTCGAAGGCGATGGTGTTCTTGAAACGCCTCCGAGCCGTACGAAAACCCAGCAGCGACATTCCCAGTTCAGGGACGGTAATGATTAGGGCGCGTTCACCTTCTGTAAGAGGGCGACGTACTGAGTCAGGCATAGTGCTTTCTGACCTTCTTGTTGTCCAAAGCCCTGAGCTGTGGGTTTGCAAAGAAGGACCGTGTCGGAGCACTTCGGCGCCGCCACAAGCCAAATGCAGCAATCGGGTGCGATTTGCAGCATTGACATTGGGACTGCGGATCTGGCATCTCGATTTGGTTGCAAAAAGGTACGGATAATATTGGGTACCGACTGTACGGTACCCCCTGCGTAGTGCTGCTTAAAGGGGGGTTGCAAACAAGCCCGATTTTGCTCGATTCTGGGCCTCAACATCTTGCGGACCCCCCCTCCAGCGTATCATACTGGAAGGATTTCGCAACTTTTAGCCGCAAACGTCTGTGTTATGTGCTTTCTGGAACCCGTCATAGCTCTCCTTACACCAATGGAAGCGTCTCGATGCGATGCGTTCAGCCCCGGGTGTGGCCAGCGCGGAATCTCTGTGCCTTGCGCTTCACGAGACAAGCGCAAAAGCCTGGAGCAGAGCGCATACTACACCTGTATGAAATTGATCAAGAGATGTCGTGCACGCGCGCTGGGTAGAACAATCTCCCCTCGAGTTCTACAGTAAGCTGGTGGCAAGAGCGACTTGACCTTTGACACGGAATAGCTCCGCATTCTGCTCACAGCTGTAGCCAGGACCGCCCCAGAACAAGAGCTTCTACGCTCTACTGCTACTTCTCACGGCCATGACCGGCCCAGAACCATACAGAAACTTTGTTTTTCTAGAGACAGCCAAACGCCCCCCACACCACCCCACTCCGACACGCCCCGCCATGCCCTGGTCGACAACAACCGAAGCGGCAACCGCAACGGCGGCGGGGCGCGCTGCCGCCGCGGCGCGGTGCACTGGTGAAGTGACCAGCTGGTTCTGAAGAAACGGGAGGACCTGGGGGAGCGCGTGCCGCGGCCACCCTTCCCCCCCTCCCTCCCACACACACTACCCGCGCACGGCCGCAGCAGAACGGGCGGGCGCCGCGACGTCTAAGCGGGTAACGCCCGAGCGTCCTTCCCAGAGGTGGCTTTGGGGGGGGGGGGGGAGTTCTCTATTCTTCTGCCGAGCCGTCTGTTGTCACCGACGGGCGCTTCACTCACGCCTCGGTCCAGGACGCAGCCCAAACGGTCGGGAGTCAAAATCATTGCCGCAGATTTGCCATCAATTGGTGCTTTCCATTGGTGGACTGATCACATCTGAGCGAGTGCCTATTGGTTGATTGGTACTCTCAGCTTTTGCTCACGGGGGAGATATTATTTGCTTGCATCTTGTGGCTCCATCTACGTTTGACAATCGCACCCGCAAAGGTGCGTCAACCACAGATTCTTGCGAAATGGGAGTGCTTGCGGATGTACCCGCAGGCGTTGCGGACCTGAGAATCGAGCAAAATCGGGCTTGCGTGCAACCGCCCTTTAGTCAGCACTGCGCTGCAGACCCAGCCTTTGCGCAGAAGCTGCTGCCCGTCCGAAGGACGAACTAGTTTGTGGAGCAGCTTCTTGTCAACCAACAGGTGGTCAATGTTCTCGAAAGAGGAGGACATCATGCGGCGGAGGTGGACCCTGTTCCAGCTTCTTCGGTGCGTCCCTGTCGCTACAGGCCTCTGAGGTACACGTCCCGCAGCACCGCGGGGCAGCTGGCGCGAAAGCGCAAGCTGCCAGGGCTCTGTCCTGCGCTGCAGATTGAGGAGAGTTCCACGCTGCTTTACTCAGACTCGTTGTCCTAAGGAAACCTGTCTTCTTCGCGGCGCTGGTGGGCTGTCAACACAGCTCCGGCCGCAGCCGGTTTTCATGGAGCTCCCTGGTACGATTGGGTACAGTACCGGACATCCGATTAGGAGACGAGGCACGGGCAAGCTGCTCTGATTGACCATTCACGAACGGGACGGCGCGCGCGGCTGGTCGTTCGGCGGGCCCAGTCAGCGCCCCCTTGTGGGGACTGCGTGCTGACTGCCTATGAGTGTCGACGACAGCGGTGGGCTGTCCCGCATGACGGTAACGCAGCTGTCCTCGACGTCGTGGAAGCCACGAGCATCATCGCTTGGGTGCCGGTCGAACTCGTTTTGGAGGAGCTTTGCAAGCGACGTGGCCTACTTTGTATGCCCAGCGATGTGCCAGACACCGCTGCGGACGACGACGACGAACGAGGAGGGGCATAGGGAAGGACCGGGCGGCGTGTCGGGGGGAGCGAGTTGGCCGGGGCGGTCCGGGCCGGGCAGGGGCAAGACTGGGCGGGGCGGGCGGTGGCAGACGTGGGTGGGTTTAGAAAAAAGAAGTTAATCAGGGCCGTGACGTGGCAGGGCGGGGCGGGGGGGTTGGGCGGGCAGAGAGGGGGCGGAGTGGGCGGGGGCAGGGCAAGGCGGGGAGGGG
>Ga0209093_1000479_pt1 | contig 21801 bp, 16 predicted proteins | sample SidtaG_4_FD_187450 | JGI IMG/M metagenome (GOLD analysis project Ga0209093, IMG submission 187450) | Marine algal microbial communities from Sidmouth, United Kingdom - Sidmouth_Male1 metaG (SPAdes) (version 2) | ecosystem: Host-associated > Algae > Red algae > Unclassified | place: Sidmouth... | reverse complement strand
CAGCGATTATGAAGATGAAAAGACGGGAAAAATGAACTGTTCCAATAGGAACGGCATAGAAAGCTATGTCTAATAGATGAGTGCTTTTTATCCCCTATCAATAACAAGATAATTGCTGAATCGCTGCGGATTAAACGGATAACACAGATTTTTTCTATAATAATTAATTTAAATAAAAACATTTTCGTAATTAACTTATTTGCAATTAAAAATAAAGATATTTTATTTATATGTTCGTTGAAAGTTAAAAATCCGCATCATCCGTTTAATCTGCTAAATCCGTGTTCTATCACGTTAATTTGGTGTTTTGCAAAAATTGTCAAAGAACCAACAAATTCAACTGTCATTCTGGCTTGGAGGTTGACCTTAGCTTACATGTCGGGAATACACCGCCTTTGCAATCATAATATCTTGCACCGCTACGCCCGTCAAATCGGCTATGGTGATTTGTTGGTCGTTTTGGCGTTGGAGGGTCTTGTCTTGGAGTGCCTTGCCGAGTTCGATGACTTTTTCGGGGGTGACGGTGCCGTTTTGTACGGCACGGAATATCTCGCCTCTGCTTTGACTTTGCGGGATGCTATCGGCGATTAGGAGGTCGGCTTTTGCAAGGATTTCGCTGTCGAGTTCTTGCTTTGTGGCAGTATCAGAACCGACGGCGGTGATGTGTGTACCTGCTTGAATGTCGGTGGCTTTGATTAGTGGCTGAGTAGCTGGTGTGGTAGTGACGATTAGATTGCAATGTTGCGCGAGTACGGAAGTGGAAGTTGCTGATTGAATGTTCCAATCGTGCTGCATGTCCTTGATGAAAGTTTGTACATTTTCGGGGCTTCGCCCCCATACATACACATTGCGACAGTCGGTGACATTTTTCAATAATTTCAATTGCAAACGGGCTTGTATGCCTGTGCCTACGATACCGATAGCGTTCACGTTTTTTGGCGCGAAATACTTCGCCGCCAATGCACCTGCCGCCGCAGTACGCATGTCGGTGAGGTGTCCTTCGTCTTGTAAAATGCAGACGGGTACGCCCGTCTTTTGGTCGAACAACAACATCATGCCCTGACAAGAACTCAAACCCAATTTCGGATTGTCGTAAAAACCGGAAGCGATTTTGATGACGTAGTAATCGTCGTTTTTGATGTAGCCGTATTTGATATGTGTCTCGCCTTTGGGTTCTTCAAATAGCAATTCGCCGACGGGTGGTACGACGCAGTTGCCCTTGCTGTATTGGATGAAGCCTTCTTTCATGGCAGCAATCAGGTCGATGCCGCCGAGTAGGGGTTTGATTTCTTTTAGTGTGATGGATGTCATGGTGTGAAGATACGGGAAATTTGGGCTATCAGTTCATAGTTGTTATAATCGCTTGAACTTTAACGCATTTATAATTTACTGACTATCAAAGTGCCCAACGTTAGATGGTTCTGGCGATTAAGGAACTTGTATGAAATAACTTCGCATTTTATAATGTCTTTTTTTGGCATGTTTAGAAAAGCAGTTGACACTTTAAATGAACAAAAAATAATATACGCCGTTTGCTAAACTTTTCAAGTTTCGTACTCCGATAGCTATCGGAGAAGCATATCACAAATATTAGTAATTAACTAAAAGTCAGTGCATTATGTACGTTTACGAAACTCGAAAAGTTTAGCAAACGGATTTTTAAAATAGTATTTTTATTTTTAAATTGAGAAAAAAAGTGTAAACTACTTTTGTGAGAAATTTAAACATGCCTAATTTTTTTTTGCAAAAAATAAAAGAGTATATCTGAATTTTGAACGAAACCACCGTCCACCGTCTATCGTCCACCGTTTACCATCCACCGATAGAGGAGTTCAAAACTTAATCCGATAAAACTCCCTAATGCTGCTCCTGCAATCACATCTAACGGATAATGCACGCCCACATACACTTGCCCATATGCAATCGAAGCTGCCCAGGCGAGCAAAGCCCACGTTATCCATTTTTTTCTTAAAAAACCCAACACTAAAGATAGAAAGGTGGCTATCGCAAAATGGTTGGTAGCGTGGGAGGAAGTGAAGCTGTATCCGCCGCCGCATTTGACCAATTCGCGTACTTCAAAAGGTAGTGTAGTGTCATTGCAAGGGCGTACTCTTTCAACGAGTGGTTTCACGATTTTGCTGCTTGTAAAGTCTGCCACACCTATTGTCGCTGCTGCAAATACAATGATGACCAAACCGCGTTTCCTCCAATTAATCAGTAAAAAAGACACTATAAACACATATAATGGTATCCAAATGTATTTACTCCGCCAATAAGGAATTATGGCATCAAAGAGTGTATTCTGCCATTCTCCGTTGAGCAATTGGAAGAGCCATTGGTCGTAAGCCATGAGTTGTCGAGTTGTGGTGTTGTTGAATTGTCGAGTTATTGAATTGACGGGTTGTTGGTGTATTTTTCGTCAACTCGTCAATTCATCAACTCCACAACTCGTAAGAATCAGCCTCGGCGATTGCCTTTGGTCAAATTCGTTGAGTTGATAGTCTCCGAAAATTTTATTGATGGATAAACCCGCTTGAGTGAATAGATGGGTCAATTCTTCAAGCGTAAATGCACGGACTTTTTCCTGATGTTGGTGTTGTCTGCCCTCAGTTTCAAATGATATGGCTTTAACTATGTAGCCATCCGCGATATTGCGTGTGATATGAAATTTAACATTTGATAAAACCTTAATTTCCTCGGGAACAAGATTGGCGGCAACATGGTGAACATTCAGGAAGTCCATTACAAATATTCCGTTGTTTTTCAGTGATTTAGCTACGTTTTTTAAGACTCTTAAATCATCTTTATCATTATCAAAATAGCCAAAACTCGTAAATAGATTGAATATGTAATCAAAATAATTTATCCGAAAACCATCACGCATATCATGTTGAAAAAACGATAGCTGTTTATGTTCAAATTCGCGGGCAGCGGTGATACTTTGTACTGACAAATCTGTACCTGTCACATCAAAGCCCTTCTCTGCCAGATAAATAGAATGTCGGCCCTTGCCACATGCCAAATCCCAAATGGTAGCTTGTGGCGGCACATTCAAGTGTGTCACCAAATTATCCATAAACATTTGCGCTTCGGCGTAGTTCCGATGTTGGTACAAGATGTGGTAGTATTTGGAATCAAACCATTCTGCAAACCATTATTGTTTTATTGTTTTATTGTTTCATTGTTTCATGGTTGTATTGCTTCATTGTTGATGCATTTTTTGCTTTGCAAAAAAATATAATAACCATGAAGCCATGAAACAATTGAACCATGAAGCAGTGCAACATTAAAACAATAAAATGAAATCCGTGAATTTTTCGATAAAAAAATATGTTTTATGTCCGACAGCAAAAAAAATTCTATCATTTCTTTACAAAGAATAAAAACTCCCTTATCTTTGCAGCGGAGAAATGGCAGAGTGGTCGAATGCACTGGTCTTGAAAACCAGCGTACCGCGAGGTACCGGGGGTTCGAATCCCTCTTTCTCCGCTCATTAGATTTAAGCTAATCGATATTAATCGGTTAGCTTTTTCTTTTTCGCGTTCCTTTACGGACTGGACTCTACTATGAGTGTTATGTGGCATTTGGGGCTGCATTACCTTCATCAATGCTTACTGTAAGTCTTGCTACTGCGATGGCAACATTTACTATCAGTGCAGCAGCGAGTTTTGTTGGCGCATACTATTCTACGGCAACTGCAATTTATGCAACAGGTAATTACGCTTTCGTTACTGCTTTGGGGGCTAACCAAATTGTCGGACTTTCCGCAACGGGTACGAATGTCTGTGGGCAAATTGACTCCGCTCCAGGTGTAGCAGGAACAGGTACTTCGTCTCTTGTAGGTTACGATGTTAACTTTGTCGGATATTCAGGTTATCAACTATTAGGAGGTGTAGCATATGACTTCCCGACTGGTACTACTGCTACTGTGGCTCCCATCTATACTACAATAACCGGTATTATATGTACAACGAGTACGGCGTCCGTATTTGGTGGCTATTTTGCTGCGGGTCTCGTACAGCTTTATACTCTAACTACACTGACTGCAGCACCACAAGATGCAGTCTATCCCGGACCTTATCTGTTAGCAGGTCCATACTATAATAGTCCGGTAGCACTTGGGTCGGTAAGCTCAAATCCATTAAATGCAGCTGCGGTTCAGTTCTTGGGAGCTGACCTCGACGGTGACGGCAATCCTGATACTTATAATGGTTGGGTTACATTTACATACGATAGTACAACCGATTCAATTACCTGTACAGGTAGCGGTTACCAGCAGTGTTCTATCGAAAATGCTATAGCAACGTCCGGTGATGCAGCAAACGGCTGTATGATGGTAGGTGCAGCTACTAATGAGAATCCTGCCTGTATGGAAGAACCACCAGAACCACCTGCTGATATACCAACAACAGGGGAGTGGGGCTTAATCATTCTCGGTTTGATGATGTCTATCACGGCTATAGTCGGTATTCGTCAGCGCAGAGAAGAAGAGGTTACTGCTTAGTAATTGATAATGAAGAATGGAAAATTGATAATGATTTTCCTTATTAATGATAAAAGGCGTTCCGAAACTCGGAACGCCTTTTTTATTCTTATTAGTATAAAATTGTTGTAGGAATGTTAGAATTTGCCAAAAAAATGTTAGATTTGTCGGACTAATATCAAATAGAAATCATTCCTTTAAAGCTCTCCCAGCTAAAACAGGTGAAGTCCAAAATCTTTAGCATTATAATGCTTTGACTATTAAAGTATTATAAGGCTGTTAGGCATTTCTGGACAATTAATAGAACATTTTTTTATCGTTAAACTTTCTTATTCGTTATGAAAAGAACTAAATTAACTTTTGTTGCGGCATTAGCACTCGGGCTATTGTTTTGCGTGAATGATGCAACTGCACAACAAGCAGTGAAAAAAGTAAAAGCTCAAAAAACTGTACAAACTCAAAGTGAACGTGCTGAAATTTTGAAGAAAAAATCAAAATATACAGTAGTTCCTGCTGGTTATATATTAAAGCCAAATAGTAATGGAACGGTGAGAACACCTAAAGTTACCATAAGAGAAAGACAAGATTAATTTTAAACTAAATCTAAACACAGAAACAATTTCACAAATAATGAAAAAATATATTTTATCTATTTTTAGTGTACTAATCTTTAGTGCATTATTTAGCTTACGCGCTTATGCGGGATGTGCCCCGGGTGAGAGTTATGTCGTTATTACGGTAAATTCAGACGCTTACTTTACAACAGACCCAACCGTTATAACAGTTACTATAGGTGGAGTCGTTGCTTACGTGGGAACTCCTCCTAATAGCCAAATTGATTTCCCAATAGTGGATGGTTGTTTTCCAGAAGGTGCAGCTATTAGTATTGATTACACCGATGCTTTCGGTGATGGAACATTGGTAGATCCTGTTGTAAATATTGTGTTAGGTTGCAATTTAGCACCTAGTGCCGATATCATGCAACCCACCGCCGCTGCTGGAAATATTTTCATGGGAACAGTAGCAACAGACTTTGACGATAACACCGCAGGAACAACGGGTTCCGGTGGTGCGATAGGTACATCCAATCCGGCTTCGGGAGGAGTCACTTGCCCTGACGCAGTTACGAACACTGCAAACTTTGGTACTATTGCATTGTCTCCAACACTAACCAACAATACCTCGCCTCCCGGATTTCCATCGGGTATTACAGGTTATCCTACTTGTGATGCTGCAGGAGGAGCTACTTTCGGTCAGGTACTCACAGGACCTTCAAGCACTAGCGGAGAGACAGAACCCATTGAGGTCTGTGCTACCTATACACAGCCCAATGTTTCAGGAAATGAAACTGGAGTTTATGTAGGTGTATTAGGTGACGTAACAGAAATATACGGAAGTACTCCGCTTGATATGAATGGGGACGGTAACGGTGTCAATGACTGTGGCTTTACGGTTACGGATTTAACTATATTAGATGCAGGGTGCAATGTTGTTGCTTCCAATGTGGGGGCAGCCGGTGCCACAGGACTCACGCCCGGTACGACATATACTGTATGTGCAACCGTTATTGGGTCAGCTTATTTTCAAGGTGCAGATGGACTATTAGGAACAGGAGATGATGGAGCACCTGCTGACGGTACGTGTGTATTAACCCAAATAGGACTTGCTGTACAGCCTTTCGAATCTGCATGTGCCATCACACCCGACCCTGCCATCAATATCGTTTGTGACGATGCAGGTACACCATTTGACCCTAGTGATGATACTTTCTCATTTGATATACTAGTCAATGGTGAGAATACAGCAGGTACAAATACCTTTAATGATGACCAAGGCGGCGCAGCTATCGCTTACGGTACAACAGTAACTTACGGACCATTCCTAATTAGTGCCGGAGCTGCTACGATTACATTCACTGATACAGACGACCCGAACTGTATGGCTACAATGATGGGTGCGCCACCTGCCACTTGCTCTACTGCTACTTGTACTATCACACCCGATGCAGCTTCAAATATCGTTTGCGATGATGCGGGTACACCATTTGATGATACAGACGATACCTTTACATTTGATATAGTAGTAAATGGTGACAATACTGACCCTGCGGCAACTGATATGTTTTCAGACGACCAAGGCAATACCGGAGCTTATGGCTCTACGCAGTCTTACGGACCATTCCCGATTGCAGGCGGTGCTATCGTAGTAACTTTTACTGATGTTGATGCACCTGCTACCGCAGCATGTACAGCTACGATGATGGGTACACCACCAGCTACTTGCTCTACTGCTACTTGTACCATCACACCCGATGCTGCTACTAACGTAGTTTGCGATGATGCAGGTACACCATTTGATGATACAGACGATACCTTTACATTTGATATAGTAGTAAATGGTGACAATACTGACCCTGCGGCAACTGATATGTTTTCAGACGACCAAGGCAATACCGGAGCTTATGGCTCTACGCAGTCTTACGGACCATTCCCGATTGCAGGCGGTGCTATCGTAGTAACTTTTACTGATGTTGATGCACCTGCTACCGCAGCATGTACAGCTACAATGATGGGTACACCACCAGCTACTTGCTCTACTGCTACTTGTACTATCACACCGGATGTAGCTACCAATATCGTTTGTGATGACAACGGTACACCTGCTGACCCATCTGACGATACATTTACGTTTGATATTTTAGTGAATGGCTCTAACACAGATGCAGCAGCTTCCAATACTTTCAATGATGACCAAGGCAATAATGGTGTCGCTTATGGAGCAACGACTTCCTACGGACCATTCCCAATCGCAGGAGGTCCTATCACAGTGATGTTCACTGATGCTGACGCACCCGCTGCTGAAGCATGTACAGCTACTATGATGGCAAATCCACCTGCAACTTGTTCAGGTGCTACATGCACAATTACACCTGATCCGGCTGCTAACATTGTTTGTGATGACAATGGTACACCTGCCGATCCATCTGACGATACATATACCTTTGACATTACAGTAAACGGTTCAAGCACCTTCCCCGGTGCGACAAATACCTTCAACGATGACCAAGGCAACGCAGGAATTGCATATGGAATGACAGTCTCTTACGGACCATTCCCAATTGCGGGTGGTAACGTAACAGTAATGTTTACAGATGCAGACGAAGCTACATGTACAGGAATGATGATGGCAAATCCACCTGCAACTTGTTCAGGTGCTACATGCACAATTACACCTGATCCGGCTGCTAACATTGTTTGTGATGACAATGGTACACCTGCCGATCCATCTGACGATACATATACCTTTGACATTACAGTAAACGGTTCAAGCACCTTCCCCGGTGCGACAAATACCTTCAACGATGACCAAGGCAACGCAGGAATTGCATATGGAATGACAGTCTCTTACGGACCATTCCCAATTGCGGGTGGTAACGTAACAGTAATGTTTACAGATGCAGACGAAGCTACATGTACAGGAATGATGATGGCAACAGCTCCGGCAACTTGTTCAGATCAAACGGCATGTATGATCACACCTGATCCCGCAGCCAGTATTCTCTGCAACGATAACGGTACACCTTCCGATCCGTCTGACGATACATATACATTTGACATCACAGTAAATGGCAGTAATTTGGCACCGGGTGCAAGTAATACCTTCAATGATGATCAGGGTAATGTAGGTATAGCTTACGGCACAACGGTTTCTTACGGACCGTATCCAATTAGCGGCGGTAATATTATTGTAACGTTTACAGACGTAGATGATCCAGCGAATTGTACGAATACAATGATGGCAGCGGCTCCCCCCACTTGTTCCGCCCAAATGACATCAATTGATATTTCTGACCCATGCTCGTGCGACGCGCCTGCTATTCCACAAGCAGGATGTACTTCGGATTATCCGTACACAGCAGCCAATTCACCGGAGAATATTGATGTAGATGGTGATGGACTTATCACCAATAACGGTCTGGATTTAGTAGCCGATGTTATCGAAATTGCTGTTAGTAGCCCGATTGTAGGCGAAACATTTACAGTAGCAGCAGCAGGAACGGCACTAAACTGTGACGGCACACCTATTTTGGTAGGAGATGCGATGACAGAAACTGCTCCCGGGTCGGGTGTTTACCAGATAGTGGTGTACTATCCGGCAGATGGTTCGGGCTACGGTACTATGATGTTCGATGCTGATATGGGAAGCCCTTCTGCAAACATTACTAATCCAAGTGCAGAATATATGCCTTGTATTTGCGAACCATGCGTAGATGACATTGCAGGAAGCATCACACTTGCAGACTGTGACTTTTCAAGTACTATGGTTGAAATATATGATGATGGAGGCCTGTTGGTAGAAGCAGTAACCGCCGACATGATGGGTAACTACTCACTCACAGGCGGTCCATATGCGTGTGGCACATACACTGCTGTAATCGTCAATGCTCCTGCCTGTTATATTGAAGCAGGAGGAGATGTAGGTCCGAGGGCGTTCAATGTTGACGGCGATGGCACACCCGATGGATTCAACTTCATGGGACCTGTTGCCAACATCCCTACCGTAGGCGAATGGGGGCTTATTATTCTCGGCTTGTTGATGTGTATCATGGCTGTCGTGAGTATTCGTCAACGTATAGAAGAAGAAAACCAAGCATGGGGTTAAAAAATAAAATCGAAGTTTTAAGACTTTGGAAAGTTTTTATTATTTTTACAGGAGTTTCGGTGATACCGGAACTCCTTTTTATTTTATAAATGAAATCATAGATTCCATAAAACCTTTAACTATGAGTGACAAAAAGAAAAAAGAAGAAATGACCAGCTTTCAAATTTTGGGGCTAAACTTTCCATTTGATAAGACCGAGCTTATTAATCTTACACTTAAAGTTTGGTTGGTGATGGCACTCCTGTTAATCGTGAGTATCGTTTTTTTTGGTTATGAAATGACTAATGCGGACTTACCAATGGGACCTATCGCGGGTATTTTGATAGCTTATTTGATTTATATATTAAAAGAATAAAACTTTTTTTGCAAAAAAAATGGCGTTTTACACGATACCCATTTGATGCGTGATAAAAGGATTTTTGTCTTTTTAGATTTTTCTATTTGGAATAGAAGGAAAGTGTAATGTCTTGTTTATGAGATGTTACGCTTTTTTGTTATTATATACAATTGATTTTTTGTGAAAAATTATTAAACGCAACTTAGATAATTGCGTATATTAATAACGAAAACATTAAACAATACTTATAACAAACTACTTATCCACTAACCTATGCCTGAGAAGAGAAGTTACAAAGCCCTGTTTATAGAAGATTCCCCTGCTGATGTGTATCTAACGAAAGCGATGATTGGCTTAGATGAGATCCCGGTTGAAGCCCATTTTATCAAAGATGCACCTGATGCTTTAAAATACTTGTCAGAATTACCTGAAGAAGAATTTCCCGAAATTATCATCACAGATGTAAATATGCCTATGATGAATGGCTACGAATTCGTTCAGATTTACCGCGAACGTTTTTATCATCTTCATACGGATACACTTCTTTTTGTATCTAGTTCATCTATTCGAAGAACTGACAAAGCACTAATAGAAAAGCTGAAAATCGTTAAAGGGTATTTTGAAAAACCATTTTCGATGGAAGCTTTCCAAAAATACATCCAAAACGCTTTAGAAACGCTGCCTGTTAGGGCAGTAGCTTAACACAATAAGTACAAAAAACGACGCGAAGGCACTTTCATGAAACTGAAAGTGCCTTTTTATTTTTCCCTAAGTATCGTTCAAATATTGAGATTATTATTTGACCGTTTCTAATTAAAAAAACCCCTTTCAGTTCTGAATCTGAAAGGGGAGATTACCAACGGCACTAATTTTTAGGCATGGGTGGCTCACCAAAGAACAACGGAGCTTTGTTTTACCCTTCTTGTAATTTGTACTGAGGAGCGGAACTCTGGAGAAAGTCGCACTAAGAATTATCAAAGAAGAGTAGGGGAATAGCGTCGAAAGTATTTTGTTTTAATTGAAATGAGAGTTTGTTATTGTTCAATGAATCAAAAACTACTCATTTGATGTATATTTGAATGTACATTGGCTCCCGAAAGAACCAATGTAACTTTCGCTAAAAAAGAAGAAAAACCAAATCCAAGGATTCGTTATTAATCATTAATTACCAATAATTAATATATTAAATGTTGTGGAAAAAAGTCAAAAAAAAACTGGGGCTGCCGCGTTAGCTAAACAACCCCAGGTTATCAAACACCCGATTTATGGAAAAATCTTGATTAATGAGGCATTGAAAATGATATTAAATGGTTTGGAGAGTCTTTCATTTTCAATGACACATTAATAAATTTTGACTTTTCCTGTCAACAGGTCATGATTAGGTATCACCATTTTTTCATCTCCTGTCTGCAAAATCACGGATGTACTTGTAATATCAATGATTTCTCCTCTGATACCTTCTATTTCAATAATTTGTCCTTTTCTAAAAGTGTTTCTACCGGCATATCCGGCAAGTATATTTGACAACACATGCCTTGAGGCAAAACCGTATGAGATAGCTGCTGCTGCGAGTATAGATCCCATAATAATCAGCATGTTGGATGTAATTACCGTAGTATCTATTCCTGCTTGGTCAAGCGCTGTGAGCGTGACCATAATGAAAAGAAAATAAAATACCAGATTACTGACTACTTTCCCCGCGCTCATTCCGATAGAAGCCGTTGCTCCTTTAATAAGATCTCTGATGAATGTCGCAATATAAACGCCTATTAAAAAGATGACAATGGCTACAAATAGCGTCGGCAAATAACTAATTAACTCGCCTATTTTTTCGGATACTACTGTTAGACCTAAATGGTTACAAGCCCCTACAAAAGCCAACAAGATAATAATTCCTCGGACGAATCTTCCGATAATTTCACTTGCGCTAATATTGACATTTGCTCTGCTTAAAAATTCTTTAACGTTTACTTTATCGGCAAAGGAATCAAAACTTATAGCTTGTAACAGCCGTATAACGGCTGCGGAGATAACACGTGCAAGAAACCAACCGAGCAGTAAAAATAGTATCGCTCCAAGTATGCTTGGCAAGACGGCTACAATTTTTTCTCCCATTGTTTTCAAAGAGTCAAAGAAGAATTGCGTCCAACTCGTCAAATTATCCATATGTCAAATTACTATTAGGTGTCCGTGTATGATAGAAACGAAAAACCTGAAATCGGTCACATCATTTCTTGATTTTTTTTGTTTTTTCTTTTCAAATAAGAGGGATTATATGAAATAATAACATTCTTTTAGCTTTATTTGTTTGATTATCAGGCAGGTGATTTTTTATTCTTTGAAATGTTTTTTATTTTTTATTTGAGTGTTTTTTATTCGTGATTATCTTTATTTTCACGTTCATCATAGAAATCGGAATCAAAGAGGCTCGTCAACTCCGCCTCAGACAAAACAAATTGTGATGTAAAAAGGTCTATTACATCTGCAATAAGTTGAAGGGTTTCCAAACTAGTGAAAACCTCATCTTTCAAATTTTCGGGCGGTCTGCCATCCAACGGTTTTAGTTCTTTGAATACCTGCATCATGTCATGTATTTCGATATTTTTTTAGTAATTCGGCTAAGTGGTCTCTCGAACGTTTGAGTCGCATCTTTACGGCACTTTCTCCTACATTCAGCGCTTTTGCGATAGCTTTAATCGGCAGTCCATCTTGATAACGCATCAGTAAAACCAATCTCTCGTCTTCTTTGAGTTGCTGAAAAACAACTTCTAACTCTGCGAGCTGTACCTCTTTGAGTTCCTGTTGTTCACGTTCGATATCTTCTTCTGAAATATTTTCAAATCGCCCCTCATCATAATCTTCGCGCTTAAATTTCTTTTTTATCCTCAGGTAGTCAATACAATGATTATAAGTGATAGAATGTACCCAAAGAGAAAAATTGGTAATTTTTGTCAGCTTTGAAATATTCAGAAACACTTTAATCAGAATATCATGCGTCAGGTCTTTTGAGATTTCTTTATCCTTCGTCAATAGCAAGCACTTGTGATATACCTTATCGACATATCTATCATAAAGAATATTGAATAGCTCCTTATCGCCGGTAGCAATAATCTGCTCCACAACTTCCTTGTCTGATATTTCTTTTTTCGTATCCAAAGTGCTGATAGTGATGTAACCACTAGAACACGTTCAGCGAATATCGGGCGTTCGGTAAACTTGTTCTTTTATAGAAACTTAAAAATACATATTTGGTCACATATTTTTGTGTTATTGTGTTGAAGTATTGTTATGTTATAGTTATTTTTTTGAAAAAACTCGTATTATTGTATCATTGTGTTTTGGTTTTTATTGTTTTCAAAAAAATAAACAACCCATAACCCGTAACTCGTAATATGATATTGATAGACGATAAAATTATTAGTGATGATCTGGTAGAAGTACAATTTGTATGCAACTTGAAAGCGTGTAAAGGAGCTTGCTGTTGGGAAGGGGATTACGGTGCGCCACTGACAGATGAAGAGCGTGAAATTTTGAAAAAAATATATGACGATGTGAAGCCTTTTTTGACGCCGGAAGGCAGGGCAGCTATCGAAAAACAGGGTATTTATACATATGTGGATGAAACCAAAGAATATGCCACAACCCTTGTAAATAATAACGCTTGCGCTTTCATGACTCGCGACGAAGATGGTGTTGCACAATGCGGAATAGAGCAAGCAAACAAAGCCGGAAAAACAGATTTTTTAAAACCGATTTCTTGCCATTTATACCCGGTACGGATTGACCACCATGATAATTTTGACGCGATTAATTATGATAAATGGGAGATATGCTCGGCAGCTTGTGAGTTGGGCAAAAAGATGCAAATGCCTGTTTATCAGTTTGTAAAAGACGCCTTGATACGTAAGTATGGCGAAGATTTTTATGAAGCACTCGAAGGTGCGGCGGAGGCAATGCTTTAAATATTGTTATAAGTTGTAATTTTAAATTAATTCTCAATTATACATTCTCAATTCTCAATTTGGCTTAAGCATTGTCTTTAATAAGAGCCTGATACTTGTTGTGTGTATCGACGAATTTGGTTTTGAAATTTCCGATTTGCTTCATCAGGTTTTGCTCATTGAGTGCTGCACCTTTTAATAATTGCTTAAATTCAAGATTTTCCTTGCGTTGTATCTCGATGGTTTCGAGGGCTACGGTCAGTTCCTGATGAGCATCGTAATGCCTTTGTTCCCAATAGCTTAAGTCGCTTTTTGTTTTCTTATGTGTGACAGAGAGCGTACGGTGTGTTTTTTTCAACAATTCATAATCGTTGATTTGCTGCATATAATCATTCAGGCGGTGTTGTGTTTTGGTTTTTTCTTGCTCGGCGCGTGTCCACTTACTTTTATAGGTCTCAATTTCACGAAGCAATTCGGTACGTTTTGATTTCCAATTTTTACTATCGTGCATATCAATATCGTACCGTTCTTTGAGTTTGATATGAGCTTTTTCGAGATTTTCAAAACGATTTTTAAGCCGGTCAAATTCAATTTGCAATTTCCTGTGGTCTTCTTTTTCTTGGGTAAAATTCACATTCGCCGTAGCAAATTCTCCAGTCAGTGCATCATGTTTTTTTGTCAAGTCCTCAAAATCTGATTTCCACGAATCACGCTCCTGTTTCACGCGATTCATCTGCTTTTTCTCTTGCTTATATTCTTTTTTGAGTTTTTTAAATTCTTCTTGAGTGGCTTCATACTTTGCTTGCCAGTCGGTTTCATTTTTTTTCTTAAAATAACGACCAATAAAATATCCGGCAATAACGCCGATAGTATGTGTAAGCAATAAGATAAATATTTCTCTATTCAGCATAATGTCGTGATTCGTAAATTCGTTGACTCGTGATTTGCTTATTTGGACTACAAAACGGTGACAAAGTTACTCAATTAAATCAACGTAACACAGACATTCTTGTCTGTATTTTGTCTGATTTGGCGGACAGGAATGTCCGTGTTACGTTCAAATTTTGCATAATAATTCCCCTGCCTGCTCCAGCATATCCTCTGTTTTAGCAAAACAAAACCGCACTATTTTTTCATCTTTTTTGCTACTAAAAAAAACTGAAATAGGAATAGCTGCTACGCCATATTCACGCGTTAGTCGTTCAGCAAATTCGGTATCAGGCTCATCACTAATTTCACTGTAATCTACGGATTGAAAATAAGTGCCGGCACATGCAATAGGGCGAAAACGTGACGCTTTAATTACTTGTAAAAAATAATCTCTCTTCTGTTGAAAGAATGAACTTAATGACAGGTAATTGTCGGAATTTTTCATGTACTCTGCAAGCGCGTGTTGCATCGGGCGATTTACGGAAAACACATTGAATTGGTGGACTTTACGAAACTCATCCATCAAATATTCGGGGGCAACGGCATAGCCCAGTTTCCAGCCTGTATTATGAAATGTTTTCCCAAAAGAAAACGTCGCTACACTCCGCGCAAACAAATCAGGAAACCGCAATACGCTCTGATGTTCTGCACCACTATAAACGATATGTTCATACACCTCATCACTCAAAACGATGATGTCAGTATCATTGGTAATACGCTGCAATTCAAGCATATCTTCCCGTGAAAATACAGTGCCTGACGGGTTGTGTGGCGAGTTAATCATAATCATGCGTGTACGTGGTGTCACGAGCGATTCCAGTGCTGCCCAATCTACCCGATAATCCGGCTTCGAGAGTTCGTAAGGAACGGGAACCCCACCACACAATTCAATGGCAGGACGATAGCAGTCATAAGCAGGTTCTATCAAAATCACCTCATCGCCCGACTGCACCAATGCTGTGATTGCCGTATAAATGGCTTGTGTCGCTCCGGCAGTCATGGTGATTTCATTTGCGGGATGCACCTGTGCGCCATATATACGGGCGATTTTGGCATAAATCTGCTCATTCAATTCCGGCAAACCCGCCATCGGCGCATACTGATTATAGCCATCTTGTACATATTTTGCGACCAAATTTTTCAATACAGGGTCGCAATCATAATTCGGGAAACCCTGTGAGAGATTAATAGCACCGTGCTGATTGGCAAGCGCACTCATTACCGTAAATATGGTGGTTTCGAGGTCGGGCAGTTTGGATTTTATTTGCATGTGCTGACGAGTTGTTGATGAATTGATGAGTTGACGGGTTGATGAGTTGTCGAATTATTGTGAAAGTGATAAAGTAATTTGAGACGAAGGTAAGGAAACATCATGACACCATCAACTCATCAACCCGTCAACTCATCAACCCATCAACTCATCAACAACTCATCAACCCATCAACCCATCAACCCATCAACTCATCAACTCATCAACTCATCAACCCGTCAACCCGTCGTCAATTTACCTTCGTTCATCGAATTTAGTATATATTTTCTAACCTTCGGCATCAAAAATGCTGTTATATTTGCGTCAATCTTTAGATTTTAGTTGCTGTGACGAATCTGGAAAGCAAAGTCTAAAATTTCAGAAGCAGGTAAAGTTTAAACTTGAACTTGTCCGCGATAACTATCGGAATGCGCTTGAATTAATTACATTTCACACAAAAAATAAATTCTTACATGGGAGGATATATGGGTTATATGATTGTAACAATGATTGCGGCTGCCATTGGTGGCTTAGTCGGAAAAGTGTTACAAAGTAAAATCAATAAATATTTGCAAGTACCGATGAGTTCGGGGCAAAGTGGGGCTCAAATTGCGAAGCAAATGCTCGACCACTACGGCTTGCATGATGTACGTATCGTGGAAGGGCGAGGTATGTTGACCGACCACTACAACCCTCAAACCAAAACAATCAGCCTCAGCCCGCCGATTTATCAAGGTACAAGTGTCGCTTCGGCGGCGGTGGCGGCGCATGAGTGTGGTCACGCAGTACAGCACGCAGAGGCATACAGTTTTTTGCAAATGCGCTCAGCGATTGTACCATTGGTGCAGCTTTCTTCGAAGGCACAGCAATTTGTACTGATGGGCGCGTTTATGGGCATGGGAATGGCGCAAGGAGTCGGCGGTATCCTGATGTTGGCTTGTGTCGTATTGTTTAGTGTTACGGCTCTGTTTAGCTTTATTACTTTACCCGTAGAGTTCGATGCGAGTAATCGTGCATTGGCATGGCTCGACGATACAGGCGCGGTACAAGGTGCAGAGTACGACGGCGCAAAAGACGCTTTGAAATGGGCTGCTATGACTTATGTAGCTGCGGCATTATCAGCATTGATTATGGTCTTGTTTTTTGTAATGCGTTACATGGGGTCGAGACGATAATGATTAATGGTTAACGATTAATGATTAATTTGATTTCACTTGGTGAAATGTCTTTTTGTAGAATGAATTTGTGATTATTTTTTTGTGTAAAAATAATTTTCAATAATAAAAATAGAAACGCCTGTAAGATTATAAATCTTACAGGCGTTTTCTCGTTAATCATTAACCATTATTTCACATTAGTAAATCTAAACGGAGCAGAACGTTTGCCATTATTTTCAATAACTACAAAATAAGTGCCTGTCGGCAGTGCTTCTGCGTTAATGTTAGTAAAATTAACTCCTTTATCGGTAGTTACAGGAACAACAGTTTTGTTTTGACCAAATACGTCAAAAATGATGACTTGAGCATTATCTGATGCTTCACTATTGAAGACTACATTCACAATACCACCTTTGGTCGGGTTGGGATATACTTCTGAAATTGCCAATTGGGTGTTGTTCGTATTGAGGCGCATTTCAGCAACATTACAGGGCGTGAGACATACTCCATTCAAGGAGACATATTCACCGGAGGAATTGTAGGCATGGATACCATAACCTGCACCCCATCTGTGCCAAAATGGAAGTTCGTAGAGTCCCGGAGAGGCTTCTGTGAAAGTGACAGTGCCGGACAGTAAATTACCCGAGGCATCCAAAAGACCTATACTGAAATTCAAGTCTATAGTCCAGGTATCGCCCGCATCAGCAAGAATACCAACTTTTTCAGCAAAATAATCAACACCGCCCAATTCATAATTATCGGCATTATTGCAATCGCATCCATTTTCGACAGCGATAACAGGGTCAGCAGAACTACAAGCCGGTGGCGGAATATATACCGTCATTCGACAGGTCGGGTCGAGTGCATCCTTGATGGTAACATTGAGATTACCTACATTTGACAAAGAAGGCGGTGAGGTATAAGCACCTATTACGCCATTGGCATTAATATCACCCCTCATATGGTAGATACCGGAGAAGCCCAGACCGCTTGGATTTAGCGTGAACGTAAATCGCCCATCGGGCAAGCATTCGTTGACAATCAAACCTGGATCGTCAATGCTACATGATTCGGGTGCAGCAGCACAGGCGGGTGGAGCTACATAAAGTGTACGGCTACAAGTAGGGTCGGCTGCATCGGTTACAGTAACGTTAATCAATCCTACGTATGAGAGTGTAGGTGGTGAGGTATAAACCCCCGTTGCACCGCTATCATTGATATCGCCGCTTAGGTTGTAAACACCGGAAAAATTCGTTCCTGTTGGTTCAAAAGTAAAGGTAAATCTAGTGCCATCATCTGTACAATCATTTACGACCAAATTGAAGTCATCACTGATATTACAATCATCCGAACCACAATTGGGAGGAGTGATATAGACTGTCACCTTACAAAACGGATTGGCAGCATCGCGTATCGTTACATTCAAGTCACCAACATTGGTGAAGGCAGGTGGAGAAGTGTAAACGCCTGTGACATTATTCGCAATGACATCACCCCTCAAATTGTATGTGCCAGAGAAACCCAAACCACTCGGATCCAGCGTAAAGATAAATCGGTCTGCTGCATTACAACTCCCCACGTTAAGCCCCGGGTCATCAATACTGCATGGTTCAGAACTACAAATTAGTGGAGGAATAAATGCTTCATAAGTACAATTCGGATTATTTGCATCCGTAATCGTAATATTGAGATTGCCGGCACTCGCATAAATAGGCGACGAAGTGTAAGTACCCGTCACACCTGTTGCATTGACATCACCACTCAGATTATAGATGCCTGAAAAATTCTCACCACTCGGTTCGAGACTGAATGTATAACGCTCTTCGGGCAAACACTCACCAATAAGTAAACCGTCATTATCAATACTACAAAGAGAAGGACAAGCTTCCGGGCAATAATTGTTGAGCGAGCCGTAATCGCCCGCAGAATCGTAGGCATGCAAACCATAACCCGACATATTGGTGTACCAAAAATCAAGCGCATATACACCCGCCGCAACTTCGGTGAATGTCAAAGGACCTGTCATCGGATTACCCGAATCATCATAAAGTCCGACCGTAAAATCCATATCTATCGTCCATATATCGCCTGCATCGGCTACGATAAGCACCGTTTCTGCAAAGAAATATACACCGTCCAATTCGTAATTACCTTCGTGGTCGCAATCACAATTATTGAGCGGATTCATAGACAAAGCGGCGCAAGCGGGAGGCGGAATATTTACCGTAGTACCACACGAAAGGTCATTGGCATCAGTAATGACGATATTGTAGTCACCTTCTGTACTCAGGAGAGGCGGCGAAGTATAAGTACCCGTAATACCGAAGGCACTGACAGCCCCCGTCAGATTGTATGTACCCGAAAAATCCGCGCCATCCGGCGTGAGACTAAAGGTAAATCTATCATCAGAAACGCAATCATTGACCACCAATCCATCACTTACATCGCAGGATGAATTGCAGTGGTCAAAACATACACTATTAATAGAAAGATATTCGCCCGTAGTATTGGATACATGGATACCATAGCCTGAAGCTTTGCGATGCCAGAAATCCAATTGATAAATTCCCGGTGAAGTTTCCGTAAATACAATGGGAGCACCCATGTAAGTCCCGGACGCATCCAATAAACCCACTGAATAGGCGGAATTGAGCGTCCATGTATCACCTGCTGCCCCTTCAATAACGACAGTTTCGGCAAAGTAATAATTGCTGTCGGACTCATAATTGTCTGAGTTGGCGCAATCACACCCATGTGTAGCAAATATTTCGGCTGCTGCCAGTGGTGTGTGAGCCGTTGCCATCAGCCATGTACCTATGGCTAAAAGACAATAGAAACTCTGTGTACATATATTTTTCATGTTTCCTATGTATTAAAACAAAAAAATATACGACTATCTCAAAATTGTAATAAAACGGAATACCGTAAAACCTCACTTTACAGTCCAGGGAAAGTAATAATTGTTAAATTGTTTGACGTTTAGTTTGCTATTGTATTTTCTCTGCTAAAGAAAGTTAATAATAAAACAATAAAACAATAAAACAATAAAACAATAATAACGGCTCTGCCGTGTCAGGTAGAGGGAGATGCTGGTGGCAGTTTAATTTTACAGAAAATCAACGTTATCTCCGAATTTGGAGTATAGTCGTGTACTTCATTTTGTTTGGATGAAAAAGATGTTGTGAATAATTTGAAGTAATGGTGAGGAAATAAATGTTGTACTTTGATGCATTCACTCATTCAACATTACTTAGCGTATTTGACAACAAATTTTACTCATCAGCGTAAACAAAGTGCTTAGAGAAAACATGATAATGTGACAGCATACGGAACGATTGCTAATGATTATTTATAATTTATAAAAAACTCATTAACTGATGTGTTTTATATGAGTTAGGGAAGAGGAAGAAAATAATCTACCCCAAATGAAGAAGTTATTTTTTTTATATGTTTGGCTAAATTTGACGCGCATAGCTGGGCTACGCAAGGAAAATTTAGTGAAACATATAAGAAAAAGAACGATTCAGACGGGTAGATTATTTTTTTCGTCTTCCCTTAATTTGCCGTTCACTTAAAAAACCGTTTTTATGCACAGCTTTTTTGGGCGTTCTATTATCCTTTAAAAAGTAATTATTGAGGTGAATATCATAGAGTATTTATTTTCTGTGACAAATAATATTGAGAAACTCACTCATCTAATAATGTCATTATCAGTGTAAATTATGATTTTCTAAATTTTATAATGACAATCCCACAATTCCACGTCAAAATGTTTTCCTACCTTTGTGATGAAATTCCAAAAAACAAACCCCCAAATTTCAATAAAATACAAGTTAAGTTGTGTTTTATTTTATTTTATTTTAGCATAAAAATTTGATTATCAGGGGCTAATACTAACTTGAACTTTAAATGGGAAATATAGTAGCCATCGTTGGCCGTCCGAATGTCGGCAAATCCACACTCTACAATCGTTTGATAGGGGAGCGTCAAGCCATTATTGATGATATTAGTGGTGTGACCCGTGACCGCCAGTACGGACAGTCGTTTTGGAACGGCAAGACATTCACAGTCGTCGATACGGGCGGCTTTGTCAAAAATTCAGAAGATATTTTTGAAAAAGCCATTCGCTTGCAGGTGCAAATTGCCATTGACGAAGCATCTGTCATTATATTTTTGACGGATGTAATGACGGGTATTACCGACCTTGATGAGCAGGTTGCTCGTATGCTGCGCCGTACCGACAAACCCGTCTTACTTGCTGTCAATAAAGTCGATAACCACGATAGAATGTTGATAGCCAATGAGTTTTGGAGCTTGGGCTTTGAAGAAACTTTCTTTCTTTCCTCAATTAATGGTAGTGGAACGGGGGAGTTGTTGGATGCCGTGACGGAACATATCACGGACATAGAACGTGTGGAATCTGACCTCCCACGCTTTGCCATCGTCGGGCAGCCCAATGTCGGCAAATCTTCCTTCGTGAATGCCCTGATAGGAGAGGAGCGCAACATCGTAACCGACATCGCAGGCACCACGCGCGACGCCATACACACGCGCTATACGAAGTTTGACAAAGATTTTTTGCTCATAGATACCGCCGGAATCCGCAAGAAAAATAAAGTACACGAAGACCTCGAATTTTACTCCGTCATGCGTGCCATTAAAGCAATCGAAGAAGCGGATGTTTGCTTTTTAATGATTGATGCTCAGGATGGTTTGGAGGCACAAGATATGAGTATCATCAGCATTGCTTTGAAGCGAAATAAGGGCTTGGTACTGCTCATCAATAAATGGGATGCCATCGAAAAAGACACCAATACGGCAAAAGAATACGAGGATGATTTGAGAAAACGCATCGCGCCTTTCAATGATGTGCCGATACTATTTATTTCGGCACTCGAAAAACAACGCATCTTCAAAGCCATCGAAGCGGGCTTGGAGGTCTTCGAAAATCGCTCCCGAAAAATCACAACTTCCAAACTCAATAATGCCTTACAAGAGGCAATTGACCGCTATCCGCCACCTTCGCACAAGGGGCGTTTTGC
>Ga0209093_1000478_pt1 | contig 21806 bp, 23 predicted proteins | sample SidtaG_4_FD_187450 | JGI IMG/M metagenome (GOLD analysis project Ga0209093, IMG submission 187450) | Marine algal microbial communities from Sidmouth, United Kingdom - Sidmouth_Male1 metaG (SPAdes) (version 2) | ecosystem: Host-associated > Algae > Red algae > Unclassified | place: Sidmouth... | reverse complement strand
GGAGGCGTGGCGATGCGCCGGGGAGAGCCGGGATGGTCGTAGCAAAGTGGGGAGGCGGGGAGGTCGATGGGTGCTCGCGCTGCTTTCCGCATGGCTACGTGAGCCACAGCTCTGAGGCTGGTCCTTGATCCGGCTGTCCGAGGTTTCAGAGGGCTGTTTTTGTTGTCAAATCGTAAGCACAGCCATCGGGCTGTGTAGCACGACCCCTTGTGGGGGGCAGAGTGTCCATATCAGAGACGCATGCAACACTGAACCACGCCCTTTTCACAAGCTTGGACCGACAGGCACGTACCAGTTATGCTCATGATTGCACTCTTCAGTTGTCCAGAACTCATTCTTGTATTGACAATGACGGAACTGGTACCATTGACCCCTCCTCAAGGCTCATTGACTGGATGTAATGGCTATCCTATTCAAATAGTACGTACCTGGTGGCTCAAGCAGCATGCATGCCCAATCAGATGTGGGCATGCCCAATCACTTGTGGGCGTGTAGGGTTCGCCCTTGTTGAACGATCACGGAGTTCAGCAAAGGCCGACACAGCAATGACAAGTGAAAGCGGCTTGCACAATATCTGGGATGACACGCCTCATGCGCTCGCGCCAATTCGTTGGGGGCTTACGGTTTCCAGCTGCCGGTGCAAGGCACCTGCCCCCCAATACCCCTCTGGCCAGGCCCATGTGCCAAGGGTGGTCGCAGTGCGCCGCTCCATCAACAGCGCGTGTGCCGACGCCTGTTGATGGGGTCTTGAGGCTTTGTCTTCGATCGCCTGCCGCTGTCGTCCAAGGGCGCCTTTTGATCGTCAGCGAGCCCGTCCTGCCCTCCTTTTCTTTTCCGATCGCGCTACGCTTGGCCGTTGGTGTCCTCCTCCCGCGTCTCAACGCACATCCTCACCATGGGGGGGGCGAAGAAGGCTGTTCTCATCGGTATGTCGGTGCTCCTTTCGGAAAGTGTCCCGCTGTCGCCTAGCGGATGCACGAGCTTCCGATGTACTGCGTTCTGTGCTGTGGGTTTGTGTCTGCCCTACATGCAGCCACCCGTGGTGGCAGTGGTCGGGCAATGGGACACGCACTGACCTATCGAGTTGCCGCTGATCCTTTCCCATGTCATCACGCGTGTTTTGGTCTGCTTGATTATGCTTCGGCTCTTGTGAACAGGTTGCAACTATCCCGGCACCAAGGCCTCCCTGGAGGGCTGCTGCAATGGTATGTCGATGCTGCAGGCCAAGTCGTGATGGTGTTGCTGGGCTAGTCATCTTTATGTGTGTGTTTTTTTGCTGGGCCTGTACTGACATGTCATACTCTTGTCATCTGGCATCATTGCCTTTCTCATTCTCAAAATAGATGTCGACATCATGAGCGAGGTGCTGCTGCGCTACAAGGGTTTTGACGAATCGGACATCCTCGTGCTCAAAGACGACGGCTCTTGCCCGGATGAGTTCATCCCGACGGGCGCCAACATCCGCAAAGCACTCACCAAGCTGTGCTCTGAAGCGGAGGAAGATGACATCCTCTTCGTCCATTTTTCTGGGCACGGGACCCAGGTGCCGGCTGACGACGACGACGACGACGACGAAGATGACAATAAGGATGAGGTACGCTGGGTCTGTCTCGTTTGCTCCGCATTACACGCGCGAGCATGTCCGGTCGGCTTGGTTGAGCGCCTGCCAACGCGTGTGGTAGCGCTCTGTCCTTGGGGTACTTCTGCGCGTGTCGCATTTGACCATCCACTAACGTATCGTTTTCTGTCGCGCGTCGTGTGTTTTTTTTTTGCCCTTCTATCTCATGGTTCTGGGAATCAGGCTATTGTACGTGCCCACTTCTGCCCGATACAGTGCTCTGTTTTTCTTTTTGGTAGTCCTCATGTGCTTGTTTCAATGGCTGTCACGCGTGGTGCTGTTGTGCTGCGGTCGCGGTGTCCTGCGTTGCCCTGACGACAGTCTCTTCATCCCGCTGACTGTGCTTTCGTGACCACGTGCGCTCTCTCTTTCGTGTGCGCTCTCTTGTTTATCCTGTAGTGCCCGACCGACATGTCCTTGATTGTTGACGACGATCTGCGCGCCATCGTCTCGGCCATCCCCGACGGCTGCCGTTTGACCCTGGTGACCGACTGTTGCCACTCGGGGTCCATGCTGGACCACGCCGAGGTCGCCATTGAGGGCAGCAAGGATGGCAACAACACGTCTTCCCTGCTGCAAGAGTCGGCCTCGCTGATGTCGATGCTCACGGGTGGCACTCGTGAGGTCGGCGGCGTGGACGTGAAGAACCGCGCGCTGCCCATCACGGACGTGGCATCGCTGCTCGGCCAGATCACCGGGCGCTCGGTGCAGCCTGGCAACATCCGCTCGACGCTCGGCGAGTTCTTTGGCGGCGACGCCGGTCGTCTGGCACTTCAGTACTTCCTCAAGAGCGGCAAGGGCACCTCGGGTATGTCGGGCGGCTCGGGCCTGGCAGCCATGGCCGGGATGATGGCCTCGAGCCAGGGCGACCGCCCCTCTTCCTCCAGCGGCAAGGGCAGCGCGCTGGCCGGCCTGGCGAAATCCTTCCTCGGCGGCAAGAAGCCCCAGTCGTCGTCACAGGGGTCGAGCGGCGGTGGCTCTGCCGCGCTGTTGGGCCTGGCGGGCTCTCTCCTCGGCGGCAAGAAGCCCGAGTCGTCGTCGCATGGTTCGGGTGGTGGCAGCAGCGGCCTGACGGCGGCGATGGGTATGATGAGCATGCTCAGCGGCGGCAACTCGTCGCAGGCCTCCCAGAGCACTTCCCACTCGCTGGGCGGGCGGATTAGCGAGGACAAAGGTGTCCTCATCACCGGCTGCCAGGCGCACGAGACGAGCGCGGACGTGCGCCCACCGGGCGGCAAGGCTTTTGGTGCACTGACCAACTCGATCCAGACGGTGCTCAAGACCAACCCGGACGCCAGTTACTACGACGTCGTGAGCGGTGCTCGTACGGTGCTGTCGCAGGCGCAGCACGCGCAAAACCCGTGCCTGGAGTGCTCGGAAAAGAACTCGCGCCTGCCCTTCATCTGCTAGGTGGCGTTGCTTGGGAAGACGTGAGTGCAGTTCTAGCGCCGGGGGGGGGTATGTCGCTTGAGGAGTTTCGTTTGGTTGTATGTCTTGACGTGCTCTTCATGTGCGTTATCGCTGTATATCTGCAAGCTTGTGTTGACTGTTTGCTGTTGTCGCCTGAGCCAGGCGCGTCCCTCGCCTCCGCCACTCAGTGCCGCCGGTACCGATCGACCGTGTTCGCCTCAAATTGGCTCCTTTAACTCTGGCTGTGGTGACGCGGGCGCCGACGGCTCACCCCCCGCGCCGGGCGACCGCGGCGGCAGCGGCGCCGCGGACGTCCACGGTGCGACTAACACGCGCGGCGACGGCGGCGCCAAGAGGCACCCGGGACACCGTGGCGCGGCGGGCGCCGACAGAGTGGGGCCCGGGCGCCCGCCGCGGGTTGGTTACGTGGCGACCGTGGCGCCGCCGCCGTCGACCTACTACGTGCCGTTGGTGACGATCAATGGCGTCTGCTGAGAGAGCGGGATAGCAGTGGGAGGGGGGAGGTCGCTGCCGCGGGCGCGTGGGCCCGTGGTCGGCAGGTCAGGGACGTATGCCGTCAGTGCCGTGGCAGCGCTTTGTGGCGGTCGGGCGCACTATGCCCGTTTTATTGGTTCCGTAGTGGACGCCCCGCACGCCGTCTCAGGGGTCAACGCGCGGTGGCCGGCGCGCCCGTACGGCCGCACCGCCCGCCACGTTCCATCCACGGCCACGCCCATTAAGATATTGCTGTCTTCCCAATTTTGGCCGATGCCATCGATGTCAAGAGGGGTGATCAACTGTGCGAAAATGTTTCTCAGCCATCCATTCCGCCGGATAAAGTCGTTCGACCAATGGGCAGTTGACCGAGACCCTGTCTTGACTTCGACCACATCGGCCAAAATTGGGAAGACAGCAAGATACACGCCTGTGTAGTAGCTATACACACCGCCGCGGCGCCGCCGGGGCGGCCACGGCGGGTCGGCCGCGAGCCCGCGGCCGATGGGCCCCTCGGTCGGCCGGTTCAGTCATCGGTCTTGAGGATAAGCAGTCAGCGAGCGATACCTGTGTGCTGAATTTTATGCTCACGAGTGTGTGCGACGGCTACAGGCCATGGGTGGGTCTGCCGACCCCGTCCTTCTTTTTTGTCGTGGTTCAAGGGCCGGCGAGCCACCACGAGCTTCCAGCGGAGAAGCGCCGCTGCCGCTGCCGATGGCGCACGTGGATTGGGAAGGAATACAGCCCTCTGGTGGAGAGCACCCTCACGACTCATGCTTTTGGAAAAAACAATCTCGCAGCTGGACCTCGTTGACGTGTCTTACGCGTCAACCCGTTTGGGCTTCATCACAGGCGGCACAGCGCTGGGGGCGATCCCTTTGGTTGTTTCACGGGGGTTCTCGCCATCCGCCGACCCACGGTAGCAAGGGCAACGCCGCTTTGTGTGGCGCACAACCCCCTCGCGCAACGAGTGGTGCTGCTCGCCTGAATTTTTTCATCAAAGGCGCCGGTGACCCATCGGTCCAGCGCTGGTGTGAGAGAGGCGGCTCGGATTGCCCATGGTGCACTCGTCCGCCAACGGTGTTGAGTGGGGATGCCAGCCGCTTTTCCTGGCACTCGCGGTGGGACGCACGATCCCGCCAAATACTCCCCAGCAACTGGCTTGGCGGATCGGGGTGCTCCCACGGGTGAGACCTGGCCGGGTCGACAGAGCCGACATGCGCTGTCCTTGAAGAGGCCGGAATTTGGAGTGGTCTGAGATTCCAGAGACCCAGATGACCGGCACCTTCGACGGCTATGTCATCCGACTGCGTCGCGCGGTGCCGATCATCAAAGCGTGATGAATCGCTGAATCGACAGTGGCGCGACCTGACCTTAAAAACACCCATCGTGCAGCCACCGAACCAGAGCGGATTTCGTCTTTCTCTCATGTGCTGAAGTATAGTCAAGCTGCTCGTTCGCGTCTAGACCCTTGGGACGCAAGGCTAGTGCTGCAGTTGCTTTTTTAAAAGAATTAAAGAGGGCGAGACTTGCACATGCAGACGACCCTATTCTGATAGTCTTCCGATCATTGTCACAGTGATGGGGTCAGAATTCGTCCAGCGAGCGTGCCGACGGCCTTTTTTTTGTGCTTCCCACAAAAACTGGAGTCGGATGCATCAGCATCCGAGGCAAAATCGCTGTTTTATTGGCTCAGAGGGAGGTGCATGCCGATGAAGCGGATGAAGCGGATCCAGTTTTTGTGAGAAGCACCATAACAATCTATCCACGGCTCGTCACGGTGGTCTGGATACAAGAATCCATCCGCAACCCCTTCTTGCGCCGTTCCCTGCATACAGCAACGTCCACGGTCGTTGCCCGATGCTTCTGCCAGACGCTCGGCATGTAGTGTCCTGCTTTTCGACCTCCAACCCACTGGTAGTCAGCCGATGGACTGTTTTGTCCTTTCAGCTTGTCACGGTCTCGGTCTGATGATGGACCCCGTGCAAGACGTATCATGGCATCGACGCAGGAACAGGGAGAGCACCCTGATCAGCGGACCCGGAGCTGAAGTGGCCATAGCAAAAGTTTTGCACGCACGTGCCTTGTAATCTCCTAGACAAGGAAATGCGAGCACACGTGGTGACTCTCCACGTTGTTTAGGGAGCCCGGCATCCCTCGTCTGTCAATTAAATCTTCTGCACGTTGCCATCCTATTATATTTGGCGGCATCATTGCACTTCTCCAAGCTCGTGCAATCTCTATGACATTCCTGGACTGACACTCTGATTGGCGAGGAATAAGGTCACTGGTGGTTGAACTCTAGCGACTGACAGGGAAAGTGGTCATTGGTGTCAACAGCGACATCACGCTTGAATACCCGTTCTGATTGGACATGCGGTTCGGCGGGACCTCGATTCCACCCGTCATCCGCGTCTCTTCGTTGTTTGTGCCATGTGAGGTGGGACAAGGGGCGCATCAGGCCACAGGAGCGGCGTCCATTTTCGCCGAGGGATTCAATCGTCAGAACAATGGTCATCCTGAACGGGAGGAAATCCCGTTCAGGCCCCTGTTACGGCACGGCGCCTGAACAACGAAACTCCTGTTACAAACGTTGTTCAGGTGCATGGGCCTGGTCTCGAGATGATCTGCAGAGCGGAGCAGGATCGTGAGAGTAGGGAGTTGATTACCAAATGAGCCCTATTAGGCGGATCGCAAACGGTGTGTTTTTGCGGCGTCGGGGCGCATGGGGGTGACGTATACGGATGGCTGGTGCTGCTTGCTTTCTATGTTTCCTGCTGGCCGATTGCCTCGGAACAGTGGCGTCACTCAGCTCTGATGCTCGAGGTCGTAGACGTCGAAGTGTCAACGCCAACTGCATGCCGGCGCACAGGCAGGACAGAGCCCAGAGAGAGAACCCCAGTGAACAAATGCGTGAACCACGCGGCGCTACGCGCCTGCAACCAGGTACTACACCGCACGCGGCAGATACAAACCAGAGCCCGACAACCCTCGCAAAGAACTCACTGGTCTCCCTCGATGAGCACATAGAACATGCTACCTTCCGGGACCAATAGAACGTTGCACACAACCGACCATCACGCCTCGCACTCCTCAGCGGTGGCACCGTCGTTCGCAATGGCGCGTTGCGCCGCTTCCTGAGCCGCGCGCAGGCGCACCATCTCAGCCGGGCGGGCAAGCGCGCGGAGGCGACGCTCGGCATGGGCGTCCTCGAACTCGCGGCGCTCCTCCGCACGCGCCGCGCGGTACGCTGCGGACGGCTCCCCATCCTCATCGACGCGGGCATCAAGCTCCTCCACGCCTTCTTCACCCTCTGGCGGCTCCTCATCATCGCCGGGATGCATCTCCTCATTGATATCTGCCACCCAGTCGTCCGGGGCGCCGTTGTCGCCGCCGTCGCCGTCACCACCCGTGGCGTCGCCGTCTTCGTCATCGCCGTCGTCGCCGTCTCCACCATTGTTTCCCGCGTCGGCGTCATCCCCATCCTCTCCGTCTCCGCCGTCGCCACTTTCCGAATAGCCCAAGAACGGCGGCGGGGGCGCGAGGTCGGCCATGGCGCGACCAGGCCATTCACCGTCTGTGATGCGCTGGCCGTTGACCGCCCGGTCGCTTTGCACAGCGAGGAGGACACTCAACGTTCCCATCTCCTTCCTCCACTCGTCTCGGTGGCCGACGTTGAGGCCGGCCGGCAGAACCGCGTTGCCGTATTCGTCAACCGGCGCCGCTCGCATCTGAAGATGCTGACGCACCTTGAGGCACACGAGCGCTATGTGTGCCAAACGACAGACGACGTTGCGGGGCCCCCCGCGGGATGGTCCCGGCTCCGAGAAGTTGCGGAAGCGCATGCGGTCGAAGACGGCGTGCGCCGCCTGCATCAGCGCTGCTCGGCAGCCTGCGTCGAGGATGAAGGTGTCGTTGGCAAGCATGTCAGTTGCCTCCGTCGGTGAAAAGACGACCTCAAACTTAGTTCGGGTCCCGCGCACACGCCGCAAAGTTCCCAAGCTCTCCTCGCTGTGCATGCGGGACGAAAACGTGCCAACTGCCGTGATACCAATACGCTGGTAGAAGTTCGATACGCCCCTGTGCAGGAAGCGGTACGCCGGCGTCTTGCGCTTGGCAGCCACGGTGCGGACCGCCGCGTCGGGCGCTTCCGGCTGGGCATTCTTCTTGACGCGGACAGGCAGGCGCCACTTGTCTTGAAGCATGGACGCCGCCCGGACTGGGCTAACACCCATGATTTCGGCAATCTTGGTTTGCAGGTACTCGTTGATCGTAGCCGACATCGGCCAAACTTCCGACGCACACCGCGCGTTGGCAAAGTTGTGCTGCAGCCAACGGACGGGGACGGGCCGCAGCTGAACAATCCATGCCGCGTCCTCTGCCTCCCCGTTGGGCTCCAGTGCAGCGGAAGGCGGAGCAGCGGCGCTCCCTTGTGACGGCGGCAGCGACGACATCGCTGACACGCGGTCGCGCAACTCCAACACCATGTCCCTGTTGCTTGAAGCCAAGGAAACAACGTTCTCGACCATGACTGCCATGGAGTCCATCTTGTTAATACCGGAGCGCTGCTGCGTGTTCGTCAAGGCGAGTTCTCGCTTGAGCGCCGTGACCTCACGGCGCACGGACGCAAATCCGAGGCTGCACGTAGACAGCAAGTCCGCCAGGGTCGGGCCGTCGGGTGACCTCTGACCGCCGTCCACGGTTGCATTGGCACGCGGAGTTGAAGGATTCTGGCGCCGTCGGCGAGTTGGAGACGGGCTCGGCGTCCCACGGGGGGTTGCAGCACGCGGACGACGAGGTACGCGGCTGACTCGGGCGCCGATTGAGGTGGCCATCCCCCCGGGACGCGGGCGCCGCGGCAGAGAACTGAGAGGCGTGTCGAGCATTTCTTCGTCCGACATGTCACCGCCATTTTTCCCGCCCACGGTCGGCGTGCCGGTGCCTGTCGAGCCACCAATCAAGCTGCCAGAAGCTCTTGCATGGGCCGCGCTACCGCCCGCCGCCCCGCCGAATGAGGTGCCAGCACCTCGGGCGGTGGGTGCCGTGCTCCCAGGGGGAACTCGAAAGCAGCCTCCCACACCTCGGGTACGCGCAGACGCGCTGGCTGCCGCGCCGTCGTAGATTGGGATACGGCGTGCGTGCGCCGCGCTGCTGCCCGCAGGCTCACCGCTGGCACCGCCTACACCTCGGACAGGCCTTTGTCCCATTCCCACCACGATCCCGCCAGAGTTGGTGGCACCGTAAGAGTACGTTGGGGTGTTCTCCGCAGCGCCACCGACTGGCGTTCCGATTGCGGGCGCAGTAGATATCGGCCGGCGGCGGAGTGGCGGAGGTGGCTGTGAGGAGCGACGGGCCATCCCACCGACTTGCGGCCCGGAGAGAAGAGGTGCATGAGGAAGTCCGGTCGCCGACGTCACCGCCGCAGCGACCGCCGCAGAGCCACCACTTTGCGGCGCGACGCCTGCGGCCAGCACGCCGCACGCGGCCAAACCTGCTGGCCATTCTGTGACAGCTTCTTCGCCATTGCCAGGGATCGCTCCGGCACCAGTGGAGGAGCGGTGGCCAGACAGGAGCGTCCGCTGCGGCAGCGCCCCACGCAGGAACGCACGACGGCTAGGCTGGAAGGGAGTCGATGTAGGAGCTGTCGGAGCGTTGAGGGTTCTCCCGTTATCGTTGTTGTCTCGACGCGGGGGGACGGTCAGGTGCTCGCCATAGCTCGTCGCCGCGGGGTTGCCTCCGTGAACCTGGATTTCTTCCTGGCTACCAATGTAGTTGTTGGCGTCGCCAACGAACGCCAGCTTGGTGTTGTAGTAGTAGGTGCGCCACATGTTGAAGAGACAGATGAGGGGGGCCGCGTGCTCCGGATGGTGTGACAACGGCGAGTGAGCGTTCGTCGAGGTCAGTTTCCTCTCGAACAGGGGAACGGCGCTGCTGATAAGCGCGGTAGCTCCAGGAGAGAGACCGAGCGTCGCCTCGCAGGGCGGGCAGTATGACAACCCTCTGCGGGCTGCAACCTCAGTCCCTTGCATCACGCACGACACCCTCCGCCTCGCCGCGCGACACACTGTGGAGAGCCGCCTTCTGTCGCTGGCCGCAGGCACACGCCCTCCCCACGTGGAGAGCCCCCCCCCCCCCCCGTCGAAGAAGCCATACCACGGCATGCCGCATGCCGTGTGCACGCGGGGCTCCAGAGTCAACTGATTCGAACAAAGGTAGAGAAGAGGGAGCCCCTCCTTGCACCGGCGATGTAGATATAATGTGTGATGTGGCTTGCTTATCTGTGACATCCACGATTGGCATCAAATGCGCATACGTGCGGCCGCCATGGATCGTTTGTTCAGTGCGTGTGTGCGACGGCCGAGGCAGACCAGCTCCATGTGGAAAGGAACTACAGCGTCTCCTGATCGCCCGTTGAGTCGTCAGGCCGTTTTCTGCTGGGTGCTAAGACGAATGTAGCACCCATATACACCGAACAGTCACGGTAAGAATCAATGAACAAGAAGAGCTTAAATAGGGTCAGCTATACTTGATCTCGCACTAGAGTGCACTCGTTTCCGTTTGTCCCACTTCTTTATTCCAAGGTGTGCAACACGGCACGACCTGGGCGGATCTGCGTCAGTGGATGGCTCTGCGGCACCCGCGTGCGTTTAACATCTGTCTCAGAGCGGCGCGTGAGCTGGAGAGGCCACCGGCGCTTCTCGGCCGAGGTGGAGCCCCGTACGCAGACGGCGCTGCCCGCGTAATGACTCCCCCTGTCCCGCCAATTGAGGCAGTGTTGACGGCTCCACTGCCCCCACCAACCGCCACCGCAACCTCTGTCGCCACCGCCCCCACCCACCGCCATTCCAACCTCAGGCGGCAGAGACCGCCGCCGCCAACACAGCAGGAAAGCCCACGCGGGATGCACCGCTGTTCGGGACACTCTAGACAACTTGATGCACTGAGCAATCACAATACCAGAACAATTCCAGATCGCTGCTCATGGATGGACAGATGTCGCTCAGAAGGCTGGTCAGTAAATATCATTAAGTTCCATACACAGGAAGCTAAGTTTGAGAAAGAGCAACTTGCGCAGCACGAGGACACCCGCGCAGGTCTTAATGTGCACGCAACGAGAAAGGTGTCCTAATGCAGCTTGCAGAAATCCGACACAAAAGCGTATGTGTTTTCATGGTTTTTTGAGAAGAAAAACGCCCCACAGAGGTCAAACCGAGGGGTCGTGCAGAAGTCGTACGAGCAATTCTAGTGAAAACTGGGCTCCTGGCGGATCCGGCGACGAAGTGCACTGCACCGCTCTCTGAACCGCCAATACGTGACAAGCCAGATCCTGCAACCTCCGAGGGCGAGCGACGCCGACAGGGTCACAATGTGTGGGCTGTTCGGGCAGATGGACGGCCCCCATGCGCCATCGTCAGTGCCCCCCTCGGCGCTGCTGCTGCGTTGCTGCTGGCGTGCTCTATTGAGGTATGCTGCGGGCCGTGCACTGGCGGTTTTGCACGACATATGTCTTGCGTTGCGCAAGGGCGACTCGGCTGCCCCAGTCGTCGTGGTCCGCCCCTCTAGTGCGCTCTTGCCGCGGCGCGGGTGGGCGATTGAGGTGCCTGCGGCCTTGCTTGCGTGTCGCCCGCTAAGGCGGCGTGAGGGCTGGCGTGAGGTTGGTCGTCTTGCGGTTGCCGGACGGTATGCGGACGCCCCGATTGCGTCCCTTGAGACTGTTGCGCAATGGGAAGAGGGCGGCCCTTTTCGTGGTGCCTGGCCTGATTGTGCGCCGTGCAAAGGTGAAATGGTGGCTGTGCCGCGTGGCAGGCCGAAGCGCGTCTGTATTGGAGTCTTCAGACTCGAAAGCGGGTGCCCCCATCCCCTTATGCGCTCCCGTCGATTCGTGGGGTATGGTAGGCACGTGCTGGGGTGCCAGCCTCTGTCGCTGCGGGTATGCCGGAAAAGGTTCCAGCACGTGTGTACGGAGCCATCCGACCAGGCGCTATTGATGCTATCGCGCAGAACGTGCCAGGCTCTCTTTCAGTAGCGGACAGCTCACACGGACGGGTATGTTACTGGTGCTGCAGAGGCACATGCTTTCTTGGTTTTGCACGGGACCGGTGTGGGGACCAGCAGTACAGGACAACCGTACCTGACCCGCACTGTGAGGACCGGGCACGAGGGTATGGCGGTGGTTTGAGCAATGTGGAGTCTCCCCTTCTGGGGACGAAGAGGTGTGTCTGTCCTTGGGTCCGAGGTGAGCAGAGGAGGTGATCTAGAGGATGAGAGAGAGCACTGGAGCGTCCAGCTTTCAACTCGTGCTTGTACGTGGACCGGCGGCCACTGATGCAACGTCGGCAGCGCACAGGCATAGAGGACAATGAACTGATGCGCTTTGCGGCGACGTGAGAGGGACGTGCATCGTGCTTCTTCCAGGATGCTCCTGCTGGTCGTATCACGTCACCGCCCAGACTCAGAGCTCAGTCTCTGGCTCGAGCCGGCTAGTAGAGGACGGCCTGCCGTGGACCGTCTCGCGACGCTATTCTTCGTGACAGACGCGTGCTGCAAACTGGTATGCTTGTGTTTGTCTTCTCGCCTTGCTGGCACCGTGCTTTCCGTGTAAGTGGGTGGGCTGTGGACGCCGTCGGCGGTAAAGATAGATCTTTGGGAGGTTCCTGGCGGGCGTTCGTGCTCGGCGTGTATGCAAACCCTGTTCTGACGCTGTTAAAAGACCAGGGCACCCCCTTCTGGTTCGCCCGAGGTCGCTCGCCGTTCTTCCCGTGCGCCAATTGCTTGTTCCTCGACTGTCCCTCTTCCTTGCCTCTGTCTTCTGCCATTGTCACCCCCCCACCAGCCACCCCCATCCCCGGTCGTCATGGCGCAGCCGGTGTCAACGTCTTCCGGATTTCATCCGTGCTTCCACTGCCAGCTGGTCTTTGAGACGGTCGTGGCCTGTGCTCGCCACATGCAGCCAGCTCACCCTCACAAGAACCGCTTGGCAGGAACGGCGGCTTCTGGAGCTGCGGCGCCTGTCGTTTACGGGCCGCTTGCCTCACTTTCGGCCGCCCCCGGCCCAAAGCTTCTGAATCCGGGCGCCCCTGCGCCCAATGTGCTCCCTCCACCGGCGCCTCCGATGGAAAGCGGCGAGATGGCTATCTGCAACAGCACAGTGGCGGGGGAAGCGAGCCACGACGATGCCGGAGACCTGCTCGAGCGTGACAACCCGCCAGCAATCGTCTGTGACCCAGACGACGACACGCCAGACCTTATGAGCGACACCGAGTCGGGCGATGATGACGAAGCTTGTGGCTTTCACAGCGACGACGACGTTGAAGGCTTCTTTCAGGCGCGCGGACGCGCACGTCTGCAGGCGCGTGGCCGCACACGGCTGAACGCGGCGGTGCACGCTGCGCGACAACTGCAGGCGGCACTTCGTGATGACGGGATGGAGCGGGGCGTTATTGGCGGCTCGGCTCGCCGGCGTCCTGTTTTTTGGACCAGTACGGCGGCGAGAATTCGTGCGTACTATGAGTCGATGCGGGAAGCGTCGAAGTCGGTCCAGTTGGTCGACCGGGACGTAGCCAACCGTTCTTCGCGGTTCGCATCCCCCGCCCTTCGTGGGGCGCTTCGGTTTTCTTTGACAGCCGGCGGCGGAGGCCTCTCAGAGGGCGACAACGTGCGTTTTGCTGACGTAATCATGGATGCCGAGCGGGCCGCCACGGCGGGTACCACGGCCGTGGGTGCGTTTTGTGCTGCCTTTGAGACGCTGAATGCCTTCCTCACAGCGGCTCGCGAGGAGCAGGCGCGAGTTTTGGCTCGGCTCCGCTGGATGGAAGTGCCCATTGAAATTGGAGACACAGTGTACACCTACTACTACCGCGACGTCCTCACGGCTGGCCTTGACGCGCTAGCGCGCGCGGCGGCCGTAGACTTTGGCGAGGACGGGCCATTTGGCGGCGGCACCACCGCGAGCGACCAGCTCGAGAACGAGCTGCCCGAGCTCGACGACGAGGATGAGTCCCGTGAGCGACGCGGGTCGCTGGACTCGGACCTGTACCAGCAGGAGCGGCACAACGTGCGAGCCGTGCATGGCCGGGAGGCTGTCGTGATGGGTGTGCAGCTGCACGCGGACGAGGCGCTCGTTTCCTCGTCGGGCGCGCACAATATTTTCCCTGTGCGTGCCCGCTTCGTTAATGCTGTCAGCTTAGGCGGCGGGTGGTCTACAGTTGGATACATCGAGCACGTCCCCCGCGCGGTAGGCCAGACGCCGGCCCGCCGCCTTGAGGTAAGCGACGTGCGCAATGACCTGTTGCAGCGCTGTCTGGCCGTGTCCCTGCGGGCGCTGACGCGTGCCAGCGAGTCGGGCGTCACCGCGCCCGTGAGCGGGCGTGGGGACACTTTGCTGGTGCCACGCATTGTTGGCATCGTAGTGGACCATCCCGAAGAGCGCGCGATCTACTCGCTCATGGGTAACCGGTGCCGCTTCTTTTGCTCTCCCTGCATGGCGGACAAGGGCGATGTTCCGAGTGCGTCTGCCATTCGCGCGGTCGACCGTGACGTTGTTCAGACTCTGGACGCACAGCTGGAGGCCGCCATTGTGCGCCGCCATGACCCGCGGCCGGCTCGCCGCCGGGCGCTCGGACAGGAGCATAGCGCTCTCGTCTTTGCGCCCGCTTTCGGGGCTGTGCACGGGCTGAGCACCGGGTCGCGCTTCTTGTACAAGACTGCTACTTTTGACTTGCTGCATGTGTGGAAGCTCGACGTTCTACGGCTGCTGGCCCAGCGCCTTCCGGTTTTTCTCACAACCGTGTTTCCGGATGGGCAGGCTCGTCTGGGGTCAGCAACACACACTCTTGATGCCCTCAATCTGCGGGCTTTTGAGCTTGACAGGAACTGCAAGGTTTGTCCGTCAGCACCGGGGTATGTTCGCGTGAAGAGAGACACACGGGTGACATGTGCCGTATGCTTGACGGTCATTGCCTGCCTGTTGGCAGGGATATGAGCCTGGTGTTTGAAGGGACGTTGCGAGTCTGACACTTCTCTTATGTTGCACACGAACACCTCTGTCCGTCGACTGTTCTTCTGTCAATGATCTTTTACGCTTCTCCCTCACCAGTTGCTTTGTACCAATGAAGGAAAAGCAATCCAACATGACAGGGCGCAGTTGGAGGCACTTTTCTGTCTTTTGGCCATTCATGGTGGCAGGCCTCATCGGGCCGCCCAACGATGCTGAACGCGAGCAGTCGTCGGGCCTTCGCCGCCGCACCGCGGCACCAACCCGCGCTTCCGTTTCGGTGGCGGGAGATGGCACGCGCTCCGACGTGGCAAACGACGATGACGGGTGGGTATGTGTCGATGGGGACGACCTTGCAGTCGAGGAAGAGCCCCTGGGGGAGATGCCCGACCCGGACGTGGCGACCTCGGCGCGGTACATTTCGGTATTCAAGGACCATCCCGTGCATGAAGCCGTGCTCGAAATGTTCTGCAAGGCTGCCGAGCTCGGTGGGCATCTGTTCGGCGACAATGTCGCCGACACCACCACCATGACTGCAGCCGACGTACGGACCATCGAAGCGGAAGCCGAGACGCTTGGTATCGACTACCTCCAAACGCTGTACGGTCGCACCAACACAAGCAAGGTCCACCGGCTGATCTACCACCTCGGTGACGAGCTGCGCTCCCGCGGCAACTTGTGGGAAGGCGACACATCTCTCAACGAGACGCTACATGGTGCGTGCAAGCGCATGTACAAGCGCACAAACAAGCGCGGCCCCGGTGTGTCTCTGCAAATGATGCGCTGCGAGCAGACTCAGGTGGAGGTGCTGAGGGAGATTGAGGACGCAGACGGCGTCGGGGCGGCTGGGGGTGGAGGCGCCGACGTGACTGTCGCGTCGCCGATATGTACGGAAGACCTGTCGTTCTCGGGCCGTGGCCAGCGCGTCGCCGTCACCGACCTAATCACGGCGCCCGAGCTGCAAGAGTTCGCCGAGCGACTCTCCACCGACGGTGTCCACTGGGTGACGGTCAACAAGACGGCACGCATTGTCGCACAGTTTGAGTGGGGCGCCGCCGGGCATATGCAGTTCGTGCGCGCGACGGCCAGCTTCATGGGCAAGGCATGGTACTCATTCATCAAGTACAAGTCCCGCACCGGAGAGGTGCGTTGGGGGCGCGCGCGGCTGGTTGTGAGGTCTTTTGAGCGGCAGGCGCGGAGCTGCGTGGTGGTACAGCGACTCCGTCGCGTGGACTCCGAGTCGGGATGCGTGCTCACGACGTACGGTTGCATGCGCCTGGCGTGGGACTTTGGCTCAATCGGGGACAGCTTCCCCTCGTTGAATGTTGTGGACACGACGTGCATCTTGCGTCTAGAGGATGTGCAAGTCGACTGGCGTGACTTTTCGGAGCTCCACGGGCTGCGGGCCATGCCGTCCACCGTTGCCTCCACGCCCATCGAGCGGCGGGCGGCACGCTTTTTTACGAACCCGTTTTATCCTTGGACGAGCCGCGACCTGGTTCCCACACTTTGATGGCGTGCTAGTGAACAAGAGTACTGCATGGGTGTTGCTGTTGTTATGTGGGGTGATCGTATGGGATGATTGGTTTCGCCTCCTTAAAGTGCTCTGCGATAATCTAGCGTGCATGTGTGCAGGCTGCGCGTCGTGCCCTGTCGCTTGTACGGTTTGATGACACTGGGCTGAGTAAGTCTCCGTTCCATGAGCGTCCTCACAGCATGTGCGCTTCACTCTCTCAAGCTTAGCTACGTTGGCCGCTCTCCCACCGTCTACTGGAGGGATACGACGGTCCTGGGGGACCGCTGCACCGGTCGGTACGGAACTCCAAAGCCGTACGGTCAACAGAACAATACATGACGCTGCACCGCCGCCTAGTGTGGGGTGTGGCCTCCGCATCCTTCGCGTGTCCACCATCGAGCCAAACACGCCGTGTGCACCCTGTGAGGGCCGGGTGTAGGTGGTGAGCACAACAGACGAGACAACCCGGCACGAATTGGTTGGGCGCACAGAATAACGGACCCGCGCGAAGCAGAACCTTGCAAATGTCTCAATCATCTTTTATTAGACGAGATCCGTCCACCTAAGCACTATGATTGGATGATGCTAGGAAGAGCGTCCTGCACGACCTCGAGCAGACCTCGAGGGGAGTCACGTGAATTGTCAGGGCCTGGCACAGCTCTCCTGAACGGGAACTCCTCCCGTTCAGGCCTTTGTTACAGCACAGACGACTGGACGGGAAACCTCCCGTTTAAGGGCTTCTTGAACGGGACTCCCGTTCAGGCTCCCGTTCAAGTGTCCATTGTTCTGACGATGTCAGGCCATGTCGGACGGCCAGGCCCGAAGCGCCGTGCCCAAGCTGCCTGTGCCGGCTGGGGCCGCTCGCCGATCCGGTCAGAGGGGGGACCGTCTCCTTGACGATCATAATTCACCTCTTGACTCGGCTGGCCAACGAAGCCAGGGTTTAAAACGGGCATACGCTGATCCCTTCCCCTCCATGCACGCGTCGCGTGGCCTCTCGCCGTGGGCAATGTCGATTCCCAGGCGTGAGTGGTCGACCACAGCTGCCTTCGCAACGGATGCAGCGAGAGTCGGCCTTGCATCTCCCTCACGCCCCTCCTCCGGCCTCGTCCGGACTCCCCCCGGTTCCGCGCTGCCCTCCCGCAGGCGCCTGATACACGTGGTCATCCCACCTCTCGATTTGCCCTTGCGTGGCGGTGCTCTGGCCGCCGCGTGGCACCTAGCTCCTCCCGTCACGGACTCGCCTGGAGTACGCGCCACCCGCGCGTCTGGAGCGTCTCCGGTGCGGTCCCCCCGCCGTGGCGGAGCCCCACGGGGGTGGCGGTGGTCCCGCCGCCGCCGCCACGGCTCCCACCACCCGCCCGCCGTTGAGTGGCGGGTGGCGCATGAGGCCGATCCCGGCGGCGGCTGCCGACTCACTCGACGCCACAGCGGGGATTGGCCAGCGCGGGCGCACACTGGTGGGGCACCGCGTCTGGCCCCCCCGTGCGCTGGGGGGGCTTGAAACGATCGGCGCGGCGGCCTGCGCCGCCCGGCGGGCGGCCGCAGCGCCTGGCTACGCGACGGCCCGCCGGATGCGCCACCCGGGTACCTATACGCCGCCCACGAGGCGGTGCCGGCGCCGCCCGCCCTGGGGCACGGGGGGGCACGCAGGCAGCCCCGCTGGCTGGCGCTGGATGAGTCGCGGCGGCCGAGGCGGCGGCTGCCTCGTGCGCCCGCCTCTTGTTGACACCCGCCCGCCACCTCACGTGGGTGGGGGGCGGGCAGAGGGGCCAACGCGTTCCCAGCCGCTCCTCCTTTGGCTCTGTTCCTCGCCGCCGCCGGCCGCCGCTACGCACTTGTGCGGGGCATCTGCAACGCTGAGGCGCCCACCGGCGGCCACGCACAACAAGTCACTGGAGCTCGAGGCGACGGCGGCGGCGGCGGCGGCGCCAGCGGCGCCGGCGCCGGCTACGGCGGCACTGGAATAGCTGGGGACTGGCTGGGGGGGCGGGCGGGGGAGCGCTTGCGCATGGCACCCGCTCCTGCCGTGCGCTGGTCGGCACTCCCACGCACCACTACGCAATGTGCCCGCCGCTCCAGTAGCGGCCGCTGGGGACCGTTTGGGGACGGGGGGAGGGGGGTGTAGCACGCCGCATAGAGTGGCAGAGGCCTTGTGGGGCGTGGGGCTGATACTCTCTCCCGCGCGCCGTGCGCGGGGGTGGTATGCTCCCCTTTGGTGCCCCACCCCGTGGTCCGGTCGCCACACACCAGGCGGCGGGCGGCCGGCACGCCACACTGGCGCCCGGCGGCCATGCGTGACGCGTGCGGCCGCCATCCCCGCCCCGACGGCCCGGCGCTGCCGGGCGGCACGAGTACAAATAGGGGCGCCGGCCATTGGGGAGCGATGCCGTGCCCCGTCCGCCTCCACCAAAGCTCGACGCAGTGCGCTCGGGGCCCTGTGATGCTCACAAATATCCACCGACTTCCCTAACCGTCGTCGTATCTCCTTCTCTTTCTCGGTGCGAGTCTCGCTTGTCACACTGCCGATAGCGCGTGGCACTCTCCCCGACACTTTCCGCCCTGCCTCTTCTTCAGCCCTACGGGCGCCCTGCTGCCGTCTCCCCCTCGACATGGCCTTCTTTCCACGCCTCACTGGCCGCCGGCCGCTGCTGATGGCGACGGCGGTGCTGCTTGCAACCGTGACGGCGCTGGCTACGTCGGCGCCCGCTCCGGCGGCTGCCCACAGCTTCCTGTCCATGCCGCTCCCCATCTCCCGCCTCGACGGCTGCCGCATTGGCGGCGTAGGCGGCACGCCCGGCAACTGCCCCGGCCCGTGCCCCAACTCTGATTTCCGCCTGGACACCAGCTCCAAGAACCCCGCCGCCATCTACCGCCGCGGCAGCAAGTATGAGGTGCGGTGGACGCGCAACAATCATGAGGGCGGCATTGTCCGCTGGGCCATGGTCCCCGTCTCGGAGATGTGGGATATGGGCAGCCACGAGCGCAATGCCTTCCACTGGAGCTGCTGGAACATCAACCGGTTCAAGTGTGGGGCGATGAACCACAACCGGGATTGCTACTTTGACCGGTCCAACGTGGGCTTTAAGGACCACCTGCGCATCCCCAACAACCTACCCGACGGGGACTACGTGCTCGGTTGGACGTGGTATGGGGGCGGTGAAGGGCCGGCGGGGAAGCAGGCCATCTTTGGCGACTACTATGACTGCTCGTACGTGCGCGTCGAGGGCGGCAACACCCTCGCGGACAAACACATCCCGACCTTCTCAGGTGACGCGACTGGCACCTGCCTCTCAACCGTCAACCGGCCCGGCATTTGCAAGCGGGAACCTTGCACGCCGATGCCTTATGTCCAGCGGCGGGTGCCCGTCGAGTTTGAGGGCGGACGCCGCCCGCCGCCCATCTACGCCTCGAACTTCCCCAACGTCGCTACGCAGTACCGGTACGACTATGACTACAATGTCGCCACCCAGAGCGTCTTCTCCGAGGCGGCTGTCAAGCCCGCTGGGAGCTCCGTGCGGGTCCTCGAGCTCCGCCTCGTCGACATTAACAGCAACCAGATCATGTGGTTCGCGGACCTGACCAAACCGATCAAGTTTGGCTACGGCGCCAAGCTGTCGATTATGGCCGAGGTGTCGGGACCCGTCAAGCGGGTCGAGTGGTTCATCAACAGCCGCAGGACGCACCAGGATACGGGGGCACCTTTTTCGATCGCGGGTGACTTTCGCGGCCGCTTTTATGAGATGAAGCACGCCCTAACCGACCGCCGCATGTTCATCACCGCCCGCGCCATTGGGCCGAAAGAGCACGAGGACTACCTGTCGACAGACATTGTCTTTTTCAAGGACGGAGGCGTTCCGTCTCAGTTCATTGGCAACTCGAAGCGGATGGCGCTGCCAGAAGCGTCGCGGGCGGCGCGGCTTGCTGCCGGGAAGTTTGTCCGTGGCCGCCCGCCCATGCTGCCCGCCGAGGCGGTTGTGACGGCCGACCGCACTGCCGACGCCAATGCCGATGCCGAGGCGGCGGCGGCGCCCGCCGCCAAGGCTGTAGCGCGGCCGGCCGAGGCCCCCACCGCCTCGGCCGTCCACGCCGCCGCCGCCGCCTCGGCCGACGCCGGGGTGCGGATAACAAAGCGGGTCACTGCCGCCAAGGCGGTGGCCCGCCAAGCAGCGTTCGCGGCCAAGGGCTCCCGGCAAAGGAGAGTTGCTGCCGCCGCTGTCTCGCCCGCCGCCTGAGTGTGATTGCATCCAACACCCGCGGTGCGACTGTCGTACGACATGGAACACAACAAAATAATATATTCTCGCTCCACGCGCGTGTTGCCCCGACAAGGGCAGCTCGGGCGGCTCCTGTCCATGGTGAACTGGTCAATGCCACTGCCCAGCACACGAACAGCACACAGTGGGTTTGTTGACAGCCTGTACGCCACACCCAGCCGACGCCGTGGCATTTATGTCCCAGATCAAAACGCTAAATTCGACCTTGGCAGCATCACTTGGCCGAGAGATCGGCCCCAATGCGTTGCACGTGCCCACGGGACGGCATGCTGCCACGCAGTCGAGCCCCGCCTGCTGCAAACCGCAGCACTGCGAAGAAACAAAACAGTGCGCATGGCTCCGTGCACATACCCCTGTCTGCCCGCCGGGTGCAGCAGCTTTGCGACACAACCAGGAATGCCCCTCTGGTGACCACCTGCCAAGTGCCCACCGACGAAAATGTCGACACGGCCCGCTGGACGGTCGTTGGCCGACGCGCGCACGCAAACGTACCGTCCCCTCCGACCGCCCCCGTTGCCAACCATGTCCGCATCGTGACCGTCTGGCGCTAAAAATTTAGTTGGCACCCTGAAAGGCACACTCGTGCGAGTATCAGCTTGGAGCGGGAGCGGCAGCCCTTAGTGCCGTTGTCCCCCGCCACCGCCACCGTTCATGACTTCTCCTTGTCCGCCACGCACTGGCAACCTGGCGGGACTTGGAGTGCCGACACCTACACGGCCGTCGCAGCCCCGTCAAGCAGCCAATAGGTCCTCCACGCCATGGGAGAGCACCCCGCCCGGTCCCGCACGAGCGCCACACCGACCTCGCCAGCAGTCTTGACCGGGGACGTGCGCATCCGCAGCACACAGACACAGTGCACCGCGCGGCACCGCACGTCCCCAACGGCTGCCCCCCCCCCCCTTGGTACCGCACCGCACGCATGGCGGCGGCAGCGCGGCGGCCGACGTGGCCCCAGCCGCCGTCCGCCGGCTCACGCGGACGGCAGCGTCCCCGCACCCGTCCCCGCTCGCCCGCCCCAGCGGAGCGGGATCAGCACCGGCGGAGCGGCGACCGTGGCCGCACCGGCCGACCGGCCGCCCGCCCGTTGGCAATGGCGGCGGGACGGCACAGGCCGCGCGCCAGCGCGCCGCGCCGGCGCGTGAACGAGGCGGCAACAACGTAGCGGGGAACAAGGGCGCGGCCGGGCGGCTGGAAGGGCAGACGACCCACTGGCACTGGTACAGCCGCGCTGACCGCCCGTGCGGCACCGCGGGCGGCCGCCGTGCCGACGGCCACGGGGGCGCCACGTCACGGGGCAGACGCCCAGGTGGAAGCAGCCGTTACGCCGCGTTCTTGGTCGGCCGACGCGCCCAGCGAGGCCAATCAGGACCTAAGGGCACGTTTATCAACGTCGGATTTCCAGGTGCGAACATAATATTCGCTGCACGTGGCGAACACGTGTCTCATATGTGCGCACGTGGCGGGGATATGGGAACGCAAGCGCTCTACCAACGTCGA
>Ga0209093_1000475_pt1 | contig 21876 bp, 29 predicted proteins | sample SidtaG_4_FD_187450 | JGI IMG/M metagenome (GOLD analysis project Ga0209093, IMG submission 187450) | Marine algal microbial communities from Sidmouth, United Kingdom - Sidmouth_Male1 metaG (SPAdes) (version 2) | ecosystem: Host-associated > Algae > Red algae > Unclassified | place: Sidmouth... | reverse complement strand
GACCCCCCCAACTCAGAGGACTGGTGGGAGCTCCTGCCGCCCCATAGCGCTCTGCCGCCCCTGAGTGGCCTGCGCGCTCCTCCTGCCCACGGCTCTGAGAGTCGGTCGCCCCCCTCCCTGCCTGCGCTTTTCCCCGAGGTGGGTGACATGGCGACGTGTGGCGGCGACGTCGCGGTGGCGCGTGACGGCGGCACCGCCATGGCGATGGACTCGCCACCCCTCCTTACCTCCCCTGAGACGGGCGCGGTGGGTGGCGGGGATGTGGAGGCGGGGCGCGACGGCGGCACCACCATGTCGGTGAAATCGCTGCCCCTTTTTGCCTACTATGCGAAGGGTGCGGCACGCGGCGGCGACGTCTCGGCGGGGCGCGACGGCGGCATTGACATGACGGTAGAAGCGCCGCCCCTCCTTGCCTCCCTTGCGACGGGTGCGGCGGGCTCGCGTGTCCTGTTGGCACCCCGGGCACCTCCAGGGCTGCCCAAGGCGTCCTGGCCCGCGCAAGTCCAAGATGCACGGGCCACGGCTGGAAGCGCGGGCGCCGGTGACGAAGATGGGGGAGCTCTCGCACCCGACCGGGTGGCGGCCCTCGCAGCTGATGTAGCGCGGCGGAGCGGGAGGGGAATGCCCATTGTCACCGTGCAGCAGCCGTGGACCCCGAGGGCAGCGCTCGAGCGGTCGCTGCGCGCAGCTCATTAAGAACAGAAGAGAACAGGCCCGCATGTGTGTAGTTGCGAGACTTGCATGGTCTATTGCACGAGCAAGGTATCGCTGCATTGACATTTCGGTAGCTGTAGACACTTGCATCGTGCTGCTCAGTCGGTTCCGGCCTACTGCCATGATTGTGAGCGGGAGTTTGACTCCATTGAGACCTTGAGCACTCACAAACTTGGTCGCAGGCACATGCACGCCGTGGTGGGGCGGCGACAAGAGAAGTAAAGCAGCGCGCGGAGCAGCTATGGGGGATCTTTGAAAGTTGACTTCTGTGCCACTTGCGTGGCCTACAGTGACGAAAAGGCTGGTCCGAGGCAATTTTGGAGCAGCGCAAAAGGTACGCTATTTTTGTTGGAGCTTTCCATTGCGCCCACTCGCGACGCCGTCCGAGCATGTTTTTAAGAAGTGGCCCGGACAGTGCATCTGGGGCACCCCTATGTTTGCTCCGTATAGGGCTTACGCTTCGCGAAGAGCTAGCTGCCACCGCGACACAACACACGGGTGCTTGGGTCAAACGCGTCAAGGAAGTACGTCAAATAGAGTCACATACTCTCGCTTCGTCCGGAAGTCGGATCAATTTCATGTTGCGGACGCGTCGCGCTGGCGCCCGCTGCGCCCGAACCTCCCGCGCGCACTACCCCCGCCGAGGCACCCTGCACGCACGGGCGACGGGCGCTGACGGGGGGACAGCGGGCAAGGGGGGAAGGGGAGGTGGGGTGGGGACGGGAGACGCGGGAGAGAGGGCCCCCTCCCCCCCGCCTGCCGGCGGTGGCGGGTTGTGGGGGTCCGGGGGGCAGGGCCCCCCCCCCCCCCGGTATTTCTTCCCATAGGCGGCGAACAGACAGCTAGACTGTGAGCGGGCTGGGACGGCGCTGGGCGGACGCCGGGGTGCGTAAATGGTGGAATCTTTCTTGCAAGAGGGGCGGCTGGGCCGCTCTGAAGCGTTCTCTGGTTATCATAAAAAAAAAGTAGTAACACAGGCGGAATCGGGAGGGTCCAGAACCCTCCGTGCGGTTTTGTCTCTCAGCCGCAGCTAGCAGCATGATACGTGCTCGGGAAGGAAGACGGCAGGTGCACTGGCTGGACGGGCGAGGCCGTTGCGAGCAGGGCAAGATCCGTGCGGGGACGTTGCAGGGGCGACACACACAGCGCGAGGCCGTCGGAACGAACGCCTCCCGCACTCCGACGAGCACGGTTTCGCCAAAGAGTAAACAAGTAGGTCTCCCAGGGCATGGATCAGATAGCGAAGCCTCCACTTTTCGTGAGAGCAGAGACACACAATATAGGAAAACTTCAGCAATCGCCAGTTCGCATGTTGTTTCCACCTACTGTAAACGGTGCTTTGTCCCATTCAACGTCGAAGGAAATGAAGCCGAAAATGATTCCGTGTGCCCCTCACTTCCGTAGCATCCAGTGATTGGTCAGAGTCTGCACCATTCAGGATGATACCGACGCTTCCGTCCCTGAGGGAAATGTGCATTGTCCATATGCTGCCGCGTCGTAGCCTTCCTCCACAGACGCAATGGATGGTCATGGGTTCTGGGCTTGTCGTGCTCTCCTGTTTCGCGTTGGACATACGGAAAACACACTCTGTCTGTGAGGCATAGCACTGGTCCCGGCCGAGGTGGGAGTGAGCTGGACAGTGTCCAAACCCCAGCCGGAGCGCCACCCCCTACAAGCTGAAAACCTGCTCAGTGCAGTGGTTCTCAGTGTGCATCGTGTCCATTCGTTTCCCGTCACACGAACCAGCTGCTTCGCCCTTTCCACACATTGTGTAGAATGGGTGAAGCACCTGGTTCGTGTGAAATTTCATGTTGCTGGGGTGACGGACGAGTTAATTGACATATCATGTGATGTAGTATTCAAGACAAGTGTTGTACATTGAGGGAGCGCCTCTTTTCGATGCTGACGTAGAATTCCGAGCTTCATCACTGTAATGGCGGCCAGTCTTCCTGTCCCTTAGCTCTTCTGACCAGCACGGCGCTTTGTCCCGTTTGTCTTCTCCAGTTGTTGTTGTGTCCTTTTCTCATGTCCAGTTGTAGCGTCCCCATTGTCGGTCCCCATTTGATATCTTCATCTTTGTCGCATGGTTCTCAGTGCAGACCAATTCTCCGAAAGGAAAACACGAACAGCACCCGGTGAGCCGCCACACGCAGGGGGAGGTCGACAGCGGAGGTCGGTAGATGCCTCAAGAAATGAGAAATAGATGAGTGAACACCCCGGTTGGGGCTGCGGGGGGGAACGGGGAATGACGTGGAACACATCGAGAAAAACTTGGAACGTGGGTGCAGCGCCACTTGCATGGTGTGCGGAGAAGGGGAGGGAGGGGGGAAAAAAAAGGGCGGATGCGGCGCGCGGGCGCAAAAAAGGGGGCAGAGGGGGGGGGGAAGAAAGGGGCGGATGTGACGCGCGGGCGCAAACAGAGGAGCGGATGCGGCGCGCGCGTCAAAGAGAGAGCATGGCGGTGCAGTGACGAAGATTGAGTGGAGATTTGAAAGGCCCGACGGAGGGGCGAGATGGCGAGACGACGGAAGAGAGCGGAGACGCAGTGCTGACACTTTGTAAAAGATGGGCGCTGCTGACCATTTCTGGGCTGTTGTGTCGAAAACAGTGGGGGTTCCCCGAAGGCATCTGAAAACGCTTTTGGAGGGCTCTGTAATCGCTTGCATGTCTAATCTATCTGGACTAGAGCGATAATGAGCCTTAGAATGCTGAAACGTGGTTCAGCGTGATTCGGCGTGCCAGTGGAATCATCCAATCGAATGGCCTAGAGGGTGAGCATCAAACCGACTAGGGCATTCCATTCCATGCAACGTGGCTGCCTGAGCGTTGAGAACACGAATGGATCTCTACTAGAAGCTTCGCTAAAAAATGAAGGTCCAGATTTTCGGCGCCTCGAACTGCGAGCGGCGCAGCGCGAGGCCGTCCGCACGTGAGTGCCATTGGTGACTGACGGATCATGTCTCTTCTCCATCCCGCACACAGGCGACGTGGCAATCAAATCCTTTGCGCAACGTGCCCGGATACGCATGATGTCACCAAGTAAACATAGTAAGCCCATCGTATCGTGTTGAAGGAATTTTCTCTACACAGGATAGGGGACCTACGCGCAGTGTTCTTCAGGGCGCCCCCTCCGCCCAGGCGCGGGCACAGCGACTGAGCATGCTTCCGTACAGTCAGTATCCGCTGATATGGCACCCTGGCGCACTTTGTAGCCCCTGTTCCAGCGATGCATTCTGGTGGCGCACTAGCCGGTGCCCTGCTCAACTCACAGGTAGTCGGTCCTATTTCCTCTGATATTGAGGCCGATCGCAGCGTGAAAGCGCTCTCGGTCGCAGATTCTGAGGTAGATCCGGACTGTTTGCTTCCCGTAGATCGCAGGAGGAAGCACTCAAATACATTTTCGCGCGGATTTGATCGGGGCCGAGGTCGCGCGCCTGTCGTCTTGCGACCGCAGGCACGACGAAGTCTGGCCAGAAACCTGGAGCGAACGAATCGACTTTGCGTGGGACGCGCCAACGCCCGAGCCCGGACCGGTCAGTGCACCATCACCGGCGCCCTGCTCTTGCTCCCCCCTGCTCCCCCGCCCATCTCCGAGTACGACGGCACACATGCAAACGCTTTTTGATTGTTTGAGGGGGCGCGCGTACTCGTCTGGCTCCAAACACATAGGAAGAGGAACACGTAGTACTAGAGAAAAAACTAAATTCATTCAATGTCGCTGCCGGAGGCCTCCTCAATGCCTTCGCCTTCCCCGGTGTCCCCCCCCCCCCTCTGCTCAAAAACAATTCGGTCCGCCGTAGCAGCTCGCACCTCCTCATCGTCCTCCTCAGTCAACCAGTTCTGCATGGCGAACTCCCGCGTAGGCGCCAGATCCTCCCCAAACGCCTGCTCGCCAAAGCGACATCCCTCCATTAGAGATACCACCTAACTCACGTAAGTGCCCAGCGATCGAGACGAAGCGCGGTATTCCCCATGCATGGCGATGACGTCCGTTTCAATGGCATGCGGCAGAATGGTGAATGTGGCCCAGAAATGGGCAATCGTTGACGCTTCAACCGCGTCCCATTCCGCCTTGAACTTCTCCGACGCGTCTTGCAGATGGGCAGCCGCACCATCTAGGACACCACGGATCACTGACGGCGGAGCGCGTGCGCGCGAGCGCCGACTGGTTGGTTCCTGAGCAGATGGGGCGGCCTGCCAGTCAGACGGCCAGCCCAGACTTCCGGGTCCAGCTCCAGTCGCCGATGGGTTGGTTGCCCCCGCCGACACGTGCACGGACTGTGAGCCGTCGGCGGCACGTCCGGAAGCGCCATAAAGCTCAGAATCCAAGCCCGAGACGTGTGCTTGCGGTGCTTGCTCCGCAGCTCCCGCGATCATCCGGCCACCGGCTCGTGTCTCGGCTGCCGCCGTACCCTGAGGTGCGGTAAATATTAAATTTGCAGCAGCAGCCGCACGGCTCGCTGCAGCACGCGCCTCGCGTAAAATTTGAAGCCGCGCGGCGCGGTGCGCCGCGGCGCTCCCCACGCGAGGGGGTGCCATCTCAGAGACGGGATTCAGCGGCTGCTCGTTGGCTGCGTCGCCGGCCGACTGCCACCAACCGTCGGCCAAGAGCCACCCACCCGCCACGACTTCGGTCGCCGCGACCGGAACGACCAGCGGGACCTGTGCCGTCGCCGCGCCGGATGCCGCCCCCGTGGCTACGTCAGCCGGCACCGCGTCCGCAGGCCCCGCCGCCGTCGACACACCAGCAGTCGACAGCGGCACGGGAGCCCCAGCCTCGGGGGCCACCGGCGAGCACGTCCCCGCCTCTGAGGGGCTCCCGCCCGTGTTCGCTTTCCCAGCATTATTTCAAAGGCCCCCACAACCAGGTCCAACAGCCGCCGCTTGTTCCTTCTTTTCAGACACGCGCTGATTCCGAGGTCGAGCGGCTGGTAGATGGCTGCACACTTTGGTGGAAGAGGGATGAACGTGAATTGGGCGCTCTCGAGTTTGTCGTGAGCCCCGCAATTGTCGCAGATGAGGGCGACTGGCAGAGTAGTGCGGGCCCGAACGGCGGGTAGGGAGACGGTTTCAAACCAGTAATTGAATACATCTCCGTCCATCCACGCACTCGGTTGGGAGAAGTACGGGAGGGGACACGCATGACGCGGCGGCTTAAAGCACACGGGCTGCTTGGCTTTTCCAATCATGGCGACGGGGATCTTGTGGGTCCCCGTGGCGTTGAAAGCCAATACGAGGGTGACGCGGTCCTTAGCTTTCATAGCTTAGGTACCTTGTGCCTGCCGCCGTCGGCCAGCTTGCACGTACGCCCGACTGAGGATCACCGGTAGAACAGCCCCGTCTCATCCATGTTGTAGATTCGATCGAAAGGGTACGCCTCGAGGTGCTCCCGGATATGCGCAATGCGCGGCGCTGTCGCGTCCGTGTCTACCGACCCGCCTTGACCCCACGGCGCCACGTTCCGGAGGTTGTAGCGCCTAGCCCAGTTTTGAATAAAATGGAAGGACCCCTTGAAGCCCTTGGCACCCAGCTCAGCTGCAATCCGCCAGGCCCGGGCCTCTAGAACGCCCCTAGACACCGGAAGATGCCGCGCGCCCACCCGTTGCAGGATTTGGTTCCAATCCAACAGACGCTGGGAGACCTGCTTAAATTAGGATCTTCGCCAGCGGGGCGCCGTCAGGTCCTCCGACGCTGCTGCGCGGCGTTTGTACTCGACCGCCTTATCATAAATATCACGGGCAGCCGACCGGCTCATGCTAAGGCTAAACATTGAAAGAGTTTGTGGCCACGTGTGGCCCGCATCCTTGATGTAGATATGGGTGATTTTGTCCACTTACGTGACCGAGGTGCGAGACTTGCGCGGCGCTCCTGACCGTGGACGCTCAATACCCCGCCCGCGCTCCGCCCAGCCCCGCCCGCGCTGTACGCCGCCGCCTCGCCCTTGCCTTGCACCGCCGCCCAGCCCGTGCGCCGCGCGACGTAGCCCGAGCCCGGCGCCGCCGAGGGCAGCGCGCCCGGGGGCGGCGCGAGAACCAGCCCCTCGAGTTGCGCTACCCGATGTAGGTGAACCCCAGGGCCCATTCGAGGGCTCAATGGAAACTCCGCGCAGCGCCGTCGCCGTCACTGCAGTTGCTGCGTGCGCGGATATCTGGATGGCCTGTACCGTCTCGAGTGACGGGCCGGGGCTGGCCTCCTCCACAGCCGCCGCTGCAGCCGCGGCGGCCACATCGCTCATGCGACGCCATTGCAGGTCCTCCTGGGGGGTGGATTCGTCGACAGGGATAACTACAGTATACGCACAGAGACTGGCACAGGCAAGCAGAAGAAGGACGTTGAAAAGCAAGGCCACGAAACCAAGATTCATTTGCCAAGCACAGTGCAACGAAACAGTGAACCCGACGGCAAAGAAGTATACGCATAGAACCACTCTACGCCGCGAGGCGCCTCAAAACCGCGGAAAAGTAGTCTAGGAAACACGAGAGGTACCACACCGCAAGCTCCACGTGCCGCAATTGGGACCTCGCACTCGAGGATCCGGCGCTGTCGACAGACGTCCGTGCGCCCGATGGAGGTGGGCGCTAGAGCGGCGGCACACAGATTGTGAAGGCGACAGCGGCGCGACGACCATGGTGGGGGCAACAGCAGCGCGACGACGATGGTGGTGGGCGCGACGGAGGGGTCCACGTCGATGGGGGCCACGACGGTGGGCCCACGGTTGTGTGCCCCAGCGGGTGCACCTTCTCGGTACCGCCTTAATCCCGGTATCTCAATTCCTCTCAATCGGACTGTGTGCCGAGTGACGATCCGGTAATACTCCGACCGAGTCCGTGAATAACGCCGATCGCGATCCTCCCAGATATATGGCAGGGTGCTATATAACTGGAGCGCAATAAACCGGATATTGACTGTACTAGCCCCCGTGTGGCCCACCCTTCGGAAGTTTCCTTCAGGGCACCCCCTCCGCACGGGTGCGTGCACAGCGATTGTGCGTGCCGCCGTGCGGGCGTTCGCCGCCGTGGCGCGTGCCACCGCGCGTGCGCCGCCGTGGTGCGTACCGCCGCCCCGCGTGCCTTACGTGTCCGCGTGTGCGCCACTTCGCTGGCCTCGCGTTGCGCCTCCGCGATTGCGCCGAGTTCTTCGCACCCACCGCTTGGCCGTGCCGCCGTGCGCGTGTCCGCCTTCTCTTTCGTGCGCCACCAGGTACCTTTCCGCCGTGCCCAGTTCAGTCCTTTTTTGCCCGCGTTTTTCTGAGGGAGGAGGGAGGGCGAAGGGGGGGGGCTCGCGTCTTTTTTTTATTCCGAGACAGCTCTGGAAGGGCTCGCCCGAAAGAATTTTTCTCCCTGTAAAAGTAGCTAGGGGAGGGGGTATCTTCATGCTGGGCGCGGTTGGGGGGGGGCTTGATAAAACCGGGTCCGGGTGCGTGTGCTGCTGGCCACCAACCTCACAACGCCTATGGCTTCGCGCCTCTAATCGGTGCTGTGGGAGGAGGTGGCAGCTGCTGGGGGGAAGGAGGCGCGCTCAGGCTAGGAGCGCCCATTTGCTCGTGGTCACCGCGGCCTGAGTCGGCCGCCTCTGATCTCCGCCTCCCCAATCCCTGGGGATTCCGATTTGGGGGTTCGTCCGCGAATCGGAATGACCCAAATCCATCGCTGGTACCGAAAAGGGAGGCGCATGGAACGAAGGAGGCACGCAATCGGGTCGGTTTTACGTAGGGGACCCACCGTGTGCTGCTGAAAAATGTGTTCTGGACGCGGAGAAACGGGTGTCGCGTGCGTTTGTGGCTCGGAGTGGCCGTCACCATTGCCAAGACTGAAAGTGTCTGGTGGTTTTGGTGGCGGTCGTGGCAGTCACTGATCAGTGACTGCCACGAGTTGGTCCGTGCGCTCGACATGAACGGAGCAGCGGCGGAAATCATAGCTGAGCTGCTGCTTCTGGACTGCAGCGAAGTTAGGACCTCTGTGCGGGCTGCCGGAGCGGCCTGTCGTTAGAGCTACGTCGATGCGTCTAGCATCCCCAGGCGGTTGCGCCCAGACAGCAACGAGGCTCGCAAAGGCGTTGTCCGGTGCATGCGGGATGAGTTAAAGGACCTCAGGGTTGGCGATCTTGATATCTGAGACGAGGGAGCTGACTAGCTCACGCTTGTTGCTCTTCTTGAAGCGAGTCCCATGTGATCCATCGGACTGGCTTGGACGACGATTCTAGTCACCACTGGCGAGCATGCTCGGCGTCTTGTTTTTCCGATTGTTTTTTTGGCCTCTGTGATATCCAGAGCGGTCTCTTTGTCCGATTTTCTCGGCCATGCGTTTTATTACTATCCATTTAATTCGTTTTCCTGCTCGATTGCGTCGTCTTTCCATCGCTGTTTCTGCAATACTGTTCCTTGTTCTTTTCGTGCCTATGGTTGAAGAGAAAAAATGGGCGTCTTGTTTATTTATATCTGTCATACAAGAAGAAGAACAGTACACAGGATACTCTTTAATCCTGTCCGGCGGAAAATCGTGGCGACCGCTCTCCCAATGAATGAAGATCAAAGCTGAGGTGCACGAAAAACAACTGTTAACATGATAGCAGTACATTCTGTCCTTTTGATATGCTGGCCGACCGATCCCGAGGTAAAAGGAGGAAGGAAGCGGACAAGAGGAACTATAGGCTGTACATAGGACCGTATTTAAAGCCGTCCTGCTGATATGCCAGGCGGCAGACATCCAGAATCAGTAGATAACAGCTTTCCATCCTGTTCATTTAACCATCACAGGGATCACTGTATTGTAAGAAAGAGGGTTTTTGTCGGCGAAGTAATTGTTCTTCTGCGCTGCTATTATCTCGAAGACGGACTCGAGATCAATGCTGTGCTTTGTTTCCCGTGTCGTGCGTGGGCGTAGTTGTTCACCCGTCCTGTGTCTACGCTTTTCGTTGTACGACAACTCTATCTCTCGTTAAGGCACTGGCGTGGCTCACAAGGCAATCCGGAAACGGTTCCCGTCCTTTTACCACGGGTACTGCGTGCGGACCGGACGTTGTTCTACTTCTCTTCAAGTCCGTTCACCGCGAGAGCGGTTTAGTTTGCAGTTTGGTTCAGCGACCATGACGAGGGATGTTCCGCGGAAGAGTCCTGCGGACAATCTGGAGAACAGATCCTGGCTTGATCTCAGGACCATCTGCCATCCAAGTCGAAGATGATTCTAGCATCGGACCAGTGAAAAGTTGATGAAGATTTGCAGGACGGCTCCAGAGGCATACAGCCGTTCTCTCAAAAACCTCGCACGCCAACTGTCACAGAACTCTTACAAATCGGCCTTCACGGGGTCGCAGAGGCCGATTTGTAAGAGTGGTGCAACAGTTGGCGTGCGAGGTTTTTGCGAGAACGGCTGTACGAGAAAATTCCGTAAGATTCTTCCGCATATTTTCAGGAACTTTTTCTACTATAGTCCGTAGAGTTGGATGCGGTCGAATCGAAGTAACTCCTTTTTAGTTATAATGAAAGAAAATATCTCACTCGATCTCGGGAGTTTCATACCACCACATAGTGGAAAGGAATGCGTTGAGAGAGAATTCCGATTCCGTCGGCAGATTCCCGGTCTGCCGAACCTCTCCTCTCTTCTTTTTCCGGCCGTTTGGTCTTCTCGCGGCTGCAAGCCAATCGCGAAAAAAACTACATCGTCGGACGCCCGCGCCCGCTTTAGGGGGGCTCTCGATTGGCAGTGGAACGCGGGTGGCGCTCCTTTTTTCGCCGCCGATTCTGTCGGGTTTTGACAAGCTTCTTTTGTGCAATAGGCACCGAAGCGTTTACGGTTCACGAATCCATTGAGAGATATTGTTAAGCTGTCGTGGCAATATGTAGTTCAGGTTTGGGCTTTGTGGGTGAGTAAGAGGCACTGGTGTTCATTCGTTAGATAGGGCGATCTTACTTTGCTTCTGACCTGGGGCATCGGTGGACTTGGCACGTTGACAGCCCGTGGAGAACACGTGGGATCTGTCGCGTTTGGAGGGCGCGGTTCACCGCGACGTTTTTGCAATCACAGAATCCCCGACTTGGGGTTGTGGAGCCAAGTTGAGCTGGGCGCCCAGCGTTTTGCGGTGGTCCCGAAGGGCTGGAAATTTGGAGCGCGACGTGACGTACCCATGTCCCCTGGAGCAAGGGTCGGGTCTCGCAAAGCGCATCATTGGCGCTGAGCCCGTCCATCACTCTTTGGTTAGTTCGAGTTGGGATCCTCACTACAGGTTTGGGTCACGCGTGGGAAATCGCTATGGTAAGGGGGGATGGCGCCCGCACCCCCGGCGTCTCCAGCGACGACGAAACTCAGATAGAGCCATTACCATCACCCGGCCGCCCTGGTGTGACAGCAGAAACGGTGGTCGTTCCTGCTGACGACGCCTGCGCAGCCGGCGACGCGCAACGACGCGCTCGGCGCCGGGACCGGGACGTGCGCGACCGCGCAGTGCTGTCTCCAGATTCACGATCGGCACGGGGATCGACTCGTGCGAACTACAACAGGGCAAGGCGGGGGACGGAGACTCCGACGCAGCTCTCTCAGTGCCGCGCTGCTGGCTCCGCACGCGCTGCCGAATGCCGCGACGTTGAAACTCCGACACAGCACGCCACACGCCTTGGTGCGCTCGCTGCACGTACGTCGGAGAGCCGTGGCGCGGAAACGCTGTCACAGCGCGCTCACCGCCTCTCTGCCAATACCGCTCGCGCTGCGGAGGGCCGGGAGGGAGAGACGCTGACGCAGCGCGCTCAGCGCCGCACTTCTGATGCCGCACGCGCTCGGGCGCGTCGTGTGGAACACAGTCCTGCTGGATGACGGGATTCCTCGGAAGATGACTGCGTCTACAAGGAAAAATGGCCCGGAGCGGGTCTGGCCAAAGTTTGCGCACGCCCAAGAGACCTTCCGAGGCGAAGCAAAGCACACTACCGAGCTGTACAGGATCGAGCGGGTGGACGATGCGTGCCCCACCTGCAATGCACTTCACAGGCGAGAAGAGCGAACTTCTATATCTACCAACGCACTGCCCAAATATGGCACCTGCTGCCAAAACGGGTAGGTCCAGCTACCAGCTGTACCCGACCCACCCGAGCCGCTCAAGACCTTCCTCAAAGCCGAGTCGCCCCAGGGTCAGCGTGTCGTCCAACATCTTGGAACGCTGAACAATGCTCTGGCGCTGGCCGCTGTCACGTCAAAGCCGCCGCCTCCGCAGCCTGGCGGAAGCGCTACTCGGCCCAGAGTGTGGCTGAGCGGACGGCGCACGCACGTGATTGGACCTTTGCTTCCCGGCGTTGGGCAGCAGGCGTCCTTTTTGCAGGCGTAATTTACCGACTCGGAGGACAGCGCACAGCGTCTAGCCGCGGTGTGTGCTGAGTCGACACCCGACGGCGAGTGCGCCGCGGCCCCCGGTGGGGTACTTTGCAGGGACGTGTCTTCGCTGTCGTCGCCAGAGCGCCGCCTCTTTGACGCTCTACAGGATCTGTACAAAATGCTGCTGGAGCACGATTCCCTGGTGCGCGTCTGTTTGACGGCTCATGAGCGCATGCGGGCGATCGAGGCATCTGCAGGACGTCCCATTCAGGAGCTCCGCGTCGTTCTTGACGCGGAAGCACGGCCTGCGGGTGCGCACGTCCGCGTGTACAATGCACCAGAGGGACGCGGGGTCGACCAAGTAGCTGGGCTGCTTCCTTTGTCGGAGCTGGAGGTTGCGCCGGAGCTTGCAGAGGAGGGACGTGTACCCACTCAGCCCGACGTGTCTCTCTCAGTGCGCGGGCCGCCTGCAGCTGTAAGCGCAAGCGGAGGGCCTGTCGCGCCGCAGGGTGTGCTGAAAAACATCTCCGCAATCCATCCATCGTACGAGACGGCAACCTACCCATGGCTGCTGCCTCACGGAGCCGAAGGTTGGCACATGGCTATCCCGCGTCAAAGCCAGGGCACTCGGCAGCTCTTCGTCCCTGCGCACTAGTATCTGGTGTACCGGCTGTTCACGCGCTCCGAAAACTTCAACGCCCTTCACCGCTGTGGTCGGCTATTTGGGCAGTGGGTCGTCGATTGCTACATTCGGGTCGAGCACTTGACCCTCACGTGGATGCGGTTCAGCCAGGCCAAGGTCCGTTATTCAGAATGGAGTCGGCTGGTCGATGCCGTGGTCCCAGGGGAGGAGCCTGCGGAGCGCATCGGACGTGGAGTCTACCTGCCGGACAGCTTTACAGGGTCGCTACGTTATATGCGGGCCAAGTTTGCAGAGGCCATGAAGATGTACAAGGAGCTGGGAGCCCCGTCGTTTTTCATGACCATGACGTGTCGGCCGACGTTGGACGAGATCAAGGTGGAGCTGCTGGTGGGCCAGGTTTCCAAGGACCGCCCGGACTTCATCGGCCGAGTTTTCGAGCTCTAAAACCGCGAAATACACTCGCTGGTGACCGCCGAGGACATGATGGGGCGGTGCAATGGCTACTTATCGGTGAGGGAGTTCCAAAAGCGCGGTCTCCCCCATGTGCACGACATCTTCTTTTTGCACAAGGACGACACGCCGCGGTCGGCGCAGGAATACGACAGGTGGATCTCTGCAGAGATACCGCCAGAGACGGCCCCAGCGCTGCGGAAGGTGGTGCTGGAGACGAACATCCACGGCCCCTGAGGCCCTCAAAATCCCACGTCGCCGTGCATGAAGGACAGAAAGTGCAGCAAGTTCTTTCCAAAGACGGTTGTATCATCCACTACTGACGGCGATGGTTCATACCCCGTGTATCGCCGACGGTCACCCAAGGGCGGAGGCCAGATGGCTATCGTTACCCGTGCAGGTAGGACTTTTACGGTGGAGAACAGCTCGGTCTTGACGCAGTCCCGTCAGCTGACGCTGCAGCTGGGCTGCAACATCAACGTGGAGAATGTAAACGACTTCAGCGCCCTCAAGTACCTGTGCAAGTATGTCACGAAAGGTCCCGATCCGGCCATGATGGCAGTTGTGGAAAGTCACGTCCCTGGAGTCGACGGTGGATCAACGACTGGGGAAGCTTCGGCTGGGACCGGTAGCAACCCGCCCGGTTCTGGAGGGGCCGTGTCGAGCGGAGCCGCGGTTGCTGGAAACGAGCAACCAGATACGCCTGTAGCTCTGCAACCCGCTCCTGTGGAAGAGATCCGGGCGTTCCAGGACTCCCGCGTTGTCTGCGAGAGCGAAGCCGTCGCGCGCGCTCTGGGCCACCAGATTCACAAGCGCAAGCCGTCGGTGCTGCGGCTGGCTCTTTACCTGGAAAACCAGCAGCCTGTACTGTTCAAGGAAGGAAGCGAGGCGGCTGCTATCGGCGCCGGTCCAAAGGCCACCACGCTGACATCCTTTTTTGCGCTCTCGTCCGCCGTGCCCGACGGGCTCTCACCCGCAGTGCGCGAGCTGCTCGACTCAGACATGCCCAAGTACTTCACGTGGGTTCAGTCGCAGCGCCAGTGGAAGCGTCGGGCGGAAGTCGTCCACGCGGGCTGCGTTCCCAAGCAGCTCGGACGCGTGAACACTGTGCACCCGTCCTTGGGAGACGTGTGCTACCGAAGGCTCCGGCTGCAGCGCGTGGAGGGACCGCCGTCCGTCCTGGAGCTCCGGACCTACCAGAGTATCGTCCACTCTTCGTAGCGCCTGGCCGGTGCGGCGCGGGGCATGCTAGCTGACAACGAAGGCGTGTGGAAAGATACTTTGGAAGAGGCAGTTCGTAATAACATGCCCTACCAGATCCGGGACCTGTTTGCGGCTCTGGTTGTGCATGGTCCTCCGCCGGACGGGCCATCCCTCTGTGACACCTACTTCTAGGCAATGGCTGAGGATGTGGTTCACCGCCTGGAGGTGCGTGGTGCTGCCGGACTGGACTTTTCCGCACAGGAAAATGACTTGCGGCGGTATGTGACGTAGCAAATGAAGGGGCGGATGTTGGACGCTGCAGTGACCTTGGCAGGCCAAGTTGTGTTGTTGCCCGCGAGCACGCTGGGTGCCGACGGACAACCCGTCGTCCTGTTTGGCGAGGCGAAACCGGCTGAACACAATAACGGCGTCCCGTCCGATGCAGTTGAGAAAAGGAACGGCTCCAGCTTTGAGGGCCTGCTGGCGCATGAGAAGCCTGCGTATCGAGTAGCACAGCTGCAGGACGCGCTGTTGCGGGTTTCCGCGTTGGGGCCGGACCAACTCGCGGTCTTTAATGCCATCAGAGGTGCGATAAACCGAGGCGGTATCGGCCGAAAGATCTTCGTCATGGCGCCCGGCGGCTGTGGTAAAACCTTCTTGGCGTCAATGCTCTTGGCGTACTGCCGCGGACAGGGCCATGCCGCCCTTGCAGTAGCTTCCAGCAGAGTGGCGGCCAACCTGGTGCCTCTTGGACGGACGGCACACAGCCGCTTCAAACTCTCAATTGATACTGGCCCAAACTTCAGTTGTAGCTTTGCAGCGCGCAGTGACACCGCGCGGATGCTGCAGCAAAAAGGACTGATTGTATGGGATGAAGCGACGATGGGCCACCGCCATACCTTCGAGGCGGTGAAGCGGAGCATCAAGGAAACCATCGGGGACGAAGCTGCACGTCTCATCACATGGCTGTTATGCGGGGGATTTGAGCAGATCCCACCGGTTGTGCGTCGGGGCTCCCTCCTCCAGATCGTGCGTGCTTCCATTCGCAAGTCCCCCATGTGGCCAGACTGTACGGTCATGGAGCTATCGACCAATATGCCGGTGCAACAGTGCCTCGAAGCCGAACACGTAGAAAAGAGCCGTCTCCTGGACAACTGGGCCAGGCGGCTGCTAGCGGTAGGGCGCGGCACGGTCGAGACAGCGCGGAACACCCCAAATCCTTTCGAAGCAGCGTCTGAAGACGAAGCCGAAGAGGAGGAAGCACCCACTGAAGCGTCGCTCGATGCCAGGCTCGAGGCCGACCTCAATGGCGCTCTTCCGTCTCCGGAGGTTGCGGCGGGTGCCGCGGTACAGGGTGGCAGCGGTTACAGGCGTGGCAGGCTTCGTGGAATGGAGAGCCACGCTTCCGAGCAGGCGACAACTGCTTTGTGAATCGGGCGTGCTCTGTGCCAGAAGGCTGGAATGGGGGTTCGAGAGTTGCTCCTGGCCGCTTTCTCCGACATCCAGACCATCGACCCGGCCAACCCTCAGGACTGCGCCGATAAGCTGAGTGGTCGCATGGTCTTGGCGCCCCTAAACGAGGACGTCAAAAGTATCAACCGCCAAGCGCTGCAGCTCTTCCCTGTGGAGGGTGTGCCATTGGTCAGCGTCAACAAGCTGGTCGATGCGGAAGAAGACGGGGAGTGGGGCGAGGTGGCCACCACCGAGTTCATGGACTCGGTGGACCACGCTTCAATCCCGGACCAGGATCTGCAGCTGAAGCAAAGAATGGTGATCATGCTGCTGCGGAATTTAGCTGCTCAGAGCGGGGACTGCAACGGTACGCATACATTGTGACTCGTGTTGGGAGCCACAGCTTGAGCGCCCGGCGCATGAGCGATGGTACCGAGATCATCATCCCCAACCCGTTCCTGACGCCAGCGGAAATTGGTCTCCCGTTCGAGTTGAAGCGCTTCCAGTTTCCGGTGCGCGCTGCCTTTGCCGCCACGATCAACAAGGCCCAAGGTTCAACGCTGGAACTTCTGGGCCTCTGGTTGCACGACAGCGTTTTTGGAAGCGGGCAGCTGTACATAGCACTCTCTCGCGTGGGGGATCCGCGCAACGTCATGGTAGGCGCGCTTTTAACGGCGTACGAACTCCTCGGCCGGATTGTGAACAACAATGTCGTGTACCCGCAGTTGTTCAACAACAACGTCGTTTGATGCGCTGGGGCGGGCGTGGGGTTGGTGCACTGACTTCGTTTGCATGGTTTTCTGGCCGACATGCACGGTCGACCTTCTGTCTTTCTGGTTATTGTGCGACTCTTCTGTTTGCCATTTACTGGGTTTCTCTGTTTTTCTTCCATGTATAGTCTGTGGTTGCCTTGCGCCATGACTTGACGAGCAAGAAAACCCAATTCTATCACGTGTCTTACCCCACTCCGGGCACGTTACCTCTCAGTACATCGCCCCATCACGTCCAAGAGCACACTGGTCAGAGACAAAACTTCTACATGATCCACTCCATCACGCCCACACAAGCTACTCCAAGAGCATTCAGCACCACGTCCAGGGCACCAACGCGCTGTCCACTAAGCTCACGTGCCGGGGGAGGGTGTGGCGCGACCTGCTGCACAATCAAGTCCAGATCCGCCATGCGGCGCGGTGCCTCTGCTGGGCCCTCACTTGAGAAAGAGTCCGTGAGGAAAACTCGCGGGCTTCACGCGTACGGGTCAGCCACGACGACGGTGTCGGGCCACGCGGGTGGTACGCGCGAGGATGAGCCACCTTCACCACACTCATATGAGTGAGCCGTGAAGTTGCGCGCGCCACGGAGCGCGGCAGGCGGCGGTGCACGCGGGTACACAGGGGGAGCGTCGAGCTCACGCGGAACAGCGCCATCGTCCGACTCGCCGCGGCGACCAGAAGTGATGTGACGCCCCCGCCCAGGGGCCGTCAGCGGGGACACGACCGTCGTCAGTCCCGTAGCTACTGCAAGTGGGGGTATCCATGGGGGCGACAAACGCCCGAAAGGGAAGGTGGTGGTGGGGAAGATGGATGAGGTGAGGAAGGGATGAGGAACGGCCAGGAAGGCGCTGGTGGGGCTCGGGTTTTCCGCAACAAGCGTGCCGCCGGCATACTGAGAGCATTCCCACCAATGTCAGGCCAACGGTCTGAAACGGTGAAATGAGTCCGCTACGTGTGGCCCTGCGAGTGGTCAGTTGCCAACGGGCTAACGCGTTGCCAACGGGCAATGTAATGGGTAAAATGGAGTGGGCTACCTTTCTAAGATCTGAGCGCGGTTGGCCTCGACGCTGTTGGCCGCACTAGGTGGTTGCCAACGGAGGACACGTATCAGCGTCGTCGCCAGTATCGAAATGAAGAGGCGTCCCTAGAATAGCTGCCGAACATGTCACGGGAAGCGTGTGAACGGAGCCCGAATCGCCCAAATCAATGCAATCTAGCGAGACACGTGGAGGCCTTTCGGTACCAATTTGGCTCGAATGCGCTCGAGTGCGTGCCGTGTGTTGCGGTCGCACCCCCTCAGGTGGTGGAAGGTGTTGGAGCCTGAATCATGCCGGTCGAGCGGTCGCCTGCGGCCACAGTGGCCTGACGAACCGCGCAAACGGGTGGTCCGAGAGCCATGCGCGTGGCACAAGGGCCGCGCCCTTGTGCACCTCTGCTGCGTGCCTGCCCCCATCTGCTGAGTCAGACCGATTGCACCGCGCTTTCGCTCCTCCTGTGACGCCTTGGGTGCCTCCAGAGGTCCGAGGACGGTCCAGATTAGAGAAGTGGATCGCGCTGGCGGACTCATCGGCACTCGTGTGTGTCCACCTGAGCGTCGGTGGTGTGTCCCTCGGGACGTGGGGACAAGTGCCCGGGCTTTCGGGGCGGTGTCCTTGACAGCCTCGTGAACAATCTCTCCGTGCAACCGTCCACTCACTCGCGAGTGCGTGATGACTGACGGCGGGCCCCCATGTGTCTGGCGCCGAGATCACGAGGTACGGTGCACGCCTGTCGAGGAAACCTACCGTCAGCCTCCCTCTGGGTCACGGGTCTCGTGGGGCATCGGGCCTGTCAACGGACCGCTCGTGTGAGCCTCTCAGGACATCCGATCAGGCAGTCCACGAACGCCGATTGTGGGGTCCGGCACACTCCTGTGGCCCGGTCGCACCGTTCTGAGTGCGCCTGGGAGGGCCACGGCGGGCGGTGCCGCAGTCCTCGTTGGCAGGAAGTATGGGGGCAACCAACAATGTCAGTCGATTTAGGTCCTGTGCGTTCGGCTGTTCGCTTGCGGGGACCGCACGGGTAGAGGTGTACGTTGAACGTGCCCGCTCTCTGCGGCCCGTTCCGCAACGGCGGTGCATCCGCCCTTTTTCGCCTTCGACGGACGGTGTGTCCACTGCTGTCGCTGTGCCGTACGTCTCGCGACACGGCAAGCCGCCATGCCCGACTCCCTCCCTTCAAAGTCGGCCGATGGCGACGCCGCGCCATTTCCCCCACTCCCCCCTCTACCTCCTGGCTTTCGGTACCAGCGGGTGCGCAACGCGTGGCACGAGTCTTCTCCCCCCCCTGGGCTCGAGACTGCTACGGCCGGTGGCACGGGCGGGGCGGCGCCTCCCGCGGTGGGAGCGGCACCTCGGCTGCCGTCCGCGACAGCAGGCGCCGACACTGCAGCGGCGACGTCCCACACGGGCGGGACGCCCACGACTGCCGGCGGTTGCGCGTCGCTGCCTGAGTCAGCAGCGACCACCGGTGTGGACGCGGTAGCACCGGCCAAGTCTGGCGCCGCCCTGGGTGGCGGCGACGCCATTGATGTCGACGAGGCGGTTCCAACCCCTTCGAAGAAGGCGTGGACTGATCGGCGCCCGCACCTTGCGGGCTTGCGGCGCGCCCGCGAGCTCGGTGTCGAGGAGCTCGTCCGGAGTTTGCACGCGTGTCGACTGAGACTCGCGCGTGCTTCTGGCAAGACTCCTCCGCTCAACTGTAAGGTGAAGCGCGAAGAAGCGCCGTAAACGACCGCACACTCGTGCTCGCTCGGTTACTCTCACGCTACCCTACTCCCACCCTAGTCGCACGTCCTCAAGCGCCGGCTAATGTACTCGGTATCTGTCGGTCGCGGGCAACGCGTGCTCGCGATGAAGATGTCCGCGAAGAAGAAGGGTGTGAAGAAGGTGAGGTTTACAACGGTTGTTCTGAGGTTCTCGGGTTCAGTGGTGTCGATGGTCAATGGTTGTCAATGGTGATCGATAGTAGTCGATGAGTTGATGAATCGATGGTTCTCTCCTTTCTCCCTCCTTGGTTGATTGCATGCATCCCTAATACACCTATCGGTGCCCCCCTCGGGTCGCTCACAGAGCCCTTCGCGTAGTCCCTCATAGTTGCGGCACCAAATGCCCCAAAAAGAGAAGTGCACACCCACCCCCCTCCCACAGAGGTTATATGGGGGGTGTGGCAAACCGTGCCTTGCCCCCCAGCACTCCAAATGATATTGGAGGCACGGTTAATGCTACTACTGGTTCCCGGCATGCTACGGCTCTTTCCTACCTTCCATCAGACTGCCATATTGGCACTTCTGGAAGGGTCCTCCTTACACTGTAAGCAATCCCTGTCACGTGTCCTGCCACGAATCGTCTGGCAGGTGGAAGCCCTCTCAAGGATTCCCGGTGGAAGGTCAGTGGAAGGCTCTCGAGGATCCATGGACTTAAGTCCGCCGTCTAGACAAGTACACGGAGTAAGTACGAATCAGTAAACGCGCTCCCTTACATCTCCCCCCCCTCAAGCCGTTCCTCTCGAGAGGAACGCCTGGAGAAGAGCAGGAAAATGCAGGTCGGCCGCAGAAATCCGCTGGTTCTCCGCGTCGGAATAGCCCTTCCACGACACCAGGTACTGCGTGCGTCCGTGACGAGAGGGGGCACGCAGGATTTTGTCGACCTCATACTCCACAGATCCGTCGGTTAGGTTCACCGGTGGTCGCGGAGGAGAGCGACGCTTGAACTTGGCATCGGGACAATAGGGTGTCAGGAGGCTGGCATGGAACGCATTGTGAACTTTGCGGTTCAGCACAGCCGCAGGCAGGTCAAGTCGGAACGTCACGGGGTTGACAGCCTCCGTGATGCGGTAGGGCCCAGAAAACTTCGGCATGAGCTTACGAGCCCCTTGGAAGGACTCGGGCATCAGGTTCATGGTACTTACAGCCGTTCCCCCGAAAACCCCGCACTGGGCTGAGACACAGAGTGAGATGAAAACCATGTGCATTGTCGCAGGATTGGCTTGACACACTGTTTAAAACACAGCATGGAGCACAAAAGCCCGATAAACACCACCCACGCACTGCCAACTGCTCACAAAGCCTCGACCAAGGCACCCTCTGGACCACAAACGGACACAGAAGAAAGCGGCACCAGCTCGGTCACGCTCCTGCCTGTGGGGGAAACCCCCTGACAGGGGTGACACGACCCCCCGGCATGAGCCGGGGACGGGTCGTGAACAGTCACGCAACACCCCCCTAGGGGGATAGCGTGGGACAACCCCCTTGGGGGGGTGTCCAGGGAGCCCCAGGGCCACACATGAAACGACCCCTCTAGAGGGGCGTGAGGCGGGGAACACCCGATCAGGCCCCCCTGGGGGGGGTCTGACACACACAAGGGAAACACACGTCTTCCCGAATCCAGGCCCTTTGGGGGGACCGGGAAGCTTGTGGAAGCTTCCACAATCCGAGCGTAAGCCGGACCGAGATATGATCTCGACCAGGGATAAAATGCCACCGGAATTCTATCCGGGAAAATTGAAAAATCTTGGGATAAGTCCCGAGGTATTGGTTTTGGGTAAATCCTGAAATCTGGGAAGTCTTAGTGACTTTCCTGCTTCCGCCCGAGACGGGCGGGGGGTCCCCTTCCAGTGGAAGGGCTGTCAGGGATGCTGGGCAGGGGCCACTAGAGGCCCGGGCCTGAGACCGTGGCCCGTTGGGTACCGGTCCCCTCATGGTAGCGCCAGGGGGTCGGGATTGTGCACGTCCTGCGTCTTGTTTCTGAGGGTATATGAGAGTATGCTTTGGGGTCATCGTGCGTGTTCGAATAAATCGTCGTTGCGTTTGCGTTGCTTCCGTCGTTTTTGTGCGCTTCGCGCCCAGTGATCCCGGCGTTCGCGTTGTGACTCTGGCGTAGCGATCCGCACCCTGTGCTGGGTTTTCTGACGGGGTTATACCCGGTTGGCTTTGAGGGCAGGATCCACTACATTTGGTGGATCAGCGGGGGACAGGGTCAAGCCCTTTCTGATCCGTCGGGCCGTCCCTGTTCGTTTCTTACGGTGGACTTGCTCTCCTTGTCTTACCCTTGGGTGTGACCGGTTGCCTGGTTGATTGGATTCTCCCACGGGGGAGTAGGGCTTCCATCTTTATGGATAGCATGAGGGGGATGTTGTCCCGCGCAGAAGGCGCGGGCTCCTCTTCACGGGGCGTCCATAACGGAGCTAGTGAGAGCTCAGGGCCGGGAGGCCTTTTGGGGGACCCTCCTCATGTGGAGGGTCGCGCGCGCGTGTTCACGAGAGTGCGTGGCACCGCGAGCGACGGAGGCGGGGGCGGTGACGGACT
>Ga0209093_1000474_pt1 | contig 21876 bp, 31 predicted proteins | sample SidtaG_4_FD_187450 | JGI IMG/M metagenome (GOLD analysis project Ga0209093, IMG submission 187450) | Marine algal microbial communities from Sidmouth, United Kingdom - Sidmouth_Male1 metaG (SPAdes) (version 2) | ecosystem: Host-associated > Algae > Red algae > Unclassified | place: Sidmouth... | reverse complement strand
TCGTTTCATGTGTGGCCCTGGGGCTCCCTGGACACCCCCCCAAGGGGGTTGTCCCACGCTACCCCCCTAGGGGGGTGTTGCGTGACTGTTCACGACCCGTCCCCGGCTCATGCCGGGGGGTCGTGTCTCCCCTGTCAGGGGGTTTCCCCCACAGAGGGGACCCCCGGGAACGCCTTCCTCAAGCAGATGCGCCTCTTGCCAGATGCGTTGGTCCCCACGGCGGAAGATCGGTCGACAGTCATCACGGTGGTCCGTCGTCTGTCCGAGGTTGGCTACGTGCGGACCTACGGCCAACGTCGGACGCAGATGGTGTGCTCGTCCTACAAGGCGCCGGCTGAGGAGTCTTTCTTGATTTCCCCACCCTTCCTTGGGCTCCCGTTGGACTTCCCGCCCCAAACGTCCATCACGGCGAGCCGCAACCACCGGACCGCGTCGTGTACCTTCCTTGTATGTTGGCACAAGGAGGAGTTCACGAGCTGCCCGCAACCCCGGCGCGCCCAGTACTACGAGCGGGTCCCGCCGTGGTGGTCGCCGGTGGAGGTCTCGCATGGGGCGATGGTTGAGCTCCTGCCAGTCCAATCGTACATATTGGGGGCCTTGTTGGACCGCGATGACTTTTCCGTCAAGGTCGTCCGTAGTGAGTGGGCGGTCTTGGCGGGTGCCTACCTGGTCGACTGCTTCCGGAAGCGGGGAATCATGTGGTTGTACCCGTAGTCCCTCCGCTCCTGGATCCTCCTTGTTGGCTTGCGGGCCATTTGTCGCGGTCCGACAGGGCCGGACGAGCGGGCTGCCGAGGAGTTGGGTGCCCTGTTGGCCTTGTTGGACAAGCTACCCGTTGGACCAATCTTGACACACCGTCTCGACCGCGTGTCTTCCGAGCGTCAGGACGGCTCCTCCTGGCTTTCCGTTGTCATAAAGAACGACGGGTCCGTGATGGAGGCCAAGGTGGATGAGGACCTTCTTCCGCTTCATTTTCTCTACTCGGCGGATTTCCTCGAGGGTCGGGCCCTCGTCGCGGAGGAGACCGAATGGGGCAAGGCGGTTCGGTCCTCCCGTCCGGCGGACATGGGGCCAAGTGGGGCTGACCAAGCAGGGTCAAGCATCACGTCCGTCTCGCAAGTGATGGCCAAAGAGGGCCCCCCCCCGTCCGCCACGGGACCGCCTATCATCACAATGAGCTTGCCAACCCATCGGGACATCCAGGACGACATTTTGGACTCCTTGTGGCATGCTCTTCCGCCGGCCTTTCGTGACGTGTTGGTTCTCTGCATGGGCTTCGACCAGCGGGCGGTCGACGGCCTGCATATTGGTCCCTTGTTGGCTGCGCTCTTTCACACGTTGGTCCACCAGGGGGAGACGGTCCGGACGTGGGCAGAGGGGCAGGTTGGGATGAGTACCGACGGAGCCGCCGATCTTTTTGACCGCTTTGGCCGGGATGCCCTTCGAGAGGTGGTCCTTCGGGAGGTGGACATGGCGGAGGCCGGGTACTCCCGCGGAGGACATGCGGGGGATGCGTCCGTTCGTGGGCAGGTGCGCACGAGGGAGGACTCGGCGGAGGGGGACCAGGAAGGGCCAGCACAGCGCTACCGGTCCGGGCCTTCGTCTTGGTCGTAGATCGGCCGTAGTGGGGTCCGTACTGTCCGCCGTGGAGAGCGAGTGATCTTCTTGCATTTTTGCCCTTGCGTGTAGTCTTAAAGAGTTCTTGCTCGCTTGCTCTGCCAATCCGCCCTCGTTGAGAATCTCGGTCCCAAAACCCATCGTGGCCTCGAGACCCAAACACGTGAGTCTCGTGTGGCCCGTTTCATGAAGCGGCCGACCGTTACGACCGGTTAGTCGGTCACGAGACTCGCGCGTTCCGATTTAATGCGCGCCGTCCTGGATGTAGTTGACCGGATCCGACCGCCTCCAGTTGGCCAAGAGAGACAAACGGAGGGGCCGCAGGGTGAAGCCCGGCGGATGAAACAAAGATGGCTGATCTTGGGCACGAAGGGGCCGCACTGGGACTTAGCCGCACGGGCCTCGGAAGCGTGACCAGCTCAGGAAGGCCGCCAGTCCACTAGGGTGAGGGAAGCGCTTGCGCCGGCAGTACTGGCGGACCTTGCGTGGATCGAATTTGCGCGCGCGCTCCCAGGTGTCCTCCTCGGGCCCATAGCCCCACCAACGGACCTTCAGCCAGAGGTGTCCGTCGTCGTCCACCTGATGGGTGAGGAAGCGGTCCCACACGAGTGCTGGACCGTGTGGCCCATGTCCGTCCGGGACGACTGCATCCGGGACGGGCCATCCGTCCACGCTCGATTCTTGTCCCGTCGGGGGAGGCGCCCACGTCACGTTGTTGCTACTCATCGTGTCCGGCAGCGCGTTCACGAGGACCGTGTAGGTGTTCCCGTCCGTGCGGACAACTTCAAACGGGCCGACCACCTTGTGGTCCAACTTGCGTCTTTCCGTGTCGTGTGCGTGCAGGAATACCCGATCACCGATCTTGAGGTCCTTGTTGACCGGCCGGACCCGCTTATAGAAGTTCCGCTTGTACCGTCGTTGGGACGTGGCGAGGGCGGCTCGGACCTGCGTGATGCGGTTCCGTAGATGGCCTCTTTGTTGTTCCCTCGCCTTGCGGGCCTTCCTTGGGACTGTCTGCGAGTGCGGGTCCTTGGGGAGGCGCTCGAGGGCCAACATAAGCACACGTTCTGGGACAAAGAACTCAAGTGGGGCTACCCCGGTGCTCTGTTGTGGCCGTGAGTTGTAGGCCAACGTTAGGACAGAGACCAGCTCATCCCACGTGTCTTGATGGTCCTCGACGTACGCCTTGAGTTGGGCCACGATGGTTCTGTTGTACTGTTCGACTTGTCCTTGCGTCTGGGGATGGTAGGTCGTGGAGTACAGGTTGATAATTCCCATGAGCCGGAAGATCCCTTGGAAGAGATTGGAGGTCAATTGGGGCCCATTGTCCGTCAGGAGGGTGTCCGGGGGACCGTAGGACGCCACCCAGATGTCGCAGGACGCCGAAGCAACGGTTTCCGCGTCTTCCCGCCGGATTTCAACGACGCGGGTCAACTTGGAGAAGCGGTCTACCATCACTAGGAGGTACCGGTTGCCTATGGAGGTCTTGCGAAGTGATCCCAAGAGGTCGAGGCACACAGCGGACAGAGGTTCCGTCGGGGAAAAAGAGCGTTAGTGGGTTGGTCCGTCGGCGTCCGCCTACACGCCCCTTGGCACAGGTCCCGCAGTTCGTCACGTAGTCGTACACGTCGGCCACCATGGACTGCCAATAACAGAAGCGCCGCATGGACACGTACATCTTGTTGGCGCCAGGGTGTCCCGCATGGGCAGGCGCGTGCTCAAGGGTGAGGATCTCCGTCCGTAGGGACGTACACCTGCGTGGCCGGGTCCAGAGGTGCGCGTAAGACCAGCAATCCCTGCGCGTTCTCGGAGTATCGGGAGTGGGAATTCCGGTACACCTCCTGTCGTAGCTCATACCACCGGTTGTCCTGCGCTTGGGCCGTGACCAGACGGTCCACCGTGACTGTGGGATAGTCCCTTTCGTCCTTGGAGGACTGCATGGTCCATTCCCGCAAGGAGCTGGCCAGGGTGAGGCAGGGGATCGTCTCCGGGATCGGCCTTGTGTCCACCGCGGGCGTCGCGAGCCGGGACATCGTGCCCGCTGCGTGGTGAGCGGCCCCCGCGCGGGTCTCGACAAAAACGTCTAACTCGGAGAGTCGTAGCCGCCAACGGGCCAAGCGACCATGGGCCCCGACCATACGGAGCATCCATCGGAGGGCAGAATTGTCCGTCCGGACGATGAACCGGGTCCCTTGTACATACGGACGCAGCATAATGAGGGCCCAAACGGCCGCGAGGCACTCTTTCTCCTTCGTGCTGTAGTTATTTTCGGTCGCTGTGATGGGGCGGCTCCAGTACCCAACCGGTTTGTACGTCTTTTCCGGCTGTTATTGTGTCAGGACGCAGCCCACTTGGTCATCGCTGGCTTCCGTGTCCAACACGTCGGCGCCAGTAGACCGCGAGGGTTCCAGGATCGGCGTTCTGGTGAGCCGCCTCTTGAGCTGCTCAAAGGCATCCCGCTGGTCTTTCGAGAATTGGGGACGTGGGTCCGACACCTTAGGACTTGTTGGGGCCGTAAGCGGACTGGCCAATTGTGCATAGTCCTTCAGAAACCTGCGGTACACGTTGCACATGCCGAGGAAACTCCGTAGGTCATTCTTGGTCCGGGTCGGTTCGCCACGACGTAGGCCCACCAGGTTCTTCTCATTCACTCGGATGTGTCCGCGGCCCACGATGTCTCCCAAGTATTCGACTTCCTTCTGGAAAAGGAAGCACTTGGACGCCTACAGGGACACTCTAGCGCGGGACAACAGACCAAAGACATCTTTCAAGTGGGTGATGTGCTCCTCGACCGTCCGGGAGAAGACAATCACGTCGTCCAAATAGACAAGGCAGGTCTTCCACTTGACGTCCTAGCGGATCATATCAGTGACCCGCTGGAAGGTGGCCGGCGCGTTGGTCACACCAAACGGGAGCCGGATGTACTTGTAGGTTCCCTCGTGGCTCGTGAAGGTCGTCTTCTACTGGTCCTCGACGGCCACAAGGATCTTTCAGTTACCGGAGTTGCAATCCAGCATGGAGAAGACGGACGCCTCGCCCACGAAGTCGATGCAATCGTCCATGCGGGCCAGCGGGTACGTTTCCTTCACCGTCTCGTCGTTCAAGCGGAGGTATTCCACGCAGAACCTTGGGGAACCGTCCGGCTTGGGCACCATCAAGACCGGGAAAGACCACTCAGACTGAGACGGATCGATGACCCCCATCTGGAGTTGCTTCGCCACTTGGTCCTCCAGGAGGCGACGGAGGTGGAAACCCGTCCAGTAAGGTTGGGACCGAATAGGAAGAGTCCCAGGTCCGAGGGCGATCCGGTAGTGTGTCACATCGATCTGGCCCAACCTGCCACTCCATAGGGCCTTGTAACGATCCATCAGCCGATGTACCGCGGAATATAAATCCAACGGGATCAGCTCATAGGCCACCCTGGGAGACGGTGATGGTTCCGGCGGCTCTTTGTCTGGCGGGACCCGATCTTGCAGCGGCCCGTTGGTTTTCGGGGCCTGCGCTTCCACTGGGACCGACGGCGCCTCCGTGGGCGGGTCATCTTCCGTCGGCCCAGCCGCAAAGAGCGGGTCTGCCTCCACATCAGCGGGTTGGTCATCCTCTGTGATCGTACGTCGGGCCCGCGTAGGGCTCCGCCAGGCCGATCGCGTCGTTCTTCGGTAGGTTGACCGGCCTGTCCGACATTTTGGTGAGGTGGAGGATGAGTTCCCGGCTGAGGATGGAGGATGGCAAGGGCATTATGTAGGCGGAGTCCTTTCTGGGCCAGCACCTCGGGTCGTTCCTCGAGACGACACAGCCCCGTGGTCCCACACACCACGGAGACCGCTTGGACGGTGCGCGGGGCCACTGTCACGCCCTGTCGCAGGTAGATGGCCCCCTTGTTTCGACGGGTTGGGTTGCCCTTGACCGGGTTGGGCTCTTTCTTCTTTCCGTCCCACGCGTTCTCCGCCTTAGGCCACCGTGGTTCCATGCGACGGTCTCACTGCCCGGCTATATGGCCTTCACCTGCTCCTTCTGGAAGTCCATGCCCAGGATAACAGGGACCGAGAGAGCCTTGACCACCAAGAACTGGAAGGGCATCGAGGCACCTTCCACAAAGACGGACAACCCCACTTGGGCCTTGACCTTCAGGAGTTGTCCGGACGCATCACACACGTGGGTCGACCGAGGGGCCCACCGAGCCTGCTGTTGCCAGCCAGGGGAGAGGATATCCTCCCGTACGACATTTGGTCCCGCCCCGGTGTCCAACACGCATGGGGTCTGGTGCAAAGGATGGTCCGACGACAAAAGCAGGGCCGCCGAGACCACGAAGTTCCATTAACGCAAATCGAGCAAGGTCCCCTTAAACGCACAGGGACCACAGAGACCGCGCCGTTGAGGAGCTTGTCCCGCGGGTCTTGTAAGCAATCTGGGTGCGCAGTTCGAAGCAGGGTCCGCGAATGGACTATCCCACAAAGGGGGGTCGGACAGATGTTTGCCCCCCACTAAACGTTCCCCGATCTGGGATTGTCCTCCTCATTCCCAGACTGGTTCCCAGGGTCCCCCACTTGCTTGTCTTCTGCTTCTGACTTGTCGATGCCGTCACAGAGGGCCTGGACCTTGGCGATCCGGATCTGTCGGTTGTAGGTCCGCTTGACCCGCCCTTTCTCGTCCTACCCAGCCCCACGACTGCGCGTGGCTTGAAGGAAGGACTCTCGGGCTCTGTTCACGAGCGCCTTCTGTTGGTCCGTCTGGATCGGACACATGTAGGACATGTGTCCCGGAGTCCAGCACAGGAAGCAAATGCGGGGACGCCGTAAGTCTTCAGGGCGCCCGGTCAAGAACCGAGGGAGGTTGTCCTGCCGGCCCCAAACGTTTTGGGCTTGCCCCGGATTGGCCGCCGGAGAAGAGACCACTGGGGGCTCCGTCTCACCGAGGGCCATCACCGGAAAGTCCGGCCCTGTAGGACGCGTCCGCGGGGTCACCGAGAGACAACGGGGACATCGAGAGGAAGACGGTGTCGAGGGACCCTGTCCACCACGGGCCAGAGTCATGACCTCCTCTGCCGCCGCATGCTTTCCCGACGTGTAGGTCACCAACTTCTGGAAGGAACAGGCCGGCGTGTGGAAGACAAACGCTTCCGTCCGTATGTAGGCCGGTAGTCCTTGAATGAGCTGCCGCTTCATGGTCCCTTCCGTATGGATGTTCCCACACCGGTCTGACAGGCCCCGCAAGCGGGCCGAGAAGGACTCGATGGTATCGTCGGGCTCGATGATCGCCCGACTAAAGGTCTCCTGCGGGAGCGCCAGCGTGTGTGGCTCCGCGTAGGTCTGCAGGAACCAATTCACTGCGACCGAATAGGACGGGATGCTCGAGACTCCCAGCGCGGTCCCAGAGTCCGGTAGCTCGCGGGTGTAGCGTAGTTTCTCGTTGCCCGACAGGAAGTGGGGGATCGCGTAGAGGGCCATCCCTTCGGACATGTCATTGTCGTTACAGGCTTTGACCAACTTGCGTAACCAGGAGAAGACCTTGGGGGGGTCCTTTCCAGAAAACGGCGGGAACCCGCTCCCCAATGAGTTTGCTAACCTTAAGTGCCACCATATAAGTCACCCGCGCGGCCATGCCGCGGGGCACCTCTACCAACTCCCACCACACTGGTTTGGCGGGGTATAAACCCTTTTGAAGATCCATAGGTACTATAGCGTGAGTAGGCTAAGGGTGGAGCGGATGGTCCACTCCCCCATGGTCCCCGGCACATAAGAGCCGCCGTACTCCTCCCTCAACTGAGGGGGAGACCCCGGGTAGTACTCCCAGGAAACGTGGGGCTTGTCCCCCCCTCTGGAGGGAGATCACGTACTGCCAAGTGCCTAAGAACTTGGCAAATCCGCCAGCACTCCCGACTGCGGAGGAAGGGGAAGTCCGTCACCGTCCCCTCGGGGACGGCGTAAAGGGGACCGTACATCCCCCGGATGGTGGTCCAGATGGAGACCGTCCGACGGCTGTCGACAGCGTCAAAGCGCTGTTCGACCGAAGACTCCCCTAGGGGGTTCCACGAGTAACGCCCATACTTCTCGTCGACGACGGGAAATGTCGGCCAAGAGGAAGGCAGGAGGTTGGACAAAATGTCTTCTTCGATGTCCTCCTCGGGTCCCAGGATGGCGCCCGCCCCCTCAGCTTGGCGGTCGACCGCCATGGCGTCCGGTGCGTCGGGAGCGTCTCCCTAAGCCATTTCGCCTCAAGAGGGGGGGCGAGCGGAGGAGATGAACCAGCCGCAACCTAGGGTGGGGTACACAACCGCCTTGGGACGCGGGGAGAACCCGATAGCGTCCGACAGATGTCGTCTCCTCCGGGAGACGACAAGGGTGCCGCCGAGAAACCAGGCAGCCCCGGACACCGCCAACGGTGACCGCCATATGGGCCCGTCCCGAGGCTCACCCCGCTGGTGGACCCGTGGGTCCACGCCCTGTGCGAGAAATCGGACGCGGGCCCCCAGGGGCCCGCTGAGAATGAGCCACGGAGAGGGATTTCCCCCCCGTGGCCGGAGGGAGTGGCGAGACACTGCCCCCGGTCCCTCGAGACGCGGGCCCTGAGGTGGGTGATATGTGGGGCAAACTGCCTGTCAGGGGTGACACGGCTCCCGGCATGAGCCGGGGACGGGCCGCGAACAACCACGTAACACCCTCCAAGGGGGGTAGCGTGTGACAACCCCCTTGGGCGGGTGGTCAGGGAGCCCGAGGGCCACACACGAAACGACCCCTCTAGAGGGGCGCGGGGTGATGAGCACCCCATCGGCCCCTCCTGGAGGGGTGTGACACAGCCGAGCGAGCCACGCGTCTTCCCGAATCCTGGCCCTCTGGAGGGACCGGGAAGCTTGTGGAAGCTTCCGCAATCCCAGCGTAAGCCGGACCGAGATCAGATCTCGACCGGGGATAAAATCTCACCGAAATTCAATCCCTGAAATTTGAAAACTCCTGGGATAGGTCCCGAGGTACTGATCTTGGGTAATTACTGAGATCTGGGCAGTCTTCGTGACTTTCCTGCTTCCGCCCCGAGACGGGCGGGTGTCCTCCTGCAGTGAGAGGGTAGTCGAGATTGCTGGGCAGGGGCCACTAGAGGCTCGTGCCTGAGACCGTGGCCCGTTAGGCACCGGTCCCCCCCATGGAGGCGTCCGGCGGTCGGGATTCTGCACATCTTGCTTTGTGTTTCTGAGGGTATATGACTGTAACCTTTGGGGTCATCCTGCGTCTTCGAATAAGTCAGCGTTGCGTTTGCGTTACTTCCGTCGTTCTGGTCCGCTCCGCGCCCTGTGATCCAGGCCACTTGTATAGTTTCTCCGTTTCTCCACTACGCAGTCTGTGCTGGGCTTTCCGATGGGGCTATACCTCGTCGGCTTTAAGGGCAGGATCCACTACATCCTTGGATTGCATGGCGCCCGGTAAAAGCCGGAGGACGGGTCGCGAGCAAGCACGTAGCTAGCACTCCCCTAAAGGGGCGGCGTGTGGCGCCCCGTCGGGCGGGTGTCAACGGCGTCCGAGCGCCACACATGAAACGTCCCCATAGGGAGTGGCGTGTTAGGAGCACCCGATCGGGCCCCGTCAACGGGCCTGACACGCACGAGAGGTACACGCGTCGCCTCTCACCGGGCCTTCTGGAGGTACCTGAAACCTTGTGGAAGCTTCCGTAATCCGGGTGGAAGCCGGGCCGAGAACAGATCTCGGGTAGGGATAATATCCCACCGGAAATCTATCCGGACAAGCTGAAGAAAAAAATGGGCTAAATCCTGAGGTATTTATTTTCAGCCACATCCTAAGATACATAGGTCTTACGGACTTTTATTCCGCCTTCTGAGCCGGGGCGTGGGTTCCACTTCCAGTCGAAGGGCTTTTGAGGATGCTGGGCAGGGAGCCAGTGGCAGACGCCGCTGGTGGCCATGGTGGCGGATACTGCCAACGAAGATGTCAGAAACCTCGGCGGCCGAACTGGTCGCCAACATATGTAGCGAACGACGATAGAAACCTCCTTTCGTTCGGCATTGCAAATTTTCAGTTAGCGCACCAGCTGGAAGCGCCGTGACGAGAGCTGCATAACGCAGCTGTTATTTTCGTGATCCGAGGAGATGTGGACTTCTGGTGCCGGAAGAAGTGAAATTTACACGACCTGGCTACTTTAGAGAACGGTGAAAATTGTGCGTTTACTGTAGAGAAACAGGAAGTTTTACAGTTGTGCCTGACGGGTGGGCCCGGGTTTGAAAGCTCGAGTGAGGCGGGCGGGACCCCTTCCCGACCATCACCAGCGCGGGCATCACTGCCATTGGCAGGACAGGCGGGGGCAATTCTATCCACCACGCGGTTAGCTCCAGCGGTAATGAATCGGCCAGTCTGACAAAACTAGCCACCCAACCAGATGTGGCCGCTTCAGACACCTGACAAATGCTCCGTCAGGGGTACCCTACGGAGTGGGTCGCTGGGCGGGGATCGGATCTTGCGACTTTAGAGCGCACAGTTTCGCATCGAGGATATCTCGGCTCAACCGTGCTCAATTGGAATGAAGATTCTATCGTCTAGCGCCACAGATCGTGATAGGGATCCCCAAGGGGTTCTTTCGATTATTAGGCTGCCCTGCAGCGCCACAATCTAGGGCACCAGAGTGGCCATGCAGCGGGGCTTCTCTGCGAGCTCCCACCAGACCGGCGTGGTCGGGTAGAGTGCCGTGCGGCGTACCACAGGTACTTCGGGCACCTCACTCTGCTCATAGAGCGTGAAGAGACCAGGAGAGGTACGGATAGTCCACTCCCCCAAGGCACCCGGCACGAAAAAGCCGCCGCCCTCCTCCCTCCGTCTTGTAAGGACTACCCTGGTAATACTCCCAGGAGAGGTGGGGCCTGTCACCCACCTCGAGAGAAAGATTCTGCACCGCCAAGTGGCGGAGCACTTGCCAGATCAGCCAATCCTCCCGACCGCGGAGGAAGCAGAAGTCCGTCACCGTACCATCGGGGACGGCATAAAGCGCACCGTACATCCTCCGGATGATGGTCCAGACCGAGACAATCCGACGACTGTCGCCTTCGTAAAAGCGCTGCACGACAAGGCACCCCCCCCGGGGTTGTACACGGGTAGCACCCATACTGGTCATTCACGATGGCAGGAGTCGTCCAAGAGACCTACAAGGGGTCGGCGAGGACGTTTTCGTCGATGTCCTCCTCCCGACCGAGGAGAGCGCAAGCCCCCTAGCCCCGACTGTCGCCCGCCACGGAAGCCGCCGCGTCGGCCGATTCAGCCAAGGTCATCGCGCCGCGAGAGGCGGGGAACCGGAGAAGAGGGAAAGGCACTACCGTAGGGGGGGGCACATGGTCACCGGGGGACTCGGGGAGAACCCGGCCGCGCGCTACAGGCACAGACCCTCCCTCATGACGCATAGGGCACCCCCGGGATACCCGCAGCGTCGGGGCACCGCTAGGAGGAGACCGCCATGTGGGGCCCGTTGTGAGGTCTCTCCCTGGGCGGTCTATTCTCTGCAACGTGGCGCTATGACCGGAAAAGACGCCTACTAGAAGCTTACCTATTGACCTAGGTGTCGCTGGTCTTCTGCGTGAGCGGTGATTCCCTCTCATCACATCACAGGCTCACAGGATGCCCTTGTCACTTTGATCTCTCTCTTTTGTGGTGCGAAATTGGTTTTCATGTTTCGCACGTCCAAGGTCCTTTTTTGAGCTCTCTGTCTGTTCCGTGGAATGTTTGGTATAGGGTTCTTTCCAGGACCAGACGTCGAAAAAAGTCCACCTTTCTTCGGCACGTTTCTGGGGTACTTGTCGAAGACCGTCCCAGGCGCTCCATTTGGCTTCCTACGACGTAGGTGGACGTCCGCCTGTGCTTTCTCAACCATGAGAGAAAGCGCCGGGGCCGCTCGCATCATTATATATAGTTGCTAGATTTTGTGACGTATTCATCGGTCGTACGGTCCGCGGACGCACAGTGGTCGTGCGCCTGATACGTGGGGGAACATGCGGGGCTTACGGGGTCGTGGAGGCTCGTGGACGCGGCCACGAACGGCCATGATGGCGTAGCCCCACGGTAGTTGGCCACTCGCACTATGGAGTTCCCGTCGGAGTTGTCTCTTTTGAGCACTCAAACGGGGTTCAAGTCGGCCCTGAACGCCTTGTTGTCTCTCCCTGGTCGCGTCCGTTCCTGCAACAAGCCGGGCTGCGAGCTGTGAGGTCGCACATAGACGGCGCGGGGCAGTAGTTGCGACCGTCTCTGGGCACAGGCTAGAGCTTTTGTGTAGCGGTTCTAGGTGCCACCACGTTGGTTCGTCGTCCAGGCAAAGTGACCTCTCGATCAGCTCGGTCCGTCGAAGGGACTGCCCCGGAGAACTACCCACAGCCCAGCCTTCCCCAACGGGGGAGAGGATCACGGCAAAGCCCAGGGGGCAATCGTCGTGCAAAACACAGTTGATTTTATCTCACGGCGACGAAGAAGGCCGCCTCTCCACCCAAAAAACCCTCTTCGAAACCCAACAAGCGACGGCCAAAGTAGCCGCCCCAACTTCACCCAAAACAAGCGAGTCCCACCAATTCAGAAGAAAAACAAGCGATGCAGGGGGGCTAGGAAAACCACTCGGGAAAAGCCAAACCCCATCTGAGATCCAATCTCCCCGGGCCACAGCGGGTCGGCCGTGCGCCCGCCCGAGGGCCCGGTTGGAGATATTTCGGGGGCGTCTGTCTGGACGGTCCTCCCACCACTGAGGGGTCGCCGCCCGGTCGGGCGGGGAACCACAACCACTACATTTTGGACGCACGTCGACCACGTGTGGGAGCCGCAAGGCTGAGAAGGTGATGGTCGCATGGCACGTCATGGAGGGTTGATACATGTGCCAGTCCGTGGCTGACATCGTACGGTCTGTGGTCGTTGCTGCTGTTCCATGGATTGTCGTGGTGGTGGCCGAAATCTTCGGAGTAGTCGCGGGAAGCGTCCTGTATCTCCCTGTCTTCGGTCCTTGACTAGGAGAACGGTGAGGTCGCGGGGGGGGGCTGACCGTGACGTCCGTCGCCGCGGACGCCACCTCCTTCGGTGGCGTGAGTTTGGGGGGGGGAACACCGCCTCCGCCACGTCCACCCCCTTTCCGTCGGGGATGGTCTCCCCGCCGAACTCGGAGGCACAAGTGGCGTCGCTCGCCGACGCGGCCGCGGCGGGAAGACCCCCCAGCGGCTCGCGGCGAGGCGGTCGGCGCTGCAGCGGTAATCCTCCAAAAATTCAGCGGCGGAGACATGGGCGGTGGCGGCGACGTGGACGCGGGCGTGGTCACTCCAACGGCGCGCGACGACGCGGCGCCGCTCGTGACCCCACCGCCGACGGGTGTAGCGACGGGGGCGCGCGCCGCCGAGTCGGCGGCGGCGATGACCGTGCCGGAAGCTGCCCCGGCGGTCAACGCGGCCGGAATGCCGTCTTCGACGCCGTATCCACAACCGCCCCTCGTGGCGCCGACGCCTGTCGCTGCGTCGGCGGCGTCCGGCTCAGCGCAGCGGCCGCGTCACACACCGGTGGCTCCTCTATCCAGGAGCCGACCGGCCGTGCGCCACCTGCGATTCCGCCTTCCCGTCTTATTCTTTGTCTTCTTCTCGCATGCTGAGAGTAAGGCGCCGTATGACAAAGTGCGGTGGGTGAAGGAGGGGTCCTCCACCGCTGGAAGCGCAGCTGCCGCGCCTGCCACTACCACGGCGGCGGGCGGTGGACGATGCGCACCCGCGTTCAACGACGGGCGGCGGCCGCCGTCTCGGAGATGACAACAGCGGCAGCCGCGACGGCCGCCGGAGCTGAGGCCACAGTAGTAGCGCCGCTCTGACCGTCTTCCTGCCGCTACGTGCAGCTGCCGGCGTCGCACTCGCGGCCTCCGTTGCCGTGGGGGCGAAGTTCCCGCCCTCGGTGCGGCGGCGACGCCGCCGCCGCCGCCACCCATCGCGTGCCGGCCGCCGGGGGGTTCGGTCACAGTGGGCGGCGCGTCTTCTCTGCGGGTGCTCAGCTCCCGAGCCGCAGCGCCGCGCCGCCGCTACTGCCACCACTGCCGCCGCCGCGTCCACCGGCGTGTCCATGAAGTACGTGGCGGCAGCCACGTTCGCGTCACCGCCGCACGGCCGCGGCGTCCGCCATCGCTCGCGACCTCCGCGGCGGCTGCCGTCCGGCAGGCACTTTCACAGGCGCCTGCGGTGGGCACTACAAGAGACCGTAGTCGCGATATCGCAGGCTAGGCCATCCCCTATATGGCGGGTCCATACCTCCTCCCAACTGTCTAAAGTGCAGTGTGCGGGCTAGTGAGACCCGCGAGACAATGGCACGAGGCTTCCTGGAATCGCTGCTTCACAAAGGATCCGTCCGCGTTACAGTGAGATTTTGATTTGCTCACAGGCCTCCACGTGGTTTGCATGAACGGCACATAACTCTGCTCAGCTGGAGAGACCGACCAATAGGCACCCTCATGGTTCTCACAGTTTTCCTAGATAATATGGCTTCTCCATGCTGTTTTTACTGTGCTCAGTTAATGCTACGAAAAACATCCTCCGCTGCAGCAGCGCCACGAGCAAGCCGGCGGGTCTCTCCCGCACCTCCGACTGCCGCGCCGACCCTGTCGGCTGTCGCGTCCGAGCGGTCCATTCCAGCCACCGCGCTAAGCCTTCCGACACGCACGTCAGGCACTTCAGCCCCCGCGCTGTCAGTTGAGCACCTCAAGGCAGGCGGCGTGCGTGCGCTCTTGGCGCATCGCGCGTATGTCGCCTTTTTTTGGCCTTTAGAGACAGCAGGGAACATGCGCCCCGCGAGCGTACGCACTCCGCGAGGCGCAGTGCTTGCTCCTCCAGGTACGAGATGGCGGCGGCCTTCCGGTGTTGCTTCTGCTTGGAGAACATTTTTTTTGGCTTGAAGTAATCCTTGGCGGCCGCGGCCACGAGCGCGTGGTTGTCCTGTATCTCCTCCTTGGGGATACCAAACGCGTCGATACACATCTTGTCAACAAGAAAAGGGGGGGGCCATCACGTATCAACTCGCCGCGTGCGAGTCTGGGGATAATACAAAATCACATCGACCGCTGGTGTGTCCCCTGCGACGGTGGGTGGACAAGCCCTCCCCAGAGGAGAGGAAGCGGGGACTACGTCACTGTCGGGTAGCTGGACAGGAGGCCATGGGGTAGGCTCGGATGCCGCCCGTAGGGAATCTACAGGGGGCCCCCCCGAAGAAGCGGAAGAGGCCTCGCTCGAGAACGACTCCTCGCTCGGAAACGAAGTCGCGGCCTCGACCGCCGCGCTCGCCTGAGGTGCTGACGGCAAACCATCTCGGGCCCCACCCGACCATTGCCGCAGTCCGCCCGTTGCACTAGCCCGAGGCCGGCTTGACGCCAATGGCGGAAATCCACTCGGCGCCTCCGCAGATTGTCCACCCGCCAAACTTCTCACATTATTTGGTGGTGCCAAATCATCAGGTCCACCACGCACAAGACATGGAGCTGGGCGGGTTTCTCGACGCCGAGAAGTGGTTTTGGCGGGTGGACGAGAAGACAGGGTGCCCCGTGACGGGGCAGGACTTGCTCCGTGGGGGGGGCGGGCGGATCTTTGTTTGGCCGGACGTCGCGGCGGCGGCGGTGGACGCCCACTTCATCGTGTGGATGCCCGGCGCTTCGTGTGGAGGGATTTCTCTGCCGCCACCTCCGCTTCTGCCTCTTGAAGAACGAAGAGTTCGGCGGCAGCCGCCGCCGCCGTGGCCACACCTTCAGTAGTATCAAAGAAGAAATCAGCATCTTACCACAGCGGAGCGGATGCAGGAAGCATGATCGTTGTCAGGCGCTATCCACGTTGAAAGAGCAAAATAGAAGAAAAAGGCCCGGTCGCCCGACCCACATCATACATGAATATAATGAACCCAGAAGAGTATAAGTACCCGCACCAACAACATTCATCGCAGCGCGATTCCGCTTCCGAGACATTTCCGTGAGCGCCCATGTCTGAATACCCGGTGCGTCAGGCAAGCAGTAACCGTCCAGCGAGACGTGGGTGATAAATTGGGGTGTAATATGCGGCTGGAAGAGGGCGTAGCAACGAGAAATGAGGCGGGGAAAGGATGTGCCGGTCAGACATGCAAGGTCAACGTGCGTCGTACGGCGACGAGAGTTGGGCCATGCGCCACGCCGGTCGGCCGTCACCTGAGGCGCACCTCCATCCAAGAGTCTCGCCACAACGCACTTTGCCGGCTAGAATCTTCGCATCTATCCAGCGCCCGTCCAGCGCTTCTCCAGGAGCACACCTCCAGCGCTTCCCTCATCTGTCGGCAAACTGTGAAATTAGGCCAATTGTCGTCAGCCCATGGTTCGGTCGCTTTTCAACAGCGGAGCCCTATCACATGTAATCACAGAATCGTGCTTTTCATTCGAGAGCAGACCCTTTTTTAGTTCACGTCGGATCCTGAACTTTAGCTGGACTCCCGGCGCGCCTTTCCGGAAAGCATCAGATCGCGCTGCCGGCGCCAACGCCGTTCTCCTCTCGATGGCATTCTGTTGACACCAACGAATATACGTTGGCTCTAGAAGAGAATCCGTCACCTCCGGGCGTGAGGGGCTGAACGCGGGTTCTATTGGTGCCGCCGAAATGTTTCCCTGACTTTTCTGCTGGAGCAGCCGGCAGCGTACCCGTCACCACAGAAGAGAGAAGTATAGTTGAAGATGAAAGATCACCTAAAAGGAGTCATTCCGGACTCAGAAGGTACAGAGTCGTGGTCTGTAAATGACGAAGGTGCAGTGTGTAGGTGATACGTCAGGACAGCAAAACTATTCTCACGGTTCTCCAGAAAAAGGCTCCCTATCATACAAAATAAAATGCACGCCCTCACGCTCCAACGTCCTAGCCATGCCCTCCAAGGCGCCAGGCACATACAGCTTTCCATCAATGCCAATAATGCACGGGATCCCATGCCGTAGCGCCGTGTAGCCGAAACGACCTCTGCGGTCCGTCGCGGACTTCACCCGGGCAACAAGGGAAACGCCCATGGCTCGGCCATCCGCAAACACTGCGGTGTAGTGGAGCACTGCGCCGTATGTGGCAACAGGGGAGAGCACCACGTTCCGGATGGTCTGCCGCACTCGCTCAGTCAAGCGAATCCGAAGTAGTTCATTACGACGGAGGTGGTTGGTGCAGTGCGAACTGGCCGACCGTGACACGGCAATTCCACCGACCATCAGCCGGAGTCAAAAGTACTTCTGCGCCTAAAGGGAGGGTGAGGCCTTCTGGCCGAGCTCAATGGCGATCGCCGCGCGCATGCTCGCCCGTTCTACGCCGTCTAGCGGATCCGGCGGGCACCAACACGGGAGCAGCATGGCCCCCACTCCGCGTCAGCGCGCACAACGACGCTGCCCTTGGGGTTGGCGCGCTCCACAACAGGCGGCTTTCCGCTTGCTTCCGCCCACCGCCTGGGCAGGCAAGAGTTTTCAACTGACGCCACCAGCTCAGCCTGGTACCTTAGATGCAGGGTGACCGACAGGTTCTCACCCGGGTTTGAGCGGGAGTGAAAGAGTGTCCCCAGATCCCCAATCTTCCTCTCAGTTGGCAACTGTCTTAATACCCAAGCCCGCCCGCACGCGCGCAAATTCTAGACAATGTCGAGGATTGCCGCCATTACAGACCGACACAGGGGTAAGCGCTGCCACGTTCCCCGGTAGATGCTGTCTAACCAGCCCCATACGAACGTGTTCAGGTCGGTGTCCACGGCAGCCAACTTGGCAGGCGTGAGACCCGTCGGCCGCATTGGGAGTCGGCACGCCTTGCACGGCGACAAAAATTTGTCGTTGTACAAATCCGGAATTCGACCAACGGGGAGGACTTCAGCGCTGGAGAACAGCCAGTACATCCAGTCCACCGCTTTTTAGGGGCGGTGTTGAATGTCGATGCTCCTCAGCGCGCGGGCGTGCGCTCTAGGAACCTTGCGTTCCGCAGCTGCAATCTCGAGTCCAATGAGGGTATCGCTCGTTCTGGACACGACGTTTTCATCGTCAGCCTCCCCCTCAACTGGCAACAGGCCATCAAAGAGCCTCCATAGGTTCAGGGAGACATTTTGCATCTACAGATTCTTTACGACTTAGGGCGCAGCAGCAGGTCCGATGATCCATAAGTGGGCCAGGTGAGGGTACACCAGACGCGTGGCCTCAGAAGGGCAGAATGCAGCGAGTGCTCTCTGACTCCAGACTTCTTTGACAGGGCGTTCTGGTGGGCCATTCACAGTCCGATCGACTGAGCTTCCTCAGTAGCAGCTGCATCTCTGCTGATGCTGTCGGCAGTCCGCCTGGGCGCAGTGAAATTGTCTACAGAAAAGAGAACGGTGATAGGGTCGGTCAGATCTGTGGGGAGGAAGAAAGTGTGCTTGATCGGTCCGTGGTAAACTCCGTGGTACTCAAGATGCCGACCAGGAGAAACCCCGATATGCCGCGAGACGTTCAACAACTTCTCGATGGCAGGCATGTAACCTGTTATTTGCACCACATTGGCGCGCATGGTGACCGAGTTTGGAGACCCAGAAACGCGAACGCCCGGAAGTCCCTTCGCCAGAAAGTTCAGCTCTTCCACCAGCGTGTGCAGGAACGACTCCAGATCAGCTGGTTGCTTCGTCCCGGGAGTTCTTGAAATCACAATCTGGCAGATATTTCGCGTCCGCATACCTGGGCTCAGGTTCAATGCGGTCGCGATAATCGGCCATCCGTGAAAACCACGTTGGCACAATGCCTCAAAGCCGTCCGTGGACAAACTGGACACAGTTTCGGTGTTCTCTGCAAAGAGACCCGCTCGAACCGTCTCCAAGAGGGTCATGCCATGGTACGAGTCGTGGATAATACGCTTCTGCTCGAAGTCGCCATTTCTATGGGCCTCACTCCGAGCTGTCCTCATGCCTTTTCTCAGAGCCGGACCCAAGACTGGGTCGCTCCGCATCTGAGACAGCCAGACAGTCAAAGGCCAATAGGTCACTTGCTTGACAGGCCTGCCACTGACTTCGTACCACGCCGCTCCGAAAGCGTCGCATGCGGTGTGCTCCTTCCGTTTGTGCGTGAAGGCGGCGCAGCCTTTGCGGCAAGCTTCCAAATGGCGCTGGTCCACATTCACGCTGGCCTGAATACGTTTTCCCATGAGATATGGCGTGCGATACCGAGCTTTGCATACGCTCAGTTTCAGCAAATCCGAAAGCGCCTCCTCGGTCAAACCGTGAGCCACGGAGTGTGCGAACAGCACCAAGTCCTCCCAATTCTCAGCGAATTGCTCAACAGGAAGTTGCACCTCATTCGAGCTTTCAGCGTCCTGCATTACAGGATGCGGCCGTCCAGCCGGTTCCAACGTGGGGCCGGCTAGCCTAGAGTCGTCTGCCTTCTCCACGACGAAACCTACTGGCGGCACGTCCATGCAGTCCACAGACCCGCCGTCCGCGCTCGCCACGCTGCTCTCGTCGTCTTCACCAGCCTGATCCACATCTTGATCGTTACTGAGGGGGCTATCCTCGCTTCAAGCAGCGAACTCCCCTTCAGCAGTACGATCAGGTCCTGGTGGACAATCATCAACCTTAACCTTCTTTCCCCCACAGCAGTCAGTTCCGCCGCCCTTCCCAGCCTGGGGGTCCTCCTCTTCCAACACAGAGGAATTTCTAGACAGGCCAGCTGCCGGTCCGCCGTGGGACAACCGGCGGCGCACGTTTTCCTGGTGTCTACACCACGTGGCTCTGGAAACCAATTGGGGAGGCTCCTCGCAATCACCCGTGCACAATCCACAGTGGCAAGAACGCGGGCCATCTGAGGACATCCTTCCTCCAATGCACGCGGACCTACGGCGAGGAACGCGAACCGCAAAAGAAGCAGCAAGATGGGATCCGCGGGGGTACGGCGGAGCCAGAGGATACCGCGCGTGGGGAGGGGAGTGGGGGGATGCGGCATGGTGCTCCGGCTCAGACCGGGGGGAAGGGGATGGGGGGACGTTGTGCCAGTACACGGCTCAATCTGCGTGCCGAAAACACATGCCCCAGGGTTCCTCACGTGTCCAATTCGTAGAGACGGTATGCAGGCAAAGGGGGGCTGACGACGCGGCGCAAGCAGCAGCGGCGGTCGGCGGGATGACGACAGAAAGGCGACCGTCCGCGGGCGATGAGAGAACTGCCGGCACGTTCGTGAAAGTACCCTGGCCCGAACTGGCTTCGCTGTCTGGCATGCTCTAATTACATGCACAATGCCAGCCGGTCGAGGACACCAGACAAATGAGCCCTCTGGCCGGCACTCCCGCAGTTTGTCAGTCACCCACCATCCTCGCCGCCCCACGCATCGCGCCCGGTTGTAGCATATCTCCTTAATATTGGGATATTGGGCCCTATAGCCCCCCTGACTGGTCACAATTCAAGTGGAGGATTGAACTGACTTGTGGCTTGCCCTTTGGGAGGTTATTGCTGTCTTCCCAATTTTGGCCGATGTGGTCGAAGTCAAGAGAGGGCAGATCAACTACGGCTTTCCGAAAGCTGAAAATGTCACGTGAAATTGCCACTCTTCTGCTGACCTGTCCCTCATGAAGCCTGATTGAATCATCATTTGAGGTATATCTTCATCTCTTTTCGTCGTTCTGGACACAATCATTGAGAAAATCTGCACACCTGTCCTTTTACATCCTACTTCAGCGTGCCCAGAAACCACTCAACTCCACACTTACGTGACGTGGACGCATACTTGCACGTCGTTTGTGGGACCGCTTTGCACAGGAATCGGGCATTGGACAGAAGCGGGCGTTTTCTGAGGCAAGCTGTCCTGCCAAGGCATGGTCCGTGAGAAAATTGTCCAGCGGTGCCGATCAGTTCGAGGCAACGAGGCAGATCCAGGCATTGTGCAGCTGTTTACGGGCAAAGAGGACCGGACGTTGCAGTGCAGACATCGGGGTGCGTGAGGTTATCGTGCAACTGCGCCATCCCGCCCGGGACTCATCCACCTTGCCTCTCTCACTTCTGTTGCCCCCCCCCTTCGGAGCACCCTCCGGCGCCTACACCGCAACTGTGCTCCCCACTTTCCCACACCTCACTCCATCACGCTTCGCAATGAAGTCTGCCGAGACGCGCCAGCACCTTGTCCGCATGGTGCTCGTGGAGGGCAACACCGTGGCTGCGGCCTCCCGCTGTTTGGGTTTGTCTGTGCGGTCGGCGTCGCGGTACTTGGGCTACTTTCGCCACACCGGCGGCGATTTTCACTACGCGCCTGAGCGATGGAACCGGCACGTGGACAATGCCACCGACGACCCGTGGCTGCGCGCCGCGGTACTGACGGCCGTCGACGAGCAGCCAGAGATCTTCCTCGACGAGACGGCGGACGCCGTGAACTACCTGGCGAAGGAGGTGGGCGCGGGGGTGGTGGTGTCACCCGGTACTGTCGGGCGAATCCTTTCCCGCAACGGCATCACCCGCAAGGTCATTGAGCGCGCCTTCGTAACGCGCAATGAGGAGCAGCGCGCTTTGTGGGTGGAGGCGCAGTGGAGAATCCCTTTACGCTGTCGCGTCTACGTGGATGAGGCCCACCGAGTGGGGCGGGCGGCAGAGCGCCGCTGGGCGTGGTCATTGCGCGGCACGCGTGCTGAGTGCTACTTTGAGGCGAACCCCGGCGTGCGCACGAGCGTTTTTGTTGCGATGGCTCATGACCAGGTTCTTGACTGGATGGTGACGCGCCCACCACCTGGTCGGACGTCGGTTGACTTTCTTCTGTTTGTGACCAACTTTCTGCTTCCTCGTATGCGCACCGTAGAGGAGGGCCAGGCGTGGGAACAGCAGCCCGACAGGTGTGTTCTGGTGTTGGACAATGCCCGTATTCACGATGAAGTGTCTCTTGAGGTGCTGCGCGACGCCGGTGTGTTTGTTTTGTCGTTGCCACCGTACTCTCCTGACTTCAACCCCATTGAGGATGTTTTCTCTGTTGGGAGCAGTTGGCTTCGTCGGTGCTCGTCACCAGCGCAGTTCAACATGTGGCCGATGCTCACCATCGACACCATGCTCCTGCATGTTTCTGGAAGGATGTGCCAAGGGTTCGTTCGCGCAGCGGTCCGGCGCTACAAGCTGTACGTTCCCTGAGCATCAATAAACGTAGGCGTCTAACATCACCACAAAACAATCAAAGACATCGAGCGGCGGCGGTGGCGGCGCGCCGCCGATCGTGGCGTCGGGCGCCGCCGCGGGGGTCGCCAGCCCCCCGCGGCGGCGGCCGCACCCGCGCCGCCGCCGACCGCGCCGCCGCCACCCCCCAACAGCCCCC